>Ga0070741_10008741_pt1 | contig 20105 bp, 21 predicted proteins | sample Coa_R1_4_FD_66440 | JGI IMG/M metagenome (GOLD analysis project Ga0070741, IMG submission 66440) | Surface soil microbial communities from Centralia Pennsylvania, which are recovering from an underground coalmine fire - Coalmine... | ecosystem: Environmental > Terrestrial > Soil > Unclassified ...
AAATCGCGCGACAGGACCGATCATGGCGACCGATCACATCCGATATGACGTACTGGCCCGCGACGCGCTGCGCGGGGTGCTGCGTCGCGTGCTGGCGGATGCCGCCGAGCATGGCCTGCCGGGCGACCATCATTTCTTCATAACCTTCACCTCGACGGCCGAGGGCGTAAAGCTGTCGCCGCGCCTGCTGGCGCAATATCCGGAGGAGATGACCGTCATCCTCCAGCACCAGTTCTGGGACCTGGTGGTGACGGAAGACCGCTTCGAGGTCGGCCTGTCATTCGGCGGAATCCCCGAGCGCCTCGTCGTTCCCTTCAGCGCGATCAAGAGCTTCTTCGATCCGTCGGTGCAGTTCGGCCTGCAATTCGAGACCACTGACGCGGCCGCGACCGCCGAGGAAGGCGAGGCCGCGCCCGCACCTGCAACCTCCGCCTTGCCGTCGCCGGTTGCGGAGGAAAAGGACGAGGTGGAAAAGCCGGCCGAGGGCGCCGAAGTGGTACGGCTCGATCGCTTCCGCAAGAAATAACGGCCCGCTGCCACTCCCTGACGGTGCCGAAAATCCACAAGGCAAGGATCTATGGCCCGTTCGAAATCTTCATCCACTGCCAAAAAAATGGCGACGCGCACCGAGACCGACAGTTTTGGTCCGATCGAGGTTGACGCGAGCCGTTACTGGGGTGCGCAGACCGAGCGCAGCAGACAGAACTTCCGGATCGGCCGCGACCGCATGCCGATCGAGATCATTCATGCGCTCGGCATCGTCAAGCTGGCATCCGCCGAGACCAACCGCGTCTTGCGCCTGCTCGACCAGCGCCGTGCAAGCGCCATCGCCCGCGCCGCGCGTGAAGTCATCGACGGCAAATTCGACGATCACTTCCCGCTGGTGGTCTGGCAGACCGGCTCCGGCACCCAGACCAACATGAACCTCAACGAGGTGATCGCCAATCGCGCCAGCGAATTGCTCGGCGGCAAGCTCGGCGCCAAGTCGCCGGTTCATCCGAACGATCACGTCAATATGAGCCAGTCGTCGAACGATTCCTTCCCGACCGCGATGCATATCGCAGCAGCGATGGCGATCACGCACGACCTGTTGCCGGCGCTGACGATGCTGCACCGCGCGCTGCGGACCAAAGAGAAGGCGTTCGCACATATCGTCAAGATCGGCCGCACCCACACCCAGGATGCGACGCCGCTGACGCTGGGCCAGGAGTTTTCCGGCTACGCCGCCCAGGTCGAGCACGGCATCGCGCGGATCCGCGCAGGGTTGAAGGAGCTTTATCCGCTGGCGCAGGGCGGCACGGCCGTCGGCACCGGCCTCAATTCGAAACCGCGTTTCGCGAAAACCTTTGCCCGCCACGTCGCGAAAATCACCCGCCTGCCCTTTGTCAGCGCCGGCAACAAGTTCGAGGCGCTGGCGTCCAACGACGCCTATGTGTTCGCGCATGGCGCGCTGAATGCGGCCGCAACCGGCCTGTTCAAGATCGCCAACGACATCCGCCTGTTGGGCTCAGGCCCCCGCTCCGGCCTCGGCGAACTGATCCTGCCCGAAAACGAGCCGGGCTCCTCGATCATGCCCGGCAAGGTCAATCCGACGCAGTGTGAGGCCGTCACAATGGTGTGCTGCCAGGTGTTCGGCAATCAGACGGCCATTACAACCGGTGGTAGCCAGGGCCATTTCGAACTAAATGTCTACAAACCACTCTTGGCATATTGTATGATGAATTCCATACAACTGATGGCCGATGTGACCCGTTCTTTTACGGAGCACTGCGTCGAGGGTATACGCGCCGACGAAAAACGCATCCACGAACTCATGGAGCGTTCGCTGATGCTGGTGACGGCGCTGGCCCCGAAGATTGGCTACGATAATGCGGCCAAAGTGGCCAAATCCGCGCATGCCCGCGGCACCACCTTGAAGGAGGAGGCGGTCAGGCTTGGATATGTTTCTGCCAGCGAGTTCGACCGTCTGGTGAAGCCGCGCGAAATGACGCACCCGGGATGAAAGGTGCTTGTCATTATGTAAAGGGGACAACAAAACGCCGTATCGTCTAAAGAATTATGGTTGATTGGCTTTTACGGCGGCGCTTGCACGTGGTAGAGCAAAAATTATTTGTCGGAAAATCGACACACTACATTTGCGATCAGACCGAATAATGGGGAATTTCATAATGAGGATCGGGCTGCCTTGCACGTATCCAGCAGCTTTCAGTGCGATTGATCTAGCTCAAAGCCGAGCCGCTTCATTGAACCATGATGTCAATTTTCGGGCCATCATGGGTAAGCATCGCGACAAGCTGAATAATCGTATGCGCCTTCGGCCGGCTGCAGGCCGGCGATTTGCATAACGGGGGCAGCCATGGGGGATTTGGTCAATCTAAAGCAATTCAGGAAACGCGCAGAGCGCGAGCAGGCGGAAGCTGAGGCTGCCGCCAATCGCACGCGATTCGGCCGCACGAAGTCCGAGCGCAAGCTGGAGGAAGCGCGTGACCAGCGGGCGCGCGAGCTGCTCGACCAGCATCGCATCGACGGCGGAGATGCATCATGAAGTCGCCCGTCGTGAAACGATCGATCGTGGTCGCGGGTCATAAGACCAGCGTCAGCCTGGAGGAAGCCTTCTGGAACGGCATGAAGGAAATCTCCGGCCTTCGAAACATCACGCTGTCCGAACTGGTCGGCGAGATCGACAGCAATCGCCAGCAAGGCAATCTGTCCTCGGCGATCCGGCTTTTCGTGCTGGATTATTTCCGCTCGCGCGCACAGGCCGCCGGGGGAGCCACGCCGTCGTCGGCGGCGGAGTCAAACCCGCGCCATGACGGTCCGAACCAGCCGCGCACCTGAAACTATTCCGTTTTCATATTGAGCGCGTGGCAGCCATTGCAACGCAGCCGCAATTCCTTGATCTGGGCCCTGAACTCGTCGGGCTTTTTGGCGTGGCTTGCATTCCAGGCGATTTTCGAGGCTTCGGTCGCGCGCTTGTAGAAGTCGGAAAAATTTGACCAGATCGCCGGATTGGCAAACGTGTCGGTCGCGGGATCGCGGGTCGCGCCTTCCTTCCATTGATTGGTCGAAGGCGGAAACAGGTGCGGAAACGCCATCAAGAGCGTCGAGATCACTTCCGCATGCTCCTGGGCGTCTGACAGCTCGAGCTTGCCTTCCGGCGCGAGCATCGTCTCGATCTCGTCCATGTTCATGTCGATCTCGCCCATCACGATCTTGCGGGCGAAGATGGTGTCCTTGGGCGGCGGTTGATCTTCCGCAGAAGCCGGCAACGCGGCGACACCGAGCGCGGCTGCGAGCACGCCGATCAGCATGCGGCTTTGTTTGGGGGCGGGACGCATCCGGCTCACGCTCTATTCGTTGTCCGCTATTTGCCGGTCGCGGAGATTGGTCGCGTAGACCCGGCCGTTGGCTAGCGTCGTCAGCTGACGCAACAGGCCCAGCCTTTTGCCTTCGCGGTGCGGATGGAACACCACCTCGACCGCCTCGCCTCGCTGCGCGACGTCTTGCCGCCAGCCCTCGTCGAGCCGCGTCAGGCTTCCGGGGCTCGTGGTTTCGATCAGCCATTCGGCCGGCGCTTCGCCTGATTTGAGCGTGCCTGTCACGGTCAGCGTGACATGCGGGTTGACCCAGCGCAGCTCCACCAACTTGCCCTTGAGCACTTCGCTCCGCAACATGTCGAACATCGCCCCCGAGTGGTGCGCGGAGCTTCGCGAAATTCCCGCGGCCGCGATCGCCAGGACGGCAAACAAGCCGATTGATTTCACGCCGATCGATTTCGGAACAGGCCGCATCGTCATCCCCCCCTTGACGTTCTTTTCGCGGCTGCCCCGCCGCGCACCTGATTCATTCGAGGCCAGGCTTCTCCTGGTCGCGGATATTGGCCGGGAAAACTTCGCCGGTCGAGAGCAGCTTCATCTCCCGGAGCAGCCCATCCTTCTTGCCGGCCTCGCGTTCGGGGTGGAAGGTCACCTCGATCTCGTCGCCGGGCTTGATGATATCGCGCCGCCAGCCGCCGACGCGCGTCAGATTGCCGGGGCTCGTCGTTTCCATCAGCCATTCGGTCGGCGCTTCATCCGGCGTGGGAGAGCCGTTGATGGTGATCGTGACATGCGGGTTGACCCAGCGCATTTCCACCACCTTGCCTTTCATCGTTATCTTTTTCGAGAAGTCGAACATTGCCGCCGAATGATGCGCGGCCGCGCCCGTGATTCCGGTCGCCACGAGCGCAAAGACGGCGAATGCGCCGGTCGTCTTCAAAAGTTGTCGCATGATCATCTCCTGATTTTCTTGCTAGTGGAGTGAATTTGACATTCGTTACCCCTTGGGCCGCAGAGTCTGAAAGCGAATGTCAAATCAAAAACTCCACTAGAAACCTTTATTTGCTAGTGGTCTTTTGATTCTAACATTTGCAAAAGTGCGCGCCGAGAGTGGCTAGCAAATGTTAGAATCAGAACCACTAGTCTACTTCGCCGGAACGGCCGTGGTGTGGCCCCATTCGGATTTCTGGACGGGCACAAAAACATGGTCGCCATCCGCATTGACGCGCTCGACCAGGTCGCCGGTGGCGCAGACGCCTTCGACGATGTCGAACTTGCGCGCACGCTGACGGAAGAAGATGCGCGTGGTCTTCCACGGCTTGGTGAGAAGATGCGGCGCGATGATCTCGAGATCATCATGCAGGATGTCCTTGTCGGCGAGATGAATGCGCTCGATCACGTGCATGTCGCCGTTGTTGGGCAGGCCAACCGCCTCGCTGACGGCGAGCGGCGCCTCGGGAACGATATCGGTGGTGTCGACCACCAGGGTGTCGCCTTCCCAATGGCCGATCGAATGGCCGTGGAAGGTCGGATCGGAATGCTCGGAGTGGCCTCTTCCGTCGGTGTAAATACGACGAAGACGATTGCCGTCGGATTCGCCCAGCATGGTCACGCGGCCCGGCGTGAACAGGATCTCCATCGCGTTGTGGGTGACCAGCATCCACGACGGAAGCGCCTCGGGCAGGCAGTTGGCGAAGATCAGCGTCGGACGGCCGGCCTTCTCCTCCTCGAACATGTGCTGGACCTTCTTGGCGGCCTCTTCATTCCATGGCGGCGGATTGGTTTTCACCTGCTGATCCTGATCGGTGATCTTCGGATTCCAGACGCCGCTCCAGTCCGGCAATTTGGCGATGTCCGCCCAGTCCTGCGCCGTCGGCGGCGGGTTGATGACCGTGGGTTCTTTCTTCGGTGCTTGCGCAAGCACCAAGGAAGACGACAACGCAAGGGTAAGGATGGCAACAGAAGCGATACCGATGGGACCCGATTTCACGTGCATGTCTCCGAACGAAGATGAGTGATCAAAAGAGCGATCTCAAGAAGGCCTCGGCAACTCAACTTAAAGGCTAGCCAGAACGTGTTTCAATGTGAAGTCAATCCATCCAGAAGTCAGTGCATCGTGAAGCCGGTGCCGCGGCCGAGCGAGACCACTGTGATCCAGACCAGAAGTGAAATGGTTGCCGCCGTCTTTGCGGCGGCCGGCGGCCTCGCTCCCGGCGCTTCCCAGCGCTCGATGTCGCGCACGCCGAAGACATGAAATACCGCCATGTTGAGGCCGGCCAGCACAAGCATGACGAGCTTGGCCTGAAACAGGCGATTATGCGCGTAGTGAGTTGCATCGGATGAAAACATCAGCGATCCCGTGATCGCGGCCACCGCAAAGGCGACCCATGTATAGGGGATGATGTCGTTCATCAGCCGCTTCGCGCTGATGTCGAGCGAGGCGACACCCAGCAGCCGCAAGTCGACGATCGAAATCGTTCCGACCACGAGCACAATCGCCAGAACGTGAAATGACTCGATCCACGGAAACAGGATGTCGTTTTCGGCGACCGCGATGGCGACCGGTGTCGACTGCAACCATTCGAGAGCGCGCTCAATCTCCACCGAGACAATCCCTGTGCTGGCATGTGGGGCAATGAATTAGGCGGCGAAATAGGCGATCCAGCGCCCGGCAAAAATGATCGACGACCAAAGCAGGATCGAGACGATGGCGAGCGTCACGGCGGCCGCGCGCGGTCCCGTGACGTCGCCGAAAGCGGCGTTGCGCCGGTGAAGAAATTGAAACACCAGAGTGGCGGTCAACGCGCCAAGCAACAGCAGCATCTTGAGCTGAAACGCCGGGTTCTTCAGCGAACGCGCCGGCTCCGCGGTGATCATGATGATGCCGGTGAAAAGCAGAAGCAGCAGCGGCCACCAGATCAGCGGCAGGAAGCGTGCCTTCACGGCCTCAACCGGCCGGTTGGCCCAGAACACGCCAATCAGGCGCAGATCGATCATCAGCGCGGAGCTCGCGACCATCGCGATGCCGAGGATGTGGATGGTCTGCACGGTCGGAACGACCCAGCCGGCGGCCGCGATCGACTGGCTCAGCTGCGTCTGTTCGATCCAGTGACAGATCTCGTTCAGCGTCATGGCGGCCGATGACCCCAAAAAACGTCGGCCGCAACGTACCTTTGGTCAGGAAACCGGGAAAGGCGCGTTTTTTCATGGACGCATGCTAGCGGGGAATTTCGAGAAATAGTTTCGTCAGGAGAAACTTCAGAACGCCGGCTGCGCCGCTGTGGGCGGGGTCAGTTGCAGCGGGGGCCTTGGCCTGGCCGGACGCGGCGCGGGCCGCACCTCGATCGGCGGCGGCAAAGGCGGGGGCACTTGCTGGGCCTGCTGGCTCGCGGCAGGGGCCGGCGCACTCGCGACCGGTGGCCGCGGCGCATTGACCCGCGGCTTGATCGGCGCGAGTCGCGGCGGCTCGGCGGACGGCGGGGCGGATGATGTCGCATCCAGCGGACCGGGTTGTGGGACCGGCGGGGCAATCGCAGCCGGCGTCGGCTCGCCGCGCTCGATCGAATCCAGCCGCTTGGTCTCGCGGTCGATCGTCCTCACCGCAAGCCACGACGACAGCGCCGCAACGTCGACGGTCCGGTCGAGCCCATCGGGCGAGCCGGCCGCGAAAATCGCAATTTCCGGCGGGCTCGCCTGTCCGGTGACGCCGGGGGCTGCGAGCGTGGCGCGAATATCGGCCTGGTCTGCGGTAATGTCATAACCGCCGGAGACGATGGCCCGGACGCCTTCTGCCTGAAGCGCGGTTGCGCTGACGCGAAGGCGTCCATCGCGAATGGTGAACGGGATTTGCGCCGACGACACCAGAAGCGCGCCGCCCGACAGGGCCGGCTCGACGATCTTGCGCAGGCGCTGGTCGTCGATCGGCTGGCTGGTGTCGCTCGCGCGGATCGCGACATCGAAGGCGCGGGGATCGAGACCCGTGATGCGGGCGGCTTCCAGCGTGACGGTGCCGCTTCCCGAAATCGCGCCGGTCAGCGCCGACGCGCTACGTCCCTGGCTCGACAGCGTCATCTGCGCCGATGCGCGCCCTTCGGGCATCGCAAGCGCGCGATAATGCAAGGCGCTGCCATCGACGCCGCTCAGCGCAATGCGGGCATTGAACGACAGGCCGCTCGGGGTTTGTCTCGCTTCGATGTTGCCGCTCGCCTCGCCGCTGCCGATGCCGCCCTTGATATTATCCACGATCAGCGACTGGCCATCGCCTTTGACCGTGCCGCTGAGGGGGCGCAATTCGCTGCCGCTCGGCAGCGTGCCGCGCAACGCCTGAAACGCGATCTGTCCGCGCCAGTTTTTCAAGAAACCGCTGCCAAACGGCTCGGATGCGTCGCGCCCGGCCGCACCGATCATCAGCGCCAGCGCAGGCGCAAGGTCCAGCGAGTCGAGACCGAGTTCGCCGTCGACCTTGCGCTCGCCGTCGAGCGTCACCGCCAGGCGCCCGCGCAGCCGCGACCCTGCCATGGTGCCGTCAACGTCATCGAAAGTGAGCTTGCCGCCGGCAAGCGCAACGCGCGAGGTGAGGCCGATATCCTGCGCCAGCCGGTCCGATGGCTTGACGTCGAACAGCGGCGACAGGTTGAGGCCGCGCGCCTTCAGCGAGAGATTGGCCTGGATCGCCTTGAGGTCCATCGACTTGAACGGGTCGGCGGTACCTTGCGCCACGGCTTCAAAACCGGCGCCGGTGAGATCGAGCTTGACGCGAAGCGGCGCGCCCCACGCGCCGCTGATCGAGCCCTGAAGCTGCCCTGGTCCTTCGCGCGCGGCAATCACACCATCGAGCCCCAGCAATGTCAGGAGCGATCCGCCCTGCTCCGACGACAGCTTGGTGTCGACCGTGACGTCACCGTGCATGAGCTTGTCGAGATCGGCGTCGCGAAGGCTCGCGGTGCCGGGCTTCGCCGCCAGCGTCACCGACCCCTTGAACTGCGGCGCGTCGAGATCGATCGAGGCTTGCGCGTTGGTGCGATCGGCGCGGCCACTTTCCCTGTCGACGGCGAGCGCGAGTCGCACATGCGCCGGGCCCGGACTGAGCTTCATGGCGTTCAGCCGCGTGGCGACCTGCGGCCATAACGGCGTGACCGCGCCCGCGATCCGCGACAATGACGGAGCGTTTGTATCAAGCGTCAGCTTGCCGGTCGCGTTGGCGCGATCGAAGGATCCCGCGCCCTCCAGCATGACGCCCGCGGCCTCGCCGATCTTCAGGGATTCCAGCGTCCACGTCTTCGGATCATAGCCGAACTTCGCCGCGAACGGATGCAGGTCCTGCCCGGCCGAGACGGCGTGATTGACCTCGAGCGAAAGTCTGGCCCGCTCCGGCCAGTCGCCTTGCGGACCGAGCACGGCGCGCGCAAACGCGTTCGCGGCATCGAGATCGAGGCGGTCGGCCTTCAGCGCCGCGTCGAGCGCGATGCGGCCCGAGGCATCGTGTGTCACGGCAATTCGCCCGGCAACCGAGCCGCCATCGAGCTCGCACTTGACGTTCTCGATCACGACACCATTGCCGGCGATATCGACGTCGCCGTTCAGCTTGAAAGGGCTCTGGCTGCGATAGGCCGGCTCGCTCCGTCCCTGCAACCACATCACCAGCGCATCGGGGTCGGACGACTCGATCGATAGCGCGCCCTTGAAATGGCCGGAGCCCGCGTCCGGCGTGCGGCCCGAGAGCGCGACATGAGTGGCGCCCGGCGCGCGGACGTCGAGGCGATCGATCGTCCACGACTTCGTATCGGTGCGAAGCTCCGCGTCGAGATTCTGCAGGCTGCGCCCGCCCAGCACGATCTGCTCGCTCGACAGTTCGAGCTTCGCCGGGATAGGCGAGGACGGCAACGCGGCCATCAAGCCTCGCAACGCGGGCAGCACCCGGACCGGCTCAGCGGCAACAACATCCTTCGGACTGGTTTGTTTGGCGCCGCCTTCTTTGGTTCCGGCTTCCCTCGCCGCGAAACGATCGGCGTCGAGTTGCCGCGCCGACAGTGCGGCATGTAGCAGCGGCGACGCGCCGAAGGAGATATCGCCGGTGCCGGCGACTTTGAGCGCGGCATCGTCCGCGCCATAGCTCGCCTCGATCTGGTCGAGTTTTGCCGCGGCGTGATCGGCCTTGATCTTCGCCGTCACGCGCCAAGGCGCGGTCGGCTCGGCGCCCTTGTCTCCCTTGGCCCCCGCCGTCGCAGCCCAGGTGATCGCGCCGTCAAAGCGGGGGCTGCGTCCTTCGAAGCTCAATAGCCCGTCGAGATCGGCCGACACCGGCCGCTGGCTGGAATCGACGACGAGATGCAGCCGTGTAGCGTCACCGTCGGGTGTCTGGCCGGACGAGACGCGGAACGGATAGCGCGCGCCGGATAACGTGAAGCTGCCGTCGCCCTTCATCGAGCCGGCCAGCGAACGGACGTCACCGGAAAAGGCGATATCGTTGAGCTCGAGCGTGTGATGGCTCAGCGCGTCGTGCAGCGCGGCACGGCCGGTCAGATGCAATTTGTCGATGGCGAGCGAGCCGAGGTTGAATTTTCCTTGTCCCTTAGGCCAGTCGATCGCGCCTTTCTGGTCGAGCCCGAGATCGAGCGCCATGCCGCCGATCGTGAGTTCGGTGGCGCGCCATTCGCCGCGCATCAGCGAGCCAAGGCTGAATTCGACGTCGAGCTTGTCGGCCCGCACCTTGCCGAGATCGTTGGCGCCGCCGACCACGACCGAACGCAGCCGCAATGTCGGGGACGGCAACAGGCGCGCCTGCAATTCGCCGGCAACCCGCACCGGAGCGCCGATCACCTGCGTCGCTTCGGCCTCGAATTGCGGCCGGAACTGATTCCAGTCGACGAAATACGGCCCGATCAGCGCAGCAACCAGCGCGATGATGAAGGCAATCGCCAATCCGAGCAGCGTCGTCTGCACGGTGTCTCCTTTTGAGGACGCTGATGACATGTGGCGGGCGCAACCGCACCACTCAAGCTCAGCCCTCAAGCCCAATAATCAATAATAAGCAAGCGGCGTGCCGCCGTTCCCATCATAAAGGGAACTGTGGCGAAGTCACAGCAATTGGCTGCGACGTGGGTTCACCAGCTGGCCGGCAACCGCTTCAGGCCGCGTAAGACGAAGGTCGGACGCCACTCCGGGTTTTCCGCGTCATCCAGCCGCAGTTCCGGCAGCCGCCGCAGCAGGGTCGAGATCGCGACTTCGGCCTCGATCCGCGCCAGTTGCGCGCCGAGGCAGAAGTGGATGCCGCCGCCGAACGACAGCGGGCGCACATTGGGTCGCGTAATGTCGAGCCGGTCGGGGGAATCCGGATAGACCGCCGGATCGCGGTTGGCCGAGCCGAGCAGGCAGAGCACGCTCTCGCCCTTGGGGATCTTCTTGCCGGCGAGGTCGTCGATGTCTTCCAGCGCCACCCGGCCGGTCATCTGCACCGAGGAATCGTAGCGCAGGAACTCCTCTATCGCATTGGTGATCAGTTCCGGTTTCGCCTTGAGCAGCGCCAGCTGGTCCGGATTGCGATGAAGCGCCAACAGGCCGTTGCCGATCAAATTGACGGTGGTCTCATGGCCGGCGCCGAACAGCAGGATGATGTTGGACGTCAGCTCCTCGTTGGTGAGCTTGGAACCGTCTTCCTCGGCCTGCACCAGTTGCGTCGTCAGGTCGTCGCCGGGCTGTTTGCGCCTGAGCTCGAACAGCTGCTGAAAATACATCTGCGACATCATGTAGGTCGCATTGCCGTTCGCGATCTCCTGCGGCGACAGCGGCACCGGGTCGAGGATGCGGCCGCCATCGCGCGAGCCGGTGTAGAAGACCTCGCGGTGCTCCTCGGGAATGCCGAGCATGTCGCAAATGATCGTGACCGGCAGGCGGAACGCAAAGTCCTCGATCAGGTCCATGTGACCGTTCGGGATGACGCGGTCGAGCGTCTGATCGACGATCTCCTGAATGCGGGGCCGCATGTCCTCGACACGCCGCGCGGTGAAGGCCTTCACCACGAGGCCGCGCAGCCGGGTGTGATCCGGCGGGTCCTGCTGCAGCATCCAGTGGCTCATCGAACGGAAGATCGGTTCGTCCATGATCTTCGGCCCGTAGCGGCGCGTCGAGCGCTCGACGAAATCCTTACCGAAGCGCTTGTCGCGCACGACGCCGCTCACTTCGGCATGGCGGCTGACGAGATACATGCCGTGCGGCGTGATGTGCACGGGGTCGACGCGGCGGAGCAAGTCGTAATGCGGATAGGGATCCCTGATGAAATCCGGCGACAGCGGATTGAACAGCGGCGCGGTTGCCTTGGCCTCGGCATGCTCGCTCATGGGCGTCTTCCTCGGTTTTGGCGTTTGCAACTCGATACAATATTGTATTGAGTTGCATTCTCGTCTAAAACCGCAAAATGTCAAGAGTTCGCACTAGGCCGACCCGGGACGACACCCGCGAGAAGTTGTTCGAGGCTGCCGCGCGTGTTTTCGAGGAACAGGGTATCGGCGGCGCCTCGATCGAGGCGATCGCGGCCACGGCCGGTTTTTCCCGCGGCGCCTTTTATTCGAACTTCACGAGCAAGGATGAATTGATCATCGCCATGCTCGAGGAACACGTCGCGCAATCGATCCGGCGCAATCTCGATTTGCTCGAGAAGCACAAGGATCCGGCTGACTTCATCCAGGCGCTGAAAAGCGTGGACAGCTCAAAGCAGGATCCGCTCGGCCGCACGCCGCTGTTGCACATGGAGATGATCCTCTATGTGGCGCGCGCCGAGAAGCGCCGGCCGGAACTCGCCAAACGACTGCGCGCGCGGCGCAAGCTCGTTGCCGAGATCGTCGAGACTACGATGCGAAGCAGCGGACGTCCGGCGCCGAACGCCGCCTGGACCGGCGCCATCCTGCTGGCGATGGAGGATGGCTTCCGGCTGCATCGCCTGATCGATCCGGAGACCACGCCCGCCGACAGTTTCCTGCGCGCGATCACCGACCTGCAACGCGCGCTCGGCGGCGTGTCGGGCTCGTCGCGCGACTAACCCTGTGCCTCGCGTAGTTTTCCGGCGACGGCGCGCACCCTTCCCGGCGACGCGCGCCAGATCGCGAGCGCGGACAGTGCGCTCATGCCGATCGCGATCAGGAAGGCCGCCGTGTAATTTCCGGTGACGTCATGCAGCAGACCGGTCACCCACGGTCCCGCCGCGCCGCCGCAGAGCGCCGCAACCTGGATGGTCCCAAAGATGCTGCCGTAATGCTTGCCTTGAAAGATTTCGACCACGATCGGGCCCATGACCGACGTCAAGCCGTAGCCGAGCGCGCCTTGCGTAAACACCATGAGGTAGATCAGCGCCAGCGAATGAAATTCAGGGAGCGCCATCAGCGCGGCAAAGCAGATCGCAAAGCCGGCACAGCCGATCGCCCAGACCGATTCGCGTCCGATCCGGTCGGAGACGTGGCCGAGAAAGATCTGGCCGGGAATGCCCAGAAGACTGACCGCGCCGAGCGACCACACCGCGACCGCAGGAGTGAAGCCGATGTCGAGCAGATATTTGGTCTGATGCACCTGCACGGCGTACCAGATGTAAAGCCCGCCGAAATAGCCGACCGCAAGCCACCAGAAGCGCGCGGTCGCGAGCGCGCGCGGCAGCGTCCAGTCGGTGTTGGCCCAGGCGGGATCGACCACGTTCGATACCGGCTTCGGCGCGCTCGGCGACGGCGCGGCTTCGCCGTCAGGAAGAAGGCCGATATCCTCGGGGCGTTTGCGCAACAAGAGATTGATCGGCGCCAGCACGATCAGAAGCAAGAGCCCCATCGCGGTGCAGGCGGCCCGCCAGCCACTGTGATCGATCATCACCTGCACCCAGGGCAATAGCGTCACCGACCCGACGCCGACGCCGGCGAAAGCGAGCCCGATCGCAAGACCGCGGCTGCGGTGAAACCAGTTGGGGAGAAACAGCGATTGTCCGGTATAGCCGAGGCAGATGCTGCCCGCGCCGACGAGAACGCCGATGGTCAGATAAAGATGCCATGGCTCGCTCAGCAGCGGCGCCAGCAGCAAGCCGCATGCCATCAGCGCCACGCCGAGCTCCATCACGCTGCGCGGACCGAAACGATCCATCAGGCGTCCGATCAGGGGGCTTGCGACCGCCGACACCACAAAGCCAAAGGAGAAGGCGCCGGCGGTGACGCCGCGATCCCAGCCGAACTCGCCGAGGATCGGCGGAAACAGCAGCGAAAAGGCGGTGCGGGCGTTGACGCCGATCGCCATGGTGACGAAGGTCACCGTGATGATGATCCAGCCATAGAAAAACGGAAGTCGTCGCATCGGTGGTCCTTGGCGTCTGCCGGAGAAAAACTATATCCGTCATTGCGAGCGATAGCGAAGCAATCCACCCGCATCTGGATGCAGCACTGGATTGCGTCGTTACGCTCCTCGCAATGACGAGAAGGAAGGAGTAGAGCTAGGCAATACTATGCTTCGCTCAATGACGTTGCAGGTAAAGACTTAGAAGGCAAAACTTGGGAGGTAAAACATGGCACTCGGTGTCAAGCAGATGATGGAAGCCGCCAACGCCGCGGTCCCGAAGATCAGCGCGACCGAAGCGCGCGAGAAGATCGCCAAAGGCAATACGCTGCTCCTCGACATTCGGGACGGTACGGAAGTGCAGGCGAGCGGCAAGGCTGCCGGCGCAGTTCACGTCTCGCGCGGACTGCTCGAGTTTCGCGCCGATCCGGATTCGCCGACCCACGACAAGAATTTTTCGAAAGACAAGACCGTGCTGATCTACTGCGCCTCGGGCGGGCGCGCCGCGCTTGCCGGCAAGCTGCTCAAGGACATGGGCTATGGCGAGGTCTACAATATCGGCGGCTTCAAGGACTGGTGCGAATGCGGCGGCGCGGTCGAGAAGTAAGCGGGCGCTGACACGCTTCACCTCTCTCCGCCTGCTCGTCCTTCTCCCTCCCCCTGCGGGGAGGGTCGGCGAGCTCGGAAGCGCTCTTGCGCTTCGAAGCGAGCCGGGGTGGGGGTTCTCGATAATCACTGCGGGCATCTAATTTCCGTACGACGCTAGGCCCCACCCGACCGTCGCTTCGCGACGGCCACCCTCCCCGCGCGTTCCGCGGGGGAGGGATAAGAAAGCTAAGTCTCGAGCTGCGGGTGATCGCGCAGCACGTCCTCGCGAATGGACGCCGCCTGGATCGCGCGAAATAAAATCCGCGCCGTCCGCTGATCGTCGGCCATGAAACACAAATCGACGATCTGGCGCACGGCGGAGTCGCGGAGCAGGTCGTCGCCGACCTTCATGGCGGTTTCCATCGCAGCGCGCGCCGCGCGCTCATAGCGCTGAAATTCGTCCTGCCGGTTTTTGCTATCGGGAGCGGCCGCCTTGGCGGCGCTGTCCGAGGCGGAGCGGCAGATATCGCGGATGCGATGCGCGGCCTCGATATCCCCGAGTTGCAAGGCCGCGGGCTCTTCCCATATCTCCTTGGGCTTGGGCTTGTTGAACCAGCGCATCGCCATGGCGAATTTCTCGAAGTAAATATCGCAGCTGCAAATTTGCGAATGTCAGAACCAAACGAACACAGCGATCGTACGATGCCAGTGTGGCTGGACTCTGACATTCCTTCGAAGAACTCGCGGCGAAAGTGGCGCTAGCCCTGCCCGCGGATCGTCGGCGCGGACGGATTGACGCGCCGCACCGTGATCGGCGAGCCGTCGGATTCAAAGCGCAAGTCGTATTTCCTGCCGCTCCGGTCGGTCGCCGAGCAGACGACGCTGGTGATCTGGAGGGCCGCGAAATTGCCAAGCTGCACGCACCGCCCCGCAGACTTCACCACCGCCGGCACCGGCAGGCCGTCGGCCTTCGGCTGGCTTTTCGAGTTGAGCAGCATCCGGTCGACGGTCAGGTCGTATAAATTTTCGTTGGTCCGGTGACCGTTGCCGCCGGAAAACGAAATGATGTGGTTCGGGTCGGCGGGGTCGTCGAGCGCGATGGTGAAGTAGGCGCGGCCACCGACGCTATGGGCATAGGCGACCGTGCGACAGGGGAAATCGTGCCCGGCAACCTTGAGCGTCGAGCATCTGCCGGACATCAGCGCGAACAAATCGGTATCGGCCGCCTGCGGTTTCAATTCATCCGCAGTGTCATCGATGCTGTTCGCGGGGGCCACTTGATTTTGCGCCGAAGTCGTATTCGGCCCCGCCGGCGAGTTGTCGTCGGCAGCGGCCGGGATCGCGGGCGCGAGCGCAAGGAAGAGAGCTGTGAAAATATTTCGGGACAGACGCATCGTCATGACCGCAAATGATGTCATCCAAGGGGGGCCGGAATGATTTTTCCGGGGTTGAAGATGTCTTTCGGATCGAGCGCCTGCTTGATAGCACGCATGGCGTCGATCGCCTCGCCTCCGAGTTCGCCTTTCAAATATTTCTGCTTGCCCTGACCGATGCCGTGCTCGCCGGTGCAGGTGCCGTCCATCGACAGCGCCCGCTCGACCAGGCGATGCATGAACTCCTCGCCGCGCGCCATCTCGTCCGCGTCGTCGACGTCGCAAAGCAGCGAGCAATGAAAATTGCCGTCGCCGACGTGACCCACGATCGGCGATTGCAGGCGCAGCCGCTTCAGGTCGTCCTCGGTTTCGGTGACGCAATCGGCAAGCCGCGAGATCGGCACGCATACGTCCGTCGCGACCACGCCCGCGCCAGGACGCAGCGCTTTCACCGCCCAATAGGCGTCATGCCGCGCCTGCCATAATTTCGTGCGATCCTCGGGCCGCGTGGTCCAGGTGAATCCGAGTCCGCCGCATTCGGCGGCGATCTCGGCGAAATTCTTCGACTGCTCGGCGACATCGGCTTCGCTGCCATGGAATTCGAGCAGCAGCAGCGGCGTCTCCGGCAAGGTCAGCTTCGAGTAGGAATTGCAGGCCACGACTTGCTCGGCATTCAGCAGTTCGATGCGCGCGACCGGAATGCCGGTCTGGATCGCCATGATCGTCGCCTGGCACGCGCCGCGCACGCTGTCGAACGAGCATGCCGCCGCCGCGATGGTTTCCGGAATGCCGCGCAGACGGATGGTGAGTTCGGTGATGATGCCGAGCGTGCCCTCGGCGCCGACGAAGAGATGGGTCAGGTCGTAACCGGCGCTCGATTTCTTCGCCCGCGTGCCGGTCGTGATGATCTCGCCGTCGCCGCGCACCACTTTCAGCGCCAGCACGTTGTCGCGCATGGTGCCGTAACGGACCGCATTGGTGCCCGACGCCCGCGTCGAGGCCATGCCGCCGAGCGAGGCATCGGCGCCGGGATCGATCGGAAAGAACACACCCTGATCGCGCAGATGTTCGTTCAGCGCCTTGCGGGTGACGCCCGGCTGGATCACGCAGTCGAGATCCTCAGGGTGGACTTCCAGCACCTTGTTCATGTCGCGGAAATCGATGCAGACCCCGCCGGCGGGCGCGTTGACCTGCCCCTCCAGTGACGTGCCGGCGCCGAAAGCGATCACGGGAACGCCATGGGCGGCGCAGACGCGCACGACGTCCTGTACGTCGGCGGCCTCCTGCGCGAACACCACCGCGTCCGGCGGCTGCGTCGGCAGCCAGGTCGTGGTATGGGCGTGCTGCTCGCGTACGGCCTGGGAGGTGACGAGGCGATTGCCAAACCGCGCGGCAAGCTTTTCGACCACGGCGGCAACCGCCCTGGGCTCTGCACGCTTCGGATTATTGGTAATAGTCATTGCCAAGAAAATTTCCTCCCACGGGTCACCGTGGCAAAGGATATATGGAGGGTCAAGGGACTAGCAGAATGGACACCATGACGACACAAATAAACGGCGTCCCGACGCCCTTCCTGTCCTCGGTGATGCAGATCGAACCGCAATGGATCGACTATAACGGCCATCTCAATATGGCTTATTATAATGTCATGTTTGACCGGGCGATCGACGAGCTGTGGCTCCTGCTCGGCATCGGCCCGGATTACAAAAGCTCACGCGGGAACTCGACCTTCACCGCCGAATGCCATGTGCGGTATTTGCGCGAAATTCATCTCGGTGACCCCGTGCAGGTTGCAATCACCCTGCTCGCCGCCGACGACAAGCGCCTGCATCTGTTCGAGGAGCTGCGCCACGCCACTGAAGGCTGGCTGTCGGCGACCTCGGAAACCATGACGCTGCACATCGACATGGGTCAGCGCAAGACTGCGCCCTTCCCGCCCGACGTCCGCGTCACCATCGATGCGGTGGCGAAAGCTCACGCACTGGTTCCTCGCCCGGAAGGCGTCGGCCGCGCGATCGCGATGCCGGCGAAGCGCTAGTTTTGCGTCACCCACGCCGGCAAGCGGTCGAACCAGGGCTGCGCGACTTCCAACTGCCGCGCCAGTTGCAACAGCCGCGCCTCATCGCCCATCTTTGCGACAAACTGCACGCCGAGCGGCAGGCCGTCCGCAGTCCAATGCAGCGGCACGCTCATCGCGGGCGTGCCCGTCAGATTGGCAAGTTGCGTGAACGGCACGAACTGCAGATTGTCGTGTGCAATCTTGTCGACGACACCCGCGAGCAGGCCCGTGCGCGCGAGCAAGCCCAATAAGCCGCTGCGGTCGAGCAGATTCAGCACCATCTCCTCAGTCGGAGAGGGATCGCCCTGGCCGTGCTGGATAGCGGGAAACGCCACGGCCGGCGTCAGCAACAGGTCATAGCGCGCGTGAAAACGCGCGAGCGCTCGGGCGAACTCGTTCCATTTGCGAAGCTGCAGCGTCATGACGCCGGCCGAGGTCGCGCCTCCGAGCGTGGCCGTCAGGCGCGTCAGCAGCTCGAAGTCGGTCCTGGAAGCGCCTCTGGCGCGTGCGTCCGCCACAAAGGATGCGACCTGCCCGAAGTAAATGTGCAGGAACGCCTTTGCGAGCGCGGCGCCGTCGATCTCGGGCGTGGCCTCCTCGACGTCGTGGCCAAGACCAGCGAGCAGTTTCGCCGCTCCCTTCACCGCACTGACCGCCTCGGGATGAACGTCGGTCCCGATCGGCGACACCGACGAGAAGCCGATCCGAAGACGCGGGCAGTCGCGCTGCATGGCCTCGGTATAAGGTTCGTCCTGACGCGCGGCCAGCGCCGACAATGACGTCCAGCGCAGCCGCTGTATCGCGCACACTGCGCGACAACACGCCCTCAGAGCTCGCGCCGAACCAGATTTCGCCCTCGGCCGGCCCTGGCGAGACACGTCCACGCGAGGGCTTCAAGCCGAACAGTCCGCAATAGGCGGCGGGAATCCGGATCGAGCCGCCGCCGTCATTGCCGGCCGCCATCGGCACGACGCCTGAGGCAACTGCGGCCGCCGATCCGCCGCTGGAGCCGCCGGGTGTGCGCGAGAAATCCCAGGGGTTTTGCGCACGGCCGAACAGTTTCGAATCGGTGACGCCCTTCAGCGCAAATTCCGGCAAATTCGTTTTGCCGAAAATCACAAGACCCGCCTCGAGATAACGCCGCACCACATGGGCATGGCGGGGTGCGACCGCATTTGCCATTGAGCGGCTGCCAAAGCTCGTCGGCAGGCCCGCATAGTCCTGCGTACAATCCTTGATCAGGAAGGGAACGCCGGCCAACGGACCGCTGAGCGGCTGCTTCGTCTGCGCGCGCGCCTCGCTGTCCATCAGCCGGCAGATCGCGTTGGTCTTGGGCTGCGCGCGCTCGTTCTGTTGCAGCGCAAGCGCCAGCAGCTCGTCGGCCGTGACCTCGCGGCGCGCGACGCACTCGGCAAGCGCCACCGCATCATGCTTCACATAATCTGAGAAATTCATGGCGCCCCTCTGCCGCGCTTTCGGCGCGAGGGGCCATCCTATCCGCTATAGCGGGCCGCGCCAGTTCCTGCGGCCACGTCAGCCATCAATGTCGCCAACATCGTCAGCCGGCGCCAGATGCCAAGTCAGACGCGATTTCTTCCGCGCGCCACCCCGATCACGGCGGAAACGATGAACAGCACCACCGCTATGAAGAAGATCGTCTTGGCGATTTCGATGGAGGCGCCCGCGACGCCGCCAAAACCCAGGACGCCCGCGATCAGCGCGATGATGAGGAAGGTGATGACCCAGCCCAACATGACACTCTCCGCTCGATTCTCGACTGCGGCGCCGGCGCCACGGACGCTGACGCGTCTGGAAATAATCGGCCCGGGGAACAAAGGTTCCGCGCCGCTCAAAGCTGTGATCGCGGGCGAAAAATCGTGGCCGAAAGGGCGCAAACGGCTGATGTTTGAAGGCGGGATAACTCCTGTCAAAACCAGTCCTTAAGCCCCATATATTTGCCATTCCTGCTATGAAGGCTCCCCTTCGGTGCCCAAGTTGCACCGAACATGCCATCGTGGGTTAAAACCGAATCAAGACATGACCGAGCCGAGCCACCTGCCCCGTCACGACGTTCCCGAGCACCAGCCTTTGGCTGGCGGGATCGCCGCGCGGGCGCGCGCGACGGCCGTACCTGCCTACCTGACCCGCCTCAATCCCGAGCAGCGCGAGGCGGTGGAAACGCTCGACGGCCCTGTCCTGGTGCTGGCGGGCGCCGGCACCGGCAAGACCCGCGTTCTGACCTGCCGCATCGCCCATATCCTCAGCCAGGGCCGGGCGCGGCCAGGGGAGATCCTTTCGGTCACCTTCACCAACAAGGCCGCGCGCGAGATGAAGCACCGTCTCGGCGAGATGCTCGGCCAGGCGGTCGAAGGCATGCCGTGGCTTGGCACCTTCCATTCGATCGGCGGACGCATCCTGCGCATCCACGCCGAGATGGTGCAGCTCAAATCCAATTTCACCGTGCTCGAT
>Ga0070741_10008742_pt1 | contig 20104 bp, 19 predicted proteins | sample Coa_R1_4_FD_66440 | JGI IMG/M metagenome (GOLD analysis project Ga0070741, IMG submission 66440) | Surface soil microbial communities from Centralia Pennsylvania, which are recovering from an underground coalmine fire - Coalmine... | ecosystem: Environmental > Terrestrial > Soil > Unclassified ...
CCGCGCGGCCCTGGTAGCGGCCGAACTCGCCGCCGTCCCAGACGGCGTCCGCGGTGAAGAGCGCCGCCCACGCCTCCTCGTCGCGCTCGTCGACCGCGAGGCAGTAGCGGGCTTTGAGCGCGCGGATGGCCTCCACGTCCTCGAGCCGCCGCAGGCGCCGGGCGATCTCGTCCGGGGTCATCGCACTCACCGGTCGAACTCGTCGCGCGGGTAGAACCCGCCCGGCATGACGACGAAGACGTGGCGGTACGGCTCGTTCCCGATCACCTTGAACTTGAGCCGCGCGCCGCGCGGGATGAGATAGATGCAGCCGACCTCCGCGGTCGTCTTGTGCCAGCGCGTGTGGAGGGGCGGCAGCGAGTACGTGATCTCCGCCCTGCCCTTCGTGATGTACTGGACCTCGTCGTGGTAGAAGCTCCAGTCCACCTCGTCGCCCGGCCGGAAGTCCTCGACGCCCGTCGTGGCGCCGGGCTCGTCGGTGTAGATTTTGATGTCGAGCGTGATGCCCTTCGTCGTCACCTCCGTCGGCTGCATGTCCTCCGGCCGGATCCTGTAGACCTTGAGCTCGGAATACGGATACGGAAACGCCGCCGCACCCGGCATGGGTCACCTCCTCGTCAGGCGGAGTACCCGCCCGTCGCTCGCTTCTTGAACATCTCCGACAGCCCGACCGCCTCCCAGATGCGCTCGCCCGTCCGCACGTCCTCGAGGTAGAGCGTCCCCGGGTTCTCCGGGCAGAGCCCGACGCACATCCCGCACCCGTTGCACGTCTTCTCGTCGAGGCGGACGAGCTTCTGCCCGTAGTCGACGTGGATCGAGTCGTAGAGGCACATGTCGTCGCACACGCCGCAGAGCGTGCACGTCGCCATGTTCACCTTGACGGTGACGGGCGAGGGGTTCTGGTCCTGCAGCAGCATGCTCGTCTCCGGCGGCTGGAGCCGGTAGCCGTAGCGCTCCTTCCAGTCGCCCTTGAGGCATGCCGCGTCGTCGAGGAGCTTCCCGCGGAACTGGTCGATGCGGGTGTAGCCGTGCTGCTCCATCCAGCCGCGGAGCCCGTCGACCAGCTCCTTGAAGACCTTGTGCCCCTTGAAGTACGCGGCGCTGCACACCTCGACCGCCGTGCACCCGAGGAGGAGGTACTGGACGACGTCCGACGGCGTGTAGATGCCGCCGACGCCGATCACCGGGAGGTCGACGACGCGCCGGACGTAGGCGAGGCGCGAGAGGCTGAGCGGCACCATCGTCGGGCCGGCGATGTAGCAGGCCTGTCCCGGCGTCCCGAGCACCTCCTCCTTCTCCGTGTCGATGAAGACGCCGTTCGTCGGGAGCGCGTTGTGGCCGCAGATGAAGGAGAGGCCCGCTGCCTCCCAGGTGAGCGCGTGGAGCGCGACGGGGTTGTGGAAGAGCGAGAGCTTCGCGCCGATCGGGACGGTCGTCACGGCGTGGACGCCCTTCACGATCTTCTGCGCGACCTCCCGGTCGGCCCACATGTCCTCCGAGAAGACGACGGGTGCCTTCCCCTCGCTGTAGAAGACCTTCGCGAGCGGGCACGACGCGTCCATCTCGATCGCGTCGGCGCCCGCCTCCTCGACGAGCTTCGCGACGTAGGGCCAGTTCGCCGGCACCTCGTCGAGGATGCTCACGATGAGCGGGACCCCCGCGTCGCGGCAGATCTTCTTCCACTTCGGCACCCGCTTCTCGACCACCTCCTCGACCGTCCGCTCGGGCGACGGGACGCCCGGCTGGAGGATCCACGCGCCCTTGTGCTCGGGCCCGAAGCGGTCGAGCGGAAAGGCCCACGGGCGCGAGAGCGACGTGATCATGGCGGGCAGCTGGCGCCAGACGGACTTCGTCACGACCGCCCCGACCTCGTTGTCGACGCAGCGCTGCACGGTGCCCTCGTCGATCGCGAGCTCCGAGGAGCCGGGCAGGATCGGGTTCCGCAGCACGAGCGTGCCGCGCTTCGTCACGAGCTCGACGCTCAGGTCGACCGCCATCGCGTGTCCTCCTCGCCCGCTCGTCTCTGCAAGCGGCGTTCACGCGCGCGCGAGCGGAAAACGGCGGGCGGGCGGGCGCCGCGGCGCCGCGCCGCGTGTGTCGGTCGGAGGCAAGTGTCCCCTTCGGCGCCAGCCGATTCGACACAGGGCGGCGGGCCCCGACCCCACGCGGGGAGCGGACCGCGGGTGCCGCTGGGCGCTTTTTCCGCGAGACGTGGAGCCGCCGTGGCACCGGCGTTGCTCGCCTCCCCTCTGCAAGGCGCGCGCGCCGCGCAGGGAGGAGGAGGACGATGGCGATCGACCTCACGGTGGAGCTCCGGACGAATCGCGCGACGTCGACCCCGAAGAACCCGATCATCCCCGGCTCCTCGCCCGGGGGGCCCGAGAGCTGGCCCTACCTCGCGAAGCCGGTCGAGGACGCCGGCGCGGACGCGATCGAGATGGACGCGTCCCGCCCGATGGCGAAGGTCGACCACGGCGAAGGCGGCCTCGACGGTGCCGATCGGCGCGAAGCTCTCGCTCCTCCACGACCCGATCGCCGGGGCAGAGCTGCCCGATCGCGGGGTCGACGATGGTGCCGCTCAGCCTCTCGCGCCTCGCCCACGTGCCGAAGGCGACGACCGTCCCGCCCTTCGGGGTGGGAGGCATCTATGCCCCGGCCGACGTCGTGCGCTATCTTCTCCTCGGATGCTCGGCCGTGCAGGTGTGCAAGCCGGAGTGGGGGACGCTCTACCTCGTCGACGAGCGGACCGGCGAGCGCGTGTGGGAGAACACGGGGATGGTCGCGAGCTTCATGAGGACGGCGGCCGGCGGCCACGTGCTCTGAGGGGCCTTCCGTGAGCGGGCGGGCGGGGCGAGACACGTTCGGCGATCTCCTCGAGACGGCCGCCGTGCGCTGGGGCGACCGCGAGGCGCTCGCGTTCGAGGGGCGGCGGTGGTCGTTCGCCGCCTTCCTCGCGGAGACGGATCGCGCTGCGGCCGCGCTCCTGGCGGCCGGTGTGGCGCCCGGCGAGCACGTCGCGGTCTGGATGGGCGGCGTCCCGGCGCACCTCTTCGTCCTCTTCGCGCTCTGGCGGCTCGGTGCCGTCCCGGTGCCGATCAACACGCGCTTCCGCGCGCGCGAGATGGCCTACGTGCTCGCGCAGTCCGAGGCCGCGACGCTCGTCGCGGAGGCGCGCATCGGCGCGACCGACCAGCGCCCGCTCCTCGCCGAGGCGCTCGGCCCCCTCGGCGGGCAGGATCCCCGCGCGCTCGCGCTGGACGGCTTCCCCGCGCTTCGCCGCGTCGTCCTCCTCGGCGCCGATGACCTCGGCCCCGGCATGCTCGACTGGCGCGCGCTCGCCGCCGGCGCCGCCACCGACGGCGCGGCGGTACGGCCGCGGGCCGCCGCAATGCACGCGGACGACCCGGCCTTCGTCATGTACACCTCGGGCACGACCGGCTTCCCGAAGGGCGTCGTGCAGCCGCACGGCGCCGTCCTCCGCAACGTCCGCGACCAGGCGAACCGGATGGGCGTCACGCCGAACGACGTGATCCTCTCCTACCTCCCCCTCTTCCACGTCTTCTCGCTCTACACGGCGACGCTCATGTCGCCGGCGACGGGCGCGCGGCAGGTGCTCATGCGGACGTTCGACGCCGGCGCGGCGCTCGACCTGGTCGCGGCGGAGCGGGTCACGATGCTTCACGGCTTCGACACGCACTTCCGCGACCTCCTCGACCATCCCCGCCGCACCGAGCTCGACCTCTCGAGCCTCCGCACCGGCATCCTCGCCGCGGGGATGGCGTCCTCGGAGCCGATCGCCCGCCGCATGCAGGACGTCATGCGGACGATCACCGCCTACGGCATGACCGAGATCGGCGCGTGCGCGGCGGAGTCGTTCCTCGACTCGGACCTCGAGGTGCGAACGAGGATGAGCGGCTGGCCGCAGCACGGGTACGAGTTCCGGATCGTCGACCCGGCAACCGGCGCCACGCTCCCGCCGGGCGCGATCGGGGAGATCCTCGTCCGCGGCTACCACGTGACCCCGGGCTACTACCGGAAGCCCGAGGAGACCGCGGCCGCGATCGACGCCGAGGGCTGGTTCCACACCGGCGACTGCGGCCTCCTCCGCGCGGACGGCTGCCTCCGCTTCCTCGGCCGCTACAAGGACATGCTGAAGGTCGGGGGCGAGAACGTCGACCCGATCGAGGTCGAGCGCGTGCTCCTCGAGGACCGCCGGGTGGCGCAGGCCGCGGTCGTCGGCGCCCCCGACCCCCGCCTCGCCGAGGTGCCGGTCGCGTTCGTCGTCGCCGACGGGGCGCCGCCCCGCGGGGAGGAGCTGATCGCGGCCTGCCGGAAGCGTCTCGCGAGCTTCAAGGTGCCGCGCCGGATCGTCTTCGTCGACCGCCTCCCGATGACGGGGAGCGGCAAGGTGCAGAAGTACCTCCTGCGCGAGGAGGCCGCGCGGCTCGCCGGCGGCCGGGAAGGAGACGGGCGGTGAAGACCGCGGACTTCGCGACGCTCGAGATCGAGCGGCTGGGCGACGTGCCCCGGATCACGATCGCGCACCCGACGAGCCGGCTCGACGCGGTCGACGACCGCCTCCACCACGACTCGACGGCCCTCTTCGCGTCCTCCTCCCCGCCTTCGAGGGCGCGGGCCGCGCCCCCGCGGGGCCGACGGCCGCGACGCGCGTCGAGCACGTCGGCATCCGACGCCTGATGGAGGCCGTCGCCGAGAGCCTCGCGCGGGGGAACGCCGCCGGCGCGCGTGACGCCGTCTCGGCGTCGTTGGCCGTGCCCGCCACGCACCACCGGAAGGAGGAGCACGCGCTCTATCCCCCGACGCACCGGAGCGCGGGCGAGCGCGGGCGCTTGGCGCTCGTCCGCCGGATGCAGGCGCTCTCGCCATGGCGGCGTCGCAGGTGATGACGGAGCGCGCGCCGCGGGGTACGCTCGGCGCGATGGACGTGGTCGAAGCGTGGACGGCCGACCTCCGCGACGTGCTCGGGGGCGAAGCCCCCGTGGTCGCGGACGTGCGCGTGGGCGTGTTCTACACCGCGGCGCTCCTCGCGACGGGCGAGGCGGGCGTCGCGTTCACGCCGCGCGAGCTCGCCGAGACGGTCTGCTGCCCGCGGACGGCGGCCGCGGCGCCCCGCGCCGGCCGGCTCGCGGGCTCGCCCGCGTGGGCGCTCGCCGAGGAGGCGCTCGCCCCCGTCGCGCTCCGGCGCGCGGTCGGCGTCGCCGTGCTGAACGCGCTCTCGGCGCGCGCCGTCGACCGCGTGGGCCTCCCCGCCGGCCGGCTCCTCCCCGGCGCGGACGCGCTCGACGCCGCCGGCGTCGAGCCGACGGACTGCGTCGCCATGGTCGGCGCGTTCGTGCCCTTCATCAAGGCGCTCGAGGGCCGGGTACGGGACCTCCGGATCGTCGACAAGCACCCCGAGGCGCTCAAGCCCGACGAGCGCCCGCTCTGGCGCGCGCCGGCCGAGGCGGCGGAGACGCTCGCGGCGGCGAGCGTCGTGATCGTCACGGGCTCGGTGCTCGTCGAGGGCGGGCTCGACGCGCTCCTCGGCGCCGCGCGCGACGCGCGTGCGGTCGTCCTCGCCGGGCCGACGGCGCCCGTCTGGCCGCGTCCCTTCTTCGCGCGCGGCGTGGACGTGCTCGGCGGCATCCGCGTCCTCGACGGCGCCGCGCTCCTCCGCGTCGTCGGCGAGGGCGGCTCGGGGTACTTCTTCGACGGCGTCGCGGAGAAGGTCGCCGTCGTCCGCTGAGCGGCGGCCGCCCCTGCCGCGGCCGCGCGCCCGGCGATGGAACGGCGCGGCCCGCCGTCCGCGGGGGCCGAGGAGGTCCGATGGGACGGAGCGTCGCCGAGGTCGCGCCGACGCGGAAGGAGCTCCCGCGCGCGCCACGCCCCCCAGCTGGCTCTACACCTCGCCCGCGCGCGGTCCTCGACCCCTACCGCGACCGCGTGCTCGACGACCGATGGCGACGCCGCCCGAGTCTACACGTGTAGACTCTGGCATAGGGAAGCTAGCTAGAAGAGCTGGAGCTTCGGGTCGGCGACGAGCACGTCCGCCTCCGGGAGCCCGAGCTCCCGGCGCACGAGGTTCGTCCCCTGGACGAGCGACACGATCTTGTAGAACGCGACCCGCCGCGGGAGCCCCTCGCGCCCGAAGCCGCAGTCGGTGGAGACGACGAGCCGCTCCGGCGGCACGTACTCGAGCGCCTTGCGGATGAGGCTCGCGACCTGCTGGGGCGTCTCCACCTGGCAGTTCCGGTGGTCGATGACGCCGATCGCGAACTTCTTGTCCGTCTGCACGCGCTCGAGGTGCTTCAGGTCCGCGCCGCCCGTCGCCGCGGTCTCGAGCGTGATCACGTCGGCGTCGCACTGCACCATCCACTCGAGGCAGCGCTCGTAGCTCTGCACCTCGTCGTAGACGCGCTGCTGGCTCGGGTTCCCCCAGCAGGAGTGGTACCAGATCTCGGCGCGGACGCCCGCGACCTCGCGGTTGAAGGCGCCGATCCAGCGCTCCATCTCGCTCGTCTTCACGTGCGGGTCGAGCGCGGCGAAGTGGACGAGCGGGTCTTCGATCTGGATGATCGGGCAGCCCGCGTCGGCCACCTCGCGCAGCTCCTCGTTCATCACGTCGCAGAGCGCCGTGAGCAGCTCGTCGTCGTCCTCGTAGAAGCGGTTCGTCACGTAATACGAGAGGATCTGCGCGGAGATCGTCCCGAACTTGACGGGCTTCCGCGTGAGCCCCTGCGCGGCCTTCCAGATGCGCGCGTAGTCCATGTGGCCGCGCCCGAGCTTTCCCGTCGCGTACGGCCAGAGCGGCGCCCCCTGGATCTCCCGCATGAGCGTGCCGGGCGCCGCCTCGGCGACGCTCTTGAACTTCGTCGGGCCGCTCGCGCCCGAGAGGCCCTCCATGTGCTCGAGCGGATAGGCGATCCACGCCCGGCCGCCCACGTCGCGGTCGAAGCGGCAGTCGCCGTCGGTGAGGACGTCGAGCCCCGCGCGCGCCTGGTCGTTGAGAAAGCAGGTGAGCGCGTCGAAGTACTGATCCCGGAACGGCACGTGGTTGAGCATGTGGCTGAAGGGCCGTCCCCAGAGCGACTCCGTGTACCAGAAGGGTCGCGGGAGCGACCCGGTGATGGTCGTGACGAGCTTCCGATCGCGCGTGGCCCCGAGCATCCCTGCACCTCCTCGCCGGCGGGCGAGCGTCCGTGGATCGCGCGCCGCGTATCAACCTTCACGTCGGCAGGCAAGCAGCGCCCCGCTCTCCCCTCTCGCCGCGCGTCGTGCTAGGGGCGCTCCGCATGGCGAGCATCGTCGGCGCGGCGGTGAAGCGGGTGGAGGATCCGCGGTTCCTCACGGGCGCGACGCAGTACGTCGACGACGTGCGCCTCCCCGGCACGCTCGCGGTCGCGTTCGTCCGGAGCCCGCACGCGCGCGCGCGGATCCGCGGCATCGATGCGAGCCGCGCCGCGGCGCTCCCCGGCGTGGTCCGCGTCCTCCTCGGCGAGGAGGTGGCGCGGCGGACGAAGCCGCTCCGCCCGGTCGCGAAGGCCGGCACGTTCCCCGGCACGTTCAAGAGCTGCGCGGTGTCGGTGGTCGCCGTCGCCGAGGTCGGCTTCGTCGGCGAGATCGTCGCGGCGGTCGTCGCGGAGAGCCGCTACGTCGCCGAGGACGCCGCGGAGCTGGTCGAGGTCGACTGGGAGCCGCTCAAGCCGGTCGTCGACGCGGAGCGCGCGCTCGAGCCCGGGAGCCCGCTCGTCCACCCCGAATGGGGCGACAACGTGATGATGACGACGGGCGTCAAGGCGGGCGACCCGGACGGCGCCTTCGCGGCCGCCGACGTCGTCGTGAAGGCGCGCTTGCGCATGAACCGCCACTGCGCCTCCTCGATGGAGGGCCGGGCCGTGCTCGCCGCCGTCGACCGCGCGCGCGGGCAGCTGACGCTCTGGACCTCGAGCCAGTCCCCGCACGTGATCCGCACGCACCTCGCGCGCACGATCGGCCACCCCGAGCACCTGCTGCGCGTGATCGCGCCCGACGTCGGCGGCGGCTTCGGGCTCAAGGCGAACATCTTCCCGGAGGAGATCGTCTGCGCGCTCGCGGCGCTCGACCTCGGCCGCCCGGTCAAGTGGATCGAGGACCGGCGCGAGAACCTGACCGCGTCGTACCACGCGAAGGACATCGTCTCCTACGTCGAGCTGGCGGCGCGCCGGGACGGCACGATCCTCGGCCTCCGCGGCCGCTTCGTCGTCGACGCGGGCGCCGACATCGCCTGCCCGTGGACGCCGGCGGTGGAGCCCTTCCAGCTCGTCACGGCGCTCCCGGGTCCCTACAAGATCGCGAACGTCGAGACCTCGGCGGTCGCGGTCGCGACGAACACGTCGACGACGTCGCCCTACCGCGGCGTCGGCCTCCCCGCGGCGCAGTACGCGATCGACCACATCATCGACATGGCGGCCGCGGAGCTCGGCCTGGACCCCGCCGAGGTGCGGCGGCGGAACATCCTCACCAAGGACGAGTTCCCGTACACCGCCGCGACCGGCCTCGCGTACGACAGCGCGACGCCCAAGGAGACGCTCGAGCTGGCGCTCGCGAAGGTGGACTACGCGGGCTTCCGCCGCCGCCAGGCGGAGGCGCGCCGCGAGGGGCGCTGGCTCGGCATCGGCGTCTCGAGCCTCATGGAGATGACGGGGCTCGGCTGGGAGCTCTTCCGGCACTTCGGCCTCGACTGGCTCGACGGCGCAGGCGCCGACTCGGCGCACGTCCGCATGGACTCGAACGGCACGGTCACGCTGAGCGTCGGCACGCTGAGCCACGGCCAGGGCCACGCGACCGTCTACGCGCAGCTCGTCGCCGACACGCTCGGCATCCGGGTCGAGGACGTGACGCTCGTGCAGGGCGACACGCGCGTCACGCCGTTCGGCTGGGGGACGTGGGGCAGCCGGAGCACCGTCCAGGGCGGCGGCGCCGTGCTCGCCGCGTCGGGGCGGCTGCGCGAGAAGATCCTCCGCCTCGCCGGTCACATGCTGGAGGTCGCCCCGCAGGACCTGGAGCTCGCGGACGGCGCGGTCACCGTGAAGGGCGTGCCGACGAAGCGGCTCGCGCTCGCCGAGGTCGCGTACCGCGCCGTCTACGGCGCCGACGTGCCGCCCGACGAGGAGCCGGGGCTCGAGGCCGTCTGCCACTACAAGGGCCCGACGCCGTACGCGAACGCGACCCACGTCGCGGAGGTCGAGGTGGATCCGGAGACGGGCCGCGTCCAGCTCCTGCGCTACGTCGTGATCGAGGACTGCGGGCGCATGATCAACCCGATGATCGTCGAGGGCCAGCTCGCCGGCGGCATCGCGCAGGGCGTCGGCAACGTCCTCTTCGAGCACCTCCGCTACGACGAGGCGGGCCAGCCGCTCACGACCTCGTTCATGGACTACCTCCTCCCGACCGCCGCCGACGTGCCGCCGCTCGAGTTCGGGCACCTGGAGACGCCGAGCCCGCTCTCGGAGAGCGGGCTCAAGGGCATGGGCGAAGGCGGCGCCGTCGGCCCGCCCGCCGCGGTCGCGAACGCGATCGCCGACGCGCTGGCACCGCTCGGCGGCTGGCGGCCGATCGAGCGCCTGCCGGCGACGCCGGAGGTGGTGCGCGGGCAGGTGGCGGCGGCGCGCTGAGAGCCCCGGGGGTGGCGACATCCCCCTTCGAGAGCTGGATGCCGGAGACCGCACGAAATCGAGCCGGGCTCGTGTCGCCGAAGAGGCGACCTTCGCGTGCGGCGCGGGTGTCGGGGATGCTGGCGCTCACGCTGGCGGTCGACCCGCGGTTTCAGGCCGCCTGACGCTCGAGCGAAGCGCGGTCCAGCGAGGAAGCGAGCGAACGCCGTCGCGCGCTCGCTCACGCCACGCCGCGACGCTCCCGCCCGCGCCACGCGGCGCGCGCGCGCAGCCGCGCGAGCGCCGCCGCCGGCCCGAGCCCCGGCTCGCCCGCGAGCACCGCCGCGAGCATCCCCGACACGCGCGCGCACGCGAAGCTCGCGCCCCCCGCGACACCGGTGCCGCCCTCGCCGCCCGGGGCCGCGCCCAGGTCCGCGGGGTCGCCCGCCAGGTCCGACACCTCACCTGCGCCGCAGCGCGTGTCGCCCGAGACGCGCACGACACCGGGGTAGGACGCCGGGAAGACGGGCGCACCGCGCGCGGGCGTGGCCGCGACGAGGAGCACCCCCGCGGCGACGGCGCGCGCGCACGCGCCGCGGAGCACGTCGCGGTCGGCGCGGAGGCCGAAGCTGAGGTTCACGACGCGCGCGCCCGCGGCGACCGCCCAGTCGATCGCCGCCGCGACCGCCGCCGGCGGGGCGAGAAACGTCGTCCCGAACACCTGCGCGTCGAGGAGCGCCGCGTCCGGCGCGGCGGCGGCGACGAGGCGCGCGAGCGCCGTGCCGTGGCCGAGGGCGTCGTCGCCCGCGGGGCCGGCGACGACCGCGCCCGCCGCGTCGAGCGCGAAGGCGCGGCGGGCGCGGACGGCCGGGCCGTCCGCCGCGACGCCGCTGTCGACGAGCGCGACGGCGACCGGGGCGGTCATCGCGCCGCGCGCCGGACGGGCGGCGGCGCCGGCACCAGGCGCCCGGCCGCCACCTCGAGGACCATGTCGACGCCCGCGAGCGCCTCGGGACGGTGGCTCACGACGAGCCGCGTCCGGTCCGCGAACAGCCGGTCGATCGTGGCGCCGATCCGCGCCTGCGTCGCGATGTCGATCGCGGAGGTCGCCTCGTCCAGGACGAGCGCGAGCGGGTCCTGGAGGAGGGCCCGCGCGATCGCGATCCGCTGCCGCTCGCCGCCGGAGAGCGCCGTGCCGCGCGCGCCGACCTCGGCGTCGAGCCCCTCCGGGAGCCGCGCGAGGAGCTCGTCCAGCTCGGCGCGCGCCGCGGCGGCGCGGACGGCGGCGTCGTCGGCCTCGGGCGCGGCGTAGCGGATGTTGTCGGCGATCGTGCCGGTGAAGAGGACCGCGTCCTGGGCGACGACGGCGACGCGCCGGCGAAGCTCGGCGAGGTCGAGGTCGCGCACGTCGACCCCGTCGAGGAGCACCCGCCCCGCCGCCGGGTCGAAGTGCCGGTGCAGGAGGTCGACGAGCGTCGTCTTCCCCGCCCCCGACGCGCCGACGATCCCGGCCTTCGCCCCGGCGGGGATCGTCGCCGTGACGCCCGCCAGCACGTCGCCCTCGCGCCCCTCGTGCCGGAAGACGACGCCCTCGAAGCGGACCTCGCCCCGGGCGTCCGCGGGAAGGCGCCGCGGCGCCCCGGGCGGCGCGACGGCGGGCGCCTCGGCGAGCAGCTCCCCCACCCGCTCGAGCGACACGCGCGCACGGCGCGCCGCGACCCAGACGCCGAGGAGCGTCTGCACGGGCCCGGTCGCGCGCGCGAGGTACGCCGCGAACGCGACCAGCGTCCCGAGCGAGAGCCGCCCGGCGACGACCATCGCACCGCCGGCGAGCCAGACGACCGGCGCCGTGAGCGAGGTGAGGACGCCCGGGACGGCGGCGGCCGCGTAGCTCGCGAGCTGGAGCCGGAGGAGGTCGTCGAGGAAGCGGGCGTGGAGGGTCCGGAGCCGTTGCGTCTCGCGCGCCTCGGCGGCGACCGACTGCACGAGCTTCATCGCGGCGAGCGTGTCGACGAGGAAGGACGTGAGATCGCTCGCCCGCTCGCGGACCGGGCGCGCGAGGCGCTCGACGCGCCCGCGGAGCACGCGGAGCGCGGCGAGCTCGACGGGGAGGAGGACGAGCGCCACCAGCGAGAGCTGCCAGCTGAGCGACACCATGAACGCGACCGCCCCGGCGAGCACGATCGCGCCGTTCACGGACGCGAGCAGCGTGTCGACGGCGAAGCGCTGCACGTCGGCGACGTCGCCGTCGAGCCGCGCGACGAGGTCGCCCGTCCGCGCGCGGGCGTAGAACGCGGGCGAGAGGCGCGTCAAATGCCGGTAGACGGCCTCGCGGAGCGCGAACAGGACGCGCGCCGAGGTGGAGACGTAGAGCCACTGGTTCGCGGCGCCCGCGGCGGCGGCGAGGACGGCGAGCGCGGCGAGCGCGGCCGCGACGCGGAGCACGACGTCGAGCCGCCCCGCGAGGAGCCCCTCGTCGATGAGCGGGCGCGTGAGCCAGGGCTGGACGAGCGCGAGGCCCGAGGCCGCGAGCGAGAGCGCGAGCACGCCCGCGAGGCGCCGGCGCTCGGGCCACACGAAGCCCGCGAGCCAGGCGAGGTCGCGGCGGGCGGCCATCGCGCTCAGCGGCGGAGCATCCGCATCGTCGCGAGCGCCTGGTCGGCGCCCCCGGGGATCGGGATGCGCGCGAGGCGCTTCAATCCGTCAGCCGAGTAGACGCCGATGTCGCTCATCGTCTGCCCGACGTAGACCTCGCGCCCGTCGCTGGCGACGTTCACGTTGTAGTAGGTGTGGTCGAGGTCGATCCGCTTCACGATCTCGTTCGCGCGCCGGTCGAGCTTCGCGAGCGTCGTGTAGACGAGGAACGCCTCGTCGCGCCGGACGGGGCTCACGACGCCGGCGAAGACGACCGGGCCGTTCTCCTCGAACTCGCTCATCGCGACGTCGCCGCTCGCGAGGTCGATCGTGAGCAGGCCCGTGAGCGCGGCCGCGGGCTTCCCCTCGGCGTCGAGCTTCGCGACGGCGTACGGCGCGGCGAGGATGCCGCTCTGCTCCCACGTCGGCCAGACGTTCAGCACGTCGGGCTCGCCGAGGCCGTCGCGCGTGCGGTGGCGGACGGGGAACGTCTGGCGGACGGCCCCGGTCGCCGGGTCGAGCACCTGCACGTCCCAGCCGAGGGCGTAGAGCTTCGTCCCGTCCTTCGACCACGCGAGCTGCATGATGCGCCGCGCGGCGGGCAGCGTCCGCGCCGGCTCGGCGCCGACGCCGTCGGCCGTCCGGTAGACGGCGATCCGCGGGTCGAGCACGGTGTATTCGTTCGCGCCGAGGCGGGCCGGCACGAGGTAGACGGCCAGCTCCTTCCCGTCGGGCGACACGTCCATGCCGAACATCGCCTTCACGCGCTCGGTGGGTGTCGAGAGGTCGGCGCGGAAGACCTGCTTCCCGGTGTCGAGGTCGACGCCCGCGATGCTCTCCCAGCGGTTCACGACGACGTAGGCCACCTTCCCGTCGGGCGAGGGCGTGATGGAGAGCGGGCCGGGGCGGCCGGCGTCGGGGATGGTGAGCACGCGCGCGACCTGGCGCGCCTGCGTGTCGATGAGGACGAGCTTGTCGGGCTTGGCGCCCGCGAGGAGGTAGTCCTTCGCCCCGGCCGGGCCCGGGAGCGCGGCGAGCGCGACGGCGAGGACGGCGGCGAGGCGGGCCGTCATGCTACTTCTTCGGGAACACCGACCCGAGGACGCGCCAGTCGCGCTGCGCGGAGTCGGCGCCCTTGTTCCAGTCGGGGTACGTGTTGAGCGTGTCGGGGACCTGCGCCGGCCACCAGCACGGGTCGGAGCAGCCGTAGAGGTCCGCCTCCATCGGCTGGCAGAGGCTCGCGACGCCGCCGAGGAAGTCGACCTCCCAGCCGGGGTCGAAGACGCTCGAGCAGCCCGCGGGGACGGTCTGCATCGGCTGCACCTCGGCGGTGCGGCCGGCGTCGATCGCGCGCGCCTTGTCGTTGAGCGGCTTCAGGTGCTTCATGCGGGAGCCCTCCGGGGCTCGACGTGCCGGGCGAAGAAGCCCGGATTGCCTTCGAGGATGCGGACGTACGCGGCGATGCCGAAGTCGACCCACGCGCGCAGCAGATCACAGTAGTGTGCGACGGGTGCCAGCGGGTCGCCGTAGCGCGCGTACGACTCGTGGTAGCAGCCGCCCGCGCAGAGATGGCGGATGCGGCAGGTCTCGCACGGCCGGCCGGCGCGCTCCTGTGCGGCCAGGGCGAACGCGGCGAGGCGCTCGCGGTCGATGCCGCCGGCGACCGTGCCGAAGGTCGGGAGCGACGAGCCGGTGAAGCGGTGGCAGAGGTTCAGCCCGCCGTCGCCGTCGACCGCGAGCATGCCGACGCCGGCGCCGCACGGCAGCGCCTTCGCCATCCCGTGCGCGACGTCGGTCATGAGCTGGTGCATGTTCGAGAAGCCGAGGTTCTCGTCGCGGAGCGCGGCCGCGACGTAGTCCTCGCCGAGCCGCTGCATGCCCGCGAACACCTCCGCCAGCGCCGCCGCGTCGAGGCCGTGGGCGGCGCCGTCCCCCGCCGTCACCGGCGAGAAGCCGACCTCGAAGAAGCCGATCTCGTCGCGGAGGTGGCGGTGGATGCCGACGACGTCGGTCACGCCGGCCGTGAGCGTGACGCGCGCGCCGACCGGCCGCGAGCGGTAGCGGGCGAGGAGCCGCCGCGCGCGCGCGACGACGACGTCGTACGTCGGGCCGCCGCCGACCGTCCGGCGGTTCCGGTCGTGCAGCTCGCGCGGCCCGTCCATGCTGACGGTGAGGCCGAAGCGGTGGGCGTCGAGCCAGGCGATCACCTCGTCCGTCAGCAGCGTCCCGTTCGTCGTGAGCGTGAAGTCGACCGTCTTCCCGACCTCGTGCGCGCGGCGCTCGGCGTACGCGACGACCTCGCGGATGAGCGGCAGGTTCGTGAGCGGCTCGCCGCCGAAGAAGGCGAGGTTCACGCGGTGACGCTCCGCCGCCTCGCGGAGGAGGAGCTCGAACGCGTCGGCCGCGGTCGCGAGCGTCATCCGCTTCCCGGCCGCGGGCGTCGCGAGGTCCTCCTTGTAGCAGTAGGTGCAGGAGAGGTTGCAGCCGGTGTTGACGTTCAGCACGAGCGTCGCGAGCGGGAAGCGCTCGACCGGGACGGGCGGGCGCGACGGGGCCGAGGTGCCGGGCGGCCGGAGCGCCCCGAGCCCGACCAGCTCGCCGAGCGCCTCGGCGACCGCGTCCGGCGCCGCGCGGCGCTCGAAGTGCCGGGCGAGATCGAGCGGCCCGAGCACGTCGCGCGCGGCGAAGAGGTCGAGCACCTCCGCCGCGAGCGCGTCGAGCTCGAAGAGCGCGCTCGTCGGCACGTGGAAGAGGAGCCGGCGGCCGTCGGTCCGGACGGCGTGCACGACGTCGCGCGCGAGGGAGAGCCGGCCCTCCACGCTCAGAGGATCGGCGGGTCGTTCCATCGCTGCACGGTGACGATCAGGTGGCCGTCGGCCGCGAGCTTCCGCCCCGCGTCGTCCACGACGGCGTGCACGGCGAGGTCGCCGGCGTTGTTCGTCCGGAACTTCCGCTGCGGGTTCGGCCCGGCGCCGCTCGGGTGGAAGAGCCCGTTCGCGTCGATCCGCCCCGCGAACGCCGCGTCGCGCGCCTCGGCCGCCGCGGCGTTGAAGTTCGTGACCGACCACTGCGCGCGCATCGGACCGATGCGGACGTCGTCGGCCGTGCCCGGCTTCCCGTCGGCCCCGTTCAGGTACCCGACCGCCTCGAGCTGCGCCGGGAGCGCGGGCGTCTTGCCGTTCCCGCCGACGCGCGCGATCGCGAACGCCGGCTCGACGCGGACCGCGTCGACGCGCCGGAAGACCGTGAACGCGCCGGGCGCGCGCGTCTCGCCGACGGCAACGTCGCGCGGCCCATCGGGGGCGTCGGCCCCCGCGCGCACGACGACGCGGACGGTGTCGGGCGAGGCCGCGACCGTGCGGACGACCGCCACGCCGGGGCCGAAGTCCGGCGCGCCGGCGAGCCCCGTGCCGTGGATCGCGACCGTCGCGTCGCGGCCGGCGCGCACGTACCGCGGGACGACGGCGAGGATCGCGTGCCCGCCGTCGCGCACCCGAACGGCGCGGAGGTCCGTGCCGAGGGCGTCGTTGTCGACGGGGAAGCCGCGGCCCGTGAGCCCGTTGCCGTCGTCGTCGAGCGCCATCACCTGGCGGACGGTGCCGGCATCGCCCGCGAGCTCCGCGCGCCACTCGTAGCCGGTGTAGACGACGGCCTCGCCGCGGCTCTGCGTGCGCGTGCCGTCCGGGGTCGCGAGATCGAGCGCCACGTCGTAGCGGTCCCCGCCCTTCGCCGTGACCTTCATCGTGCCGGCGTAGTCGCCGGCGCCCGGGCGGTGGCCCGCGACGCGCCACGTCCCGGCGAGGTCGGGCGCCGCGTGCCCGCGCCAGCGCTGCCAGGCCTCGGCGTCGCGCGGATAGAGCTGCCCAAGGCGGTCGGGCAGCCGCGTCGAGGCGATCGCCCACCAGTCCTTGTCGCGGATGCCGCCCAGGTACTCGAGCGTCGGCCACTGCGCGAGGTGGAAGTGGACGAGCCGCCGCCAGTCGTCGGCGGTCCGGCGCTGGAGCGCGGTGCGGGCGAGCGAGTGGCACTTGCCGCAGAGCGTCCCGACGTCCTCGTCGTCCGCCGTCTCGAGGAGCGCGGGGCGCCGCTCGAGGACCGCACGGTGGGGACGCGCCTCCTCGGGCGCGAGGCCGCGCGTGTCGGCGAGGTGCTTCACGAGCGCCGCGCGCTCCGCCGGCGTCGTCTGCACGCCGTGGAGGAGCGTCATGCGGACGACCGTCATGTCCCAGCCCTCGGGCGTCCGCCGGCCGTCGTCGATGCGGCTGAGCGTCTTGCCGTCGCCCGCTTCGTGGCAGCCGGCGCACTTCTCGCGGAGAAGCTGCTCGCCCTCCGCGGCGCGTGCGGGGCGGCCGGCCGCCGCGACGCACGCGAGGGCGAGCACGACGATGCCGCGCACGCTCGCTCTTCGGACTCGCCCCGATGTCACCCGCGTCCCCAGCCACCGGCCGCCGCCGGCTTCCGCCCTATAGCCGCGTCCGCCTCGCGTGCGCAAGCCGCCCGGGCGCGAGGGGGCGCGGAGCGGTCCGGCCGCTCCGCGCCGCACGGTCAGTGCGTCTCGCCGCCCGCCGTCTCGGCCGGCATGCCCATTGAGGCGTGGTCGACGACGAAGAGCCACTTGCCGTTCTTCCGCTGGTAGATCTCGGTCGTGCGGAGGGTGTGCGTCTCCGTCTTCCCGCCCGCGCCGGTGGACGTCTCCTCCCAGTGCGCGCTGTTCACGACGTAGTCCTTCCCGAGGTAGCGGGCGTTCACCTTCTTCAAGGTGAGCTTCCCGTTCTTCATGGCCGCGACGAAGTCACGCACCATCGGCTCGAGCGTCTTCTTGTCGTACGACTCCTCGCCCTGGCCGGGCCAGATCACGTGCGCGTCGTCGGTGTAGAGCGCCAGGATGCCCGGTACGTCGCCCGCCTCGAGGTGCTTCACGAACGCGTCCTCGACGCTCCGCGAGACCTGCTCCGCCGACATCTCGGCCGCCGCGGCGGGCGCCGCCAGCGCGGCGACCAGTGCCAACACCATCCACTTCGTCGTCATGACGACCTCCTTCCGGGCGAGCCCGTTATCCGGGAGCGTGCCGGCGGGCAAGACCTGCCGCGTCAGCCGGGGAGGAGCCCCTCGCGCCGGAGCCACGCGAGCGCGCGCGCGATCGCATCGGCGCGGAGGCCGTGCGCGCGCGCGAACGCCGCGAGCGCGCGCGCGCCGCCGCGGCCGTCGTGCGCGGCGGCGCGGAGGAGCGGCGCGACGGGCACGCCGTCGACGCGCCAGACGCCGCGCGGCCGTGCCGCGGTCACGACGACCTCACGCCGCACGATCCAGCCGTCCTCGACGACGGGCCGCGCGGCGACGGCCGGTGCGCCGGCCGGGCGCTGAGCGCGCGCGGGCCACGTCCGGCGGGCACGCCAGAAGGGCCGCGCCGCGAACCGCGCCTCCGCGCGGTAGACCTCGCGGCCGCCGCGGGCCGCGTTCGCGAACGTCTCCCCGACGCGCGCGCGCCAGAAGGCGGCCGCGAGCGCGCGGTCCCGGGGGCGCTCGACCAGCGTCCGCACCACCGGCACGGCCGCGAGGCCGCTGGCGACGGCGTGGAAGACGCCGTGGCCGGAGAGCGGATCGACCGCGCAGGCGGCGTCGCCGACGCGGAGCGCCCGTGCGCCGACGGCGCCCGTCGCGAGGACCGGGGTCGCGACCCGCGCGTGCACGTCGAGGAGGCGCGCGCCCGCGCACGTCGCGGCCGCCTCCGGGACGCGCGCGACGAGGCCGCGGTAGAAGGCCGCGAGGGCCGGCCGCGCGGGGACGGCGCGCCGGCCGCCCGCGACGACGACCTGCACGGTCGTGCGCCCTTCGCCGCGGCTCGCCACCCAGCACCAGCCGTCGGCGAACGCGAACACGGCCGTCCCGGCCTCCGCGGCCGGCGTCGCCCACGTCCCGACGAGGGCGATCGAGGCGGGGCCGCGCCGGCGGAGGCCCGTCGCGGGCGCGGCGCGGCCGCGCCCCTCGACGAGGAAGCGCGAGCGGACGGCGAGGCGCCGCCCGGCCGCCGTCGCGTCGACCGTCCAGCCCCCGCGCTCCGCCAGGACGCGCCCGGCGCGCGCCGCGACGACCGTCGCGCCGGCCCGCCGCGCGTCGGCGGCGAGCGCCGCGTCGAGCGCGGCGCGCTCGACGGGGTGCTCGACGTTCGCCGCCGTGCGCGCGCCGTTCCAGGCGGCGACCCGGGGCACCGCGGCCCCGAGGCACGCGAGCGCGGCGTCGCAGCCCGCGGCGCGGAGCGCCTCGCGCGTGCGCGGCGAGAGCCCCTCCACGACCGAGTGCGCGCGCGGCGTCGCGAGCACGACGACGCGGTATCCCGCCCGCGCGAGCCCGCGCGCCGCGACGGCGCCGGCGGGTCCGCCGCCGACGACGGCGACGTCGCAGCCGAGCACGTCGGGCATGCGCACGTCCTACACCGGCCGCCGCCCCTGCCGAAAGCCGCTCCCCTCCGCACGCGGGAGCTGGTGCGCTATAGCGGGCCGAACGCCCGTCCGAAGGGAGGCCCCATGGCAGCCGAGACCGGGAAGGACGCGATCGAGGCGCTCCGCGCCCAGTGGGCGCCGCTGTTCAACGCGAAGAAGCTGACGGAGCTGTGCGAGCTGTTCTACGCCGCGGACGCCCGCGCGCTGCCCCCCGACCATCCGATCGTCGAGGGCCGCCCGCGCATCCGGGAGCTCTTCGCGAACGTGCACCGCGCCGGGGAGGCGCGATTCGAGCTGGGCGTCGTGCGCGCCGAGGCGTCGGGCGACGTCGGATGGCTGATCGGGACGTACGCGTTCACCATGCGCGCCGCGGGCGCACCCGCCGCCGTGTCGAACGGCGTCACGCTCGAGGTCTACCGCCGCCAGCCCGACGGGCGGTGGCAGTGCGTCGTCGACATGTGGCACGCGACCTGAGCGCGCCCCTCACGCGCTCGCGATCGCGCGCGCGAGCGCGGCGGTGATCCGCCGGGCGACGCGCGCCGCGTCGACCGCGCCGCCGAGCTCCCGGCCGCACGACGACGTCGCGCGCGCGAGCGCGGGCGCCGCCTCCGGCCGCCCGAACGCCGCGCAGAGCGGCGCCCAGTCGGGGTCGGCGAGGAGGGTGCCGCTCACGAGGAGCACGCCGCTCGTGCGCCGGCGCTGCGCGAGCCCGACGAGCTTCCGTCCCGCCGCCGTCACGACCTCCCACGGCCCGAGCCCGCCGAAGCACGCCCACGCGAGCGCGGGGTCGGCGCGCCCGGCGCCCGGCGCCGCCGTCCGGCACGCGATCCCGAGCGTGCGGAGCGCGGCCGCGTGCGCCGTCCCGAACCAGCGGAACGTCCGCGCGGGGCTGGGCGCGACGAGCGGGTGCGCGGCTGGGAGGACCACCGAGACGCCGAGGAGGTGCGGGCCGACGAAGACGGCGCCGCCGCCCGTCTCGCGGCGGACGACCGGCGCGGCCGCACCGCGGACGTCGAGCTGCCCGCGCCCGACGACGACCGCCGGCCCGCCGTACGTCCACAGGCGGAGCGCCGGCGCCGGGACCGGGCGCGCGAGCGCGGCCTCGTTCCAGGCCTGCTCCTCGGCCGCGCCGACCGCGCGCGCCGCGCCGGGCGCGACGCCGGTCACAGATCGGCCGCGGACTCGAGCCGCGCGCGGACCGCGGCGAGGAAGCGGGCCGCGGGGACGCCGTCCACGGCGCGGTGGTCGAAGACGAGGGTCAGGTGGACGGTCGGCGCGGCGACGACGGCGCCCCCGCGCACGACGGGGCGCGGCGCGACCGCGCCGACGCCGAGGATCGCGATCTGCGGCGCGTTCAGGATCGGCGTGAACCAGTCGGCGCCCGCGGCGCCGAGCGTC
>Ga0070741_10008743_pt1 | contig 20102 bp, 14 predicted proteins | sample Coa_R1_4_FD_66440 | JGI IMG/M metagenome (GOLD analysis project Ga0070741, IMG submission 66440) | Surface soil microbial communities from Centralia Pennsylvania, which are recovering from an underground coalmine fire - Coalmine... | ecosystem: Environmental > Terrestrial > Soil > Unclassified ...
GTGCGCGGCGTGGCGGGGACGTGGAAGGACCTGACCGACAGCGTCAACTTCATGGCCGGCAACCTGACCGCGCAGGTCCGCGGCATCGCACAGGTGGTGACCGCCGTCGCGAATGGCGACCTCAAACGCAAGCTGACGATTGAGTCGAAGGGCGAGATCGCGGAGCTGGCCAGCACGATCAACGCGATGACCGACACGCTGGCGACCTTCGCCGATCAGGTCACGACGGTGGCGCGCGAGGTGGGCGTCGAAGGCAAGCTCGGCGGGCAGGCCAACGTGCCGGGCGCTTACGGCACGTGGCGCGACCTGACCGATAACGTCAACCAGCTGGCCGCGAACCTGACCACTCAGGTGCGCGCGATCGCCGAGGTCTCGACGGCCGTGACGCAGGGCGACCTGACCCGCTCGATCACGGTCAAAGCGGAAGGCGAGGTGGCGGCGCTCAAGGACAACATCAACGAGATGATCCGCAACCTCAAGGAGACGACTCAGAAGAACACTGAGCAGGACTGGCTCAAGACCAACCTCGCGCGCTTCACCGGGATGCTCCAGGGCCAGCGCGACATGACGACCGTCGCCAACATGATCCTCTCAGAGCTGGCGCCGCTCGTCGACGCGCAGCAGGGCGTCTTCTACGTCAACCAGCGCACGGAAGAGGGCACGCCGGTCATGAAACTGCTCGGCGGCTACGCCTTCACGCAGCGCAAGAAACTGGCCAATGAATTCAAGCCTGGCGAGGGGCTGGTCGGGCAGTGCATGCTCGAAAGGAAGCGCATCCTGCTGACCGGAGTGCCCGACGATTACATCGTCATCAGCTCGGGGCTGGGTGAGGCCGGGCCCCTCAACATCGTCGTGCTGCCCGTGCTGTTTGAAGAGGAGGTCAAGGCGGTGATCGAACTCGCCTCCTTCAACCGCTTCAGCGAAATTCACACGACCTTCCTCGATCTGCTGACCGAGAGCATCGGGATCGTCCTGAACACGATCGAGGCCAACACGCGCACCGAGCGGCTGCTCATCCAGTCGCAATCGCTCGCCTCAGAACTCCAGAGCCAGCAGGACGAGCTGAAGATGACCAACGAGCGGCTCGAACAGCAGGCGCTCACGCTGCGCGAGTCCGAGGAGCGGCTGCGCATGCAGCAGGAGGAGCTGCGCAAGACGAACGAGGAGCTGCAGGAGAAGGCGTCGCTGCTCGAACAGCAGAAGACCGAGGTCGAGGCCAAGAACCGCGAGGTCGAGGAGGCGCGCTGGGCAATGGAGGAGAAGGCCGAGCAGCTGGCGCTCACCTCCAAGTACAAGTCGGAGTTCCTCGCCAACATGTCGCACGAGCTGCGCACGCCGCTCAACTCGATGCTCATCCTCTCGCGGCAGATGGCCGAGAACACCGAGGGCAACCTGTCGTCCAGGCAGGTGCAGTTCGCCGAGACGATCCACTCGTCGGGCAACGACCTGCTCTCGCTGATCAACGACATTCTGGACCTCTCGAAGATCGAGTCGGGCATGATGGCGATCGAGATCGGCGAGGTCTCCTTCACCGAGGTGACCGACCAGCTCAACCGCAGCTTCCACCAGGTCGCCGCCGACAAGGGGCTGGAATTCACCATTGACCGCGGGCCGGCGCTGCCGGCGCTGATGCGCACCGACCAGAAGCGGCTCCAGCAGATCCTCAAGAACCTGCTCTCGAACGCCTTCAAGTTCACCGAGCGCGGCCGGGTCACGCTCCAGATCAGGGTCGCCGACCGGCGCGGCACTTACGCGCATGAGGCGCTCAACCAGGCCGACCAGGTGATCACCTTCGCGGTCATTGACACCGGCATCGGCATCCCGGCCGAGAAGCAGCGGATCATCTGGGAGCCGTTCCAGCAGGCCGACGGGACGACCAGCCGCAAGTACGGCGGGACGGGCCTCGGGCTCTCGATCAGCCGCGAGATCGCGCGACTGCTCGGCGGCGAGATCCGCGTGGTGAGCGCGCCGGGCGAGGGCAGCACCTTTACGCTCTACCTGCCGCGCACGCACGAGGCCATTTCCCAGAGTACGCTGCCGCCGACCTCGCTGGCGAGCGGGGCGGACGAGCGGAGGCGGATGGTCATCGCGCAATCGCGCGCGGCGGGCACCGACATCCCCTTCTTCAGCGCCGTCGAGTATAACGAGATCAGCGAGATCGCCGACGACCGCGCCCACCTCAAGCCCGGCGACCGCGTCGTGCTGATCGTCGAAGACGACGCGCTCTTCGCGCAGATCCTGCTCGACCTGGCGCACGAGAAGGGCTTCAAGGGCATCGTCGCCGCCCAGGGGGACGCCGCGCTGACGCTCGCGCGCAAGCACAAGCCGGACGCGATCACGCTCGACATCAAGCTGCCCGACCGCGACGGCTGGACGGTGCTGGACCGCCTGAAGCACGACCCGAAGACGAGCCACATCCCGGTCCACATCATCACGGCCGATGACCGCGAGTACCAGCCGCGGCGCCTCGGCGCGCTCACCCACCTGCAGAAGCCCGTCACCCGCGAGCAGCTGATCGAATCCTTCGACAAGATCGCGGCCTTCGCCCAGCGCAACATCCGCCACCTGCTCGTCGTCGAGGACGACGACACGCAGCGGATGAGCATCGTCGAGCTGATCGGCGAGGGCGACGTCGAGACGACGGCGGTGGCGACCGGCGCCGAGGCGCTCGCCGCCCTGCAGGCTAACCAGTTCGACTGCATGGTGCTTGACCTCAAGCTGCCGGACATGAGCGGCTTTGACCTGATCGAGCGGATCCAGAAAGACCTCGAACTGACCGACCTGCCGATCATCATCTACACCGGCAAGGACCTGACGGCGAAGGAGGAGACGCAGCTCCGGCTGGTCGCCGACGCGATCGTGGTCAAGGAGGCCAATTCGCCCGAGCGGCTGCTCGCCGAAACGTCGCTCTTCCTGCACCGCGTCGAGTCGAGCCTGCCGGAGCCGAAGCGGCGGATGCTCGAACAGCTGCTCCGCAGCGACCCCGTCCTCGCCGGCAAAAAGGTGCTGATCGTGGACGACGACGTGCGCAACATCTTCGCCTTAACCAGCTCGCTCGAGAGCTACAGCATGGAGGTGCTGCGCGCGGAGAACGGGCGCGAAGCCATCGAACTGCTCGGGCAGAACCCGGACACCGACGTCGTGCTGATGGACATCATGATGCCGGAGATGGACGGTTACGAGACGATGCAGGCGATCCGCGCGATCGAGCGGTTCCACCCGCTCCCGATCATCGCGCTCACCGCCAAGGCGATGAAGGCCGACCGCGACAAGTGCATCGAGGCGGGCGCCTCGGATTACATCTCCAAGCCGCTCGACATTGATCAGCTGCTTTCGATGCTCCGCGTCTGGCTCTACCGGCGGAAAGCGGCCAGCGTGTAACGAATGGAAGTCGGAAGTCAGAACGATGAACGATGGAGTGCGGAATCCGTGTTCACGTTCATCGTTCTGACCTCCGACTTCTGACTTTCTTCAGTCTATGAGTGAACCCACCGCAGACGGAGAACTCGAGCAGATCGAAATTGACCTGCTCTTTGAAGGGCTGAACCGGCGCTACGGGGTTGATCTGCGCGATTACGAGCAGTCCTCGCTCCGGCGGCACCTCCACGACTGCATGCGGCAGGAGCGGGTCGAGACCGTCTCGGGCTTTCAGGAGAAGGCGCTGCACGACGCGGAGTGTCTGGAGCGGCTGCTGCTGGCGGTGGCGAGCGCCGACACCACGATGTTCCGCGACCCGGGCTTCTACCGCGCGTTCCGCGAGAAGGTCGTGCCGCAGCTGCGGACTTACCCCTTCGTCCGCGTCTGGCTCGCGGGGTGTTCGACGGGCGAGGAGGTCTGGTCGCTGGCGATCCTGCTCGAAGAGGAGGGGCTCTACCCGCGCTGCCGGATCTACGCGACCGACCTCAGCCGCGAGGTGGTCAGGAAGGCACGGGATGGCGTCTTCCCGCTCACGTCGGTGCGCGACTATACGAGCAATTACCTGCGCTCGGGCGGCACGCGGTACCTGTCCGATTACTTCACGACGCACGAGGGGCGGGTGATCTTCAACCCCGCGCTCAGGCGCAATGTCGTCTTCTCGGAACACAACCTCGTGACCGACGGCTCATTCAATGAGTTTCAGGTCGTCTTCTGTCGCAACGTCATGAGCCATTTCAACCAGCCGCTCCAGGAGCGCGTCCACGAGCTGATTTACGAGAGCCTCAATATGTTCGGCGTCCTGGGCCTCGGCGGCCGGGAGTCGCTGAGGCTGTCGCCGCGCGAGGCGTTTTATGAGCCACTGGACAACGAACACCGGCTTTACCGAAAGGTATTGTGATCTCTGAGAGTGCCCCACGGGTTTAATCCACTCTCTTCGGTTGATTATCATATGACTGACTTTTGCCCGGCAGCATGAGGTCGCACTGATGGAAAGCGAGACGCAGAAAATCAACATCCTGATGGTGGATGACAACCCGAATAATCTGCTGGCGCTGGAGACCATCCTCAAGGCGCCGGATCGCAATCTGGTGCGCGCCTCCTCGGGCGAGGAGGCGCTGCGTTACCTGCTCGACAACGACGCCGCCGTGATCCTGCTCGACGTCCACATGCCGAAGATTGACGGCTTCGAGACGGCGGAGCTGATCCGCGGGCGCGAGCGGACGCAGCACATCCCGATCATCTTCCTGACCGCGTACAACGACGCGGGGTCGGCCTACCTGACGCGCGGGTACTCGGTCGGCGCGGTGGATTACATCATCAAACCGATTGACCCGCACATCCTCAGGTCGAAGGTCGCGGTCTTCACCGAGCTGTTCCGGAAGACCGAGCTGCTCAAGGAACAGACCGAGCTGCTGCGCGAACAGAACATCGCGCTCGAAAACTATAACCTCCAGCGCCTGTCCAGGCTCGTGGACCTCGGCCAGCAGCTCGCCACCGAGCGCGACCCCGGGCGGCTGCTCGAAAAGTTCTGCCACGAGGCGCGTGACATTATCGGCGCGCAGTGGGCGGCGGTCGGGGTACTCGAAGAAGACGGGCGGACGCTGCGCCATTTCCTGACGAGCGGCGCCGGCTGGGTGAAAGCGGAAAAAGATGAATTGCTCGAAGCCATCCGGGATCACCTGCCCGGGCAGTTCAGGGAACACGGCTCGCTGCGCGCCGCCGTCCGGGATGAGGGCGGCGCTGCGCTCCCCCCGCCGCTCGCGCGCCTGCCGATCACCTCTTTCCTCGCCGCGCCGATGCTCGAGCAGGGGCGGGCCCAGGGGTGGCTCTGTCTGGCCAACAAGCTCCGGGCGACGGCCTTCAGCGAGGCGGACGAGCGGCTCGCCATCACGCTCACCTCCCAGGCCTGTGTGGCTTACGAAAACGCGCGGCTCTATGACGAAGCGCAGCACCACGCGGAGGTACTCGAGCAGGAGATCGCCGAGCGCAGGAAGGTGGCGGAAGAGCGCACCCGCTTCCTCAAACTCGAACAGGCCGCGCGGGCCGAGGCCGAGCGCGCCAACCGTCTGAAGGACGAATTCCTCGCCACCGTCTCGCACGAACTGCGCACGCCCCTGAACGCCATGCTCGGCTGGGTCAGCCTCGTGCGCGACGGCAGGCTGAGCGGCGATGACGTGGCGCGGGCGCTCGAAACCGTCGAGCGCAACGCGCGGTCGCAGAAGAAGCTGATTGACGACCTGCTCGACGTCTCGGGCATCATCTCCGGTAAACTCCGGCTCGACATCCGCGTGACCGAACTCACCCCGCTCGTCGAAGCCGCGATTGAATCCGTCCGCCCGGCCGCCGACGCCCGGGGGGTGCAGATCAGGACTTCGTTTGAGGACGTGCCGGAGACGGTGCAGGGCGACCCGAACCGCCTGCAGCAGGTGGTCTGGAACCTGCTGTCGAATGCCATCAAGTTCACGCCCGGCGGCGGTCGCGTCGAGGTCAGAGTCAGGCAGGTTGACGGGCATGTCGAAATCGCGGTCGGCGACACCGGCGCGGGCATCCCGCCGGAATTCCTGCCCTACGTCTTTGACCGGTTCCGCCAGGCCGACGGCAGCAGCACCAGAAAGCACGGTGGCCTCGGCCTCGGCCTCGCGATCGTGCGCCACCTGGTCGAGCTGCACGGCGGGACGGTGCGGGCCGAGAGCGCGGGGCAGGGGCAGGGCGCGACCTTCACGCTCAAGCTGCCGGTCTCGCCGGCCGCGGAAACCGCCGGCAGGGAAGCAGACCCCGCCCCGGATGAGGAGGCGACTCTTTCGGACTCGGCGCCGATGCTCACCGGGCTGCGGGTGCTGGTGGTTGATGACGAGGCCGACACGCGCGACCTGCTGACCGCCATTCTGACCCGGTGCGAGGCCGAGGTGCGTGCGGTCGGCAGCGCGACCGAGGCGCTGAACATCATGTCGTCATGGTCGCCCGCGATTCTGATTTCTGACATCAGCATGCCGGAGATGGATGGCTTCAACCTGATCCAGCGGATCAGGCAGGAGAGAGGGGCGCTGAAAAGTATTCCGGCCATCGCCGTGACCGCCTGCGCGGGCGCCGAAGACCGCATCCGCTCGCTGGCCGCCGGCTATCATATGCACCTCGCCAAACCGCTTGAGCCGGACGAACTGGTCGTCACGATCGCGAGCCTGACCGGCAGACTCACGCGGGCCCTGGCCAGTGAGGGGGACTGACGTCACCGGCCTGCCCGGTCACCTCCCGCCGGCAGTCTCTGACGTGATTTCCCGCGACCGACATTCCTTGTCCCCCGCGCCCGATTCTTGTCCACAATCGCAGCCAGGATGAGGAGGAATGAGAAGAGCCGCACCAGATAGAAAAACGGCTCGGCCTCTTCCGAAATAGCGGTCAGCCCGAGCGCCACCCGCAGCAGCCCGTCAATGCAGAAAGAGACCGCGAAGAAGAGGAAAAAACGGTCGCGGGTGTCGCGCCAGAAGCGCAGGAAGAACAGGCCGGCCACCAGCGCCGCCATCGCAGTCCCACCCTGCAGCAGTTGATACATACCGGTACCTCACTCGGCGTTCCAGATCAGGCCGTACAACAGAACCATCATGGAGATGAGCGCCAGCATCAACCGCCAGACTGACAGATCCACCTCGGGGAAAATCAGCTTGTCGGCGATGAGGATCAGGTTATTCAAGGTCAGTCCGGCAAAGCACAGGCCGCTCCAGAGCAGCAGCCAGGCACACAGCAGCGCCGTCAGGGCGCACAATCCATAAATCAACCCGGACATCTCATTCATCCTTTCTGAGTTTGAAGGCGTCGGCGAATTCCTGGATTCTGGATCTGGGTCTCGCGTGGATCAGGTTGGTCACTGGGGCGAGGTGCTTCGCATAAACCTCAGCCACCCGGTCCACCATCCCAGCCAACTCGGCGGGGTCGGGCTGGTACTGGTATCGGGCAGGCTCGCCACTGCTGGCGGTGACGAACCCCTGTTCGCAAAGGCGACCGAGCAGCGGGGCGGCTTCCTGTTCGCCGATGTAGAGTTGTTCGGCCGCCGTCCGGGCGCACCAGCCTGACTGCGGACTGCCGCGCAGCAGCAACAGTGCCTCCAGTTGCGCAACGGAGTCAATGTTCCTGAGGATGAACTGTCTGACATCCTCAGGGATCAGCTCATCAGTCATCCGGGTCTCCTGCAAATCATTCGGGACAACCTGTCGCTCTGCTGGTCACCGGGAAGGCGGTGAGATTCACATTCAGCCGGAGAGCAGGCTGGCGGTTGATGAGATCAGAAAAACGCTCTGGCGGCGCCTGGCCCCGGTCTTTTTCTCCCCGGCAATGTGGTGACGGCTTGATGGTGAAGTTCCTGCGAAAGGCGAAGTGTGAGGGTCGGAATTCTGATCAGCCCTGATGCGTTTGGAAAAGCCAGCCGCTGGCCGGGGAGCGGCTGGCTACAGGTGAACGCCTGTCCTCTCAACAGACCATTCACGCTGTAAGAAATGACGCTCTGCCCGGGGCGGGCATCAGAGCGTTTGTGCCAGTCGAACGCGAAAGCCTCGATTTTTTCACCGCCTCGCACGCCCGATTCGCACGGCTCAGAACACCCAGTGAATGCTCATCCTGTCTGAGCGTGGTTCCTGATAAGTACCTGCCCCCACACGTCGAATAAGGCCCGAAAGATGACGCAGCGTTTATGGCGACTGGGCATCCCTGCGCGCCCTTCCTGGCTTCGCCCGTGTGGAATCCGGTCAGGCACCCGTCAGGAACCACATCCGTTACTAACCGCTCTGAGTTGAGCAATCATTATGCCAGCCGTGAGGGAGACGGAACGCCGGTGATTTACCTGCATTTCAGGGCCATTGCTCCAGTTCATCACCGGGGAGGGAGTGGGGTGTTATGCAACAGCCGAAAACTCCGAGGGCGTTTCTGAGAGTCATGTTTTCACCCCGGTCAGGTGACGGTCTGAAGGCGGGTTGCCGTCGTCACCGGCCACGAGCCCTTCGTGGCGGTATTCATCGAGCTTGCGGTAGAGCGTCTTGCGGTCGAGCCCGAGCATCTCAGCCGCCCGCGATTTATTGCCGCCGGTCTTGCGGAGTGCTTCGAGGATGTACTCGCGTTCGACTTCGCGCAGCGTCAGGTTGCGTTCGGCGACGCGCGCGATGAATGCCGCCGCGCCGCCGCCGTGCCGCACCCGTTCCGGCAGGTCATCGGGCGCGAGCCGCGCCCCGCGCCCCAGCACGACCGCGCGCTCGATGGCATTCTCCAGTTCGCGCACGTTGCCGGGCCACGAGTACGCGGTCAGAATGCCGAGCGTTTCCGGCAGCACGTCGAGCGGCGGTCGGCCCGACGCCTCGGCGGTTTTGTTGATGAAATATTCGACCAGCAGCGGGATGTCAAAAGGCCGTTCGCGCAGCGCCGGCACATGCAGGTGAATGACGTTCAGCCGCCAGAAAAGATCCACGCGGAAACGACCCTCGCGCACCTCCTCTTCGAGATCGCGATTCGTCGCGGCAACGACGCGCACGCTGACCGCCTGCTCGGTATTCGACCCCACGCGGCGGATCGTGCCTTCCTGCACCGCCCGGAGCAGTTTCGGCTGTACGGTCATTGGCAATTCACCGATTTCATCAAGGAAGATCGTCCCTCCTTCGGCCGTCTCAAAGAGGCCGGCCCGGGCCTGCCGGGCGCCGGTGAAAGCCTGCCCGGTGTGGCCGAAGAGTTCCGACTCGATCAACTCCGCCGGGATGGCCGAGCAGTTGATCGGGACGAACTGCCCACTGCGGCCCGACGTCTCGTGAATGGCGCGCGCGACCAGTTCCTTGCCCGTGCCCGATTCGCCCGTAACGAGGACTGTACTGGGGCTCTGCGCGGCGCGAATGATCAGGTCAAACAGCTCGCGCATCGGGCGCGAAGCGCCGATGATCCGCGCCGGGCTCCTGGGCATTTCACGCCGCATCCGCGCCTGCTCGCGTTGCGGGGCGGTCCGTTCGAGGGCCTCGCGGACGGCCCCGAGCAATTCGTGCGTCTGAAACGGCTTGGTGAGGTACTCGAACGCCCCGGCCTTGACCATCTCGACCGCCTGCTCGACCGTGCCGAAAGCGGTGATGACGATGACTGCGGTCTCGGCGCGGGTCTCGCGCACCGCGGCCAGAATCTCATCACCCTTGATGCCGGGCATGCGGACGTCCGTGATCACCAGATCGAGCGACTCGCGCGCGCCCCTGATGATCCCCATCGCTTCACGGCCATCAGTGGCGACGACCGTTTCATAGCCCGAGTCATTGAGGACTTCCCCGATGATCTCGCGCATGTCCGGGTCGTCTTCGGCAATCAGCACCCGGTCTTTCATGATGAAACGCTCTCCTTCCCCGGCGTGATGGGCACGTCAGCCGCGACCGGCGCGGCCTGCGGCAGGTAAACAGTGAAAGTCGCCCCGCCCTCCATATTGTTGGTCGCTTCGATCCAGCCGCCGTGTTCCTCGGCGATGCGGTATGAGACGGTCAGGCCGAGCCCGGTGCCGCTGCCGACATCTTTGGTCGTGTAAAAAGGGTCGAAGATGTGCGGCAGGTCACCGGGGCTGATCCCGCCGCCGTTATCGGAAATCCAGACGGTCGCAAAACTCCTGCCATCCTTTTCCGCCAGATTCCCCAGACATTCGATCCGCAACCGCCCGCCGTCCGGCATCACCTGGACGGCGTTCATAACGATGTTGGTGAAGACCTGCTGCAGGAAGTCGCGGTCGCCGTCAACCATCACCCGGCCGTCGTGCAGCAATTCCGGCCTGATCCGGGCGGATTTCAGGTCTGCTTCGAGCAGTTCGAGTGTGCCTGAGAGCAGCGCGACCAGATCCACCGCCTCGCGGTTCAGTTTATAGGGCCGCGCCAGATCGAGCAGCTGGCGGACGATGCGGGCGATTTTGGCGACCTGAGAGCGGATGGTTTTCAGGTTCCGGAGGTAGCGCTCCGCCGGCACATCCGGGTCGCCCATCAGCTGTTCGGTGCGCATGTCAATCACGTTCAGGGGCGTGCCGATTTCGTGCGCCACCCCCGCCGCCAGACGGCCGACCGAGGCGAGGCGTTCGCTGTGCCGCAGTTCGCGTTCGAGCGCCAGCCTCCGTTCGGCTTCGCGGGTTGCAGCGATCCGCTGGTCCTCCAGGTTGTCGGCCATGCGGTTGAACTCGCTGGCCAGCCGGGCGAAATCATTGCCTTTGCCCGGCACAACGACGCGGTAATCCAGATCGCCCCGGCCCAGAGCCGCCGCGCCGCGCAGCAGCTCCCTGATCGGGCGGATCAGGCTGTAGCTGAAGACGACGACCACGGCGAGCGTGATCACCGCAAACAGGAGCAGCGTGATCACCCCGATCTGGCGGCGCGCGAGCGCGACATCAGCCCTGATGAATGACATCGGCTGGGCGATCTCGAAGGCGCCGCGCCGCTCCGTGCCGACGCGGATCGGCATGATGATGGAGAAGACCTCCTGTTTCCTGATGCGGCGAATTGTCTCGACCGTCACGCCCGTCGCCACCACCTGTCGCACTTCATCCGGGTACCTGATCTCGTCGGCCACGAGCGGGTCGGAGACCATCTCGACCTTACCGTCGGCGTCAAACAGCAGGACGCCATAAACTCTGGGGTTTCGGCTCAGGCTGTTGATGAGCTGCTGGGCCTCCTCCGTCCGGTCGGCCTGGTAAAGTCCTTCGAGCGCGATCTGTAAGGTGTGCGCATGCGCGCGCACCTCGTTATGCATGGCCTTCTCCAGCACTACTTCGCGCTGGCGCAGGATGAAATAGCCTCCGATTGCCATGACCACTCCCACCATCACGGTCAGGAGCAGAATCAATTTAGTGCTGGTTTTCATGGCCGGTTATCCGTTTGCTGGCGAACTGGTCCGCTGTCACATGGTGCCGCATAGAGGGGCAATTTGAACAGCCCGGGGTGTGGCGGCCGGCCACACGGCTGTCCCGGAATGCCACAACTGAGGGTAATGCGGCCGTCTTTCCCGGGGGCGATGCGCGCCGTCTGAAGAGCATTTTTATTATTCAGCGTGAAAATTTATGAAAGGCATAGCCGATCATGGGCTAAACAAAATTGGCGCACAACGATCACCGATACGGCGATCAGTTGCGCGCCATCCAGTCAGAAAGAAAGTTGTGATGACTCCAGTGGGTACACGGCCGCTGAAGATCACCACTTTCCCCAAACAGAAAAGAAACACTCGCGCCACTTTCCTCGACCCCGGAAGCGTCACCCCAACGATTCCGGGACTCCGAAAAGCCAGCGCGAAATCACAGCTTTTCCGCCGACCTTCCGGCAAGTCGTATGCCGCCGCCCAATTCCAACCCGGTCTCACGTTGCTGATGGCCGGGACAGACTTCCCGTCATCACGCAAACCCGACTGGACGCATCTGACGCGGGGTCCGCTGCGGGCGTAACGGTCAGCGTTTCACCGACGACCTCTGACAGTGAAACAAGCACTGGTTGCCGGGAATGACAGGCTGAACGTGCTTCTCGCGCGACCGGGCGGCGTGAATCTGTCAGAAAAGATTCGACGTTCAGTTCTTCAGACTGCTGTCGCAAATTGCCACGCCACTCGCCCGACCCGAGTCACCGATCAGATCGAAACCTGCGCCGGAAGGGCCCCGATTCACTGGAATCGCCTGAGGCACACCTGTTGCAGCCGCAAAAATATTCCTGAAGGGAAAGCTCGGGGAAATTCCTGCGGAGAAAAATCAGTGTACTCAGGACTTCGGATCGCACCCCATTACCGGTGGAAGAACAACGCCACAATGAGGCCGTGGAGTGAACACCTGCGCCGGCAGCGCCGGGCGAACGCAGTGCTGTCTGAGTTGCTCGTGAAGTTGTGGAAGACTTTCCTCTCTGTGAGAGGGCGTGCGGGCTGAGCCGACACGATCCGGCGGTCCGAGCGCGGTCAGAAGGGAGTACGTTCGATGAACCGAATCCTGTCAGTGACGGTTCTGGCCCTGGCAGCTTCAGCGCCGACGTTCGGTCAGACGCCTGAGACAAAGGCCGATCAGCCGGGCAGGGCGGGCGGGCAATCCGACGAGTTTCACTTCCTGTCTCCCATCAAAGGCTGGTCCGTTGCCGAAGAGACACTTGACGATTACGAAATAGGAGTTGATCGTTCAGTCGCCCACGGCGGCAGGGCGAGCGCCTGCGTCAGGTCGAAAGCTGCCGGCCTGAAAGCTGGCGCCGTAGTCCTCAGGCAGGCGATCAGGGCGGACTATTTTCGCGGCCGGCGGATCCGCCTCTCCGGATACGTCAAGGGGCATGTCACCGAGGGGTGGGCCGGGTTGTGGATGCGCATTGACGGGCAGCAGGGCGACAGGCTGGGCCTCGACAACATGAAGGACAGGCCGATCAGGGGTAAGACGGAGTGGGTGAAGTATGAGGTCGTGCTGGATGTCCCGGAAGACAGCATCGCCATAGCCTTCGGCCTGCTGCTCGCGGGCGAGGGGCAGGTCTGGATGGACGATCTGGAGCTTGAGGTGGTTGACCATCAGACGGTGACCACCGGGGCTTACAGGAGGAGCGAGCCACGGCCCGGTGACGAAGAGTCCAAACGCCGCAGGGCGGCGTATGCCGGGAGGCTGAATGAAGAACTGAAGACCATGCCGTCCAGGCCGGTCAATACTGACTTTGAGAGCCCCGACCTCTGACATCATTATCCCCTGAAGCTGCCTCCGACCGCCAAAGCAACATCCCGCTTTAAGCGATGCAGGTCTTCACTCATCGGGCCAGGGCTTATAGAGCGATTCAGAAAAGTTCCGCAGCCCGCCCCGGAGGGGACAGGAAACCTTCCGGACTTTTCCTCTTCGTCTTCTTCGTCTCTTTGTGGTTTACCCTCAGCTTGACACCGCGTGAACTGTCGGAAACAATCACTGCCAGTTATCGCATTCCTGAATCACAAAGGCGGAAAATAATGGGCGCGATCAGTGGAACCGATATGCAGGCGAAAATGAAAGCCGCGCGCCAGGCACTCGATGCCTGGGTTCGCGAGGTGGTCGAATGGCACTTCAACCCCGAAACCGGGGCCCCGTTCTGGCTCGAATATGCAAAAAAACTGGACTGGGATCCTCGCAAAGAGATTCACGGTTATGACGACCTCGACAGGTTCGGCTTCTTTCAGGACGAATGGCTGCGCGGCGGGCCGGTCAGGCGGTGGGTTCCGAAGGCTTATGCTGACAGGCCGATCTATACGTTTGAGACTGGCGGCAGCACCGGCGTCCCGAAATCCCGCATCGCAATTGATGATTTCCGCATTGACTACGAAATGTTCAGCGAGACGCTGCCCGAAGAGTATTTCCCGAAAGGCGCCGACTGGCTGATGCTGGGCCCGAGCGGGCCGCGCCGGCTGCGTCTGGCGGTCGAGCATCTGGCGCAGCACCGCGGCGGCATCTGCTTCTGCGTTGATCTGGACCCGCGCTGGGTGATTAAGCTGATCAAGTGGGGCGAGATGGCGATGATGGAAAAGTACAAACAGCACGTGATTGACCAGGCCGTGACGATCCTCAGGGCGCACGATTCGGTCAAATGCATGTTCGCCACGCCGAAACTGCTCGAAGCGCTCTGCGAAAAGGTCTCGCTCCGGAAGATGGGCATCACCGGAGTCTTCTGCGGCGGCACGGAGATGACCCCGCAATTCCACCGCTTCGCCGTTGAAGAATTGATGGAAGGCGCTTACTTTGCGCCGACCTACGGCAACACGCTGATGGGCCTCGCGACGCACAAGCCGCGCGTGCCCGAAGACAATTACGCGATCATTTACTACCCGCCCAGCCCGCGCGCGATGATCGAAGTCGTTGACCCCGACGAGCCGGCAAAGCTCGTTGATTACGGCCAGACGGGGCGAGTGCGGCTGACCACGCTGACGAAGGAATTCTTCATGCCGCGCTTCCTCGAACGCGACGAGGCAGAGCGCGAACTGCCGTGTGAACCCTACCCCTGGGACGGCGTGCGCAACGTCAGGCCGTTCTCGCGATTCCAGGCGACGGTGGTCGAAGGCGTATATTGAAAAGGGGGCCCGGTGCAAACTCTCTTTGGTGAATAACTATGCCAGAGCAAAGTCAGGAGAACGGTAGTGAGAGGGATACTCACCGCAGAGGAGCTGAGAACACAGCGGTGGCGCTGAGGTTCCTGCTTTTCCCGGCGTTGTCTCTGCTCCCTCCGCGCCTCTGCGGTGAACGAGCCTTGACCAACACACCCTTTGGTTTCGCGCCGGGGAAGCTTCCGCGCATAGTTCCCATGCTTTGCGCGCTTGTTCTCTCCAACCTGATTCACTCCGCCTATGCTCAGGACTGGTCGCAATGGCGCGGCCCGAATCGTGACGGCGTGGTCAGAGACTTCACCGCGCCCGCCGTCTGGCCCGACAAACTGAAACTCGCCTGGAAAACCCCGGTCGGCGCCGGTTACTCCTCGCCCGTGGTTTTCAAAGACAGGGTCTGGATTCACAGCCGCAGGGGTGAAGAGGAAGTCGTCTCCTGCCTTGACCTGAAGACCGGGAAGATTCTATGGAGCAAAAGCTATCCGGTCTCATTCACCAAAAATCAGTACGCCGTCGAGATGGGCAAGGGGCCGCATTCGACGCCCGTTTTATTCAACAGCAGGCTGTACACGCTCGGGGTGACGGCTGTGCTGTCGTGTTTCGACGCGCAGACGGGCGAGCTGAAATGGCGGAAGGATTTCGGGCAGCCCGACACCTCAAAGCTTTTCACCGGCACCTCCATGTCGCCGGTGATTGATCGCGGCAACGTGATCGTTCACGTCGGCGATGATCGCGGCGGCTCCATGATCGCCTTCGACGCCGCGACCGGCAGGGAGAAATGGAAGTGGACCGGCGACGGGCCGGGGTACGCTTCGCCGATCGTGATCGAACTGGCGGGCGCGCGGCAGGTCGTGACGATGACGGATAAATCGGTCATCGGCGTCGCGGCGCAGACGGGCGAGTTGCTCTGGCGCCTGCCGTGGCCCGACGAGTGGAATGAAAACATCGTCACCCCGACGGTCTGCAAAAACCTGCTGATCCTGTCGGGCGTCAGGAAAGGCACGATGGCCGTGCAGGTGGCGAAGAATGGCGACAAGTGGGAGACGAAGCAGGTCTGGCACAACCCGGAAATCGCGATGTATATGAACTCGCCCGTCGCCGACGGCGATCACCTTTACGGCCTCTCGGCGAAACGCAAGGGGCAGTTCTTCTGCCTCGAAGCCGCGACCGGAAAAATCCTCTGGGCGACGACCGGGCGCGAAGGATTCAACGCCTCGTTACTCAACGCCGGCAGTTTCCTTTTTATCCTCACCAATGACGCCAGCCTGATCGTGGCCGGGAAGAGTCAGCAGGGCTTCGAGCAGGTCGCGAAGTATTCGGTCGCCGACCGCCCGACATTCGCCCACCCGGTCGTAACGGGCGGGCGGATTCTGATCAGGGACGACGCGGCAATTGCGTTGTGGACGCTGGAATAATTGATTCATTCCCGCCCGAATGAGCCCCCACCGGTTGACACCGTTACCGATAACAAATACAGTAATTGCACTCTGCCGCACCAGACGGCCGCTCGTGACCGGGGGCGGTTTGAAGACGAGGACGGGTGGAAGTCATGGCCGGTCTCTGAAGTGATTCAATATGCCAATAACTCTTGCCGACATCGCGCGTGAGCTTGGGGTCTCGAAGATGACCGTCTCGCGCGCCATCAATAATCACCCCGCCATCAACCCGGAGACCCGGCGGCGCGTGCTGGCCGTGGCGCTCCGGATGAAATACCAGCCGAACCAGCACGCGCGCGCGCTGGTGACGAGCCGCTCATACCTGCTCGGCATGGTCGTGCCCGACCTGATGCACTCGTATTATGCGGAGATCCTGCGCGGCGTGGAAGCGGTCGCCCGGCCCGCCAGGTTTCAGATTCTGATCTGCAATACCGACGAGGAATCCGCCAGAGAGATCAGCGAGGTCGAGGCCCTGCGGTACCGCACCGACGGTTTGATCATCGCCTCGTCGCTGCCGCCCGCGCAGTCACAGCCGTACCAGCGGATGCTGAAGGACGGCGCGAAGATCGTGCTGATTGACCGCGTGCTGGAAAATCTGCGGTGCCCGGCAGTCACGACCGATAACATCCAGGTGGGGCGGCTGGCGACCGGGCATCTGATCATCCGGGGGCACCGCCGGATCGGGCACCTGCGCGGCTCGGAAGGCAGCGTGGCGAATGACCGCCTGGAAGGGTACCGTCAGGCGCTGGCGGAGCATGGGCTGAAATACGATCAGAGGCTCGTGCGCAAATGCGGTTTCCTCGAAAACCAGGGCTATGAGGCGATGCGCGACTGGCTCGCCGATGGGAATGTGCCCGAAGCCGTCTTCGTCGCCAACGACCCGGCGGCCATCGGCGCGATGCATGCTCTGACGGAAGCGGGCTGGCGCGTCGGCACTGACATTGCCATTGCCGGCGCGGGCTGCATCCACCACGGCGATATGTTGAGCGTGCCGCTGACGACAGTCGCCTGGTCAACGATGGAGATGGGCCAGCAGGCGGCGCGGATGCTGATCCGGCTGATCAACGGAGAGACGCTCGACAAAGCCGGGCAGCGAGTCATCGTCCCCCCCGGACTGGTCGTGCGGCGCACTTCCGGCGCGGACGCGGGGAGCGAGAGTGTCTTCGGCCGGGGAGAGATCCCCGGCCAGCTTCTGACGCCGGGGCTTGAGGCGTAACCCAACCCGATACCATTTATGTTCACGAATCTGCTGCGGCTGATGATCACACTGGCCTTCATCCCACTGATCTGTGGGGCCGAAGGGAAGCCGCAAAAACAACGGTTGTCCGTCCTCATCGTTGACGGCATCAACAACCACGACTGGGAAGCGGGGACTCGCGCCGTCAGCTCAATCCTCGCCGCAACGGGCCGGTTCAACGTGGAGGTCTCCACCACGCCGCCCAGGGAAGCGCCGAAGGAAGCCTGGGACAAGTGGCGCCCGCAGTTTTCCAGATACGACGCGGTGCTGGTCAACTTCAACGGCGGCCACAAGGATGACGGCATCCGCTGGCCGGCAGAGGTTGAGCAGTCGCTTGAACGGTATGTCGCGTCCGGCGGCGGACTCATCATCCTGCATGCCGCGAACAACGCCTTTCTGCACTGGGCCGCCTGGAACGAGATGATCGGGCTCGGGTGGCGCGACAGGAGCTTCGGGCCGGGGCTCGTAGTTGATGACAACGGCAAGGCTGTGACCATTCCGCAGGGGGGCGGGCTCAATCCGGGTCATGGCCCGCGGCATGACTTTCAGCTGTGTCTGGCCAGACGTGATCATCCGATCACGCGCGGATTGCCGGAATGCTGGCTGCACCCTTCCGAACAGCTCACGCACGGCCAGCACGGCCCGGCGGTCGGATTGACCATCCTGACATATGCCTGGTCGAAGGATTCAAAACAGAATGAGCCGCTCGACTGGGTGCGCGCTTACGGGAGGGGCCGGATCTACACGACCATGCTGGGCCACACGTGGAAGAATGAACCCAACCCGAATTACGAAGACGTCGGGTTTCAGACGCTGCTCGCCCGCGGCACGGAGTGGGCAGCGTCCGGGCGTGTGACTATTCCGGCGCCGAGGGGCTTTCAGGGGCAGCCGAAGGTTGTGCATCAGACTTTGCAACAAAGCAGTCGCTGATAGTTATGACAGCCGGGATGTACGGGGAGCTGCCAGCTCCCCGCTGAATCAGATCAAAGATATTCTGGATAACTCCAGACCTGGGGGCCGGCGGGGAGCTGGCAGCTCCCCGTACATCGCTCTCCGATATCCTGACCAACAAAATATTCAGAGCAGGAGGAAACCATGCACCGCAGAAACTTTGTCCGACTGGCGGGGATGGGTGTCACGGCCGGCGCTCTGGCTGATTCCGTCGTCGCTTCTCATCTCGCCGCAGAGCAACCAGTGCAGGGAAGACAGCCCGCCCCGCGGAAAGCGCTGATGAAAGTCGGCACCCAGAATGACTCTTCAGACGAGGCGCTGCGGGTGCTGGCGGCGCTCGGGGTGAACAATATCTGCAGCACCCTCCCCTCAGCAAAGTTCGACGAGCAATGGTCGGTGGAGAGCCTGACGAAGCTGCGTGAGCGCGTCGAATCCTTCGGCGTCAAACTGGACATGATCCCGCTGCCCCTCAGCTCCAGTTACATCACCAAAGCAGAGAACCCGAATATCATGCTCGGCAAGAGCCCGGAGCGTGATCGGGAGATAGACAACATCTGCCAGATGATCCGCAACACGGCGAGAGCGGGTATTCCTGCCGTCAAATACAACCAGAGCATTCTGGGAGTGGTTCGCACAGAATCAACTCCGGGCCGGGGCGGCGCGACCTACAGCACGTTCTCCTACGACAAGGCTAAGCAGGAGCCGCCGCTGACGGAGGCCGGGCCGGTCAGTGATGACGTATACTGGGAGCGCATCACATACTTTCTGGAGCGCGTCGTCCCCGTGGCCGAAGAGAACAAGGTGAGAATCGCCTGCCACCCGCACGACCCCGGCATGCCTCACGATAAAGGCTACCGCGGCGTTCACACCGTGCTGGGCAGCGTCGCGGGGCTCAAACGCTTTATTGAAATCAAGCCCAGCAAATATCACGGGTTGAACTTCTGCCAGGGCACTGTCTCCGAAATGCTCAGGAAGCCCGGCGAAGAGATTTTCGACGTGATCCGCTACTTCGGCAGCCGCGGGAAAATTTTCAACGTCCATTTCCGCAACATCCGCGGCGGGTTCCTGAACTTCCAGGAGACCTTCATTGATGATGGCGACGTGGACATGCTCAAGGCCATGCGGGTTTACAAAGAGGTCGGCTATGACGGCATGATGATGCCCGATCACGTCCCGAAGATCGTCGGAGACCCGCGGGGCCAGCAGGCTTTTGCTTACACATTTGGTTATATCAAAGCGCTCATCGCCGCCGTCGCGTCGGAAGCTTAGTCGTTGTGTGAAACTGTCGGGACGAATTCGAGCCCCCTGAGTTATGAGGGTAATCAATTCTATCGCTGTGTTTTTGGTTGCATTGCTGTTATTGGGCTGTAAACCCACTTCGACCGGGCTCAGCAGATTTGATGTCCTCTCACTTGAAAGGATGGGATGTGAGGGAGACTGTCCGATTTATAAAGTGACAATCTATGGTGACGGGAAAATTGAGTACGATGGTAAGCAATACGCAAGGATAAAGGGTAAAGCAACTTCGTCTTTGACCAGAGATCAGATACAGGAACTTGTCAAAATCATCGCGGATGTTGATTTCTTTTCTTTGCGTGATCAGTATCACGTGGAGGCTGATGGCTGCCCAACACACCTGACTGATGCTCAGTCAGCCAAAACAACACTTGAGGTCGGAGGACGTCGAAAAACCATAGATCACTACTACGGGTGCATGGAAAAAGGAACTGAAAACAAACCCGGTGAAGTATACCCCAGAGGACTCACCAACTTTGAGAAAAGAATTGACGAGATTGTCAACACGGCTCAATGGAGAGGGTCACCCGATAAAAGGTGATATGGCCTGTCAGGCGGTGTCATACAGCTTCCCCTGATGGAATGTTTTGCCTATCAAATAAGCACCCAAGCATAAATTTTGAGATAAAATGAGCGGGCTATGAAAAGACCCACGAAGTTCGTCGAGCCGCTCACCAAAGCACAACGTCAGCAACTCAAGGAGGTCATGAAGTCTG
>Ga0070741_10008744_pt1 | contig 20102 bp, 16 predicted proteins | sample Coa_R1_4_FD_66440 | JGI IMG/M metagenome (GOLD analysis project Ga0070741, IMG submission 66440) | Surface soil microbial communities from Centralia Pennsylvania, which are recovering from an underground coalmine fire - Coalmine... | ecosystem: Environmental > Terrestrial > Soil > Unclassified ...
CGCACGAAGACCGCGCCGTCGCGCAGGAACGCGCCGTTCCCGGGCAGCTCGCCGCCCATGGTGAAGTGCCACGCCCGGGCGGGGGTTTCTTCGGCGCTGGCCGCGCTCATCGGCTCGTCGAGATTCAGCACGACATAATCATCCGGCGCCTGGTAGCGGACGATGTTCCGCTTGAGCGAGACGTAGTCATCCCAGGAGAACTGGTCGAGGTGGTTCGGCGTGATGTTCAAGACCGTCGCGATATGCGGGCTGCGGTCGGTGAGCTGGAGCTGCGTATGGCTGATCTCGAGCACTGCCCACGTCGCCGCGTCCATCTCGTCGAGCAGGCCGAGCAGGCCAACGCCGATGTTGCCGCCGACGCGGTAGGGGCGCCCGTCGGCATTGAGAATCGCGGCCACGAGGCTCGTGGTCGTCGTCTTGCCGCTGCTCCCGGTGATGCCGATCGTCGGCCCCGGGCAGCGGCGCAGGAACTCGCGCGTCATTGACGTAATGGTGATGCCGAGGCGCCGCGCCTCATCGAGCGGCGGGGCCGAGAGGGGGACGCTCTGGGACGCGAACACGATGTCGCTCGCAGCGACCGCTTCAATCCCGGGCGTCCCAAGCTGGTAGGTGATGGGCAACCCCTCGAGCTCGCGCCTGCGCTCGGTGAGGGATGCGGCGGGCTGGCTGTCGCACACCGTGACCGAGGCCGCGCCGTGCGTTGCCGCGTACCGGGCAGCGTCGACGCCCTCTATCCCGAGACCGATCACGGTCACCCGCTTCCCCACCAGGAAGTCTCGCTCAGCGGTCATATCACATTATCATTTCCGCTGTCAATACCGCCCGCCTACTTTAGCGCCGCCAGCGCGACCCCGCACAGCGCCCCGACGACCCCGATCGCCGCGAAGCGCGCCGTCACCGTCGTCTCGTGCAGCCCCAGCTTCTCGAAGTGGTGGTGCAGCGGCGCCATGCGGAAGACGCGCCGGCCGCCGCCCAGGCGGAAGACGCCGATCTGGACCACGTCCGAAGCGATCTCCAGCACGAACACCGCGCCGATGACCGGCAGCAGCAGCCACCACCCCGTCTGCAGCCCGACGATGGCGAGCGTGGCCCCGAGCGGCAGCGCGCCCGTGTCGCCCATGAAGATCCGCGCCGGGTACGCGTTCCACCACAGGAAGCCCACGAGCGCGCCGACCAGCGCGAAGCAATACGTCGCCGTCGCGGTCTCTTGCGCGATGAGCGCGATCGCCCCGAAGGCCGCGAACGCGACGGCGCACGTGCTGCCGCAGAGCATGTCGAGCCCGTCCGTCACGCCGACCGCCGAGGTCATCGCGACGATCGCGAAGACGGCGATCGGCACGTACACCGGGCCGATGTCGTACGCGCCATAGTGCGGGACGAGCAGGCGCGGCGCGTCCAGCGGGCCGTAGAGCAGCAGCGCCGCGACCACCGCCACCGCCGCGAATCCGATGAGCTTGAGGATCATCGTCGTGCGGTCGTGCGCCTCGCGCTGCTCGCGGTCGATCAGCGTTCCCAGGTCGTCGTACCAGCCGACCGCCGCGAGCGCCGCGGCGATGATCACGGGGAGCAGCACGTCGCGGTCTTTCGGCACGCCCATCGCCAGCGCGACGACGAGCCCGACGCCGATGATCAGCAGGCCGCCCATCGTCGGCGTGCCCGCCTTCACCTGGTGCGTCTCCGGCCCCTCGCCGCTGATCGCCTTGCCGATCTTCCTCGCGCGCAGGAACGCCACGAGCGGTCCTCCCGCGAAGACCGCGGCGACCGCGGCGATGCAGCCCGCGAACAGCGCGTACGCCATCAGCCCTCCCGCAAATCCTGCGCGACGGTCTCGAGCGCGAGCGCGCGCGACGCCTTCACGAGCACGACATCGCCCGGCGCCAGCTCGGTGCGCAGCGCCGGCGCGATCTGCGCCTTGTCGGCGACGATCCGCACGTCGCCGTGGCCGGCGTCGCGCGCCGCTTCCCCGATCATCCGCCCGAGCTCACCCACGGCGTAGATCACGTCCGCCACCTCCGCCGCCCGCCGCCCGACGTCGCGGTGTCCCTCCGCTTCCGCCGCGCCGAGCTCCCGCATGTCGCCGAGCACCGCGAACTTGCGCCCCGCCACCTCGCCCAGCAGGTCGAGCGCCGCCAGCATCGATGCCGGGCTCGCGTTGTAGGCGTCATCGATCACGGTCGAGCCGTTCGCGCCGCGGTGTGACGTCAGGCGCGCCGGGACCTGCACCGCGCTCAGCGCCTCCGCCGTCTCCGCGAGCGTGAAGCCGTCCGTGAGGGCGACCGCCGCGGCGGCGAGCGCGTTGTGCACCATCGCCCGTCCCGGCAGCCGCGAGTACACCGTCTCGCGCCCGCCCCCGTGCACCAGCGTGAACTTTGAGCCGGATAGCGCGCGCGTCTCGATGTCCTCCGCGCGCACGTCGGCCTGCGCCGCCAGCCCGAACGTGATCACGCCCGCCCGCGTGCGTTCGCGCATCGCGAGCACCCGGGCGTCGTCGGCGTTGAGCACGGCGACGCCGTCCGCCGGCAACGATGCCGGCAGCACGCCCTTCTCCTCCGCGATCGCGTCGATGGTGCCGAGGCGCTCCATGTGCACCGGCCCGACCATCGTCACGACGCCCACCTGCGGCCGCGCCAGGTGACAGAGCAGCGCGATCTCGCCCCGCGCCCACATCCCCATCTCCAGGACGGCGCGCCGGTGCCGCGCGTTCAGCTCGAGCAGCACGAGCGGCATGCCGATTTCGCTGTTCAGGTTGCCCTCGCTCTTCAGCACGCGGTGCTTCGTCGCCAGCACGGCCGCGATCACTTCCTTGGTCGATGTCTTGCCGACGCTGCCCGTGACGCCGACGACGCGCAGCTCGGTCAGCGATGCGCGCCGCTGCCGCGCCAGCGCCTGGAGCGCCTCGAGCGGGTCGCGCACGACCCACTGCGCGATCGCGGCGTCGACCGCCCGCGCGACGACCGCGCCTGACGCCCCGCGCGCCGCGGCATCCCGCACGAAGTCGTGGCCGTCCGCGTGCTCGCCCGCGAGCGCGAAGAACAGGTCGCCCCGGCCCGCCTTGCGCGAGTCCACGACCGCATGCCGGAAGCGCGCCGGAGCCTGGTGCGGCGCCTGCGCCAGCACGTCCGAAAGCCCCGCCGCGAGCTCCTTCGCAGTGATCATCTTGCCTGCCATGGCGCGCCCGCTCCCGGCGCGCGGAGTGTCCGCCGTCCCGCCCGCTGCGGGTGCCGGCGCTAGCGCCCCTGCACGAGCTGCGGCTCGTCCGGCCGCACGCCCAGGTAGGAGAGGATGTCCGGCGCCAGGTGCGCGAACACCGGCGCGGCGACCTGCCCGCCGAGCTTGTCTTCCTTGAAGTCGAGCTTCACGAGCATCGTGAACTGCGGGTCGCGCACCGGCGCGAAGCCGATGAACGAGGCGACGTTGCCGTCGTGGACCGTACCGTCGGCGAGCGTGGCCCCGGTCGTCGTCCCGGTCTTGCCGCCGACGTGGTAGCCCTGAACCGCCGCGAGGTGCCCCGGCACCCCCTCTACCACCTGGTTCATCATATCCACCAGCTGCTGCGCGGTGTCTTCCTTCACCACCTGCCGGACGACCACCGGCGCGAACGCCCGCGGCCCCTGCGGCGTGTCCATCTCCTGCACGATGTACGGGCGCATCAGCCTGCCGCCGTTGATCAGCGACGAGATCGCCGTGATCACCTGCAGCGGCGTCGCCGCGATCCCCTGCCCGAAGCTGTTCGTCGCCAGGTCCACCTCCGACCAGTTCGGGTCGCTGTTCGTGCGCAGCAGGCCGTCCGGTTCGCCCCCCAGCCCTACGCCGGTCGCCGTGCCGATGCCGAAGCGCTTCATGTAGTCGTAGAACTTGTCCGGCCCCACGAGCCCGCTCATCCAGACGGCGCCCGTGTTCAGGCTGCGCTGCAGGATCTGGGTCACGCTCGTGATCCCGTTGGTGCTGTAGTCCCAGTTGCGGATCACGGAGCTGCCGATGTACGCGGCGCCCGTGTCGTTGTAGGTGCTGTTCGGCGTCACCAGCCCCAGGTCGATCGCCATCGCCGCCGTCAGCGTTTTGAACACGGATCCCGGCTCGTACACGTCCGTCACCGCGCGGTTGCGGAAGAGCGCCTGGTCCGGGTCGTTGAGGTCGAGCTGCGACAGTTTGAACCCGGGCCGGCTCGCCATCGCCAGCACCGCCCCCGTGTGCGGGTCCATCACGATGATCGTCCCGCCGAGCGCGCCCGTCTTCGCGATCTGCGCGTCCAGCTCATCCTCGACCAGCCGCTGGATGTAGCGGTCGATCGTCAGCCGGATGTTCCCGCCCGGCTGCGGCTTCTGCCCGTAGCGCTCGGCGCCCAGCGCGATGCGGTTGCCGATGCTGTCGCGCTCGAAGTAGATCGTGCCCGGCACGCCGCCCAGCTCTTCATCGAAGTCCGCCTCGATCCCGGTGAGCCCGACATGGTCACGGCCCACGAATCCCAGCAGGTTCGAGGCGATGTCGCCCTCCGGGTAGAAGCGCTTCGTCGTCTGCACCAGCCGCAGCCCCGGCGCGTCGACGTCCTCGAGCGACTTGCCCTTGTCGAACGCCAGCCCGCTGTACGCCAGGTAGACGCCCTTGTCCTCCTTGCGCACCTCATTGATCAGGTCGCCCGGCGCGCGCCCGATGAGCGGCGCGATCACGCTCGCCGCCTTCAACGCCGCCGCGTCGTCCTTCCAGTCCGCGCGGTTCACGTAGACGTCGTACGCGTCGACGGTCGTCGCCAGGGGGTATCCATTGCGGTCGAGGATCGCGCCGCGCGGCGCGCGCACCTCCTGTTGCCCAAAGTGCTCGTTGCGCGCCTCCGCCTTGTACTGCTGATCGTTGACGAGCTGAATCCACGTCACGCGCCCGGTTAGCGCGATGCCGCTCACCGCGAAGATCGCCGCGAGCGCGATGAGCCGCATGTTCAGCCGGCCGCGGTGCGCGAACATGAACCTCCCCTCGCCGCCGCGCGACCGCGCGCTAGGGCAGCAGCGTCGCGAGAATCCGCTCCCACCAGGGGCCGCGGGCGCTCGCCCCGGCGCCGTCCGCGGGCTCCGCGTCGGTCCCCGACGGCAGGAAGCGCGTCGGCAGCGTCTGCCGGTCTGGCACCGGCTGGTTCACGTCGATGTAGAGCCGCCGCTCGGCCGGCACCAGGTGCAGGCGCGTCCGCGCGTCCCATTCGACGCGCCCGAGGGACGAGAGCTGTGCCACCTCTGCCTCCAGCTCGTAGTTGCGTGCCTGCTTCGCGGCCCGCTCGCGGTTCAGCGCGTCGATCTCGTAACTCGTGCTCGTCGCGCGGCTGAACTGGTTCACCTGCAGCACGGCCACGCCGATGACGAACGCCGCCGCCAGGGCGGCGAGCAGCTTGCCGGATACGCGGCGCCCGAAGCTCCGCGGGAAGGGCAGCGCGGGACGGTGCAGCAGCGCCATCCCGCGACTCAGGCCGCGGCGGCGATGCGCTCAGCCGCGCGCAGTCGCGCGCTGCGCGCGCGCGGATTCGCCGCGACTTCCGCGGCGCTCGGCTTGATCGCGCCGCGCGTCACTGGCCGAAGCGTCGCCCGGTGCCCGCAGCGGCACACCGGCAGCTCCGGCGGGCAGATGCAGTCCCGCGCCTCCTGCCGGATGTAGTCCTTCACCGCGCGGTCCTCCAGCGAGTGATAGCTGAGGACCGCGAGGCGTGCCCCAAAGCCGAGCAGGCCGTGGGCCTGAGGAAGGGCGGCTTCCAGGGAGGAAAGTTCCTGGTTCACCGCAATTCGGAGAGCTTGAAACGTCCTGGTGGCGGGATGGGTTGTACTACCTGCTCTCCTACCCACGGCCTGCTCGACGGCTTTGGCAAGGTCCGCGCTCGTCCGCAGCGGACGAGCCTGGACGATCCGGCGGGCGATGCGTCGCGCCGCCGGGTCTTCCCCGTACTGGTGGATCAGGTCCGCGAGCTCGCGCTCGCTGTAGGTGTTCACGATCTCTTCGGCGGTGACGCCTTCGCCGCCGAAGCGCATATCCAGCGGGGTCTCCTGGCGGAAGCTGAAGCCCGCGCCCTCCGCGAGCTGGTCCGAAGAGAGCCCCAGGTCCATCAACACGCCGTTCACCGGCGCGAACTCGAGCTGGCGGCAGATCGCGCCCATGTCGCGGAAGTTGCCCTGCACCGCTCGGAACGCCTCGCCGAAGCGCGCCAGCCGCTCGCGGCTGCGCTCGATCGCCGCCGCGTCGGCGTCGATCCCCACGAGCGTCCCGCCCGGCTGCGCCCGTTCGAGGATCGCTTCCGCGTGCCCGCCGCCGCCGAGCGTGCAGTCGAGATAGCGGCCGCCGGGGCGGACGTTCAGCGCGGCGAGCACTTCATTCAACATAACGGGGACGTGGCGGGTATCCGGCGCCATCATCGTTCTCGCGTCGCCGACCGCTCGGCCGCGGCCGGGTATTCTTCCGCTACGCGCACCGCTTCGCCGTCGTACTCTTCCGGGTTCCACAGCTCCAGGAACTCCCCCGTCCCGGTCACCAGCACCTTCCCCGAAAGCCGCGCATATTCCCGCAGCGATGCCGGGATGAGGATCCGGTTCTGTCCATCCATCTCTACCGTGTGGGCGCGATGGAACATCCCGCGCCGCATCACCATGGCCCGCCGGCTGAGCGCCGGCTCCGCCATCACGTCCTGCGCCTGGCGCTCGAAGGCGTCCCGCGGGTAGACCCGCAAGCAGCGGTCCGGGGAACCCTGGCTGAGCACGATCCCACCCCGGAACGCATCGCGATACGGCGGCGGGAGCGGCAGCCGCCCTCGCTCGTCCATCGCGTAGTCGAAGGTTCCAAGGAACAACACGGGACCGCTCGACGTCCTGCCGGATGCTCATCGGGTCCATCCGCGCCAGTTCTCCCCACGGACTCCCATAAGTTACCATCGTTTCCCCGGATGTCAAGCGCTTACACAGAAATTTGGGCGCGCTCATCACATTCGCCGCTCCGGGAGCGCGTTGCCGCGCCCCACGTCCCCCACATACCATCGCTCCCATGACGATCCGCGCGGCGATCCTGACGGTGAGCGACGCCGGCGCCCGCGGCGAGCGCGTCGATACCTCCGGTCCGGCGCTCCGCGAGATGCTCGCCGGCATCGGCGCGGAGGTCGCGCACGCGGAGGTCGTGCCCGACGAGCGCGACCTCATCCGCGACGTCCTCGCACGCTGGTGCGACCCGCCGGATGCCGTCGATCTCGTGCTGACGACCGGCGGCACCGGCCTCGCGGCGCGCGACGTGACGCCAGAGGCCACGCTCGATGTGGCCGACCGCCTCGCGCCCGGCATCGCCGAGGCGATGCGCGCCGAAGGCATGCGCCAGACGCCGATGGCGATGCTCAGCCGCGCCGTCGCGGCCGTCCGCCGGCGCACGCTCATCGTGAACCTGCCCGGCAGCGAGCGCGGCGCCCGCGAATCGCTCGCGGCGATCCTCGAAGTGCTGCCGCACGCCGTCGACCTTCTGCGCGGCGATACGGCCCATGGCGGCGGCTGAGGCGCTGGCAGCCGTCCTCCGCCGCGCCGCGGCCGCGAGAATTCACAAATTCTGTCCGCGATGCCGCGTTTGCGCGCTTCGATCGCCGGAAGACGATGGGCTATAATCGCCGCTGACTCACGCCGCTCCTCGATACGCATGACCGCGCTCACAGGGACGTGCGCCCGCGCCGCCGCCGCGACTCGCTGGCGCCCGGGCCGCGAGGGGAGGAGACCGCATTGACCGCGAGGACGCTCGCGTGGACAGGGTTCATCGCCATCGCCGCCTTCGTCCTCCTGGCGGCGAGCCGGCTCGCGCTCCTCGACCCGGTGGAGAACGTGACGCTCGGCGTCACCGCGCCGGTCCAGAACGTGCTGCACGACGCCACGCAACCGGTCGCCGACTGGGTCAACAACTTCACCGACGCCTCGGCGCTCTCGCGCGAGAACAAGGACCTGCGCGCCGAGAACGAGCGCCTGACGAATGAACTCGCCCGTGCGCGCGAGGAAATGCAGCAGGCGCAGAACGCGCGGGACCTCGACGCGATCAAGCGCCAGTTCCCCGACGACCAGTTCCTGCAGGCGTCCGTCATCGCGCGCACCTCGAGCAACGTCCGCTCCGTCGTCGCGATCGACCGCGGCGCCAACGACGGGTTGCGCGAGGGCATGATCGTGGTGACGGAGGGCCGCAGTCTCGTCGGCACGGTCACGCGCGTCTTCGACGGCTACGCCTGGGTGACCCTGATCACGGACCCGAAGAGCGCCGTCAGCGCGATGATCCAGGAGTCGCGCGCCGAAGGCGTCGTCGCCGGCAACTATGACGGCAGCCTGAACATGGAGTTCGTCGGACAGGGCGCCGCGGTGAAGGACGGCGACTTCGTAATCACCTCCGGCATCGGTGGCGGGTACCCTCCCGGCATCGTCATCGGCCGCGTGTCGGGGGTCGAGAAGACGGAGCAGGACCTGTTCCAGAAGGTGCACGTCGACCACCTCGCGAGCCTCGCGAAGCTCGAGCAGGTGCTCGTGATCACCAGTTTCGAGCCGAAAGCGCTGCAGGGGCCATAGCGTGCGCTACATCATCGGCGCCGTGCTCGTGTTCTTCATCGCCCTCGTGCAGGCGTCATCGGTGCAGCAGTTCCACGTGCTCGGCGTCGTGCCGAACCTCATGCTCGTGATGCTCTGCGCCTGGCTCGTCGTGCGCGGGCTGGACGACGTGCTGCCGATGGTCGCCGTCGCCGGCGTCACGCTCGGGCTCGTCGGGCTCGAGACGCCGGGCCTCGTGCTCCTGGCATTGCTGCCGCTCGCCGCCCTCGGCGTCGTGCGCGAGCTCCACATCGTGCACAGCGAGCTGGTGCTCGTGCTCGCGCTCACGGCCGCCGCCTCGCTGGCGTACGAGACGGTGATGCTGCTCGCCGTGCTCGCGACCGGCGGCGGCCACGACGTGGTCACCGGCTTCACGCGCGCCGTCGTGCCGGCCATGCTGGTGAACCTCGCGCTCACGCCGCCGGTCTATGTGTTGATGCGATTCGCGAAGCCCGCCGCGACGAGGCGGCGGCTCGCATACTGAGCGGCGCGCGCCGCGACGGGATGGGTTGATGGGACTTCTGGCCGGATCGCGCCGCCGCCGCTGGCGCGCGGAGCACGCCGAGACGAACGACCCGCAGACCGAGCTGAAGCTCAAGCTCAACCTGCTGCGCCTCGTCGTCGTCCTCGCCTTCGGCGTGCTCACCGTGCAGCTCGCGCGCCTGCAGCTCGTGCGCGGCGGCGAGTTCGAGCAGCGCGCGGAGCTCAACCAGCTCCGCGTCGAGCCGGTGATCCCGTCGCGCGGCCTCATCTACGACCGCAACGGCGTCCCGCTCGTCGAGAACGTGCCCAGCTTCTCCGCCGCGATCGTCGCCGCCGACGTCCCGCGCGACCACTCGCTGCAGACCGCCGCCGCGGTCGAGCAGCTCATCGGCGTGCCCGCCATCGAGACGACGCTCAAGCTCGAGCAGGCGCGCCGCTCGAACGACCCGTTCACGCCGGTCATCCTCAAGGACGGCCTCGATGAGAGCGAGGCCTTCCACCTGCGCGAGCAGCTCGCCAAGCTCCCCGGCGTGCAGGTGCTCGTCGAGCCGGTGCGGCACTACACGCAGGGCGCGCTCGTCTCCGACGTGCTCGGCTACATCGGCCGCGTCGACGAGCAGGACTACGCCGAGCTGAAGGACAAGGGCTACATCGCCAGCGACCGCATCGGCAAGGCCGGCGTCGAAGCGACGTACGAGCAGTACCTGCGCGGCGAGCCCGGCCGCAAGGAGATCGAGAAGGACGCGTCCGGACGCGAGATCCAGACCCTCAGCCAGGATCCCGCGACGCCCGGCAACGACCTCGTGCTCTCGATCGACCTCGACCTCCAGAAGAAGGCTACCGAGTTGACGCAGCAGGCGGCGCACGGCGGTCAGGCGGCGGCCGTCGTGATGGACGTGCACACGGGTGAGGTCCTCGCGCTCGTCTCGTTGCCGATGTACGACGACAACATCTTCTCCGGCAAGGTCGATGAGGCGAGGCTCGAGCAGTACCTCAACGACCCCAACAAGCCGCTCGTCAACCATGCCCTCGCGGAGCAGTACGCCCCCGGATCGATCTTCAAGCAGATCACCGGCGCGGCGGCGTTGCAGGAGGGCGTCGCGACGGCGTCGACGACGATCACCAGCAACGGCTACATCACGGTGCCGAACCAGTACGACCCATCGATCCTCTACACGTTCAAGGACTGGCGCACGCTCGGCACGCTCGACTTCTACGGCGGCGTCGCCATGTCGTCCGACGTCTACTTCTACTACCTGGCCGGCGGCTACCACTGGTACGGCCAGAACTTCGAGGGCCTCGGCCCCGACCGCCTCGCGCTCTACGCGCGCGCCTTCGGCCTCGGCCATCCCACGGGCATCGACATTGCCGGCGAGGCCGACGGCAACATCCCCGACCCGGGCTGGAAGGAGAAGACGTTCGGCGACGTCTGGACGATCGGCGACACCTACAACATGGGCATCGGCCAGGGCTTCGTCGCGGCCACCCCGATCCAGATGGTGCGCGTCACCGCCGCCGTCGCCAACGGCGGCACCCTGCTCGTCCCGCGCGTCGTGCGCGAGGTGCGCGATGCGCAACAGCACGTGATCAAGCCGAACGACCCGGTCGTCGAGCGCCAGATCCCCGTGAGCGCGCAGAACTTCGCGATCCTGCGCGAGGCGATGCGGCAGGCGGTCTCCTGGGGCAGCGCCAACCAGGCGTCCATGCCCGATTTGCAGATCGCCGGCAAGACGGGCACCGCCGAGTTCGGCGAGCGCCACTCCGACGGCACGTACGAGACGCATGCCTGGTTCAGCGGCTTCGCCCCCGCCGACAACCCGCAGGTCGCCGTCACCGTGTTCCTCGAGCGCGGCGTCGGCGCGATCGATGCGGCGCCGCTCGCGGCGAAGATCCTCGACTACTGGTACCACCGCGCACAGCAGGGCCGCAGCGTCGCCGCGGCGCCCGGGCAGGGCGCGCCATGAACCTGCGCAACACCCCGACGCGCGAGTTCGACCTGCTGATGCTCTTCGCCGCGGCGATGCTCACCGTCTACGGCGTGCTGCTCATCTACAGCGGCAGCCTTACGACGTACGGCTCGCCGGGGCAGGCGCTCTCGCACCCGGTGTCCCGCCAGGTCGCCTTTGCGATCGTCGGGCTCGTCGCGATGCTCGTGCTCTCGCGGTTCGAGTACCGGCTCTTCGGCCCGCTGAGCCTCGCGCTCTACGTCGCGTCGCTCGCGGCGCTCGTGTTCGTGCTCGCGGTCGGCGCGAGCGCGTACGGCTCGCGGCGCTGGATCGAGGTCGCCGGCACGCAGATCCAGCCCTCGGAGATCGCCAAGGTCGCGACCGTGATCATGCTCGCCAAATACCTCTCCGACAACGAGGAGCGCATCAAGTCCGCGCGCGTCTTCCTCTCGTCGCTCGGCCTGGCGGCGGTCCCGGCGGCGCTCGTGCTCGTCGAGCCGGACCTCGGCTCGTCGATCGTCTTCCTCGTCATCTGGCTCGGCATGGTGCTGATCGCCGGCGCGCGCCCGCTGCACCTCGGGGCGCTCGGCGCGCTCGTGCTGCTGCTCGCGCCCGTCGCGCTCTACGCCGCCGCGCACGGCTACCAGAAGGAGCGCATCGACATCTGGCGCGACCCGGGAAAGGACCCGCTCGGCACCGGCTTCAACATCCTCCAGGCGGAGATCAGCATCGGCTCCGGCCGCCTCTTCGGGAAGGGGTTCACCCACGGCACGCAGACCCAGTTGCGGTACCTGCGCACCTCGAGCACGGACTACATCTTCAGCGTCGGCGCCGAGGAGCTGGGTTTCGTCGGCGCGATGGTGCTCTTCCTGCTGTTCATCCTGCTGCTCTTCCGATGCCTGCGGGTCGCCTCCCACGCCGAGGATAGCTTCGGGCGCCTCATCGCCATCGGGGTGATGACGTTCATCCTCTTCCAGGTGTTTGTTAACATCGGCGTGAACATCCGGCTGCTGCCGGTGACCGGCGTGCCGCTCCCGTTCGTCAGCCAGGGCGGCAGCTCGCTGATCACGCTGCTGGCGTCACTGGGCATACTCCAGAGCATCCTTGGACACCGACGCAAGCGCGCGAAACGCATCTGACGGAGGGAGCCGCGATCATGCGGGCCGCCGGCGCGCCTTTGCCCTCGTGCGGCTCGCGGTCAGCCTCGCCGTCGTTGCCGGGCTGGTCATCAAGCTCTCTCCCGGCGAGATTGCGCGCACGGTGCGCGACGCCGACCCGTGGCTCCTGCTCGCCGCCCTGCTGCTGATGCTCGTCGCGCAGGTGCTCGTGCTGCTCAAGTGGAGCATGCTGCTGCGCGCCCGCGGTGTCCGCCCCTCCGCCGGGCTCGTCGTGCGCTCGTACGCGATCGGCAACCTGCTGAGCAATGTCCTGCCGACGGCCGTCGGCGGCGATGTCTACCGCGTGTACCGCGTCCAGCGCGAGGCCAACGCGCGCGCCGCCGATGTCACGATGACGGTGCTGTTCGAGCGCGCCACCGGCTACGGCGCGATGACGTGCTTCGGCGCGCTCGGCGCCGCGTTCTACTACGGCGAGGCGTGGATCGGCATCGTCGCGCTCGCCGGCGGCGCCGTGGTCGCGGCGCTGCTCGCGCTCGCGCTGACGCGCATGCCCTTCCCGGCGATCCCCCAGGACCATGTGCTGCGCAACCTCCTCGCGCACCGGCGCGAGTTGATCGCCGTGTACCAGATGGCCGTGTGCTCGCTCGCCATCCAGGCGATTTACATCACCACGATCGCGCTCGCCGGCCGCGCCTTCGGCCTGCACGTCTCCTGGTGGTACTGGTGCTTCTCGACGTGGGTGATCGCGGTCGCCCTGCTGCTGCCGGTCACGCTCGGCGGTTTGGGCCTCCGCGAGTCGAGCTATTCGGCGTTCGTCAAGCACGCCGGAGGCACCGCCGCCCAGGGCGCGTCCGTCGGCTTCGCGCTCGGCGCGCTGCTCGTCTGCGCGAACCTCCTGCTGCTCGCCGTCTCGGAGCTGGCGATGCGGCTCGGGTACGTCCGCTACGCGCCGCCCGATGAGGCCCTGCCCGCCGCCGCCCGCGCCCGCACCTAGCGCGAGGCGAGCGGCGTCGTCGCGCTGCCCATGTCGAGCGCAGCGAAGGACGTCCGGCTCGCGCACGGACGGCGTCGTGGCGACGCGACTTCCCGGACCAGGATCGATGCCGGGTGCTCGCTAGCGCGTCGAGGCGGCGGCGTTCCCCGTGCCCGTCGCGTCGGCGCGCCGCTCGCCGCCCTTCCCGATCTTCGGCTCCGTGCCCGCCCGCAGCCGCTGGATGTTCCCCCGGTGCTTCCACACGATCAGCGCGGCCGTGGGCACCGCATAGGCTGCGTACGCCCACGGGCTCACGCCCGCGATCGCCAGCGCGACGAACACCAGCGCCAGCAGCGGCGACATCGTGATCGACATCACCGACATGATCCGCACGGTCCCGACGACCAGGGCCGCGACGGGGATCAGCGCCGCCGCGGCGACCGGGTTCATCGCCAGCGCCGCGCCGAAGCCGGTCGCCACCGCGCGCCCGCCGCGGAACCCGGCGTAGAGCGGCCACACGTGCCCGACGACGGCGCCGAGCCCGCCGGCGGCCGCCGCCCACGCGCGGTCGTCGTGCGTGTCCACGCCTGCCGCCCGCGCCAGCGCGAAGCCGATGTACACCGGCGCGATGCCCTTCGCGATGTCGAGCAGGATGACGAGTACGCCGGCCTTCGCGCCCGACGTGCGGATCACGTTCGTGGCGCCCGTCGCGCCGCTGCCGTACTCGCGGATGTCGATGCCGCGCGTCAGGCGGCCGATGATGAGCCCGAACTGCACGGAGCCGACCAGGTACCCGATGACCGCGCTCGCGGCGAGCGACCACCACATCGCGCCGGCTCCTTCGCTCTTCGCGTCCCTGCGCGTCAATCCTGACAGCAGGGGAGATCGGACGCAACGTGGCGGCCGCCCGCGAGCGCCTACATCAGCGGCGGGCACCGGGCAGATAACCGCCGCTCCCCGTATTGGGCAGGCTGATCCCGCCGCCGCTTCCCGCCGCGAAACCCGGTCCGCCCGTATCGACCGGGAAGACCTGCGGCGCGGGACAGCTGCCGCGGGCGCACTGCAGCGTGAGCGTGAGGTTCCCTCCGGGTGCGTCGGCGCCGCCGACCTGCAGGAAGTACGCGCGGTTCGATTCGAGCGATACATCGAGCGCCGCGCCGCCCGCGACCGGGGCGCCGCAACCCGCCGTTGCGAGTCCGCCGGGCGGCGAGATGGGCGAGATGCCTTCCGGCGTGTACAGCGCGAGCACCGCAGCGAAGTCCGCCTGTGCCTGAACCGTCAGCTCGAACCCCTCGCCGACGTCGAGCCGGTACCACGCGCTGCCCCGGATGGCGCCGCACGCCTGCGGCTCGTCCGGCTCGAGCGTCGCGCCGGTCGTCCGCTTGACGTCGACTTGCGGCGGGAAAATCAACTGCGCCGAGCCGATGTCGTCGTTGGGCGGCGGGCAGAGGCCGGTGCAGTCGGCGATGCCGTCGAGCTGTCCGCCGGCGCCCGCCGCACCGGCGTACTGCACGTAGTACACATGCCCGCTCTGCGCCTCCCACTCCGCGTGCGCGCCCGCGTCCGCGGCCGGCGCGACGACGCACTGCAGCCGGCGCAGCGCGCCGAACGCCGGTGTCCGCGTTGGCGGCAGGGCGTCCGACGGTACGTCGTACACGGCGACCGCCGCCGGGAACCCTCCGGGCTGGAACTCGCGCGTCAGACCGCGCGCGTCGAATGTCAGCGTCCCGCGCGGCACGCCTTCGATACGCGCCCAGATGGTGCGCGTCATGCCGCCGCAGTCCGCCGGCTCGCCCGGCTCGAGGTCCGCGTTCGTCGTGTCCTGGATCCCCGCGCCCGCCGGGAACCCCGGGAACCCGAGCCACGCCGGCTGCGCGATATCGTTGTTGTACGGCGGGCACGGCGTCGGGTCGCAGTCGATCGCCACCTGCAGGTCGCCGGAGGCGCCATTCTTCCCGCCGATCTGCACCCAGTACATCACGTTGGCCGTATAGCCCTGCGCCTCGAACGTCGCCCGCGCGCCCGGCCCCGGCGGGTCGCTGCACGCGACCGCACGCAGCGCGTCGAACCCCTGCATGTCCAACGGCGCCGAGTACACGGCGACCACCGTGTCGAAGTCGCTCCCGGTCGTGTCCACCGCGATCCGCATGCGGTTCGGGGGGCCGACCCCGTACCACACCGTCTTGCCGATGTTGCCGCAGCCGTGCGGCTCACCGGGTTCGTCGGTCGCGCCCTCCGTGCTGTACGCCTCGAGCGTCCCGGGCCCGCCGTACCACTGGCCGAAGTTGTCGCTCCGCGGCGGGCACGCCGGCACGCAGCCGGCGTTCAGCACGAGGCTGCCCGTCGCGCCGTTCGCGCCGCCCGCCTGGACCCAGTACATGGTGCCGGCGGCCGCGGTGAAGCTGACGCGCGACTGCCGTCCGAGTGCGTTGTCGTCGCAGGCCACGGTGGTCAGCGCGCCGCCGGGCGGCGACGAGAAAAGTCCGCCCGACGTGTATACCGCGAGCGCCGTATCGAAATCACTGCCCGCCGTCGTGATCTCAACGCGAAACGTCGTCGGCGCGATGAGCGTGTACCACACCGTCGCGCCCATGCCGGCGCATGTGCCCGGCTCGCCCGCTTCCGTCGTCGCCGCCGACGTCGACCGCGCGTCGCGGTAGGGGAAGGCATACACGTCCATTCCTGCCGCCGCCCCCGCGTTGTCGTTCGATGGCGGGCATGCGGGCTGGCAGTCGGCGTTGATGCGCAGCGTCCCCGTCGCGCCGCCCTTGCCCGATGCCTGCACGTAGTACACCTTGCCCGGCTCGACGCCGAGCGCGATGCGCGACTGTCCGCCGAGCGCGTTGTCGTCGCATGCGAGCGCCTGGACCCCGCCGCCCGGCGGCGACGGCACGAAGTCCGTCATCAGGTACGCCGCGAGCACCGTGTCGAAGTCGCTCCCCGCCGTGTCCACGACGATCGTCTCGGCGCGGTCGGCGCGGAACTGGAACCACACGCTCGCGCCGATGGGCGCGCACGGCGCCGTCTCCCCGGGCTCGAGCGTCGCGCCGGCCGTGATCTGCGAGAGGCTCACCGGCAGGGCGTCGCTCGCCGGCGGCGAGAACGGCGCCTGCAGCTCGCTCGCGTACAAGAAGTCGTCGTTCGGCGGGCGCGATGCCTGCGCGTACGCGGACGGCGCGCGGCCGTCGCGCCAGGCCGCAAGCCCCGCGGCCGCCGTCAAAAGGATGAGGATGCCCGAGACCGCCGCGAACGCGGCGGCGCGCCCTGGGAACAGACGCCCGAACATGGAGCCCACCTTTCTCGCCCGGTGGTACTCCTGCTAACGCTCGAGTATCGGAAAAGGTTAACGGCGGGCGTGGGTGCGCGATGGGGGTGGGGCTTCGTTTTGTCGCTTTGGCGTGCGACGAGCCGGCGCCGCTCCTCCGAGCGCTCCGTGCTTCGTTTTGTCACCTCTTGGTGTGCCGTTGTCGGTTCGTTTCGTCATGTTCGGCCGGCGAGCGAGCAGCGCCACACCCGCGTGCGGCGCGCTGGCCTCTCCCTCAAGGGGAGAGGGCTCGCCGGGACGGACGGCGGTCCGTTTTGTCACTTTTCGGTGCACGCCGAGGGGTCGTTTTGTCACTTTCGCCCTGGTGCGTTGCCCTTCGCGGGCGCTCGCGCGTTGTAGGGACGGAGGGCAGGGGTTGCCTCGAGGCGAGCGTAGCGATTCAGCGATGAAACACGAAGCGTTGGTGTCACTCCGACCGGCGGTGGCGCTGGCGATCGTCGCGTGGTGCGGAACCGTCGCGCTGATGGCGCTGGGATGCGCGGGCGGGGCGAAGCCGGCTTCGGGCGATGCCCCGCCGGCGGCGGCGAAGGTGCGCGTCGAGGCGGCGCGCCTGGTGTGCCGGCTGATCGCGGACAACCCCGGCGCGGCGCGGGTGCAGGTGACGGGCGCGGACGGCGCGCAGAGCCTTCCCGGCGCCGGCTCCACGTACTGGTTCTTCGGCGACACCGTGCGGCGCGGCGATGGCGGGCGATCGGACGTGATCCCGGCGACCGTCGCGACGACATCGGACACGGACGCGCGCGACTGCGTGGACCTGACGTTCAAGAGCAGCGGTGGGCTCGCCGAGCCGCTCTTCCCCCGGCGCGAGGAGACCACGGCCTGGCCGGACGGCGTGGTGCGTCTGCCCGACGGCAGCGCCGCGTTCTACATGGTGAAGGCGGTGCGCACGTCGCCGTTTGCGTGGCACGTGAGCGCGGTCGGCATCGGCACGATCGCGCCGGGCGCGCTGACGGGCGTGCGCGTCAACGAGCGGCTGTGGGACGAGACGAGCGGTTTCGGGTCGCGGGTGGCGGGCGCGCGCTCGCCGGTGGTGCAGGGCGACGACGTGCTGGTGTACCTGCACACGGAGGCGGGCGCGAACTACGTCGCGAAGGCGCCGATCGCGCGCCTGGCTGACGCATCGGCGTACACCTACTGGGACGGCGCAGGGTGGGACGCGTCGCCGGCGAACGCCCAGCCGATGTGGCCCGTCCAACCGGACGCGCTGCCGCCAGACAACGGCGTGCAGGTGACGTACGACGAGCCGAGCGGCGCGTGGTGGGCGATCACGAACACGCACATGGCGACGGTCGACCTTCGGACGGCGCCGTCGCCGGTCGGGCCGTGGTCGGCCCCGCTGACGTTGCTCGACTGCCGGCAGTTCGTGGGGGCGGAGTATCCGTTTTGTTATTCCGGCGAGTTGCACCGGGAGTTGTCGCGGGACGGCGGGGACACGCTGTACCTGACGTTCGCGGGGCAGCAGCCGTATGACGTGACGCTGGTGGAGTTGAAGGTCGCCCGCGACGACTGACCCGCCGACCGCGTGGGAGAACGGTGATAGCGTCGTTGGCGCGCTGCTCGCGTGGTCATTCCTAGAAATGCCGAGAGGGTTGGGCGGCGACCCGCCAAACGGAGGCGGGGCGGAGGGGCCCGTGGCCGCCACAAATCGCACGACGCGCGCCCTTCCGGCGGCGGATATCGCTCACGGAGCCGGGGCTTCGTCGCGCCCTCGGAAGATGAGGCGCAGCGCCGTCCCCTGGAAGCCGAAGTTGCGCCGGATCACGTTCTCCATGTAGCGCCGGTACCCGAAATGCGCGCGCGACGCGTCGTTCAGGAAGAAGACGAACGTCGGCGGGTTGACCTCGGGCTGCGTCACGTAGAGCAGCTTCAGGCGGCCGCCCTTCGATGGCGCCGGCGGCGGCTTTTCGGCGACCGCGCGCCGGATCGCCTGGTTCAGCTCGCCCGTATCGATCCGCCGCTTCCGCTCCTCGCCGATCCGCACCGCCTCGGCCAGCACCTCCGCGATGCCCGTCCGCTCCGTCGCCGACGTGAAGCGCACGGAAGCCCACGGCGCGAACTTCAGCTTCCAGCGCAGCCTCCGTTCATAGTCCTCCGCCGTCCAATCGCCCTCGCGTACCAGGTCCCACTTGTTGCCGACGACGATCAGCCCGCGAAACGCGTCGATCGCGTAGCCGACGACGTGGGCGTCCTGCGCCGTGAAGCCCTCCGCCATGTCGAACACGCACAGCGCGATGTCCGCCCGCTCGAGCGCGCGCCGCGCCCGCAGCGCCGAGTGCTTCTCGACGCCCTGCTCGATCGCGCCCCGCCGCCGCAGGCCCGCCGTGTCGACGAGCACGAGCCGGTTCCCTTCGAAGTCGAACGGCGTATCGATCACGTCCCGCGTCGTGCCGGCGACCTCGCTCACGATCACCCGCTCCTCGCCCAGCACCGCGTTGAGCAGCGCGGACTTGCCGACGTTCGGCCGGCCGACGATCGCCAGCCGCAGCCCCTCGGCGGGCGCCGCGGCTTCGGCCGGCGGCAGCGCATCGACGATCATGTCGAGCACGTCCGCGACGCCGAGCCCGTGGTTCGCGCTAACGGCGATTGGCTCGCCGATGCCCAGCTCGTAGAACCCGACGATCGCGTCCTGGCGCTCCGGGCTCTCCGCCTTGTTCGCGAGGAGCAGCACCGGCTTGCTGGTGCGGCGCAGCAGGTCCGCCACCTCCTCGTCGGCCGCGGTGGCGCCGCTCTTGGCGTCGACGACGAACAGCACGATGTCCGCTTCGCGCAGCGCGTACGCGACCTGCTCGCGCACCAGCGGCGTGTACGTGCCGGGCACGTCCGGCTCGAGCCCGCCGGTGTCGATGACGGTGAAGTCGCGCCCGCGCCAGTTGACCTCGCCGTAGATGCGGTCGCGGGTCGTCCCCGGCAGGTCCTCGACGAGCGCCGGCCGCCCGCCGACCATGCGGTTGAACAACGCCGACTTGCCGACGTTGGGCCGGCCGACGATCGCCACGACGGGGAGGGTCGCCGGGTCGCGCGCGGCGGCGCCGGACGTCACGGCGCCGGCCCGAGCGCCACGCCGAGCTGTGGCGGATCGACACGGACGAGGCTCGTCCCCGGCGGCGGCGTCACGCTCACGTTCAGCGTGTACAACCCGGCCCCGAGCCCGCCCGCATCCACCGACGCCGCGATCGCGTCCGGCGTGATCGACTGAAGCGCCGGCACGTCGCCGGCGAGCGTCACCGTGATGACCGCCTGCGCGGCCGTCGCGTGCAGCCCGGAGCCCGTGTTGCGCACCTCCGGGACGACGGTGTACGAGTATTGCCCCTGCGCCGGCGCGATGCTGATGCGCACGTTGACCGCGCTCGTCCCCTGCACCGACGCCCCCGGCGGCAGCACGAGGTCCACCTGCCGCACGACGTCGGACCGCTGGTCGGCGATCGAGATCTCCTCCGTCGCGATCCCGCGCACCGCGTCGATCGACTGCAGCACCTCGACCGGCCCGCTGACCGTGACGATGCGCGGGTCGGCGGAAACGCCGGTGACGTTGTAGCCGGCCGCGGGCTCGCCGCGGATCACCGGGTTGACGATGAACGTGTTGCTGAACTCGCGCTGCTCGATGTCCACGGTGACGTGCGACTTGTCCGGGTTCGCCGTCACGCGGCTGATCTCGCCGTTGTTCACGTCGCGCGGGTGCAGGTTCACCGTCTC
>Ga0070741_10008745_pt1 | contig 20101 bp, 13 predicted proteins | sample Coa_R1_4_FD_66440 | JGI IMG/M metagenome (GOLD analysis project Ga0070741, IMG submission 66440) | Surface soil microbial communities from Centralia Pennsylvania, which are recovering from an underground coalmine fire - Coalmine... | ecosystem: Environmental > Terrestrial > Soil > Unclassified ...
TCGCGCAGGCACCAGGCGAGCGCCGCCTCGGCTTCCGGTCCGAGCGTGCCGGAGCGGCGCAGCAGCGCGGGGTCGACCTCAAAGGAGATCTGCGCGGCCTCCAACGCGGTGCGCGCGGAGACCGCCTCGACGGCGAGCGTGGCGCGCCGATAGCCGGAGACCGCATCCCGGATGTCGGCCAGCGCCTGCCGCGAGACCTGCTCGATGTCCGCGACCTGCTTCTCCGCGGCGGCAGCGTCCAGCGGGATCAGCCGCCTGGCCAGCTCGGCCTTGAGCGTGATGGTCGCCATCGAGTGCCCGGCCAGGTCGTGCAGGTCGCGGGCGAGGCGCAGCCGCTCCTCGTTGACCGCCAGGTGCTTGACCTCCTCGCGGGCCTGGTGCAGCTCGCCGATCAGGCCGCGCATCCGCCGCACGCCCATCACCGCGAAGCAGGAGAAGAACGAGGGCAGCACCATCCAGGCCCAGGTCCCGGTGTCGACCTTGAGCAGGACCCCTTCGAGCACCATGGTGCCGGTGGCCGCCGCGCCGCCGATCAGCGCCCAGCGCCGCTCCCCGCCTAGCGGGAGCATCGAGCCGCAGACCGCGGAGACGTAGATCCACAGCGCGATCCAGGTCGGGGTGCACAGCACCGGCAAACCGACGGCTAGGGCGACCAGGATCCCGAGGTAGGACGTCGCCCTGCGGTCCCGGTTCCAGCGCAGGTGGTCCTGCTCCCAGGCGGCGCGGCTCGAGATGGTCAGCCGGGTGTAGATGTAGCAGAACACCCAGAACCCGGTGATGCCGAGGATCTGCTGCCAGAGCGCGTATCGCTTGTTGAAGTTGTCGACGAGCGGGATCAGCAGATAGATCAGCCAAACCCCAGCCCACAGCCATCCGGTCCGGGTGCGTAACCCGAGCCGGATGGCTGCGTCGTCCTCGCGGACCTTGCCGCTCATGTGCGCCGGCCGCCCCTGCTCAGCCGGCGTCCACGCCGCGGCGGTACATGCGGGCCGCGAGGACCGCCGCGCCGACCGTCCACGCGAGCAGGATCGCGATGCCGCTGCCCGGCACGTGGTCTCCGGTGATCACGTCGGTGGCCAGCTGCCGCACCTGGTACGTAGGCAGCGCCTTGCCGACGCTCTCCAGCGTTCCGCTCAGCGGGAAGAACTGCCCGCCGAGGAAGGAGCCGCCGACGTAGACCAGGATGTTGACCATCTGCACCGAGTCCTGCGGCACCCCGTAGCCGATCGCGATGCCGAGGGCGGTGAAGGCCAGCGCGCCGATCCACAGCACCAGGAAGGCGGTGACCCACTTCGCCGCGCTCAGGTGCACGCCCATCGAGCCGCCTACGATGAACACGATCGCGATCGCCGGCACCGTCACGAGCGTCGCCGAGGCGATCTTGCTGATCACGTAGCCGTTGCCGGGCAGCGCGGTCAGCCGCAGCTGGCGGATCCAGCCCTCCTTGCGCTCGGTCGCGATCTTCTGCGCGTTGGTGGTGAGCGCGGCGCCCAGGGCGCCGAAGGAGGCGTAAGCGATCAGGAAGTAGGTACGCAGGCTCAGGTGCGTGCCGTCGACCATCTTGTTGCTGTTGGCCGTGCCCGCGGTCAGCAGGAACAGCACGGTCGGGTAGAGGATGGTGAAGAACATGACGCGGCGGTTGCGCAGCGCGCGCAGGATCTCCAGCCGGGTCAGGGCGATCACGCCGGTCATCGGGCGTCCTCCACTACTTCCGAGTGCGCGTCCGCGCCGTTGTCCTGCTGGGTGATCGCGACGAAGGCCTGCTCGAGGCCGAGCGCGGTGATCTCGATGTCCTCGGGCCGGTAGCCGGCGTCCAGGATCGAGTAGAAGGTCTTGTCCGAGTCCGAGGTCTGGATCTGCACCCGGTCGTTGATGATCTCCAGCGTGACCACGTTCGGGAGCATCAGCAGCCGGTCCCGGGTGACCCCGGGCAGCCGGAAGGAGATCTTCTGGAAGCCGGCCTGCGCCTTGATGTCCGCGGCGGTCCCGTTGGCCAGCAGCCGCCCCTTGTTGATCACTATCACCTGGTCGGCGATCTGGTCCGCCTCCTCCAGGTAGTGGGTGGCGAACAGGATCGTCTTGCCGCGCTCGGCCTCGGCCTTCATCGCCTGCCAGAAGATCTGCCGGTTCTCCACGTCCATGCCGGTGGTCGGCTCGTCGAGCACGATCAGGTCGCTGTCGCCGGCGATGGCGATGGCGAACCGCACCCGCTGGGTCTGGCCGCCGGAGAGCTTGTCCGCCTTGCGCTCGCCGATGTCCGCGATGTTCGCCCGCTTGAGCACCTCGTCGACCGGCAGCGGCCGCGGGTGCAGCTTCGTCATCAGGGTGAGCAGTTCGCGCACGGTCACGTCGCTGAGCAGTCCCCCGGACTGCAGCATGGCCCCCACGTGCCCCGCGGTGATCGCGTCGTGCGGCGCCTTGCCGAACACCCGGACCGTGCCGGCGGTGGGCCGGCGCAGGCCGAGCAGCATGTCGATGGAGGTGGACTTGCCCGCCCCGTTGGGCCCGAGGAAAGCGACCGTGCGGCCCTGCGGGATCTCGAGGCTCAGCTCGTTGACCGCCCTGACCTGCCCGTAGTGCTTTGAGACGTTCTCGAACGTCACCGCGGCCGACCCCGGCCCGCCGCGTACTCCCGTAGTCATCTTCAGTCCCGTCGTCGTGATCCCCTGGGCGTCCGGCCTGTTCCGTGCGCCCTGGCAACTAGGACTATCGAATCGGATTCCGCGCCGCCGCGTCAGTGTGCGGCGTCGTGAACCTCACATGACAACTGTCATGCCGAATCGATGCACCACACGCAGCAGGTTGAGTCGGTGCAGCGGATGGCGACCGTCACGGCACGCCGGGTCAGTGCAGCAGGCCGCCGAGGATGCCGGTCGGCGCGGGGCTCGGCGCGGACGTAGGCGATGAACCGGTGCTGCCGCCGCCGGAACCGCCGCCGGACTTCGTGCCGCCGCCCGATCCACTGGTCTGCGCACCGGTCCCCGAGCCCGAGGACGAGCCGGTTGAGCAGCCCTGGCCGCTTTGCGGCACGTAGGTGACGTGGAACTGCTCGGTGCCCACCTGGCTGCCGCCGCGCAGCAGCGTCCGCGTGACGTCGACCTGGAAGCCTGGCTGCGCCCCCGTGCAGGAGCCGTGCCCGGCGCTGGGCTGAACGATCGCAGTACGCTGCGACACATCGACCTTCACTTCGTCGTACGGCTTCTCACCGAGCAGCGCGACGGTGAGCGAGTTGTTCGAGTAAGAGGCGTAGACGTAGACCGGGTGGCCGCTGACGTTGCTCCACTGCAGGTCGGTGCCGGGCGCGACCACGGCCGCGTCGAGGCCGACCGGGTAACGGTCGACGTACGAGGCGTGCGGGTGGTGCACGGCGTCGCCCATGCCGGCGGAGAAGGCCGCGTCGAAGACCGCCGTGGCGACCGTGTCGACGCCGCCGGAGGGGTCGACGCCCGCGCGCTGCGCCGCCGCGGTGACCGCGAAGCCGTTCGCGGTGGTCGGCGCGCCGACGGCGCTGAGGAAGGACCAGGTGGCGCCGGGTTGCACGATGTCGCCGGCGACGAGCGAGGCGGCCCGCTGGACGTTGGTGAAGCGGTTCGGGGCGTCGGGGACCGGCAGGGTGCTGCTGCCGAGCACGTCGGTGACGTCGAGGGCCTGCGCCTGCGCGGTGGTGAAGGTCGCCGGAAGCGGACCGATCGGCACGTTGGCGGTGCGCGGCGCGGACGCGGTCAGCGCGGGCAGGACCGCGGCGGCGAGGCTGTCGGGGGCGAAGCCGCGGCCGTCCCGCGCCGGGACCAGCACCGGCTGGTCGCCGTCGATGGAGAAGGAGGCGTTGACCGCGGGCTGCTCCTGCGCGCGCACGTTCTGGCCGAGGTAGCCGCGCAGCCGCGCGCCGTCGAGATGGGCGGTCAGCTGACCGGTCGGGTCGGGCGTGATGGTGAGCGCGTCGCCGATCTGAGCCGGGGTCAGCTGTGTGGTGACGGTCCCGGTGACCAGCGCGATCGGTGCCGACACCGCCGGACGGGCGATCGTCTCCAGCGCTGCCTGCAGCGCCGCGGGCGTGGCCTTCGGGCGCAACGGCTGCACCGGGATCTGGATAGGACCGGTGACACGCAGGTATCCGTTGCGGATCGCGGTGATCGCGCCGTCCGTGCTGAATCCGCGGCCTTCCTTGGGCGCGGTGACGACCGGGACGCCCGCCCGGAAGGTGATGGCGCCTTCGACCATCGGGCTGTTGTACGCGGCGGCGATCTTGTCGAGCGCGCGGCTGAGCGCGGCCGCGTCCACGCTCGGGATCGGTGCGATCTGGTGCGTGGCGCCGAACAACGCCGGAATGATGACCAGCGGGTTGGTGCGGTCCTGCTGCGCGGCCTGGAGGGTGCCCGCGACATCGAGGGTGAGCCCCGAGGTGCCGGGGTCGAGGCTGACCGGGGTCTGGCCGACCAGCAGCGGAATCGGCGCGCGGGCCGCGGCGCCGAGCCGGTCGCTGAGCGCCTGCTCGGCCGCGGCCGGGCTCAGTCCGCCGATCGGGACTCCGGCGACCACGGTGCCGCGCGGCACGCTGCCGCCGAAGACCCCGCTCGCCACCGCCAGCGCGACGCCGTAGAGGAGGGCGAAGGCGGCCGCCACGACGGCGGCGATCGTCAGGAGCCTGCTACCGCCGCGCCGCTCGGCGTCGTCCTTGGCCGCTTCGTTCTCGGCCTGGCTGCGCCGGTCCGCGCGGGCCTTGTCGGCGCGCGGCTTCGGGACGCGGCCGGCTGCTGAATCGTCTCCGGCGGCGCCGCCGTGACGCGGCCGCGACTGCGCGGGCGCGGAGGGCGCGGCGGCTGCCGGGCCGAGGGCGGGTGCGGCAGCCTGCGCCGGAATCTTGGTGAGCTGCTGGGTTGGCGCGTCCGGGGCGGCGAAGGGTGCGGCGAACGGGCCGGCCGCGGCCGCGGAGCCGCGCAGGGCGCGGGCGGCCGGCGAGCCAGGGTCCAGATACGCGGACTCGCCGGAGGAGTTGTGGAAGATGCCGCCGAGGTAGCGCAGCGCGAGGGCGTGCCGCGAGGGGTCGTGCCCCTCGGGGTAGTAGCCGCCGAAGCCGGGGAAGGCGGCCGGCTGGGTCGGGACGCCGTAGGGCCCGCCGAAGGTGGCGGCCGGAACGGCGCCGGGCACGTACTCGTAAGGGGGCTGACCCGCGTCGGCGAATTCGCCCTCGACGATCTCCGCGCCGCCGGCGCCGCCCGGTTCGCGCACCGCCACCGCGCCCGCCGCCGGCTCGTCACGGAACCAGGTGCCGGGCAGGTCGTCGTCCGCCATGGCGGACGGATCGGCCGAGCGGTCGAGGCCGACGTCGGCCGCGGAGACCTTCTCGAGGTCGAGCCCGAAGACCTGCTCCAGGGTGTCGTGGAAGGCGTCGGCGAGTTCCGCCGCGTTCTGCTGCGCGGCCGTGGACGGCGGCAGCGTCGTGGTGAGCAGCGCCGGGGTCGGCCGGGTGTCGCGCGGCAGCGGCACCACGAGCGTGGCCGTGGTCAGCGCCGCCATTTCCGAGGGCAGCGCACTCGGCCGCGCCGGGGAGGCGGCGACCTGCGCGAACGGGGCGGCCGGCGTGACGTTGCGGCGCGGGCCCGGGGCGCCTTCCGGCAGGGCGTCCTCGGCGCGGTCCTCCCAGGCGGCGTGCGGACGCAGCGTCGTCGAGGGCTGAGGCGGCACGGAGGGCAGCTTGATCAGCAGGCGCGCGGTCGCCTCGGCGTTGGAGGACACGCGCAGGCCGGACTGCTGTGGGTCGGCCGCGGGCTGCGGCTCCTGGTGCGGCAGGGCGCCTGAATCAGGCATCGAGTACGGGTCGCCGGGGCCCGGATCGCCGTCGGGGCCGTCGCTCAGGTACTCCGGAAGCGGCGGGAACTCGAGCAGGTCGGTCGCGCCGGGAACCCCGGTCTCGTAACCGCCGGTCTCGTACAGACCGGACGCGAACTGCGGGTCATAAGGGTCGCGCCGGTACGGATCGGAGCCCCGCCCTGGGTAATCCGTGGACTCTGGAGTATTCACAGCGCCGTTCGGCCTTCCAGATCGCAGATCGACGTCCGCGCCGCCGAATCGGCCCGATCACGGACAGTGCCTTGGCGATCACCATACTGTGATCGTCGTCGGCCCGAGGCCCGATGGCTGATATTCCACCGTCGCGAGTGATGCCGTGGGAACACGCGTCAACGCCGCTTCGGCGCATCGAACACGGTGAAAGGGATACGGCGTAACTGAACGCGTGGCTCAGCGTCCGCGGAATTCACCCGCGAGGGTGAACGCCTCCTGAGCCGCCGGGCCGCTGTGCGAGCCGCGCGTTGAGCGACGCGAGCCAGGCGCGGTACGTCACCGTGACGATCAGGGCCATGCCGCCGAGCAGATACGTGATCGACTTCCAGTCATTGGGAAGGATCACGTCGCCCTTGCGCGCGAAAGTGAAGGGCGGGCCGAGGTAAGTGAGCCAGATGAGGGCGAGCAGCCAGCCTGCCGAGGCGCAGCTGACCGCGGACAGCCGGGTCGGGCGCCACGACGCGGGAGCGCCGGGCGCGAGTTCACCGAGCGCGAGCATCAGGCCGATGAGGCCGCCGAAGCACAGCAGCAGGCCGGTGGGCCAGCTGACGCCCAGCCACGTCGCGCTCGCCCGGTGACCGAAGGAACCGAGACCACCGACGACGAGGCCGGCCGCCGCGGCGACGAGCAGGAACAGCCAGCGTGAAACCTTCTCGGCTGGAGCGGCGCCCGGGGCGTAGGCACGCTGCCCGCTCGCCGCGGCGAGCGCGCTCGAGGGCGCGGAGTCGGCAGGCGGCGCGGCGCTCTCTGCGCGCGCGTTCTTCGCCGACGCCGTGCTCTTAGCCTGCGCCGTGCTCTTAGCCTGCGCTGCGTTCTTGGCCGACGCTGCGGCCTTCGGCTGCACAGCGCTCTTTCCCGCGGCGCCCTCGTCGGCGGGGGTGCTCGGGCGGGTCGGCTTCAGTCGGCTCACGGCAGCCATTCTGCGGCATGGTGCCCCGGCAGGAGCGCCACGGCTGGCACTTAAACGTCCAACCCGGCGAACAGATCCGCCTCCGGCTTGTCCGGACCGGACTCGCCGTGGACCAGCTGGTAGTGCTCGACGCCCATCACCTGCTGTCCGAGGCTGTTGGACAGCGCGAAGAAGGGGCCGTCCACGGTGATCTGCGTGGCGTGCGCGCGCATCGCGGCGGCCTTGCGCTCGGCGTACTCCTCGGCGTGCACGACCGCGGTGACCGTGTCGTCCTCCGCGACGAAGGGCAGGTCGTCGACCGATTCGACCGCGGTGAAGCCGGTCGAGTCACCCTCGGCTCGCAACGCGTCGAGCCCCGCCTGGACCACGGAACGCGGCACGGTGTTCCAGTAGATCTTGGCGACCTCGTGTGCCGGCCCCGTGCCGAAATCCGCGTCGGCGGCGAGTTCGGCCGCGCGCATCGCCACCCGATGCGCCTGGATGTGGTCCGGGTGCCCGTAGCCGCCGAACTCGTTGTAGGTGACCAATACCTGCGGCCGCACCTCGCGAATGACGGGAACCAGCATCGAGGCGGCCTCGTCCACATCCGCCTGCCAGAAGCAGTTCGGCGCGTTGTTCGGCTCGGTGCCCATCATCCCCGAGTCCCGGAAACGCCCGGGGCCGCCGAGAAAGCGGTAGTCGGTGACGCCGAGTTCGCGCATCGCGGCGGCCAGTTCGGTGATCCGGTGCGGTCCGAGCCGGTCCTCGTGGTCGGCGGCGAGATACGCCAGTTCCGGCACCAGCACCTCGCCCAGTTCGCCGAGGGTGCAGGTCACCAGCGCCACGTGGGCGCCCTCCGCGGCGTACTTCGCCATGGTGGCGCCGTTGTTGATGGACTCGTCGTCGGGATGCGCGTGTACGAACAGGATCGACTGGCCAGTACGCGGTAGCGGACTCGTTCGACGCCTCATGCGTTCAAGCCTACGTTGCGCAGTCCGGTAGAAGTCCGCTTACGGCGTCTCGCAGTGACGGCACGGATCGTATTCACTCAGTAACAGAGTCCTGCACAGCCCCGGGGAAGGACAGCGCACCACAGATGACGGATACGATCCTGACCTCTCTGGACGTATCGAAGCGGCCGCGCACCGCCGACGAAGCCGCAGTCTGGTACGCGGCTGCCCTCGGTTGGCCGGTCACCCCCGGAACCGGCCTCGACCGTGACGCGACACACAGCCGAACCCCGGGCGAAGCACTCGACTGTTCCGGCGCGTGGCTGGCGCCCGGCCCCTGGCAGTGGGCCGCTTCCGCCGTGCCCGATCTCGTCCGCACGGTCTGGCGGCTGAGCCCGGGCTCGCCGGTGCTCGCCGTGCTCGGGCGGCCGGTGCCCGGCGCCCGGCGGCTGGGGATCGTGGACGTGCCTTCGCTGGTCGGCGTGGCGGCGCTGGAACGGCTCGGCAAGAACCCGGCGGCGGTCGGGCCGATCACCGACGGCCAGGGGCGCATCCGGTTCCTGGTCGATCTCGGCGCGGACGGCGAACCCGAGTACGGACTGAGCAAATGGCGCGAGGCCGGGGTCGATCTGCGCATTTGGGGGCGCGGCCGCTGCTGTCCGCTGCCGACGCCGGGGGCGGTCGGACCCTCGTGGGTGGTCTGGGCCGTCCCGCCGGATCCGCAACGGCGCACGCTCCCCCACGCGCGCCAGGTGACCGCCGTGCTGGACCGCGCGGTGCGCGACGCGTACCCCTCGCTCTGGGACGCCGCGGTACATCAGGAGCAGGCTCTCTCATAGCATCAGGGCATGGCCGAAGAGATCTCCTTTCCCCGGCAGTTCGCCCGTACCCAGCGCTTCACCCTGGGCGTGCCACGGGCCTTCGCGATCGCCCCGGACGGTACCCGGATCGCGTTCCTGCGCACCAAGACCGGCGCCGATCGCGCCACCTGCCTGTGGACCGCCGACCCGGACACCGGAGCCGAGCGGCTGATCGCCGACCCGGTGGACCTGCTGGCCGGCAGCGCCGGCGAGGAGCTGACGGTCGAGGAGAGGGCCCGGCGGGAGCGCTCGCGCCAGGGCGCCGCGGGCATCGTGGACTTCGCGACCGACGGGGCGGTGCGCGTCGCGGCCTTCGCGCTGTCCGGGCGGCTTTTCGTGGCCGACCTGGAGGCCGGCACGGTGCGCGAACTGCCGGCCGAGGGACCGGTGATCGACCCGCGGCCGGACCCGACCGGAACCCACGTGGCCTATCTTTCCGGCGGGGCACTGCGCGTCATCGGGTTCGACGGCGCCGAGGACCGGGCGCTCGCGGCGCCGGACGGCCCGAATGTGGTCTACGGCGCCGCGGACTTCATCGCGGCCGAGGAGCTGGACCGGCACCGCGGTTACTGGTGGTCCCCGGACGGCACCCAGCTGCTGGCTGCGCGAGTGGACGACTCGCCGGTGACCCGCTGGCACATCGCCGACCCGGCCAATCCGGGACAGCCGGCCCGCGAGGTCGGATATCCGGCGGCCGGCACCGCGAACGCGCTGGTCGGCCTGGTCCGGCTCGGCCTCGACGGCTCGCGCACCCCGGTGGTCTGGGAGGGCGCCCCGTCCGAGCAGTCCGCCGAGTCGGCGCAGTCCGCCGAGTCCGCACAGGCCGCGGCGTCGGTCTTCGAGTACCTGGTCTCAGTGCACTGGTCCGCGCACGGTCCCGCGCTGCTCGTCGTGCTTTCCCGGGACCAGCGCACCTCGCGGATCCTCGCCGTGCAGCCGGACGGCTCGACCAGCACGCTGATCGAGGAGTTCGACCCGGTCTGGATCGAGTCCGGCCCCGGCGCCCCCGCGTGGTCGCGCACCGGTGAACTGACCTGGATCGCGCCGCGCGGTGACGCCTACCGCCTGCTGGTCGGCGACCGCGTGCTGACCCCGGACGGCGTTCAGGTGCGCGCGCTGCTCGGATTCGACGCGCGCCACGCGTATCTGTCAGTGTCCTTCGACGATCCGACGCGGATTCACATCGTGCGCGTCGCGCTGGCCGACGGCTCCCTGACTCAGCTCAGCTCGGCCGACGGCGTGAATGCAGCGGCGATCGGCGGTTCGCTCGCCGTCGTCACCTCCGCGACGCTGCACGAGCCGAACCGACGTATCACGGTGCTGCGCATCGGCGATCGCAGCGAGGACGGAGGCGAAGGCGCCGCGCCCAAGCAGCTCAGTGAGCTGCGATCCGTCGCCGAGCAGCCGCGCCTCACCGCCAAGCCGCGCGAACTCGTCCTCGGCGAGCGTGAACTGCGCGGCGTGCTCCTACTGCCGTCCGATCACACGCCGGGAACGAAGCTGCCCGTGCTGCTCGACCCGTACGGCGGTCCGCACGGACAGATGGCCGTCGCTTCGCACAACGCGTTCCTCTCGTCCCAGTGGTTCGCCGATCAGGGCTTCGCCGTGCTGGTGGTGGACGGCCGCGGCACTCCCGGGCGCGGGCCGGCTTGGGATCGCGCGGTGCGTGACGACTTCGTCGGAGCGACGCTCGAGGACCAGGTCGACGCCCTCGACGCGCTCCTGAAGCAGGTCCCCGACCTGGATGGCAGCCGGGTCGCGATCCGCGGCTGGTCGTACGGCGGCTACCTGTCGGCACTGGCCGTGCTCAAGCGGCCGGACGTGTTTCACGCGGCGATCGTCGGCGCACCGGTCACCGACTGGCGGCTGTACGACACCGGATACACCGAGCGTTATCTGGGGCATCCCGACCAGGCGCCCGAGGTCTACAACGCGAATTCGCTGTTCCCTGACGCCGGGCCGGGCGCATGGCAGTGGGCTGAGCCGCACCGTCCGATGATGATCATTCACGGGTTGGCCGACGACAATGTGGTCGCCGCGCACACCTTGCGGCTTTCCTCCGCTCTGCTGGCCGCCGGCCGGGCGCACGAGGTGCTGCCGCTGTCCGGGGTCACTCACATGACGCCGCAGGACGTGGTGACGGAGAACTTGATGCTTCTACAGGTTGACTTCCTGCGCCGCGCGCTCGGCGACTGAACCGCGCGCACATCCCATGACTCACCGGCGTCACCCGCATACCGAAAGTCCCGTTGTAGCAAAATCGTGACAACCGTGCAGCGCCACTGTCGTCTCTGGGGACGACAGCTAGGTCTGCGGAACCAGTACTCTTTCTGGACGGTCGGTCATGGTCGAATCGGGATCACCTCGGAACGCGGGTGACGGCCGATGACCGTCACGTCAGTCGGGGCAGGGATGAGCGACACCGCCGACAACTGGCCGATCCTGGCCGAACCTGAGCTGGCCGGCCCGCCGTCGGGCCGGCGCAGACTCGACCACGACGCGGTCGCGGCCGAGCTGTTCGCCGCGCACTACGGACGGCTGGCCGGCTGGTGCCGCAAGCTGCTCGACGACGACGACACCGCGCACGAGATCGCGATGGAGGCGTTCACCCGGCTGCTCGGGCGGCTGCGCAAGGTGGACGACCCGGTCGGCTATCTCTACGTCATAGCCGCCAACCTGGTGCGCGACCACTGGCGTAAGACCAGGCGCGAACGCGAGATGCTGCGGCACACGAAGCAGGCGTATTCGGCCTCCGGGGGTGAGGCCGAATACCACGGCCGGGATCTGCGCGCGCTGGTGGAGGCGCTGCCGGACCGGCTGCGTGTGACGGTCCTGTTGTACTACTACGCCGGGTTCCCGCTGGTGGACGTCGCCCGGCTGACGAATCGGCCTGCGGGCACGGTCAAGAGCGACCTGTTCCAGGCCCGCGCGCAACTGCGCCAAGCGCTGGACGGCACCCGATGACCAACGGCACCCCCTCTTCCGAAGACTCGCAGTTCGATCCGCGCGACCGGCACCCCGGCGGCCCGGATCCGGAGCGCGCCGACCGGCTCTCCCGCGAGGATCGCTTCGAGGACTCACTCGCGCAGACCTGGGACGCCGAGGACGCCACGGTCGACCGGCGGCTACGCTCGCTGATCGGTCCGGTAACACCCCTGTATGCTCCACCGTACGGTTTCGAGCGGGTCGTGCTGCGGGCGCGGCGGCGGCGCAACCGCGCCGTGATGGTCAGCCTGGCCGCCGGATTCACCGCGATCGCCGTCGCGGCGGGGGGCGTCTTGGTCGGCACCCGGATGACCACGACCACGATCCAGTCCGCCGGATGCGACTCGGCCGGCAAGACCGCGCCGGGGGCGGCCGACCTCGGGGCGTTGAATGCACGGCACGACACGGTCGTGACATGGGATGAATCCGACACCGGATTCGGGGGTGTCCCGGCGGCGGCCGCCGCTCAGACGGTGGTCCGCACCCGGGACGGGGAGCACGGCATCGGTACCGCGACGAGCGGTGTCGACTCTGGGAGAGAGATCATGGACCGCAAGTACGAATGGGCGATCGGCGGCGTGCTGACCGCCGCCGCGCTCTCGGTCGGCATCGTCGCCGGATGCAGTTCGAGCAGCAGCGACACCGGCCCCTCGGCGAACGCCACCGAGAGCGCCGGGCCGTCGAGCCAAGGGGCGGCGAGCGCGGGCCAGGTGCAGCTGCCCACCCCCACCGTCGTCCCGAGCACGCCGGCCGCCTCGCCGTCCGGACTGCCGATGTGCGTGTCGACGGACCTGTCGCCGACCGTGAGCATCGTGACCGGTTCGGCGGGCGCCGGGCACGAGCTGATGAACGTGCGGCTGATGAACAACTCCGGTCATACCTGCACCGTCTACGGCTTCCCCGGCTTGCAGCTCGAGGACCGCAACAGCTCCGGCCTGGCTACCAATGTGGTGCGCGACTTCGCCGTGAAGCCCACCACCATCGTGGTGAAGAACGGCGCCTCGGTGGCGACCACGGTGCGGTTCGACTTCGACGTCCCGGCGGCGGACGAGCCGCAGACCGGCCCCTGCGAAGCCCAGTCGGTGTATCTGGGAATCATCCCGCCCGACGAGAAGCGGCAGCTGAGCGCGATGATCCAGGGCGGTCCGGTGACGGTCTGCCAGCACGGCACACTCGACGTGCTGCCGTTCGTCTCGGGTACTAAGGGTGCCAATCAGTAGCCGGACTTCGCTCACCGAACGGCGAACGGTCCGCCCCCGAGTCAGGGAGCGGACCGTTCGCCGTTTGTATGGGTCCTGCGTAAAGACTGTGCTGTCCGCGGACTACGCCTGGCCGCGCGAGCGCCGGGCCGCGGTCCGCGCCCGCTCCTGCGCCGAGAGCACCACCTTGCGGATGCGCACCGAGGTCGGGGTGACCTCCACGCACTCGTCCTCGCGGCAGAACTCGAGGCACTGCTCCAGCGAGAGCTTGCGCGGCGGCACGATCTTCTCGGTCTCGTCCGCGGTGGACGAGCGCATGTTCGTGAGCTTCTTCTCCTTGGTGATGTTCACGTCCATGTCGTCGGAGCGCGAGTTCTCCCCGACGATCATGCCCTCGTACACCTCGGTGGTCGGCTCTACGAACAGCGAGCCGCGCTCCTGCAGGTTCGTCATCGCGAACGGGGTCACCACGCCGGCCCGGTCCGCGACCAGCGAGCCGGAGCTGCGGGTGCGCAGGTCGCCGAACCAGGGCTCGTAGCCCTCGAAGGTGTGGTTGGCGATGCCGGTGCCGCGGGTCTCGGTCAGGAACTCGGTGCGGAAACCGATCAGGCCGCGCGACGGAACCAGGAACTCCATCCGGATCCAGCCGGTGCCGTGGTTGGTCATGGTCTCCATCCGGCCCTTGCGGACCGCGAGCAGCTGGGTGATCGTGCCCAGATACTCCTCGGGCGCGTCGATGGTCAGCCGCTCCACCGGCTCGTGCACCTTGCCGTCGATCGTCCGGGTGACCACCTGCGGCTTGCCCACGGTCAGCTCGTACTGCTCCCGGCGCATCATCTCCACCAGGATCGCCAGCGCCAGCTCGCCACGGCCCTGCACCTCCCAGGCGTCGGGCCGGTCGGTCGGCAGCATCTTGATGGAGACGTTGCCGACCAGCTCGCGCTCCAGCCGGTCCTTGACCATGCGCGCGGTGACCTTCGCGCCCTTGACCCGGCCGACCAGCGGTGAGGTGTTGGTGCCGATGGTCATCGAGATGGCCGGCTCGTCCACGGTGATCAGCGGCAGCGGGCGCGGGTCGTCGGCGTCGGCGAGCGTCTCGCCGATCATGATGTCCGGGATGCCGGCGATGGCGATGATGTCGCCGGGACCGGCCTGCTCGGCGGGCTTGCGCTCCAGCGCCTCGGTCATCAGCAGCTCGGTGATCTTGACCCGCTCCATCGAGCCGTCCCGCTTGATCCAGGCCACCTGCTGGCCCTTGCGGATGGTGCCCTGGTGCACCCGGCACAGCGCGATGCGGCCGAGGAAGTTGGAGGCGTCCAGGTTGGTCACGTGCGCCTGCAGCGGCGCGCCCTCGGCGTAGGTCGGCGCGGGGATGGTCTCCAGGATGGTGCGGAAGAGCGGCTGAAGGTCGGGGCTGTCCGGCGCCGAGCCGTTCGCCGGGCGCTCGAGCGAGGCCTTGCCGTCGCGGGCGCAGGCGTAGACGATCGGGAACTCGATCTGCTCCTCGGTGGCGTCCAGGTCCAGAAAGAGCTCGTAGGTCTCGTCCACGACCTCGGAGATGCGCGCGTCCGGCCGGTCGGTCTTGTTGATGACCAGGATCACCGGCAGCTTCGCGGACAGCGCCTTGCGCAGCACGAACCGGGTCTGCGGCAGCGGACCCTCGGAGGCGTCCACGAGCAGCACCACGCCGTCCACCATGGACAGGCCGCGCTCCACCTCGCCGCCGAAGTCGGCGTGCCCGGGGGTGTCGATGATGTTGATGACGGTGTCCGACCCGTCGTCCGGGGACTTGTAGTGCACGGCGGTGTTCTTCGCGAGGATGGTGATCCCCTTCTCGCGCTCCAGGTCGTTGGAGTCCATCACCCGCTCGTCCACGTGCTGGTTCGACCGGAATGCCCCGGCCTGCCACAGCATCGCGTCCACGAGCGTGGTCTTGCCGTGGTCGACGTGGGCCACGATCGCCACGTTGCGGATGTCGTTACGCGTAGGCATGCCGGTAGCGTCTTTCCTAGGTCGGGAGGGAAGGCGCTGATCGGTCGGCCAGCCAGCGCACGGGCCCCGTTGCCCGGTCGCGCTCAGGTGCTGGGCAGACAACGCCCCCGTCTATGGTACCGGCCAGCGGGCAACCCCACGGACCACACGTGTCAACGGCCGCTGACTTCCGCACCCCGTTGCCGTAGGGTTTGCCGCGCTCAGCAGTTGAGATGCCGGGGAGGGGCGAGCCAGGGCCCGTCGCCGAACGACTACGCAGCGCCGCCTACCCCTCCGACCTGGGCAGTAGGCCGTGTGAATTTGGTCACCATCGTCACTGCGTGTGATAGCGCGACGTTGATCCGCCCTCGCAAGGACTAGAGTGCGGTTCGCCGCAGACGAGTTGTGCTGCTTACTCCACCGAAGCAGGAGCTTGCACAAGAATGAGCACCGGAACCCTGTCGCCCGGACGGGCGAAGATCGACAAGCCAACGCTGCGGACGGACCGTTACTGGGTCTCGCCGCTGATCACCTTCGTGGTCTTCATCGCGTTCATCGCGTACGCCACCTTCCGGGCCTTCCAGAACGACCACTACTTCGCCTCGCCCTACATCTCCCCGTTCTACTCGCCGTGCATCTCGGACAACTGCGTGCCGATGCCGGGCGCCGGGGAGGTCCACTTCATCGGGTCCTGGTGGTCCTGGTCGCCCGCGCTGCTGGTCCTGATCGTCCCGCTCGGGTTCCGGTTGACCTGCTACTACTACCGCAAGGCCTACTACCGCGCGTTCTGGCAGTCGCCGCCGGCCTGCGCGGTCGCCGAGCCGCACGGCTCCTACTCGGGTGAGACCAGGTTCCCGCTGATCTTCCAGAACTCGCACCGGTACTTCTTCGTGCTGGCCGCGCTCTTCAACATCATCCTGACCTGGGACGCGATCCTCGGGTTCCGCAACCAGGCGGGCCAGTGGGGACACATGGGCGTCGGCACGCTCGTGCTGCTCATCAACGCCGCGCTGCTGTGGCTCTACACCGCGTCGTGCCACTCCTGCCGGCACATCATGGGCGGACGGCTGAAGCACTTCTCCAAGCACCCGATCCGGTACCGCGCCTGGGGCTTCGTCTCCAAGCTCAACGCCCGGCACATGCAGCTCGCCTGGGTCTCCCTGTTCAGCGTCGCGCTCGCGGACCTCTACGTGCTGCTGGTCTCCGCCAACGCGTTCAGCGACCCGCGCTTCTTCTAATCACAGGCAAGAGAGCCGATTTCCCATGGACACCTACGAATACGACGTCGTCGTGATCGGCGCGGGCGGGGCGGGGCTGCGCGCCGCGATCGAGGCGCGGCTGCACGGCAAGCGGGTCGCGATCATCTGCAAGTCCCTGTTCGGCAAGGCCCACACGGTCATGGCCGAGGGCGGCGCGGCCGCGGCGATGGGGAACGTGAACCCCAACGACAACTGGATGGTGCACTTCCGCGACACCATGCGCGGCGGCAAGTTCCTCAACCACTTCCGGATGGCCGAGCTGCACGCCAAGGAGGCGCCGGACCGGGTGTGGGAGCTCGAGCAGTGGGGCGCGCTGTTCGACCGCACCAAGGACGGCAAGATCTCCCAGCGCAACTTCGGCGGCCACGAGTACCCGCGCCTCGCGCACGTCGGCGACCGCACCGGCCTCGAGCTGATCAGGACCCTGCAGCAGGCCGTGGTCGGCCTTCAGCAGCAGGACGCGCGCGAGACCGGCGACGCCGAGGGCAGCATCAAGGTCTTCGCCGAGCACACCGTCACCCGGCTGCTCAAGGACGGCGACCGGATCGCCGGCGCCTTCGGCTACCGGCGCGAGGACGGCGGCTTCGTCCTGTTCAAGGCGCCCGCGGTGGTGCTGGCGACCGGCGGCATCGGCAAGTCGTTCAAGGTGACCTCCAACTCCTGGGAGTACACCGGCGACGGCCACGCGCTGGCCCTGCTGGCCGGCGCGACGCTGATCAACATGGAGTGCATCCAGTTCCACCCGACCGGCATGGTCTGGCCGCCCTCGGTGAAGGGCATCCTGGTCACCGAGTCGGTGCGCGGCGACGGCGGCGTGCTGCGCAACTCCGAGGGCAAGCGGTTCATGTTCGACTACGTCCCCGACGTCTTCCGCCCGCAGTACGCGGAGACCGAGGAGGAGGCGGACCGCTGGTACACCGACCCGGACAACAACCGGCGCCCGCCGGAGCTGCTGCCCCGCGACGAGGTGGCCCGCTCGATCAACTCCGAGGTCAAGGCCGGGCGCGGCACCCCGCACGGCGGCGTGTACCTGGACATCGCCTCGCGCCGCAGCAAGGAGTTCATCCTCAAGCGGCTGCCCTCGATGTACCACCAGTTCAAGGAGCTGGCGGACGTCGACATCACCGCGGAGCCGATGGAGATCGGGCCGACCTGCCACTACGTCATGGGCGGCGTCGAGGTCGACCCGGACACGCAGGCCTCGATCGTGCCCGGCCTGTACGCGGCCGGCGAGGTGTCCGGCGGCATGCACGGCTCGAACCGGTTGGGCGGTAACTCGCTGTCCGACCTGCTGGTCTTCGGCCGGCGCGCGGGCCTCTACGCGGCCGAGTACGTCGACTCGCTGGCCGCTCGGCCCGCCGTCTCGGACGCGGACGTCACGGCCGCCGAGGCCGAGGCACTCGCTCCGCTGGAGCAGTCCTCCGGCGAGAACCCGTACACCGTGCACGCCGAGCTCCAGCAGACGATGAACGACCTGGTCGGCATCATCCGCCGGGAGCACGAGATGCAGGCGGCGGTCGAGAAGCTGGCCGAGCTGGCCCCGCGCCGGGAGAAGGTGGCCGCGGCCGGCGGCCGGATCTTCAACCCCGGCTGGCACCTCTCGCTGGACCTTCGCAACATGCTGCTGGTCTCCGAGTGCGTGGCCAAGGCGGCGCTCGAGCGCCAGGAGTCGCGCGGCGGGCACACCCGCGAGGACTACCCGGAGATGTCGGCCGAGTGGCGCAAGATCAACCTGGTCTGCTCGGTGGGCCCGGACGGCCACGCGCAGATCAAGCGGCAGCCGCTGCCGAAGATGCGCCCGGATCTGCTCGCCCTGTTCGAGCGCTCCGAGCTGAAGAAGTACCTGACCGAGGAAGAGCTGGCCGACCTGCCCGCCCCGTCGGACGCGCCCGCGGCCGCGACCGGGACGGAGACGGAGAAGGGGACTGGGGCGGACGCATCATGACGTACAAGGCGAAGTTCAAGGTCTGGCGCGGCGACGACCAGGACGGCGGTCTGCACGACTTCACCGTCGAGGTCAACGACGGCGAGGTGGTGCTCGACGTGATCCACAGGCTCCAGGCCACCCAGGCCCCGGACCTGGCGGTGCGCTGGAACTGCAAGGCCGGCAAGTGCGGCTCGTGTTCCGCGGAGATCAACGGCATGCCGCGGCTGCTGTGCATGACCCGCATGTCCGTGTTCGACGAGGACGAGACGGTCACGGTCACCCCGCTGCGCACCTTCCCGGTCATCCGCGACCTGGTCACCGACGTGTCCTTCAACTACGAGAAGGCGCGCCAGATCCCGGCCTTCGAGCCGCCGAAGGACCTCAAGCCGGGCGACTACCGGATGGCCCAGGTGGACGTCGAGCGCTCGCAGGAGTTCCGCAAGTGCATCGAGTGCTACCTGTGCCAGAACACCTGCCACGTGGTCCGCGACCACGAGGAGAACAAGCAGTCGTTCGCCGGCCCGCGCTACCTGATGCGCATGGCGGAGCTCGACATGCACCCGCTCGACACCCGTGAGCGGCGCAAGGAGGCGCAGGAGGAGCACGGCCTGGGCTTCTGCAACATCACCAAGTGCTGCACCGAGGTCTGCCCCGAGCACATCAAGATCACCGACAACGCGCTGATCCCGATGAAGGAGCGCGTGGTCGACCGCAAGTACGACCCGCTGGTCTGGCTCGGCAACAAGATCGCGCGCCGCAAGTAGGCGCATCGTTCGAGCACGATGACGTGTGTGCCCCGCCCGGCCTCGGCCCGGCGGGGCACAGGCGTCGTCGGGGCGGTTTGATCGGCACCGGCAGCCACCTGACATGATGGGCCGGTTGCGCAACGGCGCGGAGCGAAGCGGAGCGGCACATGGCGGGGATGAACCTGACCCGGGACGAGGCCAGGGAGCGGGCGCGGCTGATCACGGTCGAGAGCTACCGGATCGAGCTGGATCTGAGCGGCGCGAAGGCGCAGGGGGCGAGCACCTTCCGGTCCGCGAGCACGATCCGCTTCGCTCACGCGGAGCCCGGGCCATCCGCCACGACTTTCCTTGACCTGGTCGCGCCACACATCGAGTCGGTGACGCTGAACGGGCGCAAGCTCGATCCGGCCGAGGTGTTCCGCGGCTCCCGCGTGTGGCTCACCGGCCTTGAGGCAGAGAACGAAGTCACCGTCGTCGCATCCTGTGCCTATAGCCGCAGTGGTGAGGGACTGCACCGCTTCGTCGATCCCGCGGACGGACAGGTGTACCTCTACACGCAGTTCGAGCCCGCGGACTCCTGCCGGATGTTCGCCAACTTCGAGCAGCCGGATCTGAAGGCGTCGTTCCTGTTCGACATCACGGCGCCGGCCGGTTGGCACATGTCGAGCAACGGGGCCGCCCGGGAGCGCAAGCGCGTGGTGGACGGCGCGGCGCGGTGGATCTTCGAGCCGACACAGCGGATCTCGACGTACATCACGGTCGTGGTGGCGGGGCCGTACCACGTGGTGCGGGACCTGTACACGCGCGCGCTGCCGGACGGCTCAACGCTGGAGATCCCGCTGGCCGCGCTGTGCCGCGGCTCGCTCGCCGAGCACTTCGACGCGGACGCGATCCACGAGGTCACGAAGCAGGGTCTCGACTTCTTTCACGAGCACTTCGACTACCCGTACCCGTTCGGCAAGTACGACCATGCGTTCGTGCCCGAATACAACCTGGGCGCCATGGAGAACCCCGGCTGCGTGACCGTCAACGAGGAGTACGTCTTCCAGTCGAAGGTCACCGACGCCGCGCACGAGTCGCGCGCGTGCGGACTGCTGCACGAGATGGCGCACATGTGGTTCGGCGACCTGGTCACGATGCGGTGGTGGGACGATCTGTGGCTCAAGGAGTCGTTCGCCGACTTCATGGGCTACTACGCGCAGGCCAAGGCGACGCGCTGGAAGAACGCCTGGGTCACCTTCGCCAACCGGCG
>Ga0070741_10008746_pt1 | contig 20101 bp, 17 predicted proteins | sample Coa_R1_4_FD_66440 | JGI IMG/M metagenome (GOLD analysis project Ga0070741, IMG submission 66440) | Surface soil microbial communities from Centralia Pennsylvania, which are recovering from an underground coalmine fire - Coalmine... | ecosystem: Environmental > Terrestrial > Soil > Unclassified ...
CTGCTTCTTCGGCGACGGCGGGCTGGTACAGGGCGTGCTCCACGAGGCGCTAAACCTCGCCTCGCTCTGGAAGCTGCCCGTCGTCTACCTCTGTGAGATCAACCAGTATGCGCTCGCCACGCCGATCAGCGAGGAGTTCGGCATCCCGGACGCCGCTGCCTGGGCGTGGGGCTACGGCATCCCGGCCCAGGAGGTAGACGGCCAGGACGTGCTGGCGGTGTACCAGGCGGCGGCCCAGGCCGTCGAACGCGCGCGGCGCCTCGACGGCCCGAGCTTCCTCGCCTGCAAGACCTACCGCTACGCCGGCCACAACGTGGGCGATCCCGAGGAGTACCGCTCGAAGGACGAGGTGGCGGCCTGGCGCGAGCAAGACCCCATCGCCCGCTTCGGCGCCGTGCTGGCAGCCCACGGCGTCCTCGACGAGCCGGCGGCGCAGCAGGTGGCCGCCGAGGTTGAAGCGGAGGTCGATCGCGCCGTCGCCTTCGCCCGCGAGAGCCCCGAGCCCGACGAGGCCTCCCTCTACGAGGACGTGTACGCCTAGCTCGCTCGCCCCGAATACCCTCTGCCACTACGACGCCCCGGCGCGTGCCAGACGACTCTATGGAGCAGCCTGTTGGACACGGGGAGGCGCACCCGAGGGATTGCGGTTGCCACGCTCCTGGCCGCCCTTACGCTATCGTCCAGCCCTGGCGGCGCTACAGCCGCGGGCCTGCTAACCGATGAGCGGGCAGCGCCGGGCCTGGCCGGCGCTCCTGGGCAATCCCGAGGGGGTGGGCGGCCTTGGCTCTGATGCGCCAGTCCTCATGCCTTTAGCTGCATAGAGGCGACCGCACCGATCTCGCCTGGCGGGCTGTTCGGCTGCATCTGCTGCGCGAAGACCGACGGCGGGTAGGTCTGGGGCTCGCCGTAGACGAAGACGAGGTCGTGGGCGCCGCAGTAGTACGCCGCTTGCCAGCGGCGCAGCGCCGCGCGCTGTTCGGCGCGCGTGTCCATACTGTCGAGATACGCGATAAACTCGACAAAGATTCCCAGGCATAACGCCATCGCGAGGCACAGCAACGTGAAGCCACTGAGCACCCAGATGCATATTCCCGCAATGGTAGCCGCAAGCGCATAGCGTCCTGGGCGAGCCACCTGGGCTGGCGGCACAAATGGCGAGGCTGATGGCTCTTCGTCGTCGTCTGAGCCGCTTGCTTGCTGCTGGTAGTGATAAATCGCGCGAACTGGCACAACGCTCAGGTTATCTTGACATAGCTGGCATTTGGGTCTTGCCATTGGGGCCTCGCCTTGCAATCGGGGTTAGCGCACATTGTACTCTCGCCTGTCGAATCGTCAAGGTACTGCGCCACCGCTGTGACACCTTCGTGACGGCCAGTGTGCCAGCAGATGGTAATCGTTGGCGATGGCTTGCGCGCTGCAGGCTCGCCCCACCGCCGGACGGCCCGTGGCCGCTCTCCGCCAGCATTGGCGGGCCAGCGGCCGTCTCTCCGGGGCCAGGAGCGCTCCTCACGAGTCGGCCGCGGCGGGCCGCGCCGCGGAGCCGGAGGCGGGCGGCATCGCGGCAAGCCACCCGGTGATCGGCGGGACGGGAGCCACCGTCTGGACAGCGTATACTGGCGGCAACTGTGCGCTGACGAGGAGGATGGAGATGCAGCAACAGGCCCACGAGGCGTTCATGCGCCGCGCCATCGCGCTGGCACGCCAGGTAGCGCTCGACGAGAAGATCGGCGGGCCGTTCGGCGCCGTGGTCGTCCGCGACGGCGCGATCGTGGGCGAGGGGCAGGCGCGGAGCGCGCCCGAGTGCGACCCGACCTGGCATGCCGAGATCGCGGCCATCCGCGACGCCTGCCGGCGGCTGCGGACGACCGACCTCGCCGGCTGCACAATGTACACGAGCTGCGAGTGCTGCGCGATGTGCCACGCGGCCTGCTGGCGCGCGGGTGTGGCCCGCATCTACTACGCCGGCTCCGCCGAGGACACCGAGACGTACATGCGCGGCCCCCGCCTGCGGCCGCGCGGCCAGTTCGTGCTGCCCGACGCCGACCGCCACCTGCCCGTCCAGCAGCTCCTCCGCGACGAGATGCTCGCGGTCTGGCGCGCGTACCAGGCGCAGGCCTCATTCTCGGCCAGTCGGCGACCGGGAAACTCGACTGGCGATGAAGGCGGCTTGGCACCGTGTGGCCGCTGACCGCAATAATCCGGTGGAAGCGTACCCGCGGCCGCGAGCTGTGGAGCGATCGATGGTCTCACGTGAGTCAAGCCGTCAAGAGGGCAGCAAGTCACAGATCTTATCGGTAGCGGAGATCGAGCGCACTTATCCCGATGAGTGGGTCTTGCTAGAGATCACCCGCGACGCCAAGGATCACCGCCGCGTCGCGGGCCGCCTGATCGCGCACAGCCGGGACCGGCACGACCTCGTCGAGGCCTACCAGCGCTTCCGCGCTGACCATCCCCAGGCACGTGTCTACCGATTCTTCACAGGAGATATCGCGCCGGAGGGAGTGGTGGTCATCCTCTGATGCCACGCGCTGACCGTGTGCCGTTCCTGCCTGGGCAGCGCCTGATCGCCATCCGCGCTAGCCTTAACGATCAAGTCGATGTCAGACTGATCGTCGACAGCGGCGCCCAGCGCTCAGTCATTTCGCGAGCCACGACGGCCATGATTGAGGCGCATAGGCGTCCTATGTGATACACTATGTGATGTCACCACCAACCCATGTGGAGTCAGCCTTGTCGCGTTACCCGCTGAACCTCCCCTCGGAGCTACGGCAGGAGGCCGCCCGCCTGGCTGAGCGCCAGGGCATCTCCCTCAACCAGTTCATCCTCTGGGCGGTGGCCGAGAAGGTGGGGGAGTTGCGCCGCAGCCTCGATGACCCCGCCTTCCCGCACATCACGTATCGACGCGGCGCCGCCGGCCAGCCGACTCCGGTGATCCGCGGTACGGGCATTCGCATCCAGACGATCGTGCTCGCCGCGCAGCACTGGGGTATTTCCCCCGCCCAAATTGCGGCAGACTACGATCTGACTGAGCAGCAGGTCAAGGAGTGCTTGGCCTTCTACGAGGCCCACCGCGCCGAGATCGACGAGAACATCCGGGCGGAAGAGCGCCTCGCCCCGCCCGATGCCTGAGCCGAGGCTACACCTCGACGCCGACAGCTCCAGCCGCCCGCTGCACCGCGCGCTCTTGGCGCGCGGCCACGATGTAACGCGCACACCGACCGACTGGATGCCGTTCGGCGCCACCGATGAGGCGCAACTACTCGGCGCCACCGCGCAGGGACGTTGCATCTTCACCTTCAACATCGGCGACTTTACGCGTCTCGCGGAGCACTACCCGCGGCATGGTGGCATCATCCTAGCCGCGCAGCGCAGCTTCACGCTCTCGGAGCTGATCGGCGCGTTGGATCGCCTGCTCAGCGAGACCGACGCAGCCGACTGGCCCGGGCAGGTGCGCTGGCTTAACCAGTGGCGCCGGTAAGAGGCACCCGCAGAGACGCGGCGATTACTCCACAACTGAAGAGCGAAGGTTACCGACGCAACAGGCCGCGGCGGGCCTCCAGGCGGTCCTGGACGAGCGCGGCGTAGCGGTAGACGAAGTGGGCGAACTTGCTGTAGGGCATGGCGAAATACAGCGTCAGCACCGTGGCCAGGTGGATCACCAGCAGCGAGCCCATCGCGGCCGACGCGCGCAGCACGAGCAGCGCCAGTCCCGTCAGGTTCACCAGGTTCAGCAAGACGAGGAACACGTAGTCCATCTCGATCGCCTTGCCGTCGGCGGGCGTGCGATCGCTGCGCTGCTTCAGATAGATCAGGCCGCCTGTGCCAATCACCATCGCCACGCCACCAAGCGTGCCGAACACCACCGGCCCGCTCAAGAGCGGGAACGGCGCGTACCAGCCCATGAAGTGCTCGTGGACGTAGGCGATGCACGTCGCCAGAAACGCCGACAGGAAACCCCAGAACGTCAGGTGGTGGAGCACCCAGCGCGCGAAGGACGGCCGGTCGCCCGGGTAGGGGCAGCCGCCCGCGCCGCCGCCCATCTGGTAGCGCAGCCCGAGCGCGTCGCCGGCCGCCGTGAGGATGGCGCCCGGATCGAGGAAGTCGCGCAGCGAGCCGCGCGTCTGGCGCCAGAAGTTGATGCCGCCCGCCGCCATCAGCGCCAGCCCCACGACCGAGATGATGAGCGCCGGCAGGAACATCACCGTGTACGGGATCACGCGGTAGAACGCGCCCGCGCCGTCCTGCGCCGTGACCGCGAACAGCCGCGCCGGGTCGCCGGTCGCGGCGATGGCGAGCACGAACAAGAGCGCGATCGCCGCCGCGAGCACGCCCAGCAGGCGGCCGTTTGTGGCCACGAGCTTCGTGAACATCGCCGGCATGGCGTACTTCGCGTAGGTCTCGCGCCGCACCGCGGCCAGCATCTGCGGCAGGTTGACCGCATACTCATGCGGCGGCGCGAACATGCAGGCGTAGTAGCAGTGGCGACAGTCGAAGCACAGATTTGACAGGTAGTCGAGGTCGGCGCGGTTGAAGACGCGCCGCCGCTCCAGCGCCGGGAACACCGCGCAGTAGCCCTCGCAGTAGCGGCAGGCGTTGCAGACCTCGAGCTGCCAGATCGCGTTCTCCGGGATGCCCGCGGCGCGCGGGGAGATCTCAGCGGTGGCCATGCGTGGCGGCCTCCCGTCCCGCGATGCGGCCAAACACCGTGCCGATGGTCAGCCCGAAGCCGGCCAGGTAGCCGCTCGACAGAATGTTGCCGGACATGATCTCTCCCGCCGCGTAGAGGTTCTCCATCGCCCCGCCGTGCTTCATCTGCACGCGCGTCAGCTCGTCCACCGCCAGGCCCATGTAGGTGAAGGTGACACCGGTGCGCAGCGGGTAGCCGTAGAACGGCGGCACCTCGATCGGGATGGCCCAGTTGCTCTTCGCCGGCTGCAGCTCGGTGGTCGCGCAGCCATCGAGCTCGGCGGGGTTGAACGGCTTGTCGCGGCAGGCGTGGGCGTTGAAGGTCGCTACCGTCTCCACCGTGCGGGCGACCGCGGCCGGCTCCAGCCCCAGCGCGGTGGCCAACTCGGCGATGGTCGGCGCCTCGAACGGGCGGAACAGCGACGTGATGAACTTGTCGAGCATGCGCGAGTCGAAGATCGAGTAGGCGATCTGGTCGGGCTGGCGGGCGATGAGCCCGCCCCAGATCGCGTAGCGCTTGGGCCAGAAGTCCTCGCCCTCGTCGTAGAAACGCTCGCCGTGCTTATTCACCGCGATGCCGAACGGCACCGAGTCGAGGCGCGTGACGATGCCCCCGTCGAACTTCGGCGCCCGCCCGTCCAATGCTACGCCGTGGAAGCCGCGCGGGTCGCCGACCTCCTGCGCGCCCGCGTCGAGCATCATCCGCAGCACGCGGCCGTCGTTGTAGGGCGTGCCGCGGATGACGTAGTTCTCGGCCGCCTCGCCCCAGTACTCCTTCAGCCAGGGGATGTTCGCCTCGAAGCCGCCGCTCGCCAGCACCACGGCGCGGGCGCGCAGCGTCTCGCGCCGCCCCGCCCGCTCGATGACGACCCCTTCGACGCGCTTGCCGTCGAGCAGGATGCCCTCGACGCCCGTCTCGTAGCGTACCTCGACGCCCATGCGCTGCGCGGTGTCGTAGTAGGTGTTCACGAGCGCCTTGCCGCCGCCCAGGAAGAACAGGTTGGTGCGGCTCAGGTGCAGCGTCCCCTTGAGCGCCGGCTGCCAGCGCACGCCGTGATCGGTCATCCATTGGAAGAGCGTCTTCGACTCGCGGCAGACGAGGCGGGCGAGGTCCATGTTGGCCTTGCCGCCGCCGACGCGCAACAGGTCTTCCAGCAGCTCTTCCTCGGGGTGAACGCCGGTGGTGACGAGCGGGATGCCGTCGTGGGCGGCGCGGATGTCGCGGGTGTGACGGCTGTTGCCGCCGCGGATCCACTCCGGCGCGCGCTCCAGCAGCAGCACCCGCTCGGCGTGGTGCTTGGCCGCCATCGCCGCATTGAGGGCGGCGTTGCCGCCGCCCACCACGATCACGTCATAGGGCGTCTGGGCGCTGGTGCTGCTCTCGCTCATCTCGCTCTATCTTCACCACGCGAGCGACATCAAGGTAACCGGGGCGCAATCAGTCGGGCAGAGTCTCGCCGCCCGCCGCGCGATCAGCCGGACGCGGACTCGTACCCCGCCGCCCAATCGATCGGAGGGGGCCTCGTATCCTACCGCGAAATCGGTAGGGCGGGGTCTTGCACCCCGCCGCCCGGTTGTCACCGCCACACCCAGCCGCACGGTCCTGGCGCGGAATCCTACAGCGGCACGGCCGCTGCCCCGAGGAATCGCCCCGTCACCGTCCCGGCCGGGCGGCAAGGTGCGACGCGGAATACTGCAAGCATCGCTGCCCCTGCCCTACCTGAGCAATACCCCTGCCGTGCTGAAGGCGCCGTCTGTGCCGGCGCCTTCAGATTACCCCGGCAAACCGGCGGCTGGTGCCGTCCCCGCCGGCCGGCGCTAGGCCGGGCCGCGGCCGGCCGGCTGCCCCGCGGCGGCGTCGCTCGGCTCCGCGACCTTCGCGACGATCTCCTCGGCGATCATCTGCAAGTACTCGATGCGCTCCTGGGGCGACGGCGGCAGGCTGTAGATCGTGAAGCCGACGGCGTTCAGCCCGATCTCGTCGCGCGCCCGAAGCAGCGTCTCCACGCAGTCGGCCGGCGAGCCGTGGACCGTCCAGGCGTCCAGCGGGATGCTCTCGTCGAGCTGCAGGCCCACCATGCTCGGCTCCTGCATCTCCCAGGTCTTGTACATGTTGAAGGTCTTCTCGAGGTACGCCCGCGCGCGCGCCGCCGCGTCTTCCTTGCTCTTGCCCACCAGCAGGCTGCGCGACGTGCCGAGAATCCCGAGCCCGGGGCGGCCCTGCGCCTGGCGCTCGGCGCGGTACACGTCGGCCAGCCGCTTCACGTCGTTCCAGGCAGCCTGCGGCCCGAAGAACACGCCGTCGGCGATGCGCGCGGCGCGCTTCGTGGCGGCGTCGCTCTGCGCGCCCAGCTCGATCGGCGGGTGCGGCTGCTGGTAGGGCCGGAACCCCATGCGCCCCTCGGTCACCTTCGTGTAGCGCCCCTCGAACGTCACCGTCTCGCCCGCCCAGAGCCGCTTCATCAGGCGAATGGACTCTTCCAGCTTCGCGCCGCGGTCGCGCCGCGTCAGCCCAACCGTCTCCAGCTCCTTCTCGCGGTAGCCCACCGACATGCCGAGCACGAACCGGCCGTGGCAGAGGTGGTCGAGCGTGGCGACGTTCTCCGCGACATCCACCGGGTTCATGATCGGCATGAGCAGCACCGAGGTCTTGAGCTGCATCGAGCCGGTCTCGGGCGCCAGGCGGGCGAGCACCGGGAACGGCTGGGGCCACACCGTCGGGTAGGACAGCCAGTGCTGGCCGATCGACACCCAGGCGTAGCCCATCTTGGACGCGGCGCCGACGACCTCGATGGCCTCGTCGAGGATCTGCGTGGGCGAGCGATCGGTCGGGCTCCAGAACGGTGTCAGATGGAAGCCGATGCGCATGGTTCCTCTTCCTGGGCGGTGTCCCGGGGTGGCGCGCTGCTTGGCAGGCGGCGGATGCCAACCACCTGGCCTGGCCGCCGGGCAGGGCGGACAGCCCATGCTATCACGCGCGGCGAAGCCCCGGCCAGCGCGGTGGGCTAGTGCTCGCCGCCGGGCGCGATGGCGAAGGTGACGTCGGTGAGGGCGGGGGCCACGTCCTGCAGGGCGCGGCGGACGAGGGCGCGGAAGCGGGTCTGCAGCCAGTCGCGCACGAAGCCGCTCGGCGCGCCCACGACCAGCGTGGCGCCCCGCCGTCCCAGCGGCCGCGTGTCGGCCAGCCAGGTCTGGTAGTTCGCGGCGGTCATCTGCTGCTCCAGCCGCGCCAGCACCGCCGCCCAGATGCCGGCATCGGCCTCGCTGGTCGTGCGCTCCATGCCAGGCAGCGGCGGGGAGGCCAGCACCCCCTCGCCGCCCGCGCCGGTACCCGCAGTAGCGGCCAGGGACTCGCCCAGCCTGCTCTGTCCGCTTCTCGCTCCATTGGGTCCTGGAGTGCCATGCGGGGTTTGGCTGCTCACGGCGGCCGCGCGCTCCTCCGGGGTGCCGTCGGTTAGGCCCAGGCGAGTAAGCCCCTCGTCACCGGACTCGCGCTGCTGGTTGCTCTGGTTGGAGTCGTTCGTTGTCGCCGGGATGGTTGTTCCGGAGGTTGGTTGTGGGTGGCCGGAAACCACGAGGGCCGGGGGATGGGCGCCACTAGCCTGGGGGAAATCCTCCCTCGGGGCCTCGGGGAGCGGCTCCCCTGGCCCCTGGGGGAGATTTTCCCCTACCCCATCACCCCCCAGGGGGATTTTCTCCCCTAGGGTCCGGGTGGGCGTCTGGCCGCGGAAGCGTAGCCCATAGCTGGTCGCCTCGTAGCCCCGCGCATCGGAGTAGTTGCGCTGCGCGACGATGACGCCCTTCGCCTCCAGCCCGCGCAGCGCCTTGATGGCGGTCTTGCGGTCGAGCTGGGTGCCGTGATCGAGCCGGCTGCCGTCGCGGCGCACGATACCGTGGCAGATCTGCTCCAGGGAAATGCGGTCGCTCGCCTTCTTCCAGCCGAAGGTGCGGCGGACGATGTAGCTGCAGACTTTCCACTCGGTGGGCGAGAGGAAGGGCATCACCTGGTCAAGGAGCGCGTCGGGGAAGATCGTGCCATTGGGGCTCTCGATCCCCTCGAAGAAGAAGGGCGCGCCAGTGACGCTGCTCTCCGCCCCGCGACCGGCCGCGGACCGCGGCATGTCCCCTCCAGTGAATTCGTACCTTATGCCCAAAAGGCCACTAGCTGAGCAAATCGTACAAACGCCCTGAGGCCTCAGCGGTCTCCGCGTCGGCTGGCGCTGGCCGCCACGCGAGCGCCGCCAGCCGCACCTGTAGGCGGAACAGGGAGCGGTCCTGCTCGGTCAGCTCCGGATCGGTCAGCACCGAGGCGACGAGCTGCAGCGACGGATCCGCCGGCCCCAGCGCGGCGAGGCTGCGTGGCCAGTGGCCCGCGGCGCCCAGCAGCGCGTCGCGCTCGTCCGGGCTCAGGCCAAGGGCATCGGCCGCCGCCTCGATCAGCTCACGGTTCCCCGCGCCGCGTCCGCCGTGCTCCAGGCGGTTCACGTAGGCCGGGTTCACGCCCATACGGCGGGCGAGCGCGTTCTGCGACAGCCCGGCCCGCTCGCGCCACCGCTGGAACAAGGTCGCAAACTCGTCCACGTCTATCCCCTCACGAGGCATTCTAGGCTGCCATTACGCTGCTGTCAATAGCACACCGCCAAATCCATTACATCATCGCAATGGCAGCCCAACAGCCCGCCTGCATTGCCCTGTTGTAATGGAAATGGAACGGACTCGTTGCCAGGTGGTAATGGCAGGGCAACGGGGCGCGCGGTCGGGCAATGCTGTACTGCTGCTGAACGCGAGCGGCTGCGGCCGCTACCAGAGCTCGGACCGCGCCACGACCGGCTGCCAGCGGCCAGTGGGGCCGGGCGGCTGCCCGGTCGGAACGGAGCCCCTAATCCGAACCGGTGCCCGCGGCTGCGCTAGTCCCGCTGACGCAGCACCGCTCCCATGCACCGCGCGCTACCCACTGCATCGCTCATGGCTCGGGTGGTCAGGCACTATGCACAAGAATGCTCTGGGAGCACTTTGCACAAATAGCTTGTGGTAAGAGAGGTGCATAAAGAGAGCGCGCCTTGTCTGCGATCAGCAGCCGACAGGGCGCGCCATGGGCGAGGGGAGCGCGGGCAGCGGCGGAGGGGCCCTCAGCCGCCGGCAACGCCGCTGGAGTAGCCGGGCTCGGTCATGGTGCTCGGGTCGAGAATGCGGTCAAGGTCGGCGGCGCTCAGGTTCGTGCGCTCCAGCGCCACCTCACGGATCGTGCGGTTACTCTTGAACGCCTCCTTGGCGATAGCGGCGGCCGCGTCGTAGCCGATGGCGGGGGCGAGCGCCGTGCAGATCGCCAGGCCCTGCTCGACCAGCGCCGGGCCACGGTCCGTCGCCTGCAAACCCTCGATGCACTGGGCCGCGAAGTTGTCGCTGGCGCGGCCGAGCAGGGTGATGCTCTGCAGGACATTGTGAGCGACGAGCGGGAAGGTGACGTTGATCTCGAAGTTGCCCGACTGCCCGGCCACCGTGATCGTCACGTCGTTGCCGATTACCTGCATCGCCACCTGGGCCACCGACTCCGGGATGACAGGGTTCACTTTGCCGGGCATGATTGAGCTGCCCGGCTGCACCTCCGGCAGCAGCAGTTCGAACAGGCCGGCGCGCGGGCCGGACGCCATCCAGCGGATGTCGTTGGCGATCTTCAGCAGGCTCACGGCGATCGTGCGCAGCGCGCCGCTCGCCCACACCACGGCGTCCACGGTGTTCTGGGCCTGGAAGTGGTTCGTCGTCTCGCGGATCTCCACGCCCGTGAGCTGCGTGAGCCGCGCGCAGACGCGGCGCGCGAACTCGGGATGGACGTTGATGCCGGTGCCGACGGCCGTGCCGCCGAGTGCTACCTCACGCAGGTCCTCCTCGGCCGCGGCGAGGCGTTGCAGGCCGCGCTCGATCTGCCCGGCGTAGCCCTGGAACTCCTGGCCCAGCCGGATGGGCGTGGCGTCTTGCAGGTGCGTGCGGCCGGTCTTGATCACCGGCATGAACTCCTGCGCCTTCTGCTCCAGCGCGCGCTGCAGCCGCTCCAGGCCGGGGCGCAGGTCGTCCTTGATCGCCAGCAGCGCCGCCAGGTGCATCACCGTGGGGATCACGTCGTTGGACGACTGGCCGGTGTTCACCTGGTCGTTGGGGTGGACAGCGCGCGAGCCGATGCCGGCGCCCAGCTTCTCGGCAGCCAGGTTGGCGATGACCTCGTTGGCGTTCATGTTCGTGGAGGTGCCAGAGCCGGTCTGGAACACGTCGACGGGAAAGTGGTCGTCCCAGCGGCCGTCGGCCACCTCCTGGCTGGCCTCGACGATGGCGGCGGCGACCTTCGGATCGAGCAGGCCCAGCTCGGCGTTTACTTCGGCGGCGGCGCGCTTGAGCAGGCCCAGGCCGCGCACGAACAGGCGCGACATGCGCAGGTCGCTGATCGGGAAGTTCAGCACGGCGCGCTGGGTCGAGGCGCCGTAGTACGCCTCGGCCGGCACGGCCATCTCGCCCATGGAGTCGCGCTCGACGCGCGTGCGGTCACTGCCCGGCATCGTCTCTCTCCCTGCCGCCGCCGCGAGCAGGCCGGGGCGGTGGCCCCGCCCGATGGGCGCAAGGCTCCCGCGCGGCCGCCCGGCGAGGGGCTCATCGTTCGCTGGACTTCTCGTAGTTATACGAGAGCGTGGCGCCGGGCGTCAGGACGGCCAGCCGTGACCCTCTCCACGTCCCGCCTGGGAGGCAGTGTTCCGCCAGGCGTCCGGACGGCCGGGGGGATGGTACGTTTCTTGCGCGGCTGGGCGCCGCGAACAGCCTCGCGTGGGCCCTCGCTAGTTTCCGTGGGAGGAGGAACATGGGGCAACTGCGGCTTCGGGCAATCACTGCCAGCATCGCCAGCGCTGGGCTTCTCGCCGCAACCGCGCTACCGGGCCTGGCGCAAGGCCCGCCGGCGCCGGAGCAGCCGACGGCAGCGCCCACGGCCCCTGCCAGCGCGCCGCCAGCCACCACGGGCGCTTCGCAGCCCGCCGCGCAGCCTGACGTGGCGCTCACCGCCGCGCTGCACATCGCCGAGCTGCGCTTCAACGAGCCGCCCCAGGCCTCGATCCAGGTCGTCGTGCAGCCCCAGGGCCAGCCCTTGGTGGACTTGCAGCTCGACAACGTGCCGCGCGCGCCGCAACTGGGCACGACGTACCGCGGCGTGGCCGTCCGGCTCACCGTGACGGGCGTGCTGGCCGATGTCGCGCTCGGGAGCGCCATGCCCGGCGGCGCCGCGACCGGGAGCGCGCCGGCGCCCACGCCGACGCCGACAACCCAGCCATAACGAAACGACACGGGGGGAGGGAAGCGATGAAGCAGGTCGCATCACTGGGGGCAGTGGTCCTGTTCGCCCTGACGACGGGCGTAGCGGCCGCGGGGCCGTCGGCCGAGCCGAGCACGGGAGCGAGCAACCAGGCGGCGCGGGGCGGGGCGCCGGCGGTGGTACTGGCGCAGCAGGCGCCAGGGGCGGGCGGACCGGCGGGGGCGCCGGCGGGCGGGGCCGGCGCCCCGGCGCCAGGGGGCAGCGCGCCGGCGGGCGGGGCCAGCGCGCAGGCGCCCACCGCCCCGCAGCCGCCCACCCCACCGGCCGGGGCGCCGCCCGCGCCGGCCGGCGCGGCGCCGCGGGCGGGCGCTACCTGCCCCACGACGGGCCAGCTCTTCGCCGGCAGCGTCGACGCCGACGTGGTGCTCGACATTCCGAACCTGTCGGTGGATCAGATCACGCTGAACGTCGACCAGGTGCACGCGACCGTGGACCTCGACGCGCGGCTGGCCCAGCTCCTGCGCCTCACGGCCGGCGTGAACGCCGACATCGGGCGCGTGAACCTCGACATCCGCGGCGTCTGCGCCGAGGCGCACCTGGTGGTGCGGCTGAACAACGTCGCGGCGATCATCGACCGCACGCTCACCTCGATCGACCGCAACCCGCAGATTCTGACGAGCCTGACGGGCAGTCTCGGGCAGACGCTGGAGAACGTGACCGAGCCGGGCGGGCTGGGCAGCCAGCTCGTGGGCACGGTGGGCCAGACGCTGAACAACGTCACGCAGCCGGGCGGCCTGCTCAGCCAGACGGTCAACTCGCTGGGCCAGACCGTGCAGCGCACCGTCGACCAGGCGGGCAACATCGTGGAGCAGACGCTCGACTCGGCGGGCAACGTGGTGAATTCGCAGACCGTGGGGAACCTCGCCAACCTGAGCGTGGTGAACCAGACCACGAACAGCGCGGGCCAGGTGGTGCAGCAGCTTGCCGACACGTCGGGCGCGGTCATCGAGGTGACCCGCGACGCGGCGGGCAACATCGTCAACCTGCGGGTGCTGCAGCAGGCGACGGGCGGCCAGTAGGCGCGCCCGGCGGGCGCCTGGCAGCGTGTGAGGATGGCTGCTGCCGACGAGGGCTGGCCGAGCAGGCGCGGGCGGCGCGAGGCGGTTGGTTGCCGCCTCGCGCCGCCCGCACCGTGCGCTACTCCTGGTTGATCGTCTCGCTGTCGATCCGCAGCTCGAGCTCGTCCGCCACGGCGCTCGGCGCGCCAAGGGGGGCGCCTACGCCGAACTCGGTACGGCGGATGGTGCCGGTCGCGCTGAAGCCGCGGCGCTGCCGACCCTGGTTGTCCTTCGCCTCGCCATGGAAGTAGCCGTCGAGTGCCACCTCGCGCGTGACGCCGTGGATCGTCAGGTCACCGACGACCCGATAGTGGCCGTTCGCCGGCTCCACGCGCTTGCTCTGGAAGGTGATCGTCGGGTACTGCTCGACGTCCAGGTAGTCGGCCGTGCGCAGGTGGTGGTCGCGGGCGGCGCAGGCGCTCTCCACGCTCGTCGCATCGATCGTCGCCGCCACCGACCACTTCGTCGGGTCGTCGCCGCTGAAGTCCAGCGTGGCGTCTACCTTCGTGAAATAGCCGTGAATGATGTTGATGCCATAGTGCTTCACCGACCAGCCGACGCGCGAGTGGTTCGGGTCCATCTGCCAGGGCATGAGCGTGCCTCCCCGTGTTGATAGCGGCCAGCGCGCGTCCCCCGGCGCCGGTGCGGCCGCGAGCGCGTCTATCATAGCGCAGCGGGCGGCGGGCGCGGAGCGGTGGCGCGCTTATAGCAGGTTGATGCGGGCGCGGTGGGCGGAGAGGGCGGCGCGGCTCGTGGCGAGCGCGCTTAAGATGGCGCCACCAGTGGCAGTATGGTGATCGAAGCCGCGAACCGCGCGAAGTCCGTCATACAACTCCTCGCGGCGGAACGTCGTGGGGATGGCTAGCCCAACGGGGTAAGCGGAGAGCTCGAGCGGAGGACGCGGCGATGGCGCTTCCGCCTCGTCGCCGAGCACCAGCACCGCGCGGTGCTCCCCCGGCGGTACATCGGCGGGCACGCGCAGCGAGGCGGTACCATCCGGTTCTACCCGGACCGTCGTTTCGATTGTGCGCACGGGCCAGGCTCCTCAAGCGGCTCGCCGGGATTATAGCTGGTCAATGCGGGCGCGGAGGGCGGCGAGGGCGGCGCGGCTGGCGGCGAGCGCGCCCTCGAGCTGGGCGGCGCGGTCGTACTCCACGCGCGCGAAGCGCTCGTAGGGGGCCAGCGCGTTGCGGATGCGCTCCAGCGATTGGCGCAGCTCGCGGGCGAAGGCCTCGCGCATGGCGCCCGTGAGCTGCGCGCGCAGGTCCTCGGTGCTCTGGCGAAAGCGCTCGGTGACTCGCCGCTTCTGCAGCGGCAGCACGAACAGCCCCAGGCCGGCGATGGCGATCGAGGCGAGAATGCCCGTCAGGTCGGCGGCGACCGAGCCCATGATCGCCAGCGTGAGCGCGCCGAAGCCCACCGCCCCCGCCTCGACGAGCGTGGCCTGGGTGATGGCCGAGCGCACCTGCGCCGCCAGCTCCTCGGCCTCGCGCGCGTGGTTGTGGCGCAGCACCACCTCGCGCGCCGTGGCGGCGATCGAGCCGAGCAACGCACGCCGGTCGCGCTCGACGCCGCCCAGCAACTGGTCGCTCGGCCCACCGGCGGCGCGCGTCGCCTGGCGCCGCTCCAACTGCTCGCGCACAGCCTCCCACAGCCGCACGTCCTGCTCGGCCATCCAGTCGATCAGGTCCTGCGCGGCGCGGTCGATGCGCTGGGGCGTGTCGGCCACCACCTGCGCCTCGAACTCGCCGCGGATGCGCCCCTGGTTGAACAGGTCGAAGAGGCGGCCCAGGCGCAGCGTCTCGTCGAAGAACGCCGTGCCGCGCGCGTTCAGGTCGTGCAGCAGGTTGTCGATCTCCTGCAAGCGGTAGCTGAAGTCGCGCTCCAGGTCGCCACGGTACACCTCGAGCTGGGCGGCCAAGTGCTCGCCGAGCTGCAGGTCGCCCCGCAGCGTGGCAAGCTGCGTCTCGGCGGCGGCGTGGTAGCGCTCGGCCAGACGATCGGCCACGCCCAGCGGGCTCGCCAGCTTCAGCCGCAGCCGCGCCCGGTCGTCCAGCGTCTCGCGCAAGTAGCGTTCGAGCCGCTGCCACGACTCGGGGAGCGGGGGCGAAGCTTTCGCGGCCAGCGCCTGGCGCGCGGAGACGGGAAACACCTCCGGCTCCAGGCCGAGCAGGCGCTGCGCCTGTTCGCGCACGAAGGCAATCTGGGCGGCTACCTCGTCCGGCCCGGCCAGCAGGTCGGCCTTGTTCAGCACCAGCACCAGCTTCTTGCCCCAGGCGCGGATACGCTCCATGAACGCGCGCTCGCTCTCGCTGAACGGGCGATCGGCCGACGTGACGAACAGCACCAGGTCGGCACGCGGCACGAAGCGGTCGGTGAGCGCCTCGTGCTCGCGCAGCACGGCGTTCGTGCCTGGCGTGTCCACGATGGCCAGCGTGCGCAAGAGCGGGTCCGGGTAGTCGCGCTCGACCACGCCGTCCACGCGGCGCTCGGCCGGCACGTCGCCGTAGCGCACGAGGGTGATCGCGGCGGTCGTCGGCGTGACCCCCTCGGCCAGCACCGGCTCGCCGAGCAGCGCGTTGATGAACGCCGACTTGCCGGCGTTGAACTCGCCCACCACGACGAGCAGGAACAGCGTGTCGAGGTCGGCCTCGGCCTGGCGCAGCACGGCCAGGTCGTCGGGCGCGGCGTCGGCCGCGACGAGCGCCTCGCGCAGGGCGCCCAGCGCCGCGCGCTCGTCGGCCAAGAGCGCCTGGTCCCGCTCGCGCGCCAGATCGGCCAGCGCCATCGTGCTCCCTCACCACGGCGGTCCCCGGCGGGCGAGCCGGCAAAGCGGCGCCCCGCGCCCCGCGCGCCACCGCGGCGCCGGGGACAGCGGCCGGCGGCCTGCCCCGCGGCAGGCCGCCCATCGCCTGGCTTTACTGTAGCACGTGCGCCCGGCGGCGCCCTATGCGACGCGCCGCAGGTGGTCGGGCGCGGCCGCGGCGGCCTGCTCGACCTGGAAGCGCGCCACCAGCCGCCGGAGCTGCTCGGCCGTGGCCGCCAGCGCCTCGGCCTGCGCCGTCATCTCCTCGACCTGGGCGCTCATCTCCTCGGCCGACGCCGACACCTCTTCGGTCGCCGCCGAGTTCTCCTCGGCCACCGCCGCGATGCCGCTGATGGATTGCCCGACGCTCTCCGCGGAGGCCGCCATCTCCTCCGTGGCCGCGGTCGCCTCCTCGACGACCGCCGAGATGCTGGCCATCGCGCTCGACACCTCGCGGCCGCGCACGGTCATCTCCTGGGCGCCGGCCGCGATCTCGCCCACCTGGCGCACCGTCTGCTCCACGGCTTGCAGGATCGCGCCCAGCGCCTCCCCGGTCTGCTCGGCCTGTGCGGCGCCCGCGGCGACCTTCGCCGCGCCGTGCTCCATCGCGCTCACCGCGTCGCGGGTGCCGCTCTGCACCTCACGGATCAGCTCGCCAATCGCCTTGGTCTCGCGCTGCGAGCGCTCGGCCAGCTTGCGCACCTCGTCGGCCACCACGGCGAAGCCGCGCCCGTGCTCGCCGGCCCGCGCTGCCTCGATGGCGGCATTGAGCGCCAGGAGGTTGGTCTGCTCGGCGATGTCGTCAATCGTCTCCACCACCGCGCCGATCCGCTCCCCGAGCTGGCCCAGCTCCCCGACGCGGGCCGCCGCCTGCGTCACGACCGCCTGGATCTCCGCCATGCCGGCCACGGTGTCCTGCACCGCCTGCGCCCCCTGCGCGGCCGTCGCCTTCGTCTGCTCCGTCGCCGCGGCCACGCTCTGGGCGTTGGCGGCCACCTGCTCGACGCCGGCCGCCATTTGGCTGGTCGTCTCGCTGGCGCTGGCCACCGCCTGCGCCTGCTCCTGGGCGCCGGCCGCCACCTGGCCGATCGCCTGCAGCAGTTGCTCCACCGTCTGGTGGCTGGCCTGCGTCGCGGTGCACTGCTCCTGCGCGCCGATGGTCACCTGCTGGACGGCCTGCGTGACCTGCTGCACAGCGTCGCCGGTCTGGGCGGCGGCCCCGCCGAGCTGCTCGGCGGTCGTCGCCAGCCCGTTCGCGGCCTGCTGCACCTGGCCGACTATCGCCCGCAGGTTGGCGATCATCCGCTCGAAGGCGTGCCCGAGCGTGTCCTTGGCCGACTTGGGCTCGACGTCCTGGCTGAGGTCGCCCGCCGCCACCGCCTCGGCGATGGCCGCCATGCCTTGCTGGTAGGCGATCATCTCGCGGAACGCCGCGGCCATCTCGCCAATCTCGTCGCGCGAGCGCACGTCGAGTGTCTGGTCCAGATCGCCGGCCGCGATGCCGCGGGCCGCCCGCGTCACCTGCCCCACGCCCCGGCTGATCGCGCGGGCCAGCAGCAGGCCGAGCGCCACGAGGATCAGCACGCCGACCGCGACCACGACGAGCAGCGTGCGCGTCAGTGCCTGCACGCCGGCGAAGGCCTCGTCCTGGCTCTGGCTGACGACCGCGTACCAGTTCGTGCTCTGCAGCGGCACCACCGTGCCCAGCTCGGCGCGCCCGGTACGCGGGTTGTAGTAGCTGCTGCGGCCGAATTGGCCCGCGAGCGCGTTCGCCACGAGGGGCAAGTCGGTCAGCGGCTGGCCCGCCTTCATCACCTCGGCGTCCGGGTACACGACCGGCGCGCCCCGGTAGTCGAACAAGGTAACGCTGCCGGTCTCGCCGAGCTTCAGCTCCTCGGCCACCTCGGCCAGCCGCCCCAGGCGCAGGCCGCCGATGAACACGTGGGCGATCGCGCCTGTGCTGTCCTTGATGGGGACCGCCACCGAGGCGACAGGCTTCCCGTCGGCGGCGGACACCATGACGTCGCTCCAGGCCGTCTCGCGCGTCGCCATCGCGCGCTTGTAGTGGTCGCGCGAGGCGAGATTGTTGACGGTCCAGGCCTTCTGCGTGGCGAATGGCTCGGTCAGGTAGATGTCGCCGTTATCGGCGAGGACGATGACCGACTGGAAGCGTGGCATCAGGCGGATAAGGCTCTGGGCCAGACCGCGGCGGCCCACCTCCTGGTCCTGCGGCACGCCGTGCAGCTCGGGCACGATCGCGCCGCGGTCGATGGGCGCCTGGACGTCCGGGTCCTGTGCCAGCGTCTCGACGACGCCGCTCGAGGCGGTCAGGTACTCGTCTACCAGCGTGGCGTAGGTCCGCGCCAGGGCCTCCTGGTCGCTCAGGATCTGCGCCTGCAGGCCCTGTCGGGCTTGCACCAGGAAGATCACGCCGCACAGCAGCGTGACGAGCACGCCACCGAAGACGAGCCCTAGGATCTTGGCGCCCAGGCTGTGAATGGGAACGCGTCGCAGTACATTCACGAGGCTCTCCTCCACCCGGTCGGGGACTAGTGTGCTAACAGTATTGTCGGCAGGACGTGCAGGAAGGTGAGGTTACACGATGGTAAACGGCAGAAGTGAATGAGCAGAACAGTAGCAGCCGGCCTACTCGCTGCATGTGGGCAAACGCTACCGCAAATGACGTGCGAACCCCAGACCACCGGCCAGAAGACGATGAATAACGATGAACATGGTGGAATATACAACGGATCTGGCCAGCATTGTTGCTTAACGCGGAGGGGATACCAGGCTCGGCGGGGCTGCAGCAGGGGACAGCGCGTGCGATCCCGATGGCCCCCGATACGCAACGGTGCCGCTAATCGGTATCCCCTGATACGCGGAGCGGCCGGGGTGGGCTGATCCCCATCCCGGCCGCTCCGCGTGGACGCGCGGGGGGCGCTACTCGGCCCGCGCCAGCTCGCCGCTCTCCGTGCGCGCCTCCTTCACCTGGCCATTGTGGCCGTTCTGGCCGTTCGGGCTCACGCTCAGCTCGGGCAGCGCATACTCCCGCCAGCCCGGCACGTCGGCGACCTCGGGGAACGGCTCGCCGAACGGCCGCGTGGCGTCGACGCCGACCGCCGACATCGCGCGACTCGCCAGCGCGGCCTTCTCGCCCACCGACGGGTCGAGCGGCCCGGCGGGGATATTCTCGACGAAGAACATGTCGCGCGCCGGCTGGACGCGGAACGACAGCGCCCACTCGACCTCCGCCGAGTCGAACACGTCGATGTCCGGATCGACGATCACCACCCACTTCGGGCGGATGTTGCTGGCCATCGCCGCCAGGATCGCCTGGCGCGCCTCGCCGGCGTAGCGCTGCTGCATCGCGATGACCGTGTAGAACGACACGCCGCCCGACGGCGGGATGGCCACGCGCTCGATCGTCGGGAACTGGCGCTTCATCTGCCGATAGAACGACGCCTCGAAGGGAATCTCCTTCAGAATATGGTTCTCGGTCACTGGCTTGCCCGTCAGCAGGCCCTGGAAGTAGGGCTGCCGCCGGTGCGTGATCGCCGTGATACGCGCCACCGGCTTCTCGGACGCCGGGGTGTAGTAGCCGGTGTACTCGCCCAGCGGCCCTTCCATCACCTTCGTGTCGAAGTCCACCTTGAACTCGATGACCACCTCGGCCGTGGCCGGCACCGCCAGGTCTACGGTCTGGCACTTCACCAGCTCGACGGCCTCGCCGCGCAGCCCGCCGGCCACGGTCCAGTCGTCGGTGTCGTCCGGCACCTGCACCTGGGCGGCGTAGGCCAGCACCGGGTCCACGCCGATGACGATCGCGCCCTCGGGCGCCAGTCCCTGCTTCTGGTAGACGGCGAGGTTCTTGCCGAAGCGGTGGAACGGCTGCGCCAGGAAAGAAAGCGTGTCCTTCCCGATCACCTGGTAACGGTAGTGGCCGATGTCGGGAACGCCGCTGACCGGGTTCTTCGAGACGGTGATGCCCGGCGTGATGAACGGGCCGCCGTCGCTCGGGCTGTACACGGGGACCGGGAAGCGCGTGATGTCGATGTCGTCGCCGCGCAGGACGACCTCCTGGCAGGGCGGCGTCCCATCGTTGACGAGCCGCGGCGCGATCGGATGGTCGAGGCCGTGAAGCACCTTGTCGAAGATGGTCTCCTCGGTCGCCTCGAACGCCAGGAGCGCCTTGCTGCGCGT
>Ga0070741_10008747_pt1 | contig 20095 bp, 12 predicted proteins | sample Coa_R1_4_FD_66440 | JGI IMG/M metagenome (GOLD analysis project Ga0070741, IMG submission 66440) | Surface soil microbial communities from Centralia Pennsylvania, which are recovering from an underground coalmine fire - Coalmine... | ecosystem: Environmental > Terrestrial > Soil > Unclassified ...
GAGGTGGACCAGCGGCGGATTGGAAACACCGGTTTGCGCTCCAGACGCAGCGATGCGGGGAGAGATTTCTGCAGGCCGATCGAACGGCGCAGTTCGGAAAGTGCATACACCAGCCCTTTCGCGTCGCCGCCAAAGGCAAACACCAGCCCTGGCTTGGCGATCACACGATAGTGCTCCGGCGGTAGAAGCTCCACCGGTCCTGCAACCGCCGCCTGCAGCGCAGCTTGATTGTCCCGATCCGCGACTCCGATGATAACGCGAGGCATGCTGGTCGCGGAAGCGTTGCGCGCGACGTTGTAGCCATGCTGCTGCAAGCAGGCGATCAGGTCAGCCGTCGCCGTTTCGGACCGCGGGTGCAGGCGGCCTGCGGTGATGACCGCGACCGCGCCGGTTTTCGTCGCCGCCGCGCTGCGGTTCCCCTCAGCCACCACCGCGGCGGCCGGCGCGGCCGTAAGAAAGTCTCTGCGTCTCATGCTTGCTCCCCGGATCCGCCGCCCGTGTTGCCGGTTTCGACTTCAAATACTGCCCGTTCCATAACTCTTAACGTTAATGTATAATCTCTTCACCTGCATTGAGTCAACTTCGCTCCGCCGGACGGTCCCGGCACGAGGTGACATAAGAGGAGGGTTTATGGTGTATTTACGATCTACCCTGTCGATCGTTTTTGCGTTCCTGTTCTGCGGACTCTTACAAGCCCAGTTTACGACGGCCAGCCTGGGCGGAACAGTGACCGATCCCAGCGGCGCCGTGATCCATGAGGCGCGCGTGAGCGTACGCAATACAGACACCGGATTCCAGCAGGCAGCGACAACAGGTTCCGCTGGAGCGTTCATCCTTCCCAGGCTGCCCGTGGGCAGCTATGAATTGAGGGTCGAGAAACCCGGGTTTGCGGTTTACGTGCAATCGGGCATCACGCTCGTGGTGAACCAGGCCGCAAGCGTTACCGTCACGCTTCAGGTGGGGCAACTCACGAATCAGGTGACAGTCTCGGGAGAGCCGGAGTTAGTGACTACGCGAACGGCGACGGCCGGCCAGGTAATCGGCCGGGGCGCAATCGTGGAATTGCCGTTGAATGGCAGAAGACCGGAGCGGCTCATGTATCTGGCTGCGGGAACCGTCGACCTGGGGCGCGATCATTGCCTCATCTGCACGAATGGCGGAATCTACCCCGGCGAAGAGACTGCGGGAATCAACGGATCTCCGCAGGGCCAGGTCAACTATCAACTCGATGCCACGGATCATAACGACACCTACATGAACTCCAGCCTTCCGTTCCCAAATCCGGACGCGATTGAGGAATTCAGCCTGCTATCGAGCAATTTCTCCGCGGAATACGGGAACGCGGGCGGCGGCATCGTGAACATTGTCTCCAAATCGGGGACCAATGCCATTCACGGCAGCGCTTTCGAGTTCCTCCGAAATGGCGACCTGAATGCACGGCTTTTCTTCGCGCCGGCCCAGGACACGCTGAAGCGCAACCAATTCGGAGGGAGCGTGGGCGGACCGATCGTGAAGAACAAGCTTTTCTACTTTGGCACGTACCAGGGCACCCGCCTTCGCCAGGTGCCGAATGGAAATGTTCAATTCGTCCCCACAGCGGCGCAGCGCAATGGCGATTTCTCCGGATCCAAACAACTGGTCGATCCCGTCAGCGGCCTCTCGGTGCCAAACAACCAGATACCGGCCAGCCAGTTGAGCCCCGTTGCCCAGTACTTCAACAAACATATTCCGCTCCCCAACGGACCGGGAGGGCAGTTGACGTTTCAGGGCACACCCATCCGCCAGACGGAAAACCAGTTCATGAACAAGATCGATTATATCCGGGGCAAACACCAGATCACCGGCCGGTACTTCTTTACCGATTTCAGCGCCCCTCCGGGACTGGCCCCGCTGGAAAATATTTTGGCCGCGTCCAGCGCCGGCAATCAGGTCCGGGTGCAGAACCTCTCTATCAATCACACTTTCACGATCTCGCCCACGCTGCTGGTGAACAGCACGTTCGGCCTGAACCGGCAGCGCGGCGGGACGCTCTCCAGCGCACCTTTCAGCTACGCCGACGCCGGAGTGCATATCCTAGGCCCGCAGGACACGCCCTTGAAGGCGCCGCCCGAGATGGGAATCACGGCCACCGGCGGTTTCAGTTTCACCACCAACCACCTGGGCCAGTTCGACCGCGGTGATTTCACGGTCCGCGAGGTCGTGACAAAGGTCAAGGGAGCACACGAACTTCGGTTTGGCGGCGAGGCGGTACGCATATCGAATAACTTGAACAATACGGCGAACATGTCGGGCGGCTGGCAGTTCAACGGGAGTTTGTCAGGCGTGGGCCTGGCCGATTACATGTTTGGCCGGGCGTCGCAGTTCAAACAGGGCGGAGGAGAATTCAAGAATCTTTACGGTACGCGCTGGGGATTCTTCGTGCAGGACAACTGGAGAGTGTTCCAGCGTCTGACCCTCAACTTGGGGCTGCGTTGGGATCCGTATCTTCCGCCATATGACCGTTCCGGTCGTGTAGTCTGCTACGCGCCGGCCTCGGGCTTGACGTCGAAACGCTATCCGAATGCGCCCCTAGGATTCCTGTACGGAGGTGACCCGGGATGTCCCACTGCCGGATCCAATCCCAATTGGGCGACCTTAGGTCCGAGGTTTGGCTTCGCGTATCGATTGACCAGTGATGGCAAAACCAGCCTGCGCGGGGGTGCCGGTTTCTATTACACGCCCAACCAGACAAACGGATTTAACGGCTATGCCGACACCGCTCCCTTTGCAGGGGTCTTCATCCTGAACGGTGCGGACTTCGTGGACCCATACGGTAGTAAGGGAATGGCCAATCCTTTCCCGTCCAATTTCGGACCGCACGTGCCTGGTCCGGATTTCGTCTTCGCGCCGGCCAACGTGATCGCATCCTATTTTCCGCCGGCATTTCACATACCGCAGCTGTTCACCTGGACCATGCGGCTGGAGCGCCAGATCGGCAGAGATTGGGTCGTGAGCGCGGCCTACCTGGGCAACAAGGGGACGTATCTTTCGGCCGGCATGCAGGACAACCCGGCCGTTTACATTCCCGGGGTGGATGCGAAGGGACAACCACTCTCGACAGTAGCAAATACGCAGCAGCGGCGCGTTGTCCCGATCAACGGCGCGGTTTCGCGGGTCGATTCGGGCGCGAACAGCGAATACAACGCCCTGCAGCTGAACGCGGAGAAACGCTTTGGGAAAGGTTTCTCGGTGCTGGCTAACTACGCCTGGTCGAAGATGCTCGATAACGCGAGCGGGACGAATCCGTTCACACGCCAATTCGAACACGCCGTCTCCAATATCAACATCCCGCAAAACTTCAAATTCTCCGGTATCTACCAGGAGCCGCGGTTGCATCTCAGCAGATTAGCGAACAAACTCCTGAACGGTTGGGAGATCAATTCCATTCTGACGTGGCAGAGCGGATTTCCGTTTACCGTAACCAGCGGCGTCGACAATTCTTTAACGGGTGTAGGCTCCGACCGGGCGGATTTCGCCGGCGGCGGGAGCGCCCAGCTCAGTTACAGCCGATCGCACGGCGATGCGATCCTGCACTGGTTCGAGACCTCGAAGTTCACGAAGAATGCGATAGGAACCTTCGGCAGCGCGGGACGAAATATTTTGCGAGGTCCAAGGTTCTTCAACACCGACTTCGGACTGGTGAAGAGCACCAACATTCACGAGCGCGCCCGGCTGCAGTTCCGGGCGGAGTTCTTCAACGTCTTCAACAACGTGAACTTTATGCTGCCGAACGCGAACATCTCCTCCGCGCAAGTGGGGCAGATCACGTCCGTAATCGCCGACTCCGAACGGATCATCCAATTCGGGTTGAAGCTGGTTTTCTGATATGGAGTCACCTTGTCAAGTATCTTTCTAACTGTTTTTGCCTCCTGACGAGATTTGAGCCCGCAACCCTGGGATCTTACGTGGAGTGATCAGTGCTTCCCAACGGGCGCTGGCCATCTTTCCGGATTACCCGGAGGTATTCATTACTTTGGCGGCTGGATCGCTGTGGCCGGGGCGGTCATTTGCCGCTCGAGTCATTGCCGCACGGGACAAATCCATTACACCCCGGAGGTCACCTGGCAAGCGTATTCCTCCGTTCTGAGGTTGGCCGAAGTGCTCAAGTCAGAACTCGCTTTGCATGATGCGGAACGACTGTCTGCAAGGGACATGATCGATATCCAGTCGTTCATTTGGGTCGCCGGTGCCTACGACCGCTGAAGGTCATCTTCCACCGCGGCGTCTTGCAACAACCGGGTACAAGTTTTCGAAACGCGGTCCGCATCGAGAAGACACGGAGGCAGAAAGTTGGAATACGACATCATCGGCGACATCCATGGTTACGCGACGAAATTGGAACGATTACTGATTGAACTCGGCTACCGAAAGGCGAACGGGATTTGGCGGCACGCCCATAGAACTGCGGTTTTTACAGGTGATTTCGTCGATCTCGGGCCGGAACAGTTCCGGTGCATCGACACGGTTCGGCGCATGGTAGACGCGGGAACCGCGCTGGCGGTCATGGGGAATCACGAACTGAACGCCATAGCTTGGCATACGCCGGACTTGCGCGAGCCTGGCGAATACCTGCGCCCCCACTTCAGTGAGAAGTGGGGAGCAAAGAACCGCACACAGCATCGCGCCTTTCTAGCGGAGGTGGAGCATTGGCCGCGGCTTCACGCGGAGATCATCGACTGGTTCCTCACGTTGCCGCTTTGGCTGGACCTGCCCGGATTGCGCGTCGTGCACGCCTGCTGGCACACGCGTTTTATGGAGCAACTCTCGGGTGAACTGCACAAGGGCCGGTTGCTCACACGTGATCTGATGATCCACGCCACGAAGGAACCAGCAGACCCATTACACAAGGACGACGCATCCTTCTCGATATTCAAAGCGGTCGAGGCGCTAACGAAGGGCATTGAGATACCACTTCCGGAGCCCCACTTTTTTCTGGATAAGTACGGAATCCGGCGAGATCGGGTCAGAGTGAAATGGTGGGATACAACAGCGATCACGTATCGAACCGCTGCCATGTTGCCGTCTGAGCAACTCGCTACGCTACCCGACGATCCGATACCGGATCACGCGAGAGTCGAAATGGGCGAGGTCCCCGTGATTTCGGTCATTACTGGCTAACCAATAGGCCGGCGGTTCTTTCAAGAGGTGCGGCATGCGTCGATTTCAGCGCCGGCAAAGGTGGCGCGCTCGCTGCCTACCGCTTCGATGGCGAGGCCAGCTTGTCAGACGACAAGTTCATTTATGTAGTTTGATCGCAGTCTTGGGACGGGTCATGACGAATAACGAATTCAACTTGAGGGTACAGGCCCTCATCGAAGCCGTAGGGCAACGCGATGTGTCTGCCGCCTTCACACTGGGCGAGATCTACCGCGAAGGTGAAGTAACGCAGCAAGACCTTTCGAAGGCACTGCACTGGGCCCCCACGATCTCCTTGGGATACTTTGGCTGAATGTCGGCGGGTCATCGTGCCCCGGACGTCACGTAGTCCGTGATCCCCGGGATAAGCAGCTGACGTACAGTCTCCACGGACCTCTGCCCGGCGCTTCCTTCGGCCCTAATCGCCTTCACACGAACCGTTGGTGCGTGATCGCAGAATGTTGACGGCGTCGGCTTTCGCATGCCACAGGCCCGTTTCAGGATCGCGGTAAGCTATCCAGTTGCCGCTGCCGTTCACGCGATACGCCCATCCAGCGTTCGTTAGCCGCGAGTGATCGCTTCGAATGACAAAATGCGGCGATCTCGGCCGCATCATATCGATTGGATTTTCTTCACTCATGACACTCTGCCATATGACGTTTCACACGGGGCGGCGCTTACCCCCGGGCACAGGACCGAAAGCGCGAACTGCAGCGGGGCGAGATTGAACGGGAACGGGATTCTGAGCTTGGCGCCGCCCAATTGAACGATAACGTCTGCGACCATACTCCCTCAATCCGTCGCGGTACCACTCACGTACTGGCAGGAAACAGCGCCCCCATTCCAGCGAATGAATAATACGCGTAAACCAGGTGCAGGTTTACCACGGACGCGCTGGTTGAGGCATTGCCGCCTGGAGCACCAGGTCGATGTGAGAGGCATGAGGTGCTGTGGCTCCGGTCAATACGTTGTGGCGCCGAGCGTTCCCTTGCAAATAAACCAAACCCTTGCCGGCCGAGGCCATTATAGTCTCTTGGTCACCGCCGCTGCATACACACAAAGCGGCATGTCTGCGACGCTCCTCGGCTTCGCTTCCGCTTCCGCCGCCTATTCCGCCGGTAGCGCAAACGCCAGCACATTCGGCCCGCCCGCGATCGCGACGTACTGACGGCCGTCCGCCAAATAGGTCATCGGCGACGCTTTCCACGTCGCGTTCGCCGCCCATCGCCATAGCGGACGTCCAGTTGCGGCGTCCGCCGCGGCAAAGTCTCCGCTATCGTCGGCATAAAACACCACGCCGCCGGCCGTCGACAGGACGCCGCCCCAAGCCGATCCCGGACCGCTCTGCGGCAACTCCCACACTCGGCTGCCGGTCCGCGGATCGAGCGCGCGCAGGTATTTCCTCGGCGTTTCTCCCGGCACCCGCCGCGTCGAGCCGCCGTAGTACGATTCGCCCGCCTTCCACACCGCCGCCGATTTCGTATAGATGTTGCACTTCTCCAGCGCGATCACGTAAAACAGGCCGGTGCCCGGATGGAAGGCGGTCGAGAACCAGTTCGTGGCCCCTTCCACCGACGGACACGCGTGCGCGCCCTCCGCAGTCGGCTCGGCGCCCGGCAGCAATTGCGGACGCCCATTCGCCCCGATGCCGCTGGCCCACGTCAGCTTATCCACGAACGCCTTCGCCTGCAGCAGGCGCCCGTCGCTGCGGTCGAGTACATAGAAGAATCCGTTGCGATTCGCCTGCACCAGCAGATGCCGCTCCGCGCCGTCGAACGGAGCGTCGATCAGCATCGGCGTTTCCTCCGCGTCCCAATCGTGCAGATCGTGCGGCGTGAACTGATAGTGCCAGCGCAACTCCCCGGTGGCCGGCTTCAAAGCCAAGACCGAGTCGGAGTAGAGATTGTCTCCCTGCCGTTCATCGCCGTTGTAATCGGGGCATGGATTGCCCGTGGTCCAGTAGAGCAGGTCGAGTTTCGGATCGTAGGTGCCGGTCAGCCACGCCGTCGTGCACCCGTGTTCGAGCGCCGCCCCAGCCCACGTTTTCGCCAGTGGCTCGTCGCGCGAGGGCACGGTCCAGAAACGCCACACGCGCGCGCCTGTATCCGCACGATACGCGGCCACGAACCCGCGCGCGCCCTCGTCGCCGCCGGACGTTCCCGAGATGATCAGATCGTTGACGGCCAGCGGCGCGGACGTGGCGCCGTAATTCTGGCTGGAATCGGCCATCTCGACATCCCAAACCAGTTTGCCCCTGCCGCGATCGAGCGCGAGCAGATGCGCGTTGTCGGTAACCAGAAAAACGCGGGTGCCCAGCACCGCGACACCGCGATTGATCCCGCCGGCGGCATCGCCTGCCAGTCCACGGCTGCGCGGCCGCTGAAAATGCCACAGCGCGTGCCCGTTGCGCGCATCCAGCGCAAACACCTCGTTCACCGCCGTCACGTACATGACCCCGTCGACCACCACGGGCGTCATTTCCAGCTTGTCCGAACCGCGAATCGTGAAGATCCAGCGGGGCGCCAGCCGCGAGATATTATTGGCGCTGATCTGCGCCAGCGAGCTGTGACGGTTACCGTCGAGCCGGCCGTGATAGGAAGGCCAGTCGCCGGCGTGAGGCGCCGCCACTTCCGCGAACGGAATCGTACGGACGTTCTGCAGATGCCTGGACGGTTCCGCCAGAGGCGGCGTTGCCCGGATGAATGCCACCAGCCGCTGCACATCGGCATCCGGCAGATTGAAAGCAGGCATTCCCGCGGCGGGCCTGCCGTGCCGGATGATGTCGATGAACTGCGCGTCCGTGCGATCGCGACGGATAGCCGGCGCGCGCTCGCCGCCGTTGGCGTCGCCCCCGTGGCATCCCGCGCATCGAGCTACAAAGTCGGACGGACCCGATTGCCCGGCGCACAATCCGGCAACAACGAAAAGTAGAACGAGTGGTGTGGTGGGGCACGAGTGCCTGCGCCGCATTGGGAACCGCCTACCGTCCCACATACCACGACACCGGCGCACTCTGGGCTGAATATGTTCTCCACGTCGAAACATCCAGTCGCAGCGTGCTGTTCCGCAGACCGGAGACCATCCGGGTCCCCAGCGCATCGTAACCGCGCAGCGCCTGAATGCACGGATACCACATGTGCGCGCCGACAGCCCCCATCCACAGCGCGCCGCTATTCTGCGGATCGGCATAGAACCTGATCGCCTTCTGCTGATCCTGATACGACCGATCGTCGACGAACGTCTGCTGCACCGGCCGATACGCAAACGCGCCCTTGGTGCTCAGCGGAATCGGATCCCCGATGGAAGTGAACCGCCGGTAGTCCGTCACATACGTCCCCGTAGGCTGGCGCGTCGGCGTAGAGATTTCGTCCGTCACCTTCGGCGATCCAAATGTGATCACCGATTTCGGCCATAGCCCCATCTGCGCCAGCCGCGGATCGGACGCCACCAACTGCGCCTCCATTCCACCCAAACTGTGCCCCGCCAGTATGACCGCACTTCCGCGCGGACAAACGCCGCGCGCCTGCTGATCGGTCAGTGCTTCGAATACCCGCGTCCGGAAATAGTCAGGCCACCCATGCGCGGCGGCGATGTCCTCCAGCGGCCCGGTAGACTGGTTCCCGGCGAACTGCGTTCCCTGAATGACTACCAGGCAGGCGGGATAGGGCAGGTTCGTGATCCTCGCCACCCCGATGGGCTGGCCCGTGTTGTAGCGCCCGAAAATCGTGCCCGCCAGTTGCTGCAGATTCGCGATCAGCGCCGGCGGCATCAGCACGGGCGGCAGGTTGCACGGTGCGCTGGGATTTCGCTTCCACGAATCGTCGACATTGCCGCCGCTGTTAAAGGTGTCGCCGCAGGGATCGTTTCCCCTATTGCCGGAATCGCCTCCATTTGTGTTCGTGCTGAACACGTCGCCTCCCGTGCCGGTGCCCGTGCCGCCGGCGCGGCTCAGCGTGATATCCCGGCCGTTGCGTACCTCCTTCACCATGTCCCCCACGGCGATCCCGATTATCGCTCCGCAAGGCAGCGTCACGCTGTGAACGTAGCCGGTCCGCGGGTTGCGCAGCTTCACGTCGTAGCGCCCGGCGCCCATCGGCGTGATCGACTGCACATTGAAGACATCGCCCTGCAGTGCAAAAAGAAACGATATGGCCAGCGCAAGCCAGACGATCCCTCGGCGCATACGAATTCCCGGATTATAGCACCGGCCTGCTTGTGCGATAATCCATGACCATGGGCTACCCGCAGGCTGGAACGACAGCCGGCGAGATCCTCCGGGAAATCGACTCCACTCTGGAACGGCTTCGCTTTCTGCTGCGCATCGCCAACTACACGAACCAATCGGCGATGGTACAGCGCTTGACCCAGGCCATCGCCGCCGCCGAGGCGCTCGAAGTCAAAGCCGCCTTCTTCAGTAAGCCGGGTCTCGGCGCCCGGCGTCTGGCGCGCGAGTTCGAGCAATCGGCGCCGCCGGGTTGCCATGTGAGCGCGATCGTGCTCGAATCGGCCGCCTACCGCGACCTCGCCGGCAACGCGCTCGCCGACGCACGAAAAGCAGACACCGCCGTCTTCCTGGTGCCCGCCGCAGCACCGTTTTTCGACGACACGCTGGACTTCATGGCTGCCGAACTCCCCGGCCCCCGCCAGAAGCGTCTGATGGTGATCGATTCCGCCGATCCCGCACTGGCAGGCGAACTGGCCCAGGCGATCGCGGCCGATCAGCGATTCCGCGACGTCGCGGTCTGCACGGAGGGCCAGTTCGTCCCCCTGATTACAGACGCCTGCCTGCGCCACGCGGGCGAGTCACAGCTGGCCGAACTGCGCGCGCTCGCCCCGACAGCCGCCCGAGAGTTGAGACCCGCGGCCGCAGCCTTCGCGGCCTTTCTCGAAATCCCTCAGCCCGGCTATCTGCGCCGCGTCGACTATATCCAGCGTGATCTCGACGCCTTGCAGGCGATCAGCCGGCGCAGCCACGAATTCCTCACCCGCCAGGGCGAAGCAGCACTGGCGCAGGCCACGACGGCCGCGCGCGCGCTTGTTCCCGCCATGCGCCAGCAGGCGGAGATCGTCATCCAGCAATCCGTCCTGCCGCGGGACCTGTCCGCTGCCGACGCCCGCACTCGCTTCGGACAACAAACCTCCGCCGCGGCACGCGCCGCCGGATACCGCGCGTTCGACGAGCGCGTCCGCTCCATCGCCATGCGCCTGAACAGCGCCCGCAGCATGCTCCTCACCACCATGGAGAAGTTCCGCGCCGAGGCCCAGCCGCACGTCGACGAACTCAGCGCCAATGTCGGCTATGATCTATACCTCGCCTGGATGCGCCAGGCCGGGTTCGACTGGGCCGCGGGGCCGCTCGATCTCTCGCTCGACCCCGGCGTCGATTTCCCCGACCTGATCACGGCTGCGGCCGCACGCGTTCGCCAGGCCATTCCCGAGCAGGGCTTCGTCGCCGGCTGGCAGAATCGGCTCGACGCCATGCTGCGTGCCGACATGACCACCGCCGCGACCAACGGCTGGACCACGTTCGCCGTTGATCAGCCGCTGGCAACGGCGATCAGCCGGGCGTGGGCCGAAAACGCGGAGCGTGCCTGTGGCCTCCTGATCGGCCGCCTGGACGCCGTAGTGCACATCATCGGCAGCGGCGTGACATCCACCCGCATCGGCTCCCTGCAACTTCCCCGCGATCCCGGCCTCCGCCGCCAGACCGCGGTACTCTATCGCGGCTTCGCCGACGCGATATCCTCAGAGATTCCCGCATGAATACCCAAATGGCAACAGACTCCGCCGAGGCTTTCGACTTCAGCACGACCGCCGCACAATTAGCGCAGGATCTCGGCGTCCTTCAGGAGTACAGCGCGCGCATCGGCCTGGAAAATTCCACCCGCCTGATCGACGAGGTCCTGGCCCGCATGCGCGAGCATCGTTTCACCGTCGCGATCGTGGGCGAGTTCAAAACCGGCAAGAGCACTTTCGTCAACGCGCTGCTGGGTGTGGACGTCGTGCCCACCGATGTTGTCCCCGCCACCGCCACCCTGAACCGCATGACCTACGGCCTGGAGAGCAACATCGAAGTCATATATAAGGATGGCCGCAAAGAAGCCGTAGAGTTCGACAAGCTGAAAGAGTACGTCACCAAGGAGTTCGTCACCACCGAAATGCTGGACGCCGTAAAGGAAGTGGTGGTCCGGCACCCCGCGCCATATCTTCTGAACAACGTGGATATCATCGATACCCCCGGCCTCAATGACGAATCGGCGATGACCGACGTGACGCTCGCCGTACTCCCGCGCATCGACGCCGCGATCCTGGTCATTTCTGCGCTGGTGCCGTTCAGCGAATACACACGTGAATTTCTGGAGGAGCGGCTGCTCTCGGCCGATCTCGGACGCGTCATCTTCGTCATCAACCGCATCGGCCAGTTGGGCGCGAAGGAAAAGGCCGATCGCATCGTCGAACATATCGAAGACCGCATTCGCCGCCACGTCCTCGACCGCGCGGCGCGCGAATTAGGCGAGGGCTCGCCGGAATACGAAGCCTATATACGCAAGATCGGCAAGCCGCGTGTGTTCGGAATCGACGCGTACGACGCGCTGCAAGGCATCGTGACGAATGATTCGGCGAAACTGCAGAGCAGCCGGTTCGTCGCGTTTCAGGCCGGCCTGCGCCGCTTCCTCAACGAAGACCGCGGTGCGATTGTCCTGGAGGTTCCGTCGAACCGTATCCTGGCGTCGGCCAACGAAATTCTGAGCGCACTCGACCTGCGCCGCCAGACCGCCGGCATGTCGCTCGAAGAGTTCAACACGAAGCGCGCGGCGGCCGATCAGGAACTCCAGAGATTGCGCCGCCGTAAGGAGGACGACCTCCGCGACGCCGACCGCCGCCAGTCCGACACCACCAATCGTGCCTTAGCGGTGATAGCCGGTCTTGACGATCGAGTGAAAAACGCCGTGCGCCAGGCGCTCACCGATCTCCAATTCACCTCCGCCGAGAAGTCCAGTACGGACGAAGCCTCGCGCAAAGTTCACTCCGTCGTGAACGCTACGATCCGCCGCGTCACCGAACTGGACAACGATCGCGTAGCCGCCGAAATCAACCGTTCGGTGGCGGAAACATCGGACCGCTTCCAGCAACTCGCCAGCGACCTGCAGAAGACGGTCGAGAACATCCACGTCAGCTTTGTCGCGACTGCGGAGAAGCACTCGATCGGAGTGACGGAAGTGGCGGTGGTAGGCGCGGCCGCGTTCCTTGTCGGCGGCATTCCCGGCTTGGGCGGCGCGGTAGCGGGATATCGCGAAGCGGGCGTGAAGGGCGCTCTGGCGGGAGGCGCCTCCTCATTCGCCGCGACGATTGCCGGCGTCATGATAGCCGGCGCTATCGGTCTACCGTTCACACTCCCCATCTACCTGGGCGTCGTGCTGGCCAGTGCGTTCGGCGGCGGCAAACTCGCCAAAGCTATGTTCAAGCCGGCCACAACCAAGACCTTCAACGAGCAGGCGATCGAACAGATCCTCGGCCAGGTCGCCAATTTGAACCTCGAAACCGAAATGGCCAAATCCACCCGCCGGTATGTAGCCGAAACGTTCGATCGCCTGGCGAAGATCATGTCCGACGAAGTAGACGCCGTCATCGAAAACACGAGGCGCACGCTGGCCGATCTGGCGCTGGAAAAGGAGCGGCAGGAAGCCGTGACGCAACATCAGCTTCAGGAATTCGATCAGATGGCGGAGAGAACACGCGCCATCCGCGATCGTGCTGCCGCGATCCATACGGCGCTGGCCGCGCGTGCAGGAGCGGCGGCAGTATGAATCCCGACCGTTCCTGTTTTTTCGGCGCCACAGAGCTCCAAGGAGAAATCGTATGAACCCCACAGCAGCCGTTGACCTGGATTTTCCAGCCTTCATCTCCCGCCGCGAAGAGAGCAGCCGCCAGCATTTCGACGGCAAAACCACCGACTACTGCTTCTCGCTCGACCTCAAGCTGCGCAAGCGCCTCGCCACCATGAAGCCGCTGGTGCTGGCCTCCAAAGCGATCCTGAGTGTCACACTGGCCATTCAGAAACAGATGCTGGCCATGAAAGGCATCGTGGTGGGCCCGCAGCAGTACCCCGAGATCTACGCGACGGCGCAAGACTGCGCCGAGCGCCTCGGCATCGGCGTGCCGCAGGTCTACATCCTCTACAACCCGGTGATCAATGCCTACACGTTGGCCACCGAAGAATCGGGCGACATGATCGTGATCCACAGTTCCCTCGTTGAGGCCTGCACGCCCGCGGAGCTGAAGTTCATCATCGGCCATGAATGCGGCCACATCCACAATCTGCACAGCGTCTATAACAATCTCGGCATCGCGCTTTCGAACGCCGGCCTGCAAACGATCGCGAAGAACATCCCCGGCGGAGCCGCGGTGGTCAGCCTGCTCGCCGGCGGCCTCGGCCTCTTCCTGAATTCGTGGTCGCGTTGTGCCGAAGCCTCCTGCGATCGCGCCGGCCTCATCTGCTGCGGCGATCTCGACACCGCGCGCTATGCGCTGGCCAAGCTCGCCTCGGGCGGCGGACAGGTGCTGAGCCAAATCAATATCGACGAGTACGTGAAGCAGCTCGAAAGCACGCAGAATACCCCGGTCCGGCTTTGGGAAGCCGTGCTGAGCCACCCGATCGTCACCAAGCGCATCGCCATGCTGCGCGTCTTCCGTCAGTGCGAGGTGCTCTTCTCGTGGCGGCCCGAGATGCGCAACGACCAGCCCTCGATCTCGCGCTCCATCGCCGACCAGCAATGTGAACAGATCGCGCGCGTATTCTTTGGCGGAGGAAAGAACTGATGAGCACAGGAACCAACCCCACACCGGAAGAGAGTCTCGATCTCGTCTATAGCGCCGACGTGCTCGACCGCGAACTGCTCGCCCACGCGGAAGAATTCACCGTCGGGCTCAGCTCCGGCAATCCGGTCGAACTGTTCGGCCGCGACCTCGCCCGACAGATCTCGGGCGCCGCCAACACCATCCGCGAGCGCGTCGCGAACGCCTTCTCCATCATGATCGTCGGCGATTTCAAGCGCGGCAAATCCACCTTGATCAACGCCCTCGTCGGCCAGGAAGTCGCTCCCACGGATGTCGCGCCTGAAACGATGTCCATCAACCGCATCGAGTACGCCGACGAGTTCACCGCGCGCCTGCAGAGCAAAGACGGCGGCGAAGCCACCATCCGCCGCGACGATCTCCGCCGCGAGCGCCTGGAGCCGCTGCTGCGCCGCTTGCCGTCGCCCCTTCGCCACCTGCGCGTTGGCGTGCCCGTGCCCGCTCTCCGCAATGTGACATTCATCGACACGCCCGGCCTCGGCGATCTGTTCGCCGAATTTGAACAGGTGGTCCGCGACTACATCGAACAGGCAGACGTCATTATCTACGTGCTCTCCTCCACGTCGCCCCTTTCCATGACCGAACAGGAATTCCTGCTCGACGCCATCGCTCCGCGCCATTTTCCCAAGGTCTTCTTCGTCATCAACTCGATCGACGTGTTCGCCAACCGGGAGCAGGAGAACAAGGTCACGGACCTGGTGCGCTCCAAGCTCGACCGCATCATGCCGGGCTGCACGCTTTATGCGATCAGCGCGCTCGACGAATGGAGCCGCGTCTCTGGCGGCGCGCGTCCCAAGCCTGAGCGGGCCGTCGAGATCGAGCAGTCCTTCGCCGCCTTTCGCCGCGATCTCGACGACGCCGTGCATTTTCGCCAACGCTATTATCTGCTGGACCGCGCCGGCTGGTCGTTCGCCAACCTGCTGCAGACGATCGATCAGCGCGCCGCCGGTCTTCAGGCAGCGCTGCGCCGGGACGTCGAGCAGTTGGACGCGGCGGTGCGCTCGCTCGAAGAGGGGCAATACAAGAAGTCCGCCGAGTTCAAGGCGGCGTCCGGCGCACTCGAAAGCGGATTCGAGCGCCTGCGCCAGGAAGCAGAGCAGTGGATATCGGAATTCCTCGATCGCATGGAATCGGAATGCTTTAAGAAGCTCCCCAACATGAAGAGCAGTCAAATCCGCCAGCATCTGCCGTTCTTCATCAAAGACCGGCTTCGCCGGGCCATGGAGACCTGTCTCCTTACGCACCAGCCCGCCATCACCGGACTGTTCGATACCTATGCGAAGGGCATGGAGGCAAACAGCGCGGCGACGCTGCAGGCTGCCTCGGGCGCGCCCACTCTGGCCACGCCTGAGATGCGCTGGTCGGGAGTGGATACTGCCGAACTGGTCGTGAGCATGCTGCCGGTCGGTATGCTGATCCACGTCGGCGTCGCCATCCTCGGACGGCAGCACAAAGACGCTCACTCCGCGCATTACGCGGAGGAACTGGCCGCGAAGCTGCCCGAACTGAGGCAGCAGGTGCGCACACAGATCCGTGAAGCCTACACGGGTGTCAAAGAGCGGATCGTCGCCGCCTGGACCGAGCGCCACGAACAGGATCTGCAGGCGCATCTCTCGGACATGAAGCGCGCCGTGCAGCTTCGCGAAACCGGTGCCGAGCGCGTGCAGGAGGCACAGGCAAAGCTCGCCGACGTCCAGGAGCTGATCGCCTCCCAGCGCGCGTTTCTCGAACAGTTCAAGCCGAAGGTCTGGAGCGGAATCGCCGCCAGCGCGGCCTCGGCCGCATAGCGGTCATGGAATTAGCACTACGGCTGCCGCGCATCGCCGTCGCGGAGATGCCGATTACCGTCGAATACGTGGCTGTGCGCGAAGGCGCTCAAATCCATGTGGGCGACCGCCTTCTCGACCTGCGCATCGGTTCGCTCCCCGCCGGCTTTCACTCGGAAGTGAACGGCGTCGTGCGCGATGTCCGCGCCTTCGCGGGCGACGACTTCCAGCAGGATCGGGTGGTGATGTTCGTCGAGAGTCCTGCGCCCCCCGCCATTCGCGTCGCACCCCCACCGCGACAGACAGCCGCGGTGGATGGCAATCACGTGTTCTTCCATCTTCCCGACGGTCTGCTGCGCACGCGCGTCCCGCTGCTGGCGCGCCTCCTGGCTCGCGCTGGAGACACCGTGCAGGCCGGCCAGGCGCTGCTCGAATTCGCGGTGGGTCCGGTGAGATTTGTGTGGCCTGCTCCCGTCGGCGGCACCGTCGACGGCCTGCTGCTGGCGCCCGGCGACGAACTCCCCGAAGGTGCGCCGGTCATTCGCCTGAAAAGCGCGGCCGCGGGCCCGGCGCCACCCCCGCCTCCGCCTCCTCCGCCGTCCGTCCCGCAGTTCGCCATGCCCGAACTCTCGCTCGTGCAGTTCCGCGAGCGCGCTCAGACGTTGCGCGGCTCCATTGCCGCCTTAGCCACGCTGGTGCGCGCTGCGGGCCTGCCCAATAGCGCCGTTTCGCTCGACGAGCAGGCGGAAAAGCTTGCCGCGTGCCGTTTCACGGTGGCCGTTGTGGGTGAATTCAAGCGCGGCAAGTCGACCTTCCTCAACGCGCTGGCCGGCCGCGAATTCCTGCCGAACGACGTGGTGCCGTGCACCGCCTTCTCGTGCCGCTTCCAATACTCCGAACGCCTGCACCTCACGCTGATGCGCAAAGACGGCGTCAAGGTTCTATCCACGTCCGACTCCTTCGCCGCCATCGCCGCCGAACTCGACCGCCTCACGCGCGACCCCGATGCGGGCATCACCGAGGCCGTAATCGGCCTCCCGCTCGAATTGTGCCGCGACGGCGTCGACCTCCTTGATACACCCGGCCTCAACGATTCCGAAGCCATGAACCAGGTAACTCTATCGGTGCTGCCGAACGTGGACGCGGCCGTGCTGCTCCTCATCCCGGAAAGCCCCGTCTCGGATACCGAGCGCCGGTTCCTGCAGGATCATCTGCTCGCTGGTGACATCACCCGAGTAGTATTCGTGCTGAACGCCGCCGACCGGATCCCCGCAGCCGGCCGCGACCGCCTGGTGAAGTACATTCAGGACCAGCTCGCTCGCATTGTGGTCCCGCGCCGCGCCGAGCCGGTGAAACTGCTTCCGGTCTCGGCGAGGAACGAACTGATGGGCAATCCCGACAGCGGATTCGCCGACCTGCGCCGCGAACTGGACCGCCGCCTCTTCCGCGATCGGGGCCGCCTCATGCTGATGCAAGCCATCGATCGCGTGCGGTCCGCCGCCGCCGAGGCCATCGCGGTGCTCGAACTCCGCGCCGCCCAGCAGGCGGTCTCCAAGGAAAGCTTTCGAGGATTTCTCCAGGATCTGGAGCGGCAGCTAGGAGCGACACGCCTGCACTCCTTGGAAATCCGCAAGAACCTGCTCGACGCCCAGACGGAAGCGGAAGCGGCGGCCGCATCGCAGGCCAGTCACCTGCATCGATCGCTGCTGGCCTTGCGCGAATCGCTGCCGCCGGCAGTTGTCTCGCTCGATCTGCTGCGCAAGCCCGCCGCGGAGATCAGAGCAGAACTGACCGCCGCGTTCGCCCAAAATGCCGGCCGCCTCTACCAGCAGGCACTCAACGCGTTGATCGAGAATGTCCGCCGCAGTCATGATCCACAGGCAACGGCCGTCCGCCAATTTGTCGACAGCTCGCGCGGCGCATTCATCACCCAGGTGGCAGGCCAGTACCGCAGTGCGACGGCCGAGCGCAGCGCGCTGCCTCCCCCACGCCCTGACCAGCCCGAGACCATCCGCCCCGCCGCCACCATGGGCCTCCGCGTCGAGCTTTCCTTAGGCGCGATGTCCTGGCTCTACCTGGCCGATTCGGTGAAATCGGTGCTCTCCACCAGCGATCTGGCAACCCAACTCGAAGCACGCGCATTGGAAAGGCTACGTTCGGACTTCGGCCGCGAGATTGAATCCCAGGTCCGCACCAAGGCCGGGGAAGAGGCGCTTACAGTCAGCCTGGCAGAGGTCGCGCGCGCCCCCTTCCACGAACTCACCCGCAGGCTGGACCAGGACTTGAAAACACTGTTAGACGATTCGACGTCGAGGCTGCGGGATATGCGCGACGCGCCTCAAACCAAGTCCGGCCCCGATCCACGGAACCTGCGTGAGCGCATAGCGGCAGCAGCGGCAGCGAGCGAGGAAATCCTGTCGCGATCGGCATAGTCGGACTCGGCCTGCGCTCTTCTGCAACTTACTTTGTGCCCCTCTGAAGCCTGCTTTGTGCCCATTTTATTGTGGGCGGGCCCCGTGGCCCGCGGCCGGCGCCCTCCGCCGGCGTTAATGGAAATCAGCACCAATCCGCCGCAGCGGCCCAGCGGAACCCGCGCGGACGTGGGCGTCCGCCCGCATAAGATGCAACTCATACGCGCAAGCTCCCGAGATACTATAGGAGTTTATGAATCGCTTTTCCCGACGCACTCTGCTCGCCGGCGCGGCCGGCACAGCGGCGCTACCTGCGGCGGCGCAGATCGCGGCCAATCCGTCCGGCAAGCTCAACCTCATCCACATAGGGGTCGACACCTGGGGCACCCACTGGCTCGGATGTTACGGCGCGAAACAGGTACGCACCCCGAATGTCGACTCGCTGCTGGGACGTGCGGCGATGTTCACACAAGCCTATCCGGAGGTGTTGCCCACCATCCCCTGCCGCCGCTCCATCTACACAGGCCGGCGCATCTTCCCCTCGGAGATGGTCCTGCAACGCGACGACCAGGTGAAGATCCGCGGCTGGCACCAGTTGTTCACTGAGGACGTGACCATATCCGAGACGCTGAAGGCAGCCGGCTACACCACGGGATTCGTCACCGACTTGTACCATCAGTTCAAACCAGACAAGAATTTCCATCGCGGCTTCGATTCCTGGCGCTACATCCGCGGCCAGGAGCAGGATCGGCTGGAGAGCGGCCCGCGCAGCGCCATCCGCATCGAGGATTATACACATCCATCGCAGCGCAAAGCGATGGGATCGCAAAAAATGTTCGGCCCGTTCCAGTATCTGCTCAATCGGCGCGAATGGAAGAGCGACGACGACTGGCTGGCCGCTCAGGTGTTTCGCGAAGCCGGCCGCTGGCTCGAAAATAACTCCTCGGAAAATCAGCCTTTCTATCTGCACATCGAATCGTTCTCGCCGCACGAATATTGGGATCCGCCGGAGGATTACTATCGCCTCTACATGAAGAGCAACTATCGCGGTCCGCGCCTCATCTCCCCGCCGCAAACCACCGAGCACATGACGCCGGTCGAGGTGGAGCATGCGCGCGCGCTCTATGCCGGCCTGGTCACGTTCGTCGACGCGCAGATCGGCCGCTTGCTTAAGAAAATAGAAGCACTCGGGCTGATGAAGAACAGCATCATCGTCTTCGTTGCGGATCACGGCACCATGATGGGCGAGCGCAACGAACTCCACAAAGGCGAAACACGCATCCGCGAGCAGGTGACCCATACGCCCCTCGCCATCTATCATCCGCAGCGGCAGTGGGAAGGAAGGCGCATCGGCGGATTCGTGCAGCACACCGACCTCATGCCCACACTGCTCGAACTGCTCGGCGTCAAGGCGCCGGCGCGCGTCACGGGTGAAAGCCTGGTGGCGCTCATCGACGAGCGGCGCGACTCGAAGCGCGAAATGACGGTCACCGGATGGGGCGAGCACGGCTCCGTGCGCACCCACGAATGGAACTATATCGGCCGCTGGAGTCCCGGCGGGCGCTTCGAACAACTCTACAACGTGCAGAAGGATCCGCTCGAACTGGACGAGGTGTCGGCACAGAATCCTGCAGTAGTGCAGGAATTTCGCGCGAAGCTGAAGCAGCACATCGACGGCGGCTGGGCCGTCACCAAAGGCACCTTCGCCACGGTTTTGAGCTAGCGGCCGCGATGTCGCTGCGAACGGAAGCGTCGCAGTGAGCACAGGCCGCAATGCGGGGACTGACGAGACATTTTCGCGCCGCATTTGCGCGGAAATGTTCCGTCTGTCCCCGTATTGCCCCGAAAGACCAATCCGGACGGCATCGCTCCGTAGCCACCACAGTG
>Ga0070741_10008748_pt1 | contig 20085 bp, 19 predicted proteins | sample Coa_R1_4_FD_66440 | JGI IMG/M metagenome (GOLD analysis project Ga0070741, IMG submission 66440) | Surface soil microbial communities from Centralia Pennsylvania, which are recovering from an underground coalmine fire - Coalmine... | ecosystem: Environmental > Terrestrial > Soil > Unclassified ...
GCCTCCGGCTGCTGCATGTCGAGGTTGAGGTGGCAGAGGGGGCAGGGGGTGACCAGGCAGTCCGCGCCGGCGTCGAGCGCATCCCCGACGTGGGTGCCGGCCTGCCGCAACGAGACCTCCCGGGCCATGGTGACGATCGGGAAGCCGCAGCACTTCCGCGCGCCGTCGTACTGGACGACCTCGCCGCCCAGCGCCTCGATCAGCCGATCGAGGTAGAGGTCGCGTTCGGGGTGGTCGTCGTATCCGAGCCGGTGTTTGGGCCGCAGGATGTAGCAGCCGTAGAACGGGCCGACCCGGAGGCCGTCGAGGGGCCGCGTGACCTGCTCGCGGAGCTTGTCGAGCCCGTAGTCCTCGACGAGGACCCAGAGGAAGTTCTTGTTGGTGAAGCCCTCGGGGTCGTAGGAGAGGCCCTCCTCGGCGAGGGTCTCGTTGATATGCGCCCGGTACTCCGAGTCGCGGAGCCGCTGCTGGCACTCGGACTGGGCTCCCTGGCAGGTGGAGCAGATGTTCATCATCGGCGCGCCCGTCTGCTGGGCGAGGGCGAAGGTGCGCGCGTTGAGCGTGTCGGCGAGCTCCTGGTTGTGCTCGGCGATCACGCCGGCGCCGCAGCAGTTCGCCCGGTCGAGCTCGACCAGCTCGAGGCCGAGGCGCTCCGCGACGAGGGCCATCGAGCCGTGCAGCTCGGGGGTGAAGCCGCGCGACACGCAGCCGGGCCAGTACGCCAGCTTCACGCTGCGCCTCCCGGGCTCAGTCCCGCGTCCGAGCCGGGCCGCGACTCGTCATCCGCGACCTCATCCGGCTCCGGCTCGACCTCGGTCTGGGGTGCTTCCTGGTCTGCCTCCTCGCCGCGGATGTAGAGGTTGAGCTCGACCTGGTGGTCCTCGGCGTGCGCGTAGATCCGCTTGACGTGGCTCTGAGCGTCGCCGGGCAGCTTCGGGTGGATGCCGGGAACCAGCTTCGGCAGGGAGCGCATCTTGCCGGTCCGCAGCCCGCGGACGGCGGTCGGAACCGACTCGAGCAGCCCCTTGACGGCACCGTGCTTCGGCATCAGCTTGCCCTTGATCCCGGGCGCATAGGACTCCTGGAGCAGCTCGGCCTCGTCGAGGGTTCCCTTCTTCTCGATGATCCGGGTGAAGGCGGCCATGTGGTTGTGGCCGTGGTTCTGGTCCTGGATCCCCTCGTGCTCCGCGGCCCGCCGCAGCCGCATGATCTGGTCCATCGGCGCGACGCCCTTCGGGCAGGCGTCGATGCACGAGAAGCAGTGGGTGCAGTCGTAGATCCCGTGCGGGTCCTGGGCGAGATCGTGGAGCCGCTCCTTCGTCTCCGCGTCGCGCGGGTCGCCGACGAAGCGGTAGGCCTTCGCCAGCGCGGCGGGGCCGATGAAGTCCGGGTCCGCCTCCATCGAGAGACAGGAGGAGACGCAGGCGCCGCACTGGATGCAGGCCATCGTCTGCGTCACGTCGATCATCGACTCCGGCGGGACGACGTACTCCCGCTCCGGCGGGTCCCCGTCCGGGAGGAGCCACGGAGTGACCCGGCGAATCTTGGTCCAGTGCGTGGACTCCATGTCGGTGACCAGGTCCTTGATCACCGGCATGTTCCCCATCGGCTCGACGACGATCGCGGGCCTGCCGTTCGTCTTGGCCTTGTCGCCACCGGCCTGCGCGGCGACCGCGTGGCTCTCGGCGTAGGACTGCGCCTCCTCCAGCATCGTCTTGCAGGCGAGCGTCGACTGCCCGTTGATCTTCATCCCGCAGGAGCCGCAGATCGCCGCCCGGCACGAGCAGCGCACGGCGAGGGACCCGTCGTCGCGGTCCTTCGCCTGGAGCAGGCCGTCGAGCACGGAGAGGGTGGGGTCCAGGTCGACGTCGAAGGTCTCCCAGTAGGGGCCCTCGCGTTCCTCGGGCTTGAAGCGCCTCACCTTGAGCGTGAACTCAGCCACCTGCGATCACCCTAGTACGTGCGCTCCTTGGGCTCCCACTGCGTGATCGTCACCTCGGAGTAGCTGATCTCGGGTCCGTCCTCCGAGCGGGTCAGGTCGATGTGCTTGAGCCACTCCTCGTCGTTGCGCTCCGGGAAGTCGGTGCGGAACTGAGCCCCTCGGCTCTCGGTCCGGTGAATGGCGGCGACGCAGGTGCACTCGGCGCAGTCGAGCATGTAGCCGAGCTCGATCGCACCGAGCACGTCCTGGTTGAAGACGGTGCCCTTGTCGTCGATGTAGCAGCTCTCCCATTCCTCCTTGAGACGCCTGACGGTCTCGAGTGCCTCGTTCAGCCCCTCGGCGTCGCGGAAGACGGCGACCTTCGAGTCCATCGTCTGCCCCAGCTCCTTGCGGATCTCGGAGACGCGGCGACCGGGGTTGTTCGGGCGCCCCACGATCGCCGCGACCCGCGCCTCCTCGTCGTGCAGCAGCGCGTGGGAGACATGGGTCTGGTCGCGTCCCTTCGCACGCTGCGCCGCGTCGACGCCGGAGCGCCGGCCGAAGATCAGCGTGTCGAGCAGCGAGTTCGCGCCGAGCCGGTTGCCGCCGTGCACGGAGACGCAGGCCACCTCGCCGGCGGCGTACAGCCCCGGGACGTTGGTGCGGCCCTCGGTGTCCGTCTTGACTCCGCCCATCGTGTAGTGGTTGCCGGGCTTGATGTGGATCGGCTCCTTGGTGATGTCCACGCCGGCGAAGTCGCGGCCCACCAGGACGATCTCGCGCAGGGCCTCGTGGATCCGCTTGCGGGGGACGACCGTGATGTCGAGCGCCACCGTCCCGTCCGGGAAGCCGCGGCCCTCGTTGATCTCGGTCTGCTCGGCGCGGGAGACGACGTCGCGCGAGGCGAGCTCCATCTTGTTGGGCGCGTACTTCTCCATGAAGCGCTCGCCCTTCGCGTTCAGCAGGTGGGCGCCCTCGCCGCGGGCGCCCTCGGTGATCAGGAAGCCCTTGCCCGCCAGCGTCGTCGGGTGGTACTGGATCATCTCCATGTCCATCAGCTTCGCCCCGACCCGGTAGGCCTGGGCGATGCCGTCCCCGGTGCAGATCAGCGCGTTGGTCGTCGGCTGCCAGATCTGGCCGTTGCCGCCCGTCGCGAGGATCACCGCCTTGGCGCCGAAGTGCTCCATCGTCCCGTCGCGGACGTTCCGGCAGATGGCCCCGACGCAGTTGCCGTCGTCGTCCAGGGCCAGCCCGGTCGTGAACCACTCCTCGTAGCGGGCGACCTCCTCCGAGTGCTTCATGAGCTGCTCGTAGAGGACGTGCATGATCGCCTGGCCGGTGATGTCGGCGACGTAGTAGGTCCGGGCCGCGGACGCCCCGCCGAAGGCGCGCGTGCCCAGGCGACCCTCCTCGTTGCGGTGGAAGGTGACGCCGAGGTGCTCGAGGTGCAGGAGCTCCTCCGGCGCGGCCCTGCACATGATCTCGACCGCGTCCTGATCGGCGAGGTAGTCGGAGCCCTTGACGGTGTCGAACGCGTGCGACTCCCAGCTGTCGTCCTCCTGGAGCGCGGCGTTGATCCCGCCCTGCGCGGCGTTCGAGTGCGAGCGCACGGGATGGACCTTGCTCAGGATCCCGACCGAGACGCCCTGCTCGGCGGCCGCAAGTGCGGCCCGCTGTCCCGCTAGGCCCGCCCCGATCACCAAGACGTCGTGGTCCGGCACGGGACCGATCCTATAAAGCGCGCGTACGCGGGCGTTCCTAGACCGAGGGGGGTGTCCCGGGTGACTGTGGTCTCAGCGCCCTGCCGATCGCGTCGATGGTGAGCACGCCGCGTATGTGGCCGTCCGCGTCGATTGCGATCAGAGCGCCGAGGCGGCGGAGCGACTCGTTGCGGAGAACGGCCTCGAGCGGCTCGTCCTCGCGGACGGTGAGCGAGCCGCTGTCCCGCGCGAGCACGTCCCTGACCACCGAGGACGCCCGCTCGACCGCCGGGACGTTGTCCGCGGAGCCGCGGTCGACCAGGCCGATCACGTGCTGCGCGGCGTCCACCACCGGGAACCACGGGGAGCGGTAGCGCAGGAAGTACTCGTCGAGCGCCTGCTCAATCGAGGCGGTCTCCGGGATCGCGACGGGATCGCGATCCATCACGTCGCCCACGGAGATCCCCTCGATCCGGCTGGTCACGTTGGTCTGGGCGATTGCGGCCCTGGCCGCGCCGCGCAGGATGAAGCCGACGAAGGCGAGCCAGATCCCACCGACGACGTCCCCCAGGTAGACCATGAAGTAGCCGAGCCCGGCGAGGATCAAGAGGAGCCCGAACCACTCACCGAGCGTCGCCGCGAAGCGCGTTCCGCTGGTGCGGCTGCCGGTTCGCCACCAGGCGATCGCGCGCGTGACGCGGCCTCCATCGAGGGGGAAGGCGGGCACCAGGTTGAAGACGAGGACGAGCAGGTTGATGCCTCCGAGCCAGGCGATCAAGGCGGCCAGCCCAGTCGTGTTCGCCTGGCCATTGGTCAGCGCCGCGTTCTTCAGGTCATGGGCCCCGGACAGCAGCAGGCCCGCAGCCGCGCAGACGACGACGATCACGGCGGTCACGGCGGGGCCCGCGATGGCGATCTTGAACTCGGTAGCGGGGGAGTCGGAGTCCCCCTCCATGAAGGCCACGCCCCCGAACATCCAGAGGGTGATCCCGGAGATCCCGATGCCGTGCCTGCGTGACATGAAGGCGTGCCCCAGCTCGTGCAGCAGGATCGAGCCGAAGAACATCAGCGCGCCCGCGACCGCCAGGGCATAGGGGCCGAAGTCGCTGTTGTCGGCGTTCAGCTCCTGGCGGAACGAGTCGGACAGCCAGATGATGATCAGGAACAGGACGACGAACCACGAGTAGTCGACCGCGATCCTGATGCCGCGGACGCGAAACAGGGTCACTCCGCCGGTCATGGGGTGATGCTAGAGCGTGCCCCGTAAAGCTAGGCTCTCGCGATGGCGTCCGGGGCCCCGCCGCTCGTCTCGCCCACGGCCGATGAGGCCTGGCTGCGGGAGCGCCTCGACGAGCTCTGCTCGTTCGAGCGCGGCTCGGCCTCCGAGGGGGAGCGGCTCGCCGCCGAGTGGCTGGCCGACGGCCTGCGAGAGGCGGGCGCGCGCGATGTCCGGGTCGAGGAGGAGACAGGCGGCAACGGCACCTACTGGTGGCCGATCGGGCTGCTCGCCGGCATCGGCGTGATCGCCGGCCTCGCGGCCCGGCGAGGCGGCTGGCAGGCGCGCCTGGCCGCGGCGCTCACCTCTGCGGCGGCCGCCGGGCTGATCGCGGACGAGCTGCCGCCCGGCGGTCGGAGCTTCAGGCGCCTGCTGCCTGAGCGCAGCTGCCATCACGTCCTGGCCGAGCTCGGGCCGGAGGACGCCGAGCGGACGATCGTGGTGATGGCGCACCACGACGCCGCGCACACCGCCTTCTTCTTCAACCCGGCGATCACGGAGGCGGTCGGCAATAACGCTCCCTGGCTCTTCGAGAACGCGAACACGAGCCCGCCGCTGATGTGGCCGGTCGTCGGCGGCCCTGCATTGGTCGCGGCCGGGGCGATGACCGGCAGCCGCCGGCTGACCGACCTCGGGATCCTCGTCTCCGGGGGGACCGCGGCGTTCATGGCCCACATCGGCGCCGGCGAGGTCGTCCCGGGGGCAAACGACAACGGCACCGGCTGCATCGCCCAGCTCGCCCTCGCCCGCGCGCTTGCCGAGCGGCCGCCGGAGAACACCCGGATTCTCCTTCTCTCCACCTCCGAGGAGGCTCTCTGCGAGGGGATGGGCCTCTTCATGGAGCGGCACGCGCACGAGCTGCCGCGCGAGCGGACCTTCTTCCTCTGCCTCGACACGGTCGGCTCCCCGCACCTGCTCGTGCTGCGCGGCGAGGGGATGCTGAAGCTCCGTGAATACCCCGCGGAGGCGCTCGAGCTGTTCGACTCGACCGCCGAGGAGCTCGACATCGACCTCTTCCCGAACCTGCGGCTGCGCAACGCGACCGACGCGATCTTCCCGCTCGCCGCCGGCTACCAGTGCGTCTCGGTGGCCTCCTGCAACCGGTGGAAGAACCCGTCGAACTACCACTGGCGAACCGATACGCCGGAGAACGTCGACTACGGCACGGTCACGGACGCGGTCCGCCTCTCGGAGGCCGCGATCCGCAAGCTGGACGAGCGCTGGCTCTAGGCGAACCTGGCTTCGTACTTCGCCCGTCGCTTCGCCGCCTCCTCCTCGCGGTTCTTCGGTGGGGCGCTCGTCACCAGCGAGTCGAGCAGCCTCCGCGTCGTTGCGGCCACTTCCTCGACGGCCAGCTCGAAGGCCTCGGCATTCGCCCTGGACGGCTTGTTTGAGCCGCTCACCTTGCGAACGAACTGAAGCGCCGCGTCGTGGATCTCCTCCTCGCTCGCGGGCGGGTCGAAGTTGTGGAGCTGTCTGATGTTTCTGCACATGGCCCGAGCCTAGACGAAGGCACGGGCCGCTCGACTCCGCTCAACCGCTGGATCCGCTGGAGGAGGTCCACCAGGTCCGGGCGTTGCTGGTCGCGGCTTCGCAGAGCAGCTTCCTTGTCTTCTTCGCTTCGACGACCGCGTAGTACTCGCCCGGATAGGCCCACCCGCCGAGGGCCCATGAGCCGTCGCCGCGGGTGACGGCCGTGCCGTAGGGAACGCTGCTCGGCAGGCTCCGATCCGAGTTGACCATGTAGACCGTCACCGTCCGCCCTCCCAGGCACGCTCCTCGAGGGCTGGAGACGTTCCCTGAGAGGCCGTCGGCGCTGACCGCATCAAGGGTCGCCGAGGACGAGACCGCTTTATGCGCGCTGTGCTTGCGGGCCGCGCTCGGGGACGCCGCCAGGGTCACCACGGCGGCGACCACGAGGAAGAGCACGGCGATTTTCCTGGTTCCCGACACGTCTGCCAGCTGCCCGCCAGGCAGTGTCGGAAACCGGCGGGAGCCGGAGTGTGACCCACCTCACGGAGGGCGCTAGAGGCCGTGGTGCGGCCACTCCGGAGCCCGCCTCTCCTTGAAGGCACGAGCCCCGATCGCGTGGGAGTCGCGGCGGGCGAACATCGAGAGGCAGTTCTCTGCCTCCTGGCGGAGCTGCTCCTCGTAGGTGCGGCCGACGTTGCGGACCATCGTCTCCTTGTCGGAGCGGATCGCCCCCTGAGGCAGCTCGGCGATCTGCTGAGCGAGCTCGAGCGCCCGTTCCAGCGCCTGGCCCTCGGGCACCACCTCGTTGACGAGGCCGATCCGCAGCGCCTCCTCCGCGTCCACTGGCCGGCCCGTGATGATCAGCTCCATCGCGCGGCCGTAGCCGACGGCGAGGGCAAGCCGGACGTTCATCCCGTCGCCGCCGACGATGTTCCAGCGGCGCTCGAGCGCGCCGAAGACCGCGTTCTCGGCGGCGATCCGGATGTCCGCCAGCAATGCGTTCTCGAGACCCGCCGCCACCGCCCAGCCGTTGACCGCGGCGATCACCGGCTTGAAGACGTCGACCCGGCGGGTGTAGCCGCACTCGCCGGGCGAGTTGAAGATGCTCGTCTTGAACCGGTCCCAATCGGGCTGCCCGCCCTCTCCGAGGACGGCGGCGTCCTCGAGGTCCCAGCCGGCGCAGAAGGCATCACCCGCGCCTGTGGTCACCAGGACGAACTCGTCCTCGGCGTCTCGAAAGCGCTGCCAGGCGTGGTGCAGCTCGCTGTTCATCCGCCGGTTGACGGCGTTCCGCTGCTCGGGCCGGTCGTACGTGAGCACGGTGACGTGCCCATCGCGCTCGTAGCGCAGGGTCTCGTAGTCCATGTCGCCTCCTCGGCTAGACGGTGGCTCGATGCCGGTCGATGATCCTGGCGAAGTCGGTGCCGGCCGGCAGGGTCCCGAAGGCCTGGCCCCAGTCGCCACCGAGTCGCGACGTGCAGAACGCACCCGCGACCGCCTGGTCACCGAAGCGCAGCAGCAGGGAGCCCTGGAGGGCGAGCGCCATTCGCTCGACGAGCTGCCTGGCGCGCGACTCGATGCCCTCGACCTCGGCGAGGTCCCTGCGCAGATCGGCGACATGCGAGTCGAGCCGCGGCTCGCCCGCTCCCTCGCCGACCTCGGCGAAGAAGGCGTCGACGGAATCCGGGCTCTTGACCATCGCCCGCAGGACATCGAGGCACTGGACGTTGCCCGAGCCCTCCCAGATCGAGGCGAGTGGGGCCTCGCGATAGAGGCGCGGCATGCCCGACTCCTCGATGTAGCCGTTGCCGCCGAGGCACTCCAGGCACTCGACCGCATGGGCGGGGCCGCGCTTGCAGATCCAGTACTTGAGCACCGCGTTCGCGATGCGCTTGAAAGCCTGCGCCTGCTCGTCTCCGGCGAGCGCCTCGTCGTAGGCGCGAGCCAGCCGCAGCGCGGAGATCGTCGCCGCCTCCGATTCGACCGCGAGGTCGGCGAGGACGTTCTGCATCAGCGGCTGCTCGACCAGCACCCGACCGAAGGTCGACCGGTGGGAGGCGTGATGGATCGCCTGGGCGACCCCGTGCCGCATCCCGGTCGCGCTGCCGCTCGCGCAGTCGAGCCGGGTGTGGTTGACCATCTCGATGATCGTCCGGACGCCCGCGCCCTCCTCGCCGACCAGACGGCACCAGGCGCCGTCGAACTCGATCTCGGAGGAGGCGTTGGAGCGGTTGCCGAGCTTGTCCTTGAGCCGCTGGAGGCGGAAGCGGTTGAGCTCGCCATCCTCGAGTCGCCGCGGCATCAGGAAGCAGGAGACACCGCCCTCCGTCTGGCCGAGGACGAGGAACGCGTCGCACTGCGGGGCGGAGAAGAACCACTTGTGGCCGGTGAGCTCGTACTCCGCGCCGGGCCCGCCGCCGTTGAGCGGCCGGCCGACGGTCGTGTTCGCCCGGACGTCGGAGCCACCCTGCTTCTCGGTCATCCCCATCCCGAACAGCGAGCCCTCCTTCTGGGCGGCGGGGAGCTGCCGCGGGTCATAGACGTTGGAGAGGATGCGCCGCTCCCACTCCTCGGCGAGCTCGGGCTGCCTGCGGAGGGCGGGCACCACCGAGTAGGTCATCGAGATCGGGCAGCCGACACCGGCCTCGGCCTGGGAGAAGCACATGAAGGCGGCGGTTCGGGCGACGTGGGCGCCCGGCTGCGGCTCGCGCCAGGGAAGGGAATGGAGCTCGTGCTCGATCCCGAGCCGCATCAGCTCGTGCCAGGCGGGATGGAACTCCGGGATGTCGATCCGGTTCCCGTAGCGGTCGTGGGTGCGGAGCTTGGGCGGGTTCTCGTTGGCGAGGCGCCCGAGCTCGATCACGTCGCCGCGCCCGGCGATCTCCCCGACATCGGAGATGCGGTCGGTCGCCCAGTCGGCGCCCTCCCGGCGCACGGCCTCGACCATGACGCGGTCCGACTCGAAGACGTTGTAGTCGGCGAGGGGCGGAGGCTGGTTGGTGACCTCGTGGGTGCGGACTCCGGTGGACTGCTCAAGCGTCGACATGCGCGGGCTCCTCTCCGATTGCGCGAGTGCAGAAATCGATCAGCGAGGCGATCAGCGCCTCGGGGTCGGTGACGCGAGGGTGCGCCTCCAGACGCAGCCCGCTTTGCGGGTGGGTCGGCGACAGTGGGCCGACCATGGCCTCGCCGATCGCGCCGATCAGCGCGGCGGCGGTCGCATCCGCGTCCTGTGGTGGAAGCTCTCCGGCGTCGATTCCGTCACGGATCACCTCCGCCATCAGGTCGCGGTAGCTGTGGCGGAAGTGCAGGCGCTCGGCCTCGACGGCCGGATCGACCGGCTCGGCGAGCAGGGCCCAAGCCAACCGCCGGCCGCGGAGCGCCCGGCAGCAGAACGCCTCGATGCCGGCCGCGATCCGATCGGGCGCCGGTCCCGGGGTCTCCTCCACCGCCCGGCGCATCGCGTCGACCTCGTGCTGCGAGGCCTCGCGGAAGACCTCGGCGAAGAGGTCCGACTTGGACGGGAAGTGGCGGTAGACGGTGCCGACCGCGACGCCGGCGCGCTCGGCCACGGGGGCGACCTGGGCCGCGACATAGCCTCCCTCGGCGATCAGCTCGCGGGCCGCGGTCGTGATCCGCGAGCGGGTCTCGGCCCGGCGGGCCTCGGTCCGCTCGGTGGTCCGGTAGGCCATCGCCAAGAAGTGAATCAGGATTCATATCTTGTGTCAAACCCGGGTGCCGAGTAGGATCGCCGCCGCATGGCGGAGGTGGAGGAGACGCTCGGCCGGGTTCCGCTGTTCGCGGGGGTTAAGCCCAAGGACCTGAAGAAGCTCGGGAAGCGGATGACCGAGCGGACGTTCTCCGCGGGGGACCAGATCACGATCGAGGGCCAGAGCGGCCTCGGTTTCTTCGTCATCGAGGAGGGCAACGCGACGGTGAGCCGTAGCGGCGAGACCGTGGTGACGCTTGGCCCCGGGGACCACTTTGGCGAGGTCGCCTTGATCGACAGCGGGCCTCGGTCAGCAACTGTGGTGGCGGACACGGAGCTGCGCTGCCGAGGCATGTCGGCCTGGGAGTTCAGGCCGTTCGTCGAGGAGCACCCCGAGGTCGCCTGGGGGCTCCTCGAGACGCTGGTCCGCCGGTTGCGCGAGGCCGAGAGGCCGGCCGTATAGCGCGGAGTCAGGCCGCCTGCGGCTGCGGGTCCGGCCGCACGATCACTGTGTCAGCGACCTCGAGTACCTCGTCGGCCGGCCTGTCGACCTGCTGCGCGTGTTCCCTGACCTTCTCGATGCTCGACGCCTGATAGATGCAGATCGTGCCGAGGGTGCCACCTCCTCCTTGATCACGTAGCTGCGGATCCAGGCGATGTCATCCGGGAACTCGCTGGCGGCGACCTCCTTGGAACGCTCGGCGGTCTTCTCAAGCGCCGCGGGTGACTCCCAGGCCCGCTCGCGGCGGATCGCGTACGTGTAGATCTGTCTCCCTCCGTCGTGGATGCCGACCAGCCTACGCAGATAGCATCGCCGGGCGGGTGGCGAAGATCAAGGTCAAGAACCCCGTCGTCGAGCTCGACGGCGACGAGATGACTCGGATTCTCTGGGCCTTCATCAAGGACAAGCTGATCCTGCCGTACCTCGACGTGGACCTGCGGTACTTCGACCTGTCGATCCAGAAGCGCGACGAGACCGACGACCAGATCACCGTCGACGCCGCGAACGCGATCAAGGAGCATGGGGTCGGGGTCAAGTGCGCGACGATCACCCCTGACGAGGCCCGGGTGGAGGAGTTCGGGCTGAAGGAGATGTGGCGCTCGCCGAACGGGACGATCCGCAACATCCTCGGCGGCGTCATCTTCCGCGAGCCGATCGTGATCTCGAACGTGCCGCGGCTCGTGCCCGGCTGGAAGAAGCCGATTGTGATCGGCCGTCACGCCTTCGGAGACCAGTACCGCGCGACGGACATCGTCGTTCCGGGCGAGGGCGACCTGCGGCTGACCTTCACACCGAAGGACGGGGGCGATCCGATGGACCTCGACGTCTACGACTTCCCGGGCGGCGGTGTGGCGCTCGCCATGTACAACCTCGACGACTCGATCCGCGATTTCGCCAGGGCCTCCTTCCGCTACGGCCTGGAGCGCGGTTACCCCGTCTACATGTCGACCAAGAACACGATCCTGAAGCGCTACGACGGCCGCTTCAAGGATCTCTTCCAGGAGGTCTACGAGTCGGAGTTCAAGGAGGAGTTCGAGCAGCGGGAGCTCACCTACGAGCACCGGCTGATCGACGACATGGTCGCCGCGTCGCTGAAGTGGGAGGGGGGCTACGTCTGGGCCTGCAAGAACTACGACGGCGACGTCCAGTCCGACACCGTGGCGCAGGGCTTCGGCTCGCTCGGCCTGATGACCAGCGTCCTGATGACCGCCGACGGCCAGACCGTCGAGGCCGAGGCGGCCCACGGCACCGTAACCCGCCACTACCGCCAGCACCAGCAGGGCAAGGCGACCTCGACGAATCCGATCGCATCGATCTTCGCCTGGACCCGCGGGCTGGCGGCGCGCGGCCGGATGGACGGGACGCCGGAGGTCAGCGAGTTCGCCGAGACCCTCGAGCGCGTCTGCGTGCAGACGGTCGAGAGCGGCAAGATGACCAAGGACCTCGCGCTGCTGATCGGCCCGGATCAGCCGTTCCTGACCACGGAGGAGTTCCTGGCGGCGGTGGAGGAGAATCTCCGCGCCGCAATGCCCTAACCCCCACCGTCGGTTAGCGGATTATCCCGCGACCAAGTGACCGACGGACGCGATCGATGACGACGACGGGGCGACGGACGACGTCGCGCCAGGTGAAGCGCAGAACGCGGTACCCATGCGCAACCAACCGGCTGTCGCGGTCGCGGTCCTGGTGGAACGCCCGCCTGGTGGCGTGCGACTGAATCCCGTCAACCTCGACGACCAGCGACGGGGGCCAGAAGAAGTCGACCGTAAACCCGAGCAGCTCTACGTTGACCAAGGGGGACGGCAGGCGGCCTCGGCGACAGAGCGCCAGAAACCTCTCCTCCAGCTCCGAGCGGGTCAAGCTGGAACCGATCTCGTGGTCCGCGAGCAGCCGGCGAACGGCCCTCACGCCGGGTCGCCGCCGTGCGCGGCGCGCCGCGTCCGCAAGCTGGGTCGGGTCGCATAAGCGGAGGCGCTCGGCTTCGTCGGCCGCTCGCTCAAGGGTGCGCCGGGAGATCCCGCTTGCGGCCAGATCGAGGATCGTGCGCCAGGGAGCGGTGACCGGGATACCGTCGCGCTCCGCCACCTCGTCCGGATGGAAGGAACGACAGCGGTGGTCAACCACTCCGCTGTGTCGCCGCCGGTTCTGCCCCTCGAGGGTGACGTGGACCGGGCCCTCCTGTACCGAGTGGCTGGGCACGAGCTCCCAGAGCTCGGCCGCATCTCGATGGCTGAGGAGCGCCCTCTCCCCGCAGGCAAGCACCGCGGCGTGCCAGCGTGCCGGTCGGGCGAGAGGCGCCCCCGCGACCAGGTAGACCCCCCGGTGGATCCGGCGCAGCCAGCCAGCCCGCTCGCGATTCCAAAGCTGCTCGGGGGTGAGCCCCAATCCGCGAAGCTGCTCGAGCGAGGCAACGCCATGCTGCCGGCTGGCTAGCTCGACAATGAGCCGCCCCCACGGCGCGGTCAGTTGACGGGTCACATTGCCCCTAAGTGACCGCACCGTGCCGAGTCGCCCCCGGCCCGCGCTTGCGCGGTCAGTTAGCGGGCCACTTCCCTGGCAAGTGACCGCGGCGGAGGGGGTTTGAGATGATCCCGCCGCTTCCGAGACAAGGAGACTTCGAACGTGAGCAACGGCCCAGTCAACGTAACCGTCACCGGCGCCGCCGGCCAGATCGGCTACGCGATCCTCTTCCGCATCGCGGCCGGCGAGATGCTCGGCCCCGACACGCCGGTGAAGCTGCGCTTGCTCGAGATCCCGGACGCGATCAAGGCCGCTGAGGGCACCGCGATGGAGCTCGACGACTGCGCCTTCCCGCTGCTGGCGGGGATCGACATCTCCGACGACCCGAAGGAGGCGTTCGACGGAGCCAACATCGCCCTCCTGGTGGGCGCGCGTCCCCGCTCGAAGGGCATGGAGCGCGCCGACCTGCTCGAGGCGAACGGCGGAATCTTCAAGCCGCAGGGCGAGGCGCTCAACGAGCGGGCCGCCGATGACGTCAGGGTGCTCGTCGTCGGCAACCCCGCCAACACGAACTGCCTGATCGCGATGTCACACGCCCCCGACATCCCGAACGAGCGCTTCACGGCGATGATGCGGCTCGACCACAACCGCGCCATCGCCCAGCTCGCCAACAAGCTCGGGTGCCCGGTCAGCGACATCAAGCGGATGACGATCTGGGGCAATCACTCGCCGACCCAGTACCCCGACCTCGTCAACTGCCTGGTCGACGGCAGCCCTGCCTGGGCGCAGGTCGACGACGACGCCTGGATCGCCGACGAGTTCATCCCGACGGTCGCCAAGCGCGGCGCGGCGATCATCGAGGCGCGGGGCGCCTCCAGCGCGGCCTCCGCGGCTAACGCCGCGATCGACCACGTGCACGACTGGGTGCTCGGCACGCCGGACGGGGACTGGGTCTCGATGGCCGTCCCCTCCGACGGCTCCTACGGCGTCGAGGAGGGCCTGATCTCCGGCGCGCCCTGTGAGTGCTCCGGCGGCGAGTGGAAGGTGGTCGAGGGTCTCGAGATCAACGACTTCTCGCGCGAGCGGATCGACAAGAGCGTCGACGAGCTCAAGGAGGAGCGCGACGCGGTCAAGCAGCTCGGCCTGGTCTAGATGCGAGGGTGCGCCGCAGGGAGGCGAGGCGCAACCCGACTCATGCGGTGTAACCCTTGCCCTTCCGCTTGATCCGGCCGTCCTTCTCCAGGTCGGGGAGGACCCGGTAGAGGTAGTTCGGGTGGTTCAGCTTCATCTTCTTGCCGAGCTCCGAGACCGTGATCCCGGGGTTCTGCTTGATGATCCGAACGGCCTGGTCGGCGCGCGTGGAGCCCCGGCGGCGCCGGCGAGTCGTGCCGCCTCGCCGGCCGGTGGCACGGCGGACTGCGCTCTTGCCCAGCCCGGCGAGCGCTGCCTCGACCTGCTTGCGCTCGTCGTCGAGCTCGCGCAGGCGACGCTCGAGCAGCGTCCGGGCCTGGTCGACGGTGTTTGAGACTCTTGGCATTCGTTAGTCCTCTCTGAGCCGGATGACAGTTACACCACCGTAACGGTTAGGTTCACGAGTTAGTGGACTCGAACCGTCAGGTGGTGGTTATCGCCCGCGTGCTGCTGCCGGCGGGACGTGACCGGCTGGCCGCGCGCTTCGAGCTCCGGGAGGGAGGCCTCGAGGCGACCCGTGCCGATCTGCTGGCGATGGCGGCCGGCGCGAGCGCCCTGGTCGCGGATGCCAGCGTCCCGGTCGATGCGGAGGTGCTCGATGCCTGCGGCGACGGTCTGCGGGTTGTGGCGAACTTCGCCGTCGGCTACGACAACGTCGATCTCGATGCCTGCCGCGAACGGGGCGTGATCGTCACCAACACCCCCGACGTGCTGACCGAGGCGACCGCCGAGCTGGCCCTGGGCCTGACGCTCGCGGCGGCGCGCCGGATGAGCGACGCCGAGCGGGACCTTCGCGCCGGCCGCTGGCGGGGCTGGGACCCGGCCGCCTACCGAGGCATCGAGATCCGGGGCTCGACCGTCGGGGTGGTCGGCATGGGACGAATCGGCCAGCGCTACGCGCGCCTCGCACACGGGGTTGGTGCCGAGATCGTCTACGCCGGGCCGTCGCCGAAGCCGGAGGCGGACAGAGAGCTCGCCGCCCGCCGGCTCGAGTTCGACGAGCTGCTCCGATCCGCCGACGTCGTCAGCCTTCACGCCCCCTCCACGCCCGAGACGCGGGGGCTGGTCGGCCGCAGGGAGCTGGAGCTGATCGGTCCCGAAAATGTCCTGGTCAATACCTCGCGCGGGCCGCTGGTTGACTCCGAGGCGGTCGCGGACGCGCTCGAGAGCGGAGCGCTCGGCGCCGCCGGCCTCGACGTCTACGAGAACGAGCCCGAGGTCAATCGACGGCTGCTGGAGGCGCCGCGCTGCGTGCTGCTCCCCCACATCGGCTCCGCGACGATCCCGTCGCGCGATGCGATGGCCTCAGCGGTCGCGGACAACGTGATCGCCGTCCTGGACGGCGAGAGCCCGCCGAGCCGAGTGGCCTAGCGCGAGACCGGCCGCTCGCCGGACTCGCGGGCGGCCTTTCTGCTTCTCGGCAGGGTGCCCATGATCGCGTCCCAGAGCGGGGAGGAGACGCCGAAGCCGTAGCGGTGGTCCTGGAAGTGGTGGCGCATGTGGTGGCTGCGCAGCCGCTTCCCGAAGTTGGTCTTGGGCACGTGGTGATGCAGGTGGTAGTGGGTGTAGTCGTAGGTCAGGTAGCCGGCGATGAAGCCCGAGAAGGCCGGGAAGGCGTCAGGCGTCCCGAAGACGAGCACGTAGAGCCCGAGGAACAGGGCCGCGAGCGGGACGCTCACCGCGGGAGGCATCACGAGCCGCATGGCGTCGTTCGGGTGGTCGTGATGGACGCCATGGATGATGAAGTGAAGGCGGTCGCCCCCGCGGAACTTTGGCTCCCAGTGAAACAGCAGCCGGTGGAGCCAATACTCGGTCAGGGTCCAGATCCCGATGCCGGCGAGGAAGAGGAGCGCGACCGTCCCCACGGCGAGGTCGCGGTCGATCCCGAGCCAGATGCCGCCGATCACCACCGGGACGAAGATGATCGCCGGGATGACCGGATGCACCCGCGAGAAGAAGTCGAGGAAGCGGCTCTCGAACATCGGCGGCGAGGCCGAGAGCTGCGCTGTCCGCTCGTGCGCCATCGGCGCTGATCTTAGCGAGGCCGATCCGGTCCCCGGGGCTTTGCGCTGTTAGCGAAACTCGTGACCAACCGGTGAAAAAAGAAGAGCGCCATTTGCGGAAACGGCGCTCGCGGTGAGGCCGCTTGAATGGCATGATCGAGCCAAGTCACGGGCCTGACTCACCCGGACCGCATCACCCGAAACAGACGATCCGGCGGCGTTATGGGGCGCCGTCTCGACGAGAGAGGATGGGGCACCTTGGCCGAAGGTCGAGCACGCCATGCTGCCGTGAGCTGCGACGAGTGCTTTTTCCGCCGTCGCGGCCTCTGCGCCCTCGGCCTCGACTCGCCCTGTCCCACCTTCCGGCCCGACACTCCCGAGGGACTGGTCCCGCCTCGGCAGCCGGCGCTGTTGATCCGGGATCGAAGCGGTCGCCGGGCTGCACGCCTGGAAGCCGCGGCGTAGCCGCCCCCTTGACGCGGGGCGGTCGCTTGCACCTGCGGCCGGATGGCGAAGCGGTGCCGTCGCCCCTTTAGAGTCCCCGGCCGGGGCTATGGGGCGTCGCTCTTGAAGATCACCGTGCTCGGCAAGTCTCCGTCTTGGCAGGACGCCGGGGGAGCCTGTAGCGGATACCTGATCCAGACCGACTCGGCCACGGTCCTGCTCGACTGCGGGAATGGCGTCTTCGGCAAGCTGCGCGAGCACGTCGACTACACGGAGGTCGAGGCGGTGGTGATCTCGCACCTCCACGCCGACCACTTCCTGGACCTCGTCCCGTACTCCTACGCGCTGATCTACGCGCCCAAGCAACAGCCGGTCCCGGTCCACATCTGGGAGGGAACCGACAACCCGGCCCACCCGCGGCTGATCGCTCCTCCGGGAGCGGTGGAGACCTTTCGCCAGGTGGTCGGCGCCTGGGGCAACGACGACCTGATCGAGAGCGCCTTTCGGGTCGAGGAGTACTCCGCCGGCGATCGCGTCGAGGTCGGAGACGTCTGGATGAGCTTCCACCCGGTGCCGCACTTCGTCGAGACCTTTGCCGTCCGGATCGGCTCGGAGGGCGGCGGCGAGATCGCTTACAGCGCCGACACGCGGCCCGGCGGGGAGATCATCGATGCGGCGAGGGACGCGGACCTCCTGATCATCGAGGGAACCCTGCCTCGACCTGAGCGCACCGGCGTCCGCGGCCACCTCACCCCCGAGGAGGCGGGCGAGCATGCGAAGCGAGCCGGAGCGAAGCGCGTGGTGGTCACTCACATCTCGGACGAGCTCGGCGACGACTGGGCGCTGGAGCAGGCCGAGCGCGGGTTCGGCGGCCCGGTCGAGATCGCCCACGAGGGAGCGGTGTACGAGGTCTGAGCTCGGCCGGTCACGAGCCACTGGCTATCTTGTGAGCCGATGACCAGGCAGCGCGATCCCTTCGCCGACTTCGCCCGGATGCGCCGGGAGATGGACGAGCTGCTCGGCGACTTCTGGGACCAGGCGGGTTACCGGCAGCGCCAGCAGGTCGCCGCCTTCGTGCCGCGCGTGGACGTCTACTACTGCGGCGAGGGCGCTCCCCAGAAGGCGGTCGTCAAGGTCGAGTTGCCCGGAATCGAGCTGGACGCGGTCAACCTCGAGGTCCGCGGCAGGACGCTGGTGATCAGCGGGGAGCGTCCCGTTCGCGAGACCGAGGGGCGCACCTACCAGCAGGTCGAGCTCCCCTCGGGGCCGTTCCGGCGGCTCGTCGAGCTCTCCGTCGACGTCGATGCAGAGGGCGCCGAGGCGACCTACGAGGACGGGATCCTCCGGGTCGAGCTGCCGACGCGAGTCCCGCAACCCGCCCGCCAGGTTCCGATCGAGCGCGCGGAGTAGCGGGCGGGCCCCCGGTAAGGCCAACCGAGATGGCGGACGTCCAGACCCCCCGGCTCGAGGTGGTGGAGATTCCCGACGCCGAGCAGGCCGTCGCGCGGATCTCGGATCGGCTCCCGGACGCCCTGCCGATCCTCCCGCTCCGGGAGACGGTCACCTTTCCCGACACGCTGACGCCGCTTGCCGTCGGCCAGGAGCGCTCGATCAAGCTGGTCAACGACGTCCTCTCTGGCAACCGGCTGCTCGCGATGGTCGCCTCGAAGGACCCCGAGAACGACACGCCAGGCCCGGACGACCTCTACCAGGTCGGCGTCGCCGGAACGGTGGCCCGGATGATGAAGGTCCCCGACGGCACGCTCCGGATCCTGGTCCAGGGGGCCCAGCGGCTCCGGATTCTCGACTACGTCGTCGAGCAGCCCTATCTGGTCGCGCGGATCGAGGAGCTGCCGGACGTGCTCGAGCCATCGACCGAGCTCGAGGCGCTGACCCGCAACGTGCAGAGCACCTTCACGCAGATCATCGACGCGATCCCGTACCTGCCCGAGGAGCTCCAACTCGCGGTCGCCAATCTCGACGACCCATCCGCGCTCTCGCACCTGATCGCCGGGGCGCTCCGTATCTCCACCGCCGAGAAGCAGGAGCTGCTCGAGCAGGTCGACGTCACGAAGCGGCTGCGCCGGCTCTCCGAGATCCTCACTCGCGAGCTCGAGGTGGTCCAACTCGGCTCGAAGATCCAGTCGCAGGTCGAATCCGAGATCGACAAGGGCCAGCGCGAGTACTTCCTCCGCCAGCAGCTCAAGGCGATCCAGGAGGAGCTCGGGGAGGGGGACGAGCAGCAGGCCGAGATCAACGAGCTGCGTGAGCGGATCGAGGAGGTGGGCCTGCCGGAGGAGGCGAAGAAGGCAGCCGAGCGCGAGCTCTCCCGGCTCGAGAAGCTGCCTCCTGTCGCTGCCGAGTACGGGGTGATCCGGACCTACCTCGAGTGGCTCGTCGACCTTCCCTGGTCGAAGGAGACCGAGGACAACCTGGATATCGCACACGCGCGCGGCGTGCTCGACGAGGACCACTACGACCTCGAGGAGGTCAAGGACCGGATCCTCGAGTACCTCGCGGTCCGCAAGCTGAACCCGGATTCGCCCGGGCCGATCCTCTGCTTCGTCGGGCCACCGGGCGTCGGCAAGACCAGCTTGGGCCGCTCGATCGCCCGCGCCCTCGGCCGCGAGTTCGAGCGCATCTCGGTGGGCGGCGTCCGCGACGAAGCCGAGATCCGCGGCCACCGGCGCACCTATATCGGCGCTCTCCCCGGCACGATCATCCGCGCGCTCCGCGACGCCGGCACCCGCAACCCCGTCTTCATGATCGACGAGATCGACAAGATGGGCTCCGACTTCCGGGGCGATCCCGCGAGCGCGATGCTGGAGGTGCTCGACCCGGCGCAGAACTCGACCTTCCGCGACCACTACCTCGACCTGCCGTTCGACCTCTCCGAGGTCCTCTTCATCGCGACCGCCAACGTCCTCGACACCGTCCCGATGGCGCTCCAGGACCGGATGGAGGTCATCAACCTGGCCGGCTACACCGTCGAGGAGAAGCTCCACATCGCCAAGCGATACCTCGTGCCGCGCCAGCTCGGCGCGAACGGGCTGAAGCCGTCGCAGATCGAGTTCGCCGACGCCGCGCTCAGCGCGATCATCGACGAGTACACGCGCGAGGCGGGTGTCCGCAACCTCGAGCGAACGATCGGGACGATCTGCCGCAAGGTCGCCCGCCAGGTCGCCGAGCGGAAGGCGAAGGGCAAGGTGCGCATCTCGGCCAAGCGGGCGCGCGAGCTGCTCGGAAAGCGCCGCTTCTTCTCGGAGCAGCGCCGCCGGACCAAGGACCCCGGCGTCGCCACGGGCCTGGCCTGGACCCCGGCCGGCGGCGAGGTTCTGTTCGTCGAGGCGACGGCCGTGCCGGGTTCCGGGAACCTGACGATCACCGGCCAGCTCGGTGACGTGAT
>Ga0070741_10008749_pt1 | contig 20083 bp, 15 predicted proteins | sample Coa_R1_4_FD_66440 | JGI IMG/M metagenome (GOLD analysis project Ga0070741, IMG submission 66440) | Surface soil microbial communities from Centralia Pennsylvania, which are recovering from an underground coalmine fire - Coalmine... | ecosystem: Environmental > Terrestrial > Soil > Unclassified ...
CCCCTGTCTGCTGGAACTGGAGCTCACCGAGCCTTCGCTGTTCCTGTCCCACGCCGCCGGCTCCGCCGAGCGCCTGACCGTAGCCTTGCTGCGGCGCTATCCCCCGCGACTCGCTCGCACCTGATACCCACTCGCTCGCACCGGCCGCGCGCCTCGCTCCCACCTGCCCCCCGACTCGCTCGCTGCCGGCGCGCAGACGTCAAGTTGCTTCTGGACGCGCCTCAAAGCCCGACGAGTCCGCAAATTGTGAGGCACCGCACACGAAATACCTCCCAAGCGCCTATCGCAAAGAAACCTTCACATTTCCGTCACGGAGATGACGTGCATCGCAGCGAGGCTGACCGCGCCAGAAGCCAGACGCCCGCAACATGAGGTTCCGGAAGGCTGACATGAAGGCGACGGGTATCAACCAGTTCATCGCTCGCGTGGATGCAGTTGAATATGGCATTTGCCGTAGGCTGAACCGAGGCGCATCGCTCCTCCTGCCTCGCGTCACATTCCAGCTCGCCAGCCGTCTGGGAGACGGCATCGTCTGGTACGTGCTGATCCTGGCACTGCCGGTTCTGTATGGGCCGGCGGCCGTGAAGCCGGCGATGATCATGGCGCTGACCGGGGTACTGGGTGTGGCGCTCTACAAGCTGCTCAAGCGCGTTTTCCTGCGCGAGCGGCCGTTCATCACGCACTCCTCGATCGCGCTTGCCGGTGCTCCGCTCGACCGCTACAGCTTTCCCTCGGGTCACACCCTGCATGCAGTGTCCTTTGCCTGGCAGGCCTCGATTCACTTCCCGGAGCTCACCTGGGTCCTCGTGCCGCTTGCAGCGCTCATTGCCAGCTCGCGCGTGGCGCTCGGGCTCCACTACCCCACTGACGTGCTCGTGGGCGCGGCGATCGGTGCATCCCTGGCCGAACTGGGAATCTCGCTGACCTGACTCCGCGTGCGCGTTCTCCTCGTCTCGGACGTCTACTTCCCACGAGTCAACGGCGTTTCCACCTCCATCCGCACCTTCCGAGAGGATCTGGCGGGTTGCGGCATCGAGACTCTCCTGGTGGCGCCGCGGTACGTGAGCTCATCTGCGGAGGAGTGTGGCGTGATCCGCGTGAGGTCTTCCGGTGTGCCAGGAAATCCGGAGGATCGTCGCATGCAGTGGGGCGCGCTGGTCCGAGCACTCGAAAGCGTGCCGAGAGGCAGGGTGGATGTGGTGCACATCCATACGCCGTTCATTGCGCACTATGCGGGGAGCCGATTCGCCCGCCGCTCGAAAATCCCCTGCGTCGCGACCTATCACACCTTCTTCGAGGAGTACCTGCACCACTACGTGCCCGTCCTGCCGCGGCGCATCGGACGCTTCTTGGCGCGCAGCTTCACGCGCTCGCAGTGCGATGACGTGCAGGCGCTGATCGCACCATCGGAGCCGATGCGAGACATCCTCCTGACATACGGCATATCGACTCCGGTACACGTCGTGCCGACCGGTTTGCCGGCGGATCGTTTTCGAGCGGGTGACGGCGCTCGCTTCCGCGCGGCTGCGGGGCTGCCTGCCGAGCGCCCGCTGGTCAGCTACATCGGGCGCGTAGCCCACGAGAAGAACATCGACTTTCTCGTGAAGGTGTTCGTCGAGGTGCGGCGCACAGTGCCGCAGGCCATGCTGGTCATTGCGGGTGAGGGGCCGGCCAGAGAGGGCTTGAAGTCCCGTATCGCGACGCTGGGCCTGCAGCAGGATGTCTGCTTCACAGGCTATCTCGATCGCGACACCGGCCTGCTGGACTGCTACGCGGCCGCGGACGTCTTCGTATTCGCTTCCCGCACGGAGACTCAAGGTCTGGTGCTGCTGGAGGCGATGGCGCAAGGCACTCCCATCGTCTCGACCGCAGAGCTCGGCACGCGGTCCATTCTCAAGGCCGCCAGCGGCGCGCTCGTGGTGGAGGAGCGGCTGGAACCGTTCGCCGCCGCGGTGGTGCGCCTGCTCCAGGACCCGGCCCTGCGCCAGGATCTGGCGGAACGCGGACGAAATTACGCGCGCACCTGGTCCTCGGCCGCCATGGCCCGCCGAATCGCAGACCTGTACGAATCAGTCCAACTCCCCTCGAGCTCGGCGCCGGCTGCGGCCTGAGCCGACCGTAGCGTGACGCGGTCGTCGCTCGCGGGCGACAGCGCTGGAATGACCGGAGTTCTGCGCTACACTTTTCGGCGCGGCTGAAAGTTCGCCCCGGGGCGCTTTCGGCACCGCTACACTGCCAGTCTTCGCGGGGTGTTGGAGCAGGGCATGGGGGCCAAGCGCGCGCTGATCGTGGACGATTCGAAGTCCGCGCGGCTGTTTCTGGCACGGATGCTGGAAAAATACGAAATCGACGTCGACAGCGTCGAGAACGCCGAATCCGCGATCGACTATCTGGCCACGCACCGTCCCGATGTGATCTTCATGGATCATCTGATGCCGGGGATGGATGGCTTCCAGGCGGTGCAGGCGATCAAGAACAACCCGGTGACCGCCACCATTCCGATCATGATGTACACCTCGCAGGAAGGAGAGCTGTACCTCGGACAGGCGCGGGCGCTCGGTGCCGTCGGCGTGCTGCCCAAGCAGATCAAGCCGACGGATGTCTCGAAGGTGCTGTACCAGCTGCACCTGCTGGCCGATCGCCGCAGCGCCTATCAAGCCAGCTTCCGCGCTCTGACGCTGCAGCCCCCTGAAGGATCGGCTGCCGAGCCGAGTGCCGCCAACGACTCCGGCCTGGTTCCCAAGATTCTGACCGAGACGAGCCTGCGGGAGCAGTTCGCGGAGCTGCGCCGCGCATTGGTCGCGGGGGTCGACACCCAGACGGATCGGATCACCGCAGAGGTTCGCGCGCTGCTGCTCGAGGCGATGCCGCCGCCCTCGCCGGCTCAGCCCGCCGATCCGCTGCTGCCACGATCGACGTGGCAGTGGGGCTGGATCACGGCCGCGATCGCCCTGGCGATCGCGCTTGGCACCACCGCCTTGTGGTGGCGGCAGGCGACGCAGCTCGAGGCCCTGACCGCGGAGGTCACTCAGCTTCGCCATGATATAGTGACCCACGGCGCTACGACCCCCACCACGAGCACGAGCGGCGCAGCAGATCTGCGAGCGGGCGGCGGCGCCCTGGCCCCGAGCGCCAAGACCGCGGCCGGCCAGGCACCGGCCAGAGCACTGCCGACGGATTTCAAACCCCTGGTCGTGACGGTCCCTTACGGGGCGGACGCGTTTGGCGGCCCGCGCGTGGAGATCGTTCGACAGCTCCTCGACAGGCTCGTCAAGGAAGGCCGCAGCGGCGTCGTCGACATCAAATCCTATGCGGGACGTTTCTGTCTGATGGGCAATGCAACCGATGGCTTCTCTCTGGCGCCGGATGAAACCCCTTTCACCCGGTGCGACATGGTAGGCAACCCCGCCGAGGAGGGCCTCTCCGCGGCGCAGCGCATTCCATTGCCGATGGCCAACCTCATAGGCGGCACTCGCAACGCCTCGCACGGGACTCTCGACGTGCAACCCTCGACCGGGGATGCGACCCTCACCGTGACCCCATATCCGCAGGTCACCCCCGATCTCACCGCCGGAGCCTGGAATCGCGCGGGTAGTGCCAACAACCGCATCGAGATCCGGGTGCGCTGATCGAGCGCTGGTTCGCCGTGTCGCTTCGACCTGAACAGGATTTCCGTCCGCCGCGCTGGCTGCGCAATCACCACGTGCAATCGATGCTGGCGAGCACGATCGTGCGCCGTGGTGCCGTTGCGCGGCGGGCTGCGGCTGTCGTGGAGGTCCAGAAGGAGCTTCTGCTGGATTGCGGCGACGGCGTTCGGCTGCAGTGTTTTCAATCCAGGCCGACGCACGGCAATGGCCGACCCGTCGTCATCCTGCACGGCTGGGAAGGGAGCGCGCAGTCGCTGTACATCCTGTCACTTGCGCAGCAACTCTTCGAGCGCGGTTTTGAGGTCATGCGGCTCAATCTGCGCGATCACGGCGAAACTCATCATCTGAATCGCGAGCTGTTTCATTCGTGCCGCCTTGCCGACGTGGTCGGTGCGCTGCGGGCACTGCAGGCGCTTCACCCGGGTGAAGCCCTCAGGCTGGCGGGGTTCTCGCTCGGCGGTAATTTCCTGTTGCGTGCGGCGGTTCTGGCTTCCGAGGCGAATCTGCGGATCGCACAGGTGGTGGCGGTCTCGCCGGTGCTCGATCCCGGTGAGACGCTCAGCGCCCTCGAGCAGTCTTTTCCCGGCTATCAGCTCTATTTCGTGCGCAAGTGGATGCGCTCGCTGTGGAAGAAACAGGCCGTCTGGCCGCGTGACTACGACTTCCGCGAGCTCGCGCGCATGGCAAATCTGCGGCGCATGACCGCCGAGCTGGTCCGTCGCTTCACGGAATTTCCGACACTCGAGGACTATCTGAACGGCTATGCCATCACCGGCAGCCGATTGGCGCGGCTCGAGGTCCCCGCGCGGATCATCACTTCGCTGGATGATCCGATCATTCCCGCCCACGCGCTGCAGAAGCTGGCACGCGCCTCCTCGCTGCGGTTGACCGTGACCCGGCACGGGGGACACTGCGGTTTCCTGGACCGGCTGTCCGGACCGACCTGGGTGGAGCGCCGGATCGTGGCGGAATTCGAGGCCGGCCGCGTCGAAGAGTCTCACGCGGAGATCCTCGCCAGCGCCTGAGTCAGGCGTTTCCCGATTTCCGTTTCTCGTCGAATCGGATGATCGGCTCCTCGCCGGTCGCAGTGACCTCGCCGTCGACGATCGCCCCGCGGGCGATGGCGATATTCCGGGCGACGATGTCGGCACGAACGACGGCGGTGGCCCGGATCTCGACCTTACCTACGACCACCAGCCTGCCGGAGATGCTGCCGGCGATCACCGCCGCCTGCGCGTGGATCTCCCCGTCCCATTGCGAACCGGTTGCCATGCTCAGTGTCCCGCCGACCCGCCCATCGCCACGGACCGAGCCGCTCACGATCACGGCGCCAGCGGCTTCGAGATCCCCGCTGAGATGACAGCCGGCGGCGACGAACGTCGGTGAGCTACCGAGCTGATCGATCAGCCTGCGCTTCGGTGCGCTCATCGACGACTCCTTCTTCGGATGGGCCGTAGGGGGGGACTAGAATAGCCCGGGGGTCGGGACCTGCATCAGAAGAGGGTTGGGACGATGTTCACAATCCGAACAAAACTCGCCGCTATCGTGGTGCTCGCGTTGCTCATCGCGGGCTGTAGCCGCGAGCAGCAGGACTGGCGGGCAGCCGAGGCGGCCGACACGATCGAGGCGTACGACCAGTTCGTCCAGCGCCATCCCGAGAGCGAGCTCGTCACTGAGGCGCGCACCCGCGTGGCACAGCTCGGTGAGGAGCGGGACTGGCGCGAGGCGGGTGCGGTGGACACGGCGGATGCCTATCGCCAGTTCCTGACGCAGCATCCCAACGGGAAGTGGGCGCAGGAGGCGCGTGTTCGCATCGAAAGCTTCGCCCTGAGCGGCTCACCGGCGCCTGCGCCCGCCAGCGGCTCAGGCTCGGCCAGTGGCTCCGCGGCGCTCGCGGAGAGCGGTTCCGACGCTGCCCTGGCGAGCTCGGCGGTAGCCTCAGGGATCTCGGCCGCCAGGGCAGGCCCAGGCGCGGCCGGGGCAGGCTCGGGAACCCCCGCGCCTTCAGCGCACGGCCAGAACGGTGCCGCCGCGCAGCTCGGAGCGTTCAACAGCGAAGAGGCCGCGCGAAGGGAATGGCGGGGCCTCACCGGACGCTTCGGCCCCGAGCTCCGGGGGCTCTCGCCCCACATCGTCGCGATCGATACCGCCTCCGGACGTCTGTATCGCCTGCAGGTCCTGGTCAGTAGTGAGGATCGCGCGCACGTCCTATGCGACTCCCTGAAGAAGCGTGGGCAGGGCTGCATGACGGTGCAAACCCGCTGACCAAACCCGCTGCCGGCGGTCCAAAGCTGACAATTCCCGTCACCGCGATCGGCGTCTCGGTTTTCTCCCAAGCCACTGATTAAACTATTATTTTCTGACTGGCACAGCTCTTGCTCCAGTCTCATCGCAAGTTTGAATTGCGAACAACTTCCCCGGTGTTCGCTGCTTCAGCGCCGCGATGCGACTTCCCCCGCCCGCGGCGCTTTTTTCTATCTGCACCCGATCGGGAACCCGGCGGCCGGGTCATACCTTGTAGCCCATGCCGGCCGTACCCACTATGTCACCGTACGGCCGTGCGGCACGAAAGTGTCGCCGACCTATCCCTTCCTCACGACTTTGTTTCCCGATCGATCGTCAGAAGCGCAGGCCATGAAGAAGAGCTTTGGGTCGCATCCTCTGCACGCGGGCGTGCTCGGCACGCCGGCGGCCGCGCCGCTGATGCCCGGTCGCGACCTGGTGCGTTCGCGCACGCTCGAGAATGGATTGCGGGTCATCGTCTGGCCGGTTCACGACATCCCGAATGTGGCCCTCTACAACTGGGTGCGTGCCGGCAGTCGCAACGAGGCACCAGGCATCACAGGCCTGGCGCACTTCGTCGAGCACATGATGTTCAACGGCACGACACGGCACCCGCCGGGCGAGTTCGATCGGCAGATGGAGGCGCAGGGTGGCGCCAACAATGCCTTCACGAGCGATGATGTCACGGTGTACCAGGATTGGTGCCCGCGCAGTGCGCTCGATCTGGTCCTCGATCTGGAGTCCGATCGGATCGCCCACCTCGCCTTCGTGCCGGAGGTCATCGAGAGCGAGCGCGGAGTCGTGGCCTCCGAGAGACGGCTGCGCGTGGATGACAACAACCAGGGGCTGCTCAGCGAGCAGGTGCAGGCGAGTGCCTTCGTGGCGCACGCGTACCGCTTTCCCACGATCGGTTGGCCCTCCGACATCCAGGCGTGGCGCATCGAGGATCTGCAGAGCTTCTTCCGCACCTACTACGCGCCTAACAACCTGACACTCATTCTCGCGGGCGATGTAACCGCGGCAGACGCGTTTGCACTCGTGGAACGGCATTTCGGACCGATCGCGCCTCAGGCCCCTCCGGACAGGGTTCGGGCACGTGAGCCGGAACAGGTCGGCGAGCGTCGCGTGGTCCTGCGGCGAAAGGCGCAAACACCCCTCCTCCAATACGCCTTCAAGGCACCGGCGGCCGCCGATCCGCGCGGACCTGCCGTCAGCCTGCTGCTGTCGGTGTTGGTCGATGGCGACTCATCGCGCTTGCACCGGACACTGGTGGAGCAGAAGCGCGTGGCCGTGGAAGTCGGTGGGCATTGGCACGAGGGCTTCGACCCCGGGCTGTTGTGGCTCTACCTGACACTGCCGCAGGGATCCGATGTTGAACAGACGCAGAGCGCGCTCGATGCCGAGCTGGCGAAAATCGCGGCGCAAGGAGTGACGGACGCAGAGCTGCGACGCGCCAAGAACATGATCGCCGCAGCCTTCTGGCGCAAGCTGGCCACGATTGACGGCAAGGCCCAATTGCTGGGCGAATACGCGGTATTCCACGGCGACCCGCTCAGACTCTTCGATGCGCCGGCGCAGTTCGAGCAGGTCACGCGCCGGCAGGTGCAGGCGGTCGCGCGAGAGATCCTGGACAGGCGACGCCGCACGGTCGGCGTGCTCGTTCCGGAGGAAGAGGAGGCGTGAGCGCGCCGACCTTTGGCGTGAAAGTTCCGGCCCACGAGCGCATCGTGCTCGCGAACGGCCTGACACTCATTCTCGTGCCACGGCGAGACGTGCCGCTCGTGGCTTTCAACGCCGTGTTGCGCGGCGGCGAGACGGCCGATCCTGCCGGAAAGAGGGGTGTCGCTTCCCTGGTGGCCGGGCTGCTGGAGAAGGGTGCGGGCGCGCGTGATGCGTTCGGCTTTGCCGACGCCGTGGAAGGGGTCGGCGGTATTTTCAACGCCGGCGCCGGGCCCGAATCGATCACCGTCCGGGGTCAGTTTCTCGCGCGTGACCAGCACCTGATGCTCGAGCTGCTGGCCGACGTGCTGCTGCGACCCCGGCTCGAGCCGCAGGAGCTGGCGTATCTGCGCGCCCGGCAGATCGAGCTCATCAAGGCTGCGAAGGATTCCGACCCCGCCGAGCTGATCGGCATCTACGGCCGCGCATTCCTGTTCGGCGATCATCCGTACGGTCGCCCGGTTTCCGGCAGCGAGCGCTCGCTGGGCAGCATCGCGCACGAGGACGTACTGCGCCATCGACTGGGCCAGTTCGGAGCGGATCGCCTCACGCTCGTGTTCGCCGGGGACATCGATTCCGAGTGGCTGACCCGCGCCGTCGAGCAGACATTCGCCGACTGGCCACGTGCGCAGCGAACGGTCTCGAAGCTTGCGCAGCCCGCGCGCCTGGGCAAGCGGCGCGTGCTCCTGGTCGATTCACCCGGTTCCACCCAGAGCTACTTCTGGATCGGTGACGTGGGAGTCGACCGTCACTACCGCGAGCGCCCCGCGCTGGATCTGGTGAACACCCTGTTCGGGGGTCGTTTCACATCAATGCTCAACACTGAGCTGCGCGTGAAATCCGGTCTGTCGTACGGCGCGCGCTCGGGCTTCGCGCGCGGCAGCGTCGCAGGCGAGTTCGCCATCCGCTCATTCGTGCAGACACCGGACACCTCGTCGGCCTTGAATCTGGCGCTCCGGACCCTGGGCAAGCTCCACGACCCGGAGGCGATCACGAGTGCAATGCTCGATTCCGCCCGGGCCTATGTACTCGGCCAGTACCCGCTGCATTTCGAGACCGCAGCGGACTGGGCCGCCGTGTTCGGTGAGATCGAGCTGTTCGAGCTCGGCAGCTCCTACATCGACAGCTATGCACCCCAGCTGTGCGAGGTGAGCGTGCCGCAGGCGCGCCGCGTCATCGAGGAAGCCTTCCCGTCCCCTGAGGCAGTCGCCATGGTGTTGATCGGCGATGCAGCGCGGCTGCGTGAGAGTCTGTTGGAATATGGACCGGTCACGGAGATGTCGCTGAGGGAGCCGGACTACGCAGCGGCGCGGGCCTTTGCGGGCGAGGAGCTGGCATTCACGTAACTGTCGTATTGCCGGAAGACGCCTGCGGCGCTTGCGGCCCGCTCACGAAAAGTGTGATTTTCGCTCTTTGTCATAATTGCCGGAAGACGCCTGCGGCGCTTGCGGCCCGCTCACGAAAAGTGTGATTTTCGCTCTATTGTCATAATTGCCGGAAGACGCCTGCGGCGCTTCCGGCCCGCTCACGAAAAGTGTGATTTTCGCTCGCTATGCCCGAACTGCCAGACATCACCGTCTATGTCGAAGCGCTGGAACAGCGTATCGGGGGCGCGCGCCTGGAGTCCGTGCGGATCACCCATCCCTTTCTGCTGCGCAGCTTCGAGCCCAGCCTCGAAGAGCTGCAGGGGCGGCGTGTCATGAGCGTGAAGCGGGTTGGAAAGAGAGTTGCCCTGCAGCTCGAAGGCGACCGCTGGCTCGTCTTCCACCTGATGATTGCCGGTCGCCTGCACTGGTTTGCACGCGGCACGGCGGTTCCCCGCAAGCGAGCCCTCGCCTACGCGGTGTTCGAATCCGGGACGCTGACGCTAACCGAGGCTGGCTCGAAGCGGCGCGCCGCGCTGTACGTGTTTGCCAGCTCCGAGGCGCTGGCGATGCATGATCCGGGCGGCCTGGAGATTCTGGAGAGCTCGTATGAGCAGTTCCGGGCGAGTTTGTGCCGGGAAAATCACACCCTCAAGCGCTCACTCACCGATCCGCATACGTTCAGCGGGATCGGCAACGCCTACTCCGACGAGATCCTGCATCGCGCGAGGCTCTCGCCGGTGGCTCTGACCCAGAAGCTCGATGAAGAGGGCCTGCGTCGGCTGTTCGAGGCGACCCGGACCGTGCTGAGCGAGTGGACGCAGCGCTTGCGTGACGCGGCCGACGGCGAGTTTCCCGAGAAGGTGACCGCGTTCCGTCCGGAGATGGCCGTGCACGGACGCTTTGGAAAGCCCTGCCCGGTGTGCGCGACGCGCGTGCAGCGGATCCGCTATGCGGAGAATGAGACCAACTACTGCCCACGCTGTCAGACCGGGGGCCGGATTCTGGCGGATCGCTCTCTGTCGCGCCTCCTGAAGGACGACTGGCCGCGGACGATCGAGGAGCTGGAGGTATAATTACTCATGGAATACCGCGACTATTACCAGGCACTCGGCGTGAGTCGCAGCGCGACCGCGGACGAGATCAAGAAGTCCTATCGGCGCCTGGCCCGCAAATATCATCCGGATGTCAGCAAGGAGCCGAAGGCGGAGGAGAAATTCAAGGAGGTGCAGGAGGCTTACGAGGTCCTGAAGGATCCGGAGAAGCGCGCCGCCTACGACCAGCTCGGAAGCGAGTGGAAGTCCGGACAGAACTTCCGGCCGCCGCCGGACTGGGGAAGTGGGTTCGAGTTTCGCGGCGGCCCGAGTGCCGGCGCGCGCCAGCGCAGCGCACATCAGGAGGAGGCTTTCGAAGATGCCGCCGGCTTCAGCGATTTCTTCTCTTCGCTGTTCGGCGCTCGCGGATTTGACGGCAACGGACCTTTCGCCGCATCGGCGCGGCCCGCAGCGCGCGATCACCACGCACGCGTGGATGTGGATCTCGAGGAAGCCTACTCGGGCACCACTCGGACACTGGAGCTGAAACGCCCCGAGCTCAAACCCGATGGGACGTTGGAGCTGAAGACGCACACCGTACGCGTGACCATTCCGGCCGGCGTCACCGAGGGGCAGCTCATCCGGCTCGCCGGACAGGGCGAGCAGAGCTCCGGGCAGCGCAAGCCGGGGGACCTGTATCTCGAGGTGCGGATCAAAGCTCACCCCCTGTTCCAGGTCGATGGCCGCGATATCACCCTCACCCTGCCGATCGCACCGTGGGAGGCCGCGCTCGGAGCGAGCGTGACGGTTCCAACACCGGGCGGGGCGGTCGAGATGCACATCCCTGCGAACTCGCAGTCAGGCCAGAAGCTGCGCCTGCGCGGGCGCGGCCTGCCGGGGCAGCCCGCAGGCGATGAGTACGTCCAGCTCAAAGTGCTCGTGCCGCCGGCCAACTCGCCGGAGGCTCGCGCGTTGTACGAGCAGATGCGGCAGGAAATGGCCTTCGATCCACGCGCACAGCTCGGGAGGTGACATGTCAGAGCCCGACAAAGGATCGGATACCCGGGTGCTGGGGGAGACGGACTGGATCGCCGCCAGCGAGGTCTGTCAGTTGTGCCTGATCGATCTGACAGTGATCGTGGAGCTCGTCGAGCTGGGGGTGGTCGCCTCGCGTGGGCGCGCTCCGGAGGAATGGCTCTTGCCGGCGCTGTCGCTGCCGCGGCTCCGAGTCGCTGGGCGGCTGATGCGCGATCTGGGCGTCAATGTGACCGGCGCCGCCCTGGCGATCGAGCTGCTCGAGTCCCAACATCGGCTGGAGCGGCGCATCCGCCATCTCGAGCGTCTGGCTCAGGAGTAAGCGGCCACGCTGACGGCCGCATGCGGCTGCTCAGCCGAACGCCAACGGATTGTCCTTGAGCCAGGCGGACTCCTCCGCCGTACTGTCGCGGCCGAGGATGGCGTTGCGGTGGGGAAATCGGCCGAATCGCTGGATCAGCTCGCGATGGCGCTGGGCCGACTCGAGCGACGCTTCGAACGTGGCGCTCAGCTCGGTCGGGGCTTCCTGCCGCAGGCGTGCGAAGGCCGCTACGGATTCGTCCTGCACTTCGGGCAGTTCGGCATGCTGCAGCGGCATATAGAAGAAAATACGCTCCACCACGTTGAGCGCGGCATCCGCCGCCGACTGCATGCCTGACAAAGTCAATCCCAACGCCTGCGTGTCATTGGCGAACGCTCGAGCCGTGTTGCGGTGGATCTGACGGGGAAACTGATCGAGTAGAATGATCAGGCTCAGCCGCCTGCGCGGACTGTCAGCCCAGCTGGTCAGTTGCCCGGCGGCCGCGCGCTCGAGGAGGCCAGTGAATGCGCGCCGGATCTGCTCATCCCGCTGCGCCCGTGCGGGCGAGCCCGACTCGAACCAGATGGCCGCGCGACGCGCCAGCGCCTGGCCGCGCGTGGCGGCATCGCCGAGCGCAGGCAGCGGCCCTGTCCAGGCCTTGCTGAACCAGAACTCGCGTATTCTGAGCGCCTCGTCCATCCCTCATTCCGAGCGCGTCTGGTCCGCCTGGAACAGGCCCTCGAGCTGTTGCGCGGCTTCGCGGGAGGCGGCGAGGAACTTCGTCTCATCCTCCTTCACGGCATACTGCGCTTCGAGCGTGGCCTCATCATGCTGGCGGAATTTGCGCACCGCAGCGCGCGCGCTGGCCGCCGGCTCCCCCAGAGTCTCGAGCACTGCCGCGGCCATTTCGAGACTGGAAACGAACGTCTCGCGAATGATGTAACGCACGCCAATGTCCTTGAGTGCAAAGGCGTGCTGGCGATTGCGGGCGCGAGCGAAAATCTTCAGCCTTGGGAATTGCTCGCGCGCGAGGGAGGCCGCACGCACCGAGGCCTCCACGTCATCGATGGCCACGACGAAGATCGCGGCGTTTTCCGCGCCTGCCGCGCGAAGCAGGTCGAGACGGGAGGCATCGCCGTAATACACTTTGTTGCCGAACTTGCGCACGAAATCCACGTGGGTCTGATTGGAATCCAGCGCGGTGAAGGCGATGTGTCTGGCCTGCAGCACGCGCGCCACGATCTGACCAAATCTGCCGAAACCGGCGATGATCACCCGGTTTTCCCGCTCGTCGATGCCATCGAAGGGGCGCTGCGGCTCACTCTCCGAGCGTCGCTGCAGCCAGTCATACAGGATGAGCAGCAGCGGACCGAGCATCATCGACAGCGTGACGGCCAGGATCAGCAGATTGGCCGTCTGCTGGCTCACGATGCGCTCCCCTGCGGCCAGGGTGAACAGCACGAACGCAAACTCCCCTCCGGCAGGCAGCGTGAACCCTAGCCGCCAGGCGGAGCGCGCCGCTTGGCCACTCGCGCGACCGAGCGCGGTGACGGCGAGCAGCTTGATCAGCAGGAATCCGACTGTGACCAGGAGCACCCGCAGGGGCATCGAGACGAGCAGCCCGAGGTCGGCCGCCATGCCGACAGCCACGAAGAACAGGCCGAGCAGCAGGCCCTTGAAGGGCTCGAGATCGGCCTCGAGCTCATGGCGGAACTCGCTGTCGGCCAGCAGCACTCCGGCGAGAAAGGCGCCGAGAGACATCGAGAGCCCGGCCTCATTGGCAAGCAACGCGGTTGCAATCACGATCAGCAGCGAGGCGGCGGTGAACACTTCGCTCACCTTCAGGCGCGCCACGATCCGCAGGGCGGGACGCAGTACGAGCCGCCCTCCGCCGACGATGGCCGCCATGACCACGAGCAGCTTCGCCAGCGTGAGCAGCCCATTTCCGCCACTCGCCGCTGTCCCGGAGCGCGACAGCAACGGCAACGCCGCGAGCACGGGCAGCACGGCCAGATCCTGAAACAGCAGAATGCCGAACGCCGCACGGCCATGCGTGCTCTTGAGCTGCGAGCGCTCCGCGAGCAGCTGCAAGACCAGCGGTGTGGAGGAAAGCGAGAGCCCGAAGCCGACGATGAGTGCAGCCGGCGGCGGCAGTCCGAGGAGCCACGCGGCGCCCCCGAGCAGCGCTGCGCACAGGCACACCTGCGCGAATCCCATGCCGAACACGATCCGGCGCATCACCCAGAGCCGGGTGGGCTGCAGCTCCAGGCCGATGACGAACAGCAGCAGCACGATGCCGAACTCCGCGAAACTCATGATGCTGGGCACTTCGCGCACCAGCCCGAAGCCCCAGGGGCCGATCGCCATCCCGGCGGCCACATAACCCAGGATGGAGCTCAGCCGCAGCAGGCGGAAGACAGACACGGCGAGCACGGCGGCGCCGAGCAGAACGGCAGTCTGGGAGAGTGAGATCATGATGGGGTCCGGATGCGTCGAGCTGCGCAGCCGGCAGATAGTATCGCGTCGTTGTGCCGGGCAAGGGGCGTTCTGGCTTGAGTTCGGCCGGGCAGACCCCACCCTTGCGCTTCCATGCTGCACGAACCGAACTCTACGCAAGGGACCGCCGATTCCCCTGATGAGGCACTGGATGCCTATTCACGGGCCGTCGTCGGGGCTGTCGGGAGTGTCGGACCGGCCGTCGTCAGCGTCTATGTAGGCGGCGCCAGCGAAGCGGCGAGGGCGCGAGGCGGGGCTGGATCGGGTGTGGTGGTCACCCCGGACGGATACCTCCTTACCAACGAGCATGTGGTGCAGAACGTGCAGGATGCGCGCGTCGCCTTCGTGGACGGTCGCAGCGCATCGGCCACGGTCGTGGGTCGGGATCCTTCGACCGATCTGGCCGTGCTGCGAGCGCAGGCCGCCTCGCTTCCCTATGCCCGGCTCACAACCACGCCGCCGCTTCGTGTCGGACAACTGGTCGTCGCGGTCGGGAATCCCTTCGGATTCGAGTCGACCGTGTCCGCTGGAGTGGTGAGTGCGCTCGGGCGCTCACTCCGTAGCCGTCACGGACGACTCATCGAGGGCGTAGTGCAGCACACTGCCGCATTGAACCCGGGCAACTCCGGCGGTCCTCTGGTGGACTCGAAGGGCCGCGTCGTGGGCGTCAACACCGCGATCATCGCCATGGCGCAGGGCATCGGTTTCTCGGTTCCCGCCGCCACGGCTCAGTGGGTCCTGACGGAGGTCCTCACGCAAGGCCGTGTCCGGCGCGCCTACCTCGGCATCACGGTCCGCGATCGACCGCTGGATCTGCGGCTCGTGCGCGCTCTGGGGTTAACGGTGACGCGGGCGGTCGAGATCACGAGCCGCGATGAGCAAGGGCCGGCCGCGCGCTCGGACCTGCACTCGGGAGATCTGATCGTCGGCGTGAACGATGCCCCGGTGGACAGCATCGATGTCCTGCACCGTGAGCTCAGTCGCTGGCCACTCGGCACGGCTCTGACGCTGAACATCGTGCGGCGCACGCAGAGCCTGCAGATTTCGCTGACACCGCGCGAGCCCTCTTGAGAAGGGCGATGCGCGCACCGATCGCGACCACACCGAAGAGCACGCACTAAAGAGGTGCGGTGCCCGCCGCCACGCGAGCGCGATACGGATCGCCGACGGCCTCGGGAGATCGCTATTGAAAGCGGTCGTTGTGCCGGTATCATGCAATCCAACAACCCGACTGCCGGCCTGCGGGTCGCGAGATCTGGCCCCGATGAGCCCCGCCTACACCGGCCTGCACAAAGAGGCATACGAGCGTGACAGCTGCGGATTCGGGCTGATCGCGCACCTGGACGACGAGCCGAGCCACTGGCTGGTCCGCACGGCGATCACCTCGCTCAATCGTCTGACTCATCGGGGCGCGGTCGCCGGGGATGGCAAGACCGGGGATGGCTGCGGACTGCTGCTGAAGCGTCCCGAGCGCTTCCTGCGTGCGATCGCGCTCGAAGCCGCCATTGAGCTCACCGACCTCTTCGCATCCGGGCTCGTCTTCCTCAGCCAGGAGCCCGAGGCGGCGTCGCAAGCGAAACGGATGCTGGAAAACGAGCTCGCCCGGCAGGGGCTCGAGACGGCCGGTTGGCGCGCCGTTCCACTCAACACCGATGCGTGCGGCGAGCAGGCGCTCAAGAGCCTGCCCCGCATCGAGCAGATCTATGTGAACTGCCCTCTGCCCGAGCTGGATGAGGCTTCGTTCAATCGCAAGCTGTATCTGGGCCGCCGCCATGCCGAGAAGCATCTGCGGGCGAGCGATCGGGCGTTCTACGTGCCGAGCCTGTCCGCCAGCACGATCGTGTTCAAGGGCATGGTGATGCCGCAGTATCTGACGCGTTTCTTTCCGGATCTCGAGGATCCGCGCCTCGAGAGCTCGGTGGCGGTTTTCCATCAGCGCTTCTCGACCAACACGCTGCCGCAGTGGCGCCTCGCCCACCCCTACCGCTATCTCGCGCACAACGGTGAGATCAACACGGTGCAGGGAAACAGGAACTGGGCCCTGGCCCGCGGCCCCTTGTTTCGCTCGCCGCTGCTGCCCGAGCTGGCCGACGTCCAGCCGCTCGTGAGCCTGACCGGCTCGGATTCGCAGAGCCTGGACAACATGCTGGAAGTGCTGCTCATGGGCGGCCTGGATGCTCTGCATGCGATGCGCTTGCTCGTTCCGCCCGCCTGGCACGGGTTGGATTCGATCGATGCGGATCTGCGCGCCTTCTACGAGTACTACTCGGTGCACATGGAGCCCTGGGATGGTCCGGCCGGAATCGTGCTCACGGACGGGCGCTACGCCGCGTGCACGCTCGATCGCAATGGTCTGCGCCCGGCCCGCTTCGTCCTGACGCGCAATCGCATCCTGACGATCGCCTCGGAGACGGGAGTCTGGGATTACGCGCCGGGCGAAGTCGTGCGCAAGGGCAAGCTCGGGCCCGGGGACATGATCGCGCTCGACCTGCAGACCGGGACGCTGCTCGAGTCGCAGGACATCGATCAGATTCTCAAGGCGCGGTATCCGTACAAGGCGTGGCTGAAGAAGGGTGTGCGGTATCTGGAGACCGATCTCGTGGATCCCCGGCTTGCGGCCGAGCCCATGGATCGGGAGACCCTTGCGCTGTACCAGAAGATGTTCAACGTCACCTCCGAGGAGCGCGACGAGATCATCCGGGTGCTCGCCGAGGATGAGAGTGAAGCGGTGGGCTCGATGGGGGATGACACACCGATGCCAGTGCTGTCGCACAGGGTTCGCTCGCTCTACGACTATTTTCGCCAGCAGTTCGCGCAGGTGACCAACCCGCCGATCGATCCGCTGCGTGAATCCATCGTGATGTCGCTGCAGACGCAGATCGGACCGGAGTGCAACATCTTCGTGCCCGCTCCGGAGCACGCACGGCAGATCGTGCTCGGATCGCCGATCCTCTCACAGCGCAAGCTGCGACAGATCCTAGGTCTCGATGAGGTCACGCATGAATTCATCGACCTGCAGTACGCGGCCTCGGAGGGCCTGAGGCAAGCCATCCTGCGCATGTGCCGCCAGGCCGAAAGCGCGGTTCTGGAAGGCAAGCAGGTCCTGCTGCTCTCGGATCGCTATCTCATCAAAGGCAGGCTGCCCGCTCACGCACTGCTCGTGACCGGCGCGGTTCACCAGCACCTGGTGCGCACCGGTCTGCGTTGCAAGTGCAACCTGCTCGTCGAGACCGGTACGGCGCGCGAGCCGCATCACTTCGCGTGCCTCATCGGTTACGGCGCCACGGCGGTCTACCCGTACATGGCCTACCAGGTATTGTTCGACATGATGCGCAAGGGACGCGTGAAGCTGGATTTCACGACGCGACTCGAGCTCGGCCGCAGCTATCGCGCCGGCTTGCGCAAGGGCCTGTTCAAGATCATGTCCAAGATGGGGATCTCGACCATCGCCAGCTATCGCAGCTCGCAGTTGTTCGAGATCGTGGGCCTGGCGAGCGAGGTGGTGGATCTGTGCTTCACCGGCACGGAGAGCCGCGTACAGGGAGCCGATTTCGCCGACCTCGAATCGGACCTGAGTCAACTCGCGGCACGCGCCTGGAATGCCTGCGAGCCGATCGATCAGGGCGGACTGCTGAAGTACATGCATGGCGGCGAATACCACATGTACAACCCCGAGGTCGTTGCGACTCTGCAGGGCGCGGTGATCGCCGGGGACTACGAGCGGTACAGACTCTTCGCGCAGCTCGTGAATCAGCGGCCGGCCTCGACGTTCCGGGATCTGCTCGGATTGCGCGCGGCGGCGCAGCCGGTGCCCCTCGGGGAAGTGGAGCCGCTCGAGGCGATCCTGGCGCGCTTCGACAGTGCCGGCATGTCCCTCGGGGCGCTCTCGCCCGAGGCGCATGAAGCGCTCGCCACCGCCATGAACCGACTCGGAGCCCGATCCAACTCCGGCGAGGGCGGCGAGGATCCGGCCCGCTACGGGACCGAGCGCAATTCGAAGATCAAGCAGGTCGCATCGGGCCGCTTCGGGGTGACCCCGGAGTATCTGATCAACGCTGAGGTGCTGCAGATCAAGATCGCACAGGGAGCGAAGCCGGGCGAGGGCGGCCAGCTTCCCGGACACAAGGTGAACGACATGATCGCCTCGCTGCGCTTCGCGCGACCGGGCGTCGGGCTGATCTCACCACCGCCGCATCACGACATCTATTCGATCGAGGATCTCGCCCAGCTCATCTTTGATCTGAAGCAGGTGAATCCCGCGGCGCTGGTATCCGTGAAGCTGGTCGCGGAGCCGGGTGTAGGCACTGTCGCCGCCGGCGTCGCCAAGGCGTACGCCGATCTGATCACCATCTCCGGATACGACGGCGGTACCGGGGCAAGTCCGCTCTCGTCCATCAAGTACGCCGGGACTCCCTGGGAACTGGGACTTGCGGAAGCGCACCAGACGCTGCGGATCAACGAGCTGCGCCAGCGCGTGCGGCTGCAGGCTGATGGGGGCCTGAAGACCGGGCTCGATGTGGTGAAGGCTGCCATCATCGGTGCGGAGAGCTTCGGATTCGGCACCGCTCCGATGGTCGCGCTAGGCTGCAAGTACCTGCGCATCTGTCATCTCAACAACTGCGCCACGGGGGTGGCGACGCAGCACAACGTGCTGCGCTCGAAGTACTTCACGGGGCTGCCGGAAATGGTGATCAACTATTTCCGCTTCGTCGCGCAGGAGGTACGCGAGCTGCTGGCGCTCCTCGGCGTGCGCAAACTCGAGGAGATCATCGGCCGCACGCACTATCTGCAGATTCTGGAAGGCCAGACGCCGCGGCAGCGCAAGCTGGATCTGACACCCATACTGGGAACGGACGCATTGGCACAGGAAGCTCCGCAGTACTGCAGTGCGCCCTCGAACGTGCCGTTTGACAAGGGCGAGCTTGCCGAGCGCATGGTGCGCGACATGTTGCCCGCGATCGAATCGAAGAGCGGCGGCGAGTGGGCCTACGAGGTCTGCAACTACAACCGCTCGATCGGCGCGCGCCTCTCCGGCGAGATTGCCAGGCGCTGGGGAAACTACGGGATGGAGGATGCGCCGCTGACCGTCAGGCTGGTCGGCAATGCCGGGCAGAGCTTTGGCGTGTGGAATGCAGGCGGTTTGCAGCTCTACCTGGAAGGCGATGCGAACGACTATGTGGGCAAGGGGATGGCTGCAGGCAAGATCGTGCTGCGACACTCGCGCCAGGCCCGCTTCGTAACCCACCAGACGGTCATCATGGGTAACACGTGCTTGTACGGGGCGACCGGCGGACAGCTCTTCGCCGCCGGCGTCGCGGGTGAGCGCTTTGCGGTGCGGAACTCCGGCGCGGTCGCGGTGATCGAGGGTGCCGGCGATCATTGCTGTGAATACATGACCGGCGGGGTGGTGTGCGTTCTCGGGCGCAGCGGCGTCAACTTCGGCGCAGGTTTCACCGGGGGCTTCGCCTACGTGCTCGACCTGCAGCGCGATTTCGTCGATCGCTACAACCACGAGCTCATCGACATCAGCCGCATTCACGCGGAGTCCATGCAGTCCCACCTGCAGCACCTGGAGGGCCTGCTCGAGCAGCACGTGGCCGAGACCGGCAGTCTCTGGGCCGAGGAGATTCGCAACGACCTGCGCACCTACATCGGCAAATTCTGGGTCGTCAAGCCGAAAGCCGCCTCGATCGATTCGCTGATGGAGAATCTACGCCGTGCGGCCTGAGCCGACAGCAGCGCAGCGCGGGTTCCAGCGACGCATTCCTTCTCGCTGATGGCCGACAGCAACCTGCAATTCCTGGACATTCCGCGCGCGGATCCGGCGAAGGATCCGGTGGAGCATCGTATCCGGCACTTCGGGGAGATCTACTCCCCCTATGACGCAGAGTCCGCGGGGCAGCAGGCCGGCCGGTGCCTGGCGTGTGGCAATCCCTTCTGCGAGTGGAAGTGTCCAGTCCATAACTACATTCCCAACTGGCTGAAGCTGATCGAGGAAGGCAACCTGTTCGAGGCGGCCGAGCTTTCTCACAAGACCAACTCCTTGCCGGAGGTTTGCGGCCGGATCTGTCCGCAGGATCGGCTTTGCGAGGGGGCCTGTACCCTCAACGACGGCCATGGCGCCGTCACGATCGGCTCCATCGAAAAGTACATCACTGATGAGGCCTTCCGGCGCGGATGGAAGCCGGACATGTCGAATGTGCG
>Ga0070741_10008751_pt1 | contig 20080 bp, 22 predicted proteins | sample Coa_R1_4_FD_66440 | JGI IMG/M metagenome (GOLD analysis project Ga0070741, IMG submission 66440) | Surface soil microbial communities from Centralia Pennsylvania, which are recovering from an underground coalmine fire - Coalmine... | ecosystem: Environmental > Terrestrial > Soil > Unclassified ...
CTGACCGGCCGCGCTCCCAAAACAAAGCTTTTCCCCTACGAGTGGTATGATTCGCCCAATATTCACTTCCTCACTGTCGAAGATTTCGAGCAGTTGGCCGCGGCTGAGACTCTCGAGGTGGAGCGGCGAATCTTTTTGAGCGCCGACCGGCGCGTCCGCCTGCTCCCCAATCTGCGCGCGCAGGTCGCAGTCTATTTGCTGAAGAAGAAAAGCTGATCTCGGCCGGCGGGCTGAACTCAGGGGCGATCGATTTTGCCAGTCTTTGCCGCCTGCCGTAAGCCTGAGGCTCCCGGGAGATCTCGGTCGGCTAGCGCCGCCGGGCTTGCAGCCTCTGAATCTTGGGAAATTTTTGGATGCGCCCGCCCGTCTCGAGGGCTCGCAGGCGCCGCCTGATCTGCGCAGAGAGACGTGCTGTATCGATTTTCTCAAACTGCGGCAGATAAGCTTCGAGTTTCTTGAGTCCCTTTCGCAGTTGGCGCGCGGCCCCCTCGTCGTTCTTCCTCTGGTGATGATAGAAGCCGACGGCGAAGTGGATGAGCGCTTGCAGAAACAGCCGCTCGGGCCCACGGCAGGGAGTCCAGATCTCTTCGAGCACCTCGTGGCATTCGAAAAACCGGCCATGGTTGAAGAGGTCGATGCCATGCCGGAACGCAGCCTGGCGGCTGGGCTCGGTGATAAAACGCTCGGCGGCGACGGCCTGAAGCTCCGCGGGCACTCCGGACATCATATCTTCAAACCCAATATGTCGGATTCCGGCCGGCGCAGGAAAGAAGAGGTCTACCAGCAGCAAGGCCGATTGCCGCCCGGGCGGACGCTCACCCTGAAATGGCCCGTCCTGCACGAAGGGCGCATTCCGCCTTTTGATCCTGCTCACTAGGACTTTCCAGTGCGTGGCCTGGTGGCTCATCCCCGGAGTTTCACTTGGGACGAATTTAACAAGCTGCCGCAGATACGCGTCGTTGCCGATTTTCACTGCGTGACGGCTTGGAGTAAATTCGATAATGAGTGGACCTGCGTGCCGTTTCCCGCAATTGCGGAAATGGCCCAGCCGCTGCCGCAAGCGGGATATGTGATGGTGCATGCCGACCCCGGCTATGACACGAATGTGCCGCTCGCTGACTTGATGCGGGGTAATGTGGTTTGGCGCTTGCGCATGCTCCCGAGCCGCTTACTCCCGAGCACGGCGGCCCTCTCCGGCTTATTGCGCCGCACCTCTATGCCTGGAAGAGCTCCAAATGGGGCCGGGCGCTCGATTTCATGGAACAGGATCGCGCCGGTTACTGGGAGAGCGTGGGTTACCATATGTATGGAGACCCTTTTCGCGAGCAGCGCTACCGGGAATAAGGCGCGTAAACGCGCTGGCGGCGCGTTGCGCCCGCGGCCGGATCGCGATAGTGGGAGCGGCCCGTGAACGGTTTCTTCTGAATGTTTCGCCGATTCTTCCAGCGGCGCCCGGCGCTCCCAACAAGCGTTCCCGGCCCTCTGCACGGGGCGCCGGCCGTGCAGCGGCAAAAAACCTATTCCGCTCAGACCGGCTACGTCTATCAGTATTTTTACCAGGGGTATCGGGGCAGCGAACGGGCGGGCCAAGGCGGCAACGAGTACGTTTTCCTGGTGACTTCGGACCGGAAGTCTTCGTTTCCGCTCACGATATTTCTTCCCGCCTCTGCGGTGCAACTCTGGCAGCGGGATCATGGCCGGACGTTGACCGCCACCGAACAGTACGCAGCCGTCAAAATGGCCTTGTTCGAGGCTTTCGATGAGCGGGCGAGCCTGGGTCCTGCCGACGCTGAAGTGGAGCTGGCTGCCGCCGACGTGGAGCGCCATCTGGCAACGCTCGACATCGACTGAAAGGCCGCGAGCCTGCCTTTCTCCGTGCTGCTGCCGCAGCCGCCCGCCATTCGCCATTCAACCAGGAGCGGCGGCGCCCGGCTGCCGCGCAAGTATTGGCGCTTTCCCGTGAGAATACCGCTGCGGCGAAGACTTATTTTGTCCCGCTCTGCTGTAAGTGCCGGTAGAAACCCAGGTCTTGGCCCGTGAGCAGCTTGGTGGCGTAAATGATCTGGCCGGCGTGCAGGGCGAAGTGCTCGGTGACATGGTGAATGGCCTCGAGCACGGTCACATCATACTTCTGAATCTGCCGGCGCTCAAGCAGGTTCTCCGCCGTCAGCGAAGCCAGCACCTGGTCGGCATCGGCCACGGCCGCGCGCAACCGTTGGAGCAGTTCGGCTGCGGGGACTGCGTCGCGCTGGGCGAATTCCGCGTTCCGATTCCTGGTGTCGGGCGCGCCGCCGACTCCTGAAACAATCCATTGGCGCACATTGCCGCTCAGGTGCAGCATCAGATTGCCGATAGCGTTGCTGTTTTCCTGGCCGCGCCACCAAATCTGCTCCGTGGTGAGTTCATCGACGCATTTCTGGATGCGCTCGAGCCACGTCGCGGGCGCTTTGCGAGAGGCATGGATAAATACTGCCGTGATTTCTTGCATGATCGCCTGGCGGAAGTCGCCGAAACCGTGGCCGTACGGGCCCGAGTCATTATAATACCCGCATGGGGTTTCTGGACAACCTCGAAAACGATCTGAAAAACCTCGAATCGGCTGCCGAGCACGACTCCGCGGAGAGAGCACGCCAGCAGAAGGCTCGCGAAGCGGAGCAAGCTTCGGCGCGGGCTGCCTCTCCCCATGCCCACGAGTTGAGGAATTCGGCGTTCACAGCCGAGCTTCTAAACCGGGCTTCCACCATTGGCCGCAGCCGGCGCCTGAACGTGCGCGTGATGTGGATCGGCTCCACGCTGCGGTTGCAGGCAGGCAGCCGTCTGCTGGAATTGCGTCCCACCCCGAGCGGCGTCCGGGCGCATTTTCTGCATGGGAACACGGAGCTTGAATCGGCGGCCGTAGATTTTTCATCGAACCCGGAGATCTTGGCCCGGCGATGGCTTGATTCCATCACAGCCGGCTCGTGAGCGAAAGCCGGATGCCAATAGAAGCGGCCCGGCGGCTGGAGACACGCCAAGATAAGGTACACGCTTTCTAGGGGAAATACCCTGCCTTTGAACGGTACTCCGGATTCTTCCGATAAAGGTACTCGTGCTCCATTGTCACCCGGCCGTTCTCTGCGGCAGAATGCGAACTGTCATGAGATCCATGGGAACGGAAAGGCGCAGATTACAAAGAACCAGCCAATTTCAAGTGCAGGAACTAAAACTCTACCGCTACGAGGGGACCGAGGCACGCCAAGTGATCACGGCGCGGCTCATCAACATGAATGAGGGAGGCATGGGGATCGAGACCGCGGTTCCGCTGGAGGCGGGGCTGTTCGTCGCCGTCGAGGGCGAAATCGTCGCAGGCGGCGCGTGCCGGAGGGTCAAAGGCCGGGCGCGAGTCGCCTATTGCCTCTCGTTGGCGAACCACCTTTATCGCGTAGGTCTCAATTTGAACGGCGGCGAGGCGCAAGACTCCTCGACCCAGGGCGCCCACCTCAGCTCGCAAAAAGAGCCTTTTGTGGATTACTACGAGGTATTACAGCTCAGCCCCAATGCCGATCTCGAAACCATACATCGCGTCTATCGAGCGCTGGCGCAGAGATACCATCCGGATAATCGCGAGAGCGGCGACGAGGAGAAATTCAAGCTTCTGCTAAAGGCGTATCGTGTACTCAGCGACCCCGAGCAGCGCCGCGCCTATGATATCGAACACAAAGCCGCGGAGCCCCGGCGGACGAAGGTTCTGGAATGGCCGAAAAGGCCGCCGGACGTGAACGTGGAAAAAAACAAACGGCGGAAGCTGCTCTCTCTTCTCTACCTGAAGAGAATCAGCGACCCGGAGCAGCCGAGCCTCACTACGCTCGAGATGGAGGAGATGCTTGGCATCACCCGGGAGCAATTGCAATTCAGCCTCTGGTACCTGCGGGAGAGCGGTTGGATTGTGCGCGGGGATAATGGCCGTCACTTTATCACCGCCAAAGGGGTAGATCAGGCCGAATCGGAAGGAGCGCTGCAATTCAGGGATGAAAAGCTGATCTCGACCAGCGGCCAGACGTTACGCCCCGAGACGTTCGAGGCGGGGCGAGACTCAAGTCTGGTAGTGTGAGCTTTCGCCCTCGCCGCACAGACGGCGGCTCTCAGTTTCGTCCAGGCCGCCCGCCCGCAGCCACCGGCGCTTCGATGGCCGCTGCCAGGAAGCTCAGCAAGTCCCCGCGCTCCCGGGCGAACGTCATAAGCTGGCCGTAATCGCCCGCCATCTCGCACAATTCCAAAATCGAAGGGCAGGACAACTCATAGCTGCTGGCGTCGGCCAGGTGCGCCAGCGAGAGTTCGATGGCCTCCCGATGCCTGCCGAGATGGGCCAGCAGAGCCACGAGAGCCTGGGCGGCCGCTGAGCGCGAGTGGGCGTCGCCCTTCTCGGTTTTCGAGCGAAAATGTGCGATGGCCTCTTCGATCTGTTCGCCCAGCAGCGCGCGCAGATAAACGCCGTGATCGCGATAGACGTCCTCAAACGGCGGGTCGCCCGGGTATTGAAAAGTCGGTGAAAGGCGCGTACCGTAATCGGCCATTTCGATGGCCAGCCGTAGCGTCTCCGGGTCGTCGGTTTCCAGGCTGAAACGCAACACGGAGATGAGGTGCGAACAATCAACATAATAGCTGTCGCCCTCAAACAGCCAGTCGCGGCCGGCCAGCAGATCGGGGACGCTTTGACTCTCGGGGGCCCGGCCTTCCCGCTGCTCGATTGTCCATTTCAATCCTTGTACCAAATCGCCATACAGCGAGCGCACCAGAAGCCGGATGCAGTGGTCGCGTCCTTCCCGGCCGGGGTATTGGGAAAACATTTGAATGGCGCGGCAAATTCCGAAATTCGCCAGCACCATCTCGAAGCCTTTGCGGGGATTTACCCCCTGCTGATAGGCAATCTCGATGATTTGCGCCGTGCCTTTCTCAGGCTCCAGCCGCTCGATGGCCTCGGCCACCGGGGCCCGGTCGCCGATCGCGTGGAAATAGGGCCAGGCTCGCACAACGTCGCCGTCGGCCAGAAACAGGGACCCCGTCTCGCGCGCGGCCTCCCGGAGGCGCTCATCGTAGATCCGAAGAAGGTCGGGAGGCAGGGTGGAAGTGGCCTGCCTGTCAAGCAACGGCAGGCCGAGTTCGTGCCGCGCTCTCATCAGCCGCGTTTCAAACAATAGCGGATAATTTTTCTCTTCGCGGAACTTTTGCGCCAGATATTCGAAGCCCGCCTCCGGACCGCCGGACTCCAGAGTTTCCAGCACCCGCTCGAAGCTGTCGGCGCTCATGAGGGTTCCTGGTCTGCATCGTACCACAAGCCCGGCTGGACGCCGGAGAGGAAAAAGGCCGGCCGTTGTGGCGCGATGCGGGCCCTCGCGACGCTTGGCCGCGCCGTCGCCCGGCTCAATCCGGACCCGCCGGAGAAAGCTGCAAACATGGCCCCTTCTTTCTGTTAGCGCCGCCGGTGCAGATCCGGCGAAGGCCTTTTCCCCATCTTGCCGGCGCCTGGCAGGCGTCCCGCAACCGCTACCTTCGCAGAGCTTGGCCTTGCTTGACGGAACCCCTGGGATGAGTGCTACCGTTGAGACAGATGCGCCTGCGGACCGTTTTGTTCGCCTTCTGTGCCAGCGCCTTGCTTCTCGGCGTTGTCTGGGCGCTGGACCGGCCGTTCCGCGAGTATCCGGGTGTTGAATACGAAAATTTTCCCATCCCTCCTGACTATCAGGAACAGACGGAATGGGTTTTTGCCCGCTTGATGTATCCGCCGGTTGGCCCAAGGTACGGAGGTTTTCAATTCTTGGGAGACTGGCGCTTGGGCGCTTCCAACTGGACCATGGATTACCCCCGCTCGGACCGGCATTTCACTGAAGCTCTCCGGCGTCTGACGCGGGTTCACGCGCGCTCCGTGGAGCAGCCTGTCGATCTGAATGACGGCGATGACGTCTTCGATTGGCCGTGGCTCTACGGCGTCGAAGTGGGGCATTGGAACCTGACCGACGCGCAGGCGGCTAAATTACGCGAGTATCTCCTCCGCGGCGGCTTCTTCATGTGCGACGATTTCCACGGCACGCTGGAGTGGCAAATCTTCACCGCCAGCATGAAACGCGTGTTCCCCGACCGCCAGATTGTCGAGATCGAGTCGCGCGATCCGATTTTCCACATCTTGTACGATCTGAACGATCGGTTTCAGGTTCCCGGCGCCCAATTCCTTCGCTCCGGCCGGACCTACGAGTACGACGGAGTCGTACCCCACTGGAGAGGCATCTACGACGATAAAGGCCGCCTCATGGTGGCGATTTGCTTCAACATGGATTTGGGGGATTCCTGGGAGCACGCCGACAATCCGGAATATCCCGAAAAGTTTACTTCCCTCGGCGTGCGCCTCGGCGTCAACTACGTTCTCTATTCCATGACGCATTGAGCGGGCTGCTGAACAGGCAAATCCCCGCTGGTTCGCGCTCAGCTAACGGGAGCATCTCCGCTGTTCGCGATCCCAAGGGGGAAGCTTTCTGTGAAAATAGGCGTGTAGGAAGCAGATGGCAGAACGGCTTAGCCATCAAAAAAGACGGAGCCTTTCTCCAGCACCTGCCGGGTGATAAAATCTCCGATCTCTCTTTCCTCCGCTTCGCTTCCCTGGGAAGGCGGCTTTTCCGCGGAAGAAGGCGCCGCTGCCCCTTCGGGAACAATGTCCGCATCTTTTGGCATGAGAACCCTCGTTCATTCTATCAGGTTCCCAACGATTAGGTAAGATCCAGTAGAAGAGAATCCGGCGCCTGCACGGCGCTTAGCCCTGCTGGAACTTTAATTAGTCCTGGCGTGAAGGGCGCGATTGCGTTTATAGTGGCTTGTCTGCGAACTCATGCGTTATGTCGTGACCGGCGGCAACGGATTTTTTGGGCGCATCCTGGTTGAGTGCCTCTTGCGCCGCGGTGAGGAAGTTTTGGCGATCGACCGCCTCGCCGACCCCTCCGCGCCAGCCGGCGTTCGTTTTGCACGTGCGGATCTTCGAGACTTCGATCGTCTCTACCAGCGCCTGCGCGAGTTCCAGCCGATCGATGGAGTATTCCACGTCGCTGCGATTCTGGCTCACGAGAAGAAAGACCGGTTTATGTTGTGGGATTCCAATGTGCACGGGACCGGGAATCTGCTGGGCGCCTGCGTGCGGCTTGGCGTTCCTAAACTCGTCTTCACGAGCAGCAATTGCATCTTCGGCCGCGGCTCGAAATCGCCCGTGGACGAAAGCGCCCCGCCTCACCCGGTCGAGATTTACGGACGCAGCAAGCTGGAAGCGGAAAGGCGGATTGTCGCCAACGGGCCGCGGCTGCCGTATTCCATCGTCCGGTGCCCAACCATAGTCGGCGCCGGGCGGCTGGGACTGCTGGCCATTCTGTTCGACTTCATCCGCGAAAATCGCCGGGTCTATCTGGTGGGCAACGGAGAAAACCGGTATTAGTTCGTATACGCTCAGGATCTTGCCGCGGCTTGTCTGCTGGCGATGCGGCATCCAGGTTCAGCCCAACTTTTCCACATCGGCAGCGATTCTGTGCCGACGATCGCCGAATCTTACCGCCGGCTGATCGAACATGCGCGTTCCGGCAGTCAATTGATCAGTGTGCCGCGCGCGGCGGCGCTGTCGCTGATGAGAATGGCCTATTGGATCGGCGCTTCGCCGCTTGGACCGTATCACTATCGGATGATCGCTGAGAACTTTGTCTTCGACGCCGCCCGCATCAAGAGGACGCTCGGCTGGACGCCCACGCTGACCAACTCCGAGATGCTGATCGAGGCTTACGATTGGTACTTGCACAATTATGGCCGGATATGCCGTGCGAGCGCGCAATCGGCTCACCGCTCGCCGGCGCCTCAAGGCATCATCTCCTTGTTGAGAGCGCTTTCCTGAAATCAAACAGGCTGTGATGCATTGTTGACCGGCAAACAGCTCTCCATCCTTTTCAGCCGCCCTTTGCGGCAACCACAGCCGATCAATGTTCCGGTGCGGCAGGGCAGACGGCGGGTGGCGATTTGTGCAGCGCTAATTGCCGTATCTATACTCATGGAAACGGCCCTGGCGCTGCATGCGCCGTTCTGGCGGGATGAAGCGCAGACAATCTTCATCGCCCGCCTTCCCCACTGGACCGATGTGATCGAAGCGTTGGCGCGGGATGGCGGAGCCCCGCTGTTCTATTTTCTGCTGCGCCACTGGATGCGCGTAGCGGGTTCCGGCGCGGGCATCCGCTGGCTGCCGATTCTTCTTTCCAGTGTCGCGCCGGCGGTCATTTTTCTGGTGGGAGAGAACCTCGCCGGCCGGACTGCCGGTATGACGGCAGCGGTTTGGTGGCTGGTGAACCCGGTTGCCGTGGACGCGGGCGCGCAGGTGCGAATGTACTGCCTCACGGCCTCCCTCGGCACGCTCACTTTGTGGGCCTGGATCCGTTTTCTGGGCAATGGCCGCTTGCGTTGCGGGTTGGCCGGCGCCGTGGGAAGCGTCGCCCTTCTATATACTCACAATACAGGCATCGTTCTGCTGGCGACAGCCCAAATCGGGTGGCTCGTTTGGGCAGTCGCAGCCCGCCGGCGCAAGGCTTTGGACGCCGGGCTGATGCTGCGGTGGGCCATGCTTCAGGCAGCGATTGGGCTGGCCTATTTGCCGTGGGCTCCGGTGCTGCTGCGGCAAATCTCCTATGACGTCACACCGTGGGCAGGCGGCATTGGAATCCAAAGAATGATCGTAAACGGAAACTGCTTTTTCCCTGTGCCCGTCTTGTCTACAGCCGCTCCCCTGGCGATGATGGCGGCCGCCGTGGTAGCCGGAGTCACGCTGTATGTATTCCAAAAACCGGAAATGGGCTGGCTGCGTCCCATTTTCACGCTGCCTGTGGCGGGTATCGCGAGCTTGGCCGCCGCTACGTACTTCCGAGGCGCCTTCGGGCCGCGCTACATTCTGCCCTGGGTTCCGATGCTGGCGCTGGGCGTCTTCGCTTTTACAGGCACTGTGCTCCGGAAGCCTCTCCGCCGGCTGGTCGTGGCCGTGTTGATTGCCTGCCAGGCGATCGGCCTGATTTTCGCAATGAACCGCATCGCAAAGCCGACAAACGCGCCCGAAATAGGGAGGTTTCTGATGCGAAGCCCGGCCGGCGAGGAAAATATCATCGTCATGCCCTGGGAGGCAGGCGCGCCCTCGATCAGCCTGTATCTTCCTCCGCAAGCCGGCGAAGAGATCGGCTCCCGACGCAACGCCGCGTGGAGGTCATCAACTGGGCCTTTCTGAAAAACCGCCTGAGCGATGACCGCGCCTTCGCAGCGTTCTTACATAGAATCGGTGCCGAGGCCCGCCGCCACAAAACCCTGTGGCTCATCTGCCAGACCAGCGCCCTGGAATCGAGTCCGGTGCAGCAATCCCAGACGTTCGTGAATCTGGAACGATCGCGGGAGCGGGATACCATCATTTGGCTCGAGGGCGTCGCGGGCCCGCCGGCGGTGCAGCTTCGCGGCTGCGATTGCGGCTATGAAAGCTTTGCTTTGCTGCGGTTTGATTCGCGGCTGCACGCCGACCTGCCGGAGCATTGACCCGGCCGGCTGCTCTGATCGCGAGCCGGCCACGGTGCGTTCGTGAACCGTCAAGGTTTCCGCTTCGACCGGGATCCTTGTATTAACTTTCGCTTCCGCCTTTGAGCCGCGGAGCGCGCGCCCGCTATAATGCGCGCCAGGGAGGAAGCCCTCTATGTCTTTGCGTCGCGCGGGTCTGGTGATAGTTTGTTTTGCCGCAATTAGCCTCGCCCAGCAGAGAGACATTCCGGACCTCGGCTACAAGGCCGTGCCGGACTGGCCCGATCTGCCCGCTGGATGGAACTTCGGCGAAGTGGCGAGCGTGGCCGCGGATTCCCACGGGCACGTGCTCGTTTTTCACCGCGGTCCTCACCCGATTATGGAATTTGATTCCGGGGGGAAATTTGTACGCTCCTGGGGCGATGGCATGATCTCCACCTCCCCCGGACCGAACAATCCGACATATGCTTTGGTCCCGCCCCGGCCGCCCTGTGATTCCTGCGGCGCCCATTCGGTGCGCCTGGACCCGGACGGCAACATCTGGGTGGTCGATGATGGCGGCCACGTGGTGATCAAGATGAATCCGCAAGGCCGGGTTGTGATGGAGCTGGGGCGCCGGGGCGTTCCTGGCTCCGGCCATGCCAATTTTAATCTGCCCACGGATGTCGCCTTCGCTCCCAACGGGGATTTTTATGTGACCGATGGCTATGGAAACTCCCGTGTGGTGAAATTCGCTCGCGACGGCCGGTATTTGTTGGAATGGGGGACCAGGGGGTCGGGCCCGGGCGAATTTTTGCTGCCCCACGCCGTGGTGCTCGATGCGCAGGGCAGGGTGTATGTGGCTGACCGCGAAAGCAGGCGCATCGAGATTTTCGACTCGGACGGAAAATTTCTCCGGCAGTGGGGGAATATCGGCGCCTTCTCCGGGCTTGCCATCACCGGAGACCAGCGCATCTGGGCAGCGGGCGGCGGCAATGTTGTCCTCCTGAATTTGGAGGGCCAGATACTGGGCAAACTCGCGCCTTCGGGCAAACTCCCGGGGCAGGTGGACGCCGCCCATGGGATTGCGGTCACTACCGGTGGAGATGTCTACGTCGCCGAGCTCAACTGGCGCGTGCAGAAATTCGTGAAAAAGTAGGGCGGCGCGGGCCGCCCGCTAATTCGGGCCGGATGCCGGCCGCTTTTGCTCTTCGATCGCGTTTCGCACCGCGCCAATCGCCGCCTCTTCCGATGACGGCTGGGCGGCAAGCACACGCTCGATTGCCTCGATGGTGGGCCGCATTTGCCTGTCCTTTGCTAGAAAAAGCTCGTACAGCAAGGGATAGTTCTTCGTGTACGTATAATCGAAAGCCAGGCCTGCATTGTTGGCGGCAGCCAAGCACTTGTTGAACGAAGTGGGGTCGGGTGTGATCGCGCCGCATTCCTCTTCCATCCGCGCGAAAAGATTTTGCTTGGCGGCTAGAGCTTCTTCTCTTCCTATCCGGCCAGCCCGGGCGGATGCGTACAGCATCTTGAACTCCGGGTAGTATCGATTCACCACTTCGGCCTTTCGCAGAAACAGTTCCGGCTCCTTCGAGAGATTCTGGTACACAGGCGAGGCCATGCCGAATTTCTGCTGGGCAAACTCGATTGCCGTGAGAAAACCGATCAGGGTCGACGCCGCCTCGGTGACGCTGGCCGGCAGCTTTTCGGAGTTTTTATGTACGTGAAAGTCTTCGTGCGGCACGACCACCAGCAGACGCTCCATTGTCGAGTTCTGAAGCGACGTGGTCACCGGGCTTTTGCCGTTGGCTACAGCTTCGATCGGATAGAAGAATACATCGTATTTTTCGGAATCCACTTCGCAGGCCGGTTGGTTGGTCTGCTTGAGCTGCAAGTCGTCATAGGAAGAAGGGATTTCGAGTTTGCCCGTGTAGTAGCAGCGGTAGTAAGCGGCAATTTTGTCCGAGGAATTCAGAAAGTTTCCGCTGCGCCGGAAGCCGAGCGCCTTTTCCAGCTCCTTCATCTCGCGAATCATCTGCTCGCGCGCCGCCGGGTCCTGCGGGGAAGGCTCGTCGCCGCTGAAGCAGGTTTCCGCCAAGGCGAAAGCCAGCGCGATGATGAGAATGAATCGCCGTCTCATTCCTGGAAATTCCTTCTTGGCTCCTCCCGCTCCTATTAGACCGCCGCGCAGCGGGTACGGTTAGCCGCAGCGGCCTGCTTCATTATCCGCCAGGGTCGAGTCGTTTGCTGGGCCAGATCGGGGGAGGTCGCCCGCCGCCGCCAAAACCCTCTTCTTGCGATGATTCCCAGCAGTGGAACGCTGCGCTTCCATTTGAGCCTCTTGAAGAGCTGGAACATTTAAGCCTCTTGAAGAGCTGGAAGAAGATAGAAAGGACAACTGCGCGTAGGAGCCAAAGGAAGATCGCCGGAATGGAGTGCCGGGAAACTCGGCCCGAAGCTTTCGATGCCCTCCCAGAGGCGGGCGCGAAGTGCCCTTCAGGGATTCACTGCAAACAGCGGGCCGCGCGCCGTTCTCTCGGCAGGCGCGGCCCGGATGCGCGCAAGGGATTAAAGCCGCTTCACTCGGATGTTCCGGAACTCGATTTTCGTGCCCGGAGCATCCTCGGGATGCGCCCATTGTAATCCGATTGCGCCGTTGGCCAGCTTACTGTCGTGCGCGTCAACGACCTTCTGGCCATTGTAAACAATGACGAAATGGTCGCCGTCGGCGGTGATGTCGAACGTATTCCACTCGCCATTGCGAATCTTGGCGTCCGCTGGCGCCTTTTGCACGTTGACCAGGCTAGCGGTCAGATAACTGCCGCCCGTATAATGGCCGGGGTCTTTGTCTCGGATTTGTACTTCATAACCCTGGCCGCCCCCCTTCTTTTTGCCTTTGGCTTCTCCCGGGGGTGCGGGGTGCGGGCGCGGGTTCCGCAGCATAACGCCGGAGTTGACGTTATCCGTGGTGCGGAACTCCAGCCTCAGCTCGAAATTGGCGAAGTCCTCTTTCGTCAGCAGCGTAGTCCCGCGCGGGGAATCCGTCATAATCGTGCCGTCCACGACCTTCCACGCGCCGTTTGGATTCGTATTGGGATCCCAGTTGTCGAGAGTCTTTCCGTCGAACAGCAAGATCCATCCTTCGGCCTTTTCTTTCGCCGTGAGCGTATTCGGCGCTGCGCCGGGCGGAGCGGCCAATACCACCCCAACTGCTAAAACCGTGAACATCGCGAGCATTCGCTTCATAAGGTTGCCCTCCCTGGACCGTACTATTATCCATAATTCCGTGGCGGTGTGAGAGCGCCCCGAAGAATTTACCCGGCTCCGCTGCGCGGCGCGGACCCTAAAGCGCCCCAGTCAAGGATGGCGCGGGGCTCGTTAGCATGGCCAGGCGATTGCAGCGTTTCTCTCCGGTGGAGGCTATATGCGGAAAGTTTTACTCTTCGTCCTGGCGGCCACATTTGGCGTCGCTGCCTGGGCGGACACATTAATCATGCGGGATGGCGCCCGGTATACCGGAACGTTGATCGACGGCAACTCGCGGCAAGTTACGTTTGCGGACCAAAACGGAATGCGGCGGACGTTCAATACCAGTGAAATACAGGCCGTAGAGTTCCAATCCGGAGCCTACTCGCAAGGCCAGACCGGCGGCGTCCAGATGGGCGCAGCACTCCTCCCGGCCGGCACACAGATTGCGGTTCGCACCAACGAAAACATTGACTCAACATCGGCGGCAACAGGCCGAACTTACTCCGCGACGATCACTCGTGATGTGCTTGACCAGAATGGCAATGTCGTGATTCCGAACGGATCTCCTGCGCAGCTCATAGTGCGAAATATCTCCAGCGGAGGCACGTTCGGCTCGGCGGAGTTGGCTTTGGATCTGCAATCCGTCGATGTCAACGGACAGCGTTACACGGTAAGCACAGCCGACGTGCAGCAGCAGGGCGCCGGCGGCCTTGGCGCAAACAAGCGTACGGGTGAATACGTCGGCGGCGGGGCGCTGCTTGGGACGGTGCTGGGCGCGATTGCCGGCGGCGGCAAGGGAGCGGCGATCGGAGCGCTTGGCGGCGCGGCCGCCGGGGCTGGAGTGCAGGTGCTCACAAGAGGAAAAGAAGTGCACGTGCCCGCAGAGACGCAGTTGACCTTCCGGCTCGATCAGCCTCTCCAGCTCCAGCCGATGCGGCGCTAGGCGCCTGACGTCTCCGGCCCGGCGCCCAGAGGCCGGGCCGGAACCACACCTCTAAGTCAAGCGGCGCACTTTGATGTTGCGAAAGGCGATGCTCTTGCCAGGCGCGCGCTCGGGATGCGCCCACTGAAGACCGATCGCTCCCGTGGTGTGCAGAGAATTGTGGGCGTCGAGCACTTTCTTCCCGTTATACACCACCGTGATGTGGTCGCCTTGCGCGGTGATCTCCATACGATTCCATTGTCCGGGGATGATCTTGGCCAGGCTGGCCGTCTTGGCCATGTTGACCAGACTGCCCGTCGTGTAGCCCTGCTCGTCGATGTCGCGGATCTGAATTTCATAGCCGACATCGTGGATGTTCCCCTGGCGCGCCATGCGAATGTAGACCCCGCTGTTGATATCGGGCGTCCCCTGAAACTCGAGCTTGAGGACGAAGTTGTCGTAGTCCTCGTTGCTGTACAACGCTCCGCCCTTGGGCGAATTCGTCGTAACGGCGCCATCCACGATCTTCCACTCGGCCGCGCCGTGAGGCGTCCAGCCGTTTAAGGTTTTCCCGTCAAATAGAAGTTTCCAGCCTTGAGCGGTTTCCTGGGGGGTTAGGGTATTGGGCGCTTCCGGTCCAACGGCCAACGCTGTCCAGAGACCGATGGTTAAAGTCGCAGCGAGTATTCTTCTCATGTCCTGTTCTCCTGGGAGATTTTCGGGCCGCCCATGCTTCTCCGGCGCAGGCGACGCGTTGCTTTGCTGCTCAGAAATACGAAAGGCGCTTGGACTAACTCAAGCGCCGGACCTTGATATTGCGGAACTCGATTTTCTTCCCGGTCACCAGTTCCGGATGGGCCCATTGCAGGCCGATTTTCCCGGAAGCGAACTTCGCGTCATGTCCGTCCAGAATCTTTTTGCCGTTGTAAATCACGATGAAGTGATCACCCTGAGCAGTGATGTCAAAACGGTTCCACTGCCCGGGGATGATCTGCGCCTTTTCAGCCTTGAGCACGCCCACCAGACTGCCGGTGTCAAAGCCGCCTGGAGAGTCATGCACCGGCCGGACATCGCTGTCTCGAATATTGATCTCGTAGCCCGGCATGCCTTGGCTTTTGCCCTTTGGCTTGGGCTGGCCCTTTGTGGCGGGATTGTAAGGCCGCGGCGTATAGCGCAAATAAATGCCGCTGTTCACATCCGGCGTGGTGCGAAACTCGATTTGCAGCTCAAAGTTGTCGAAGGTATCGTTCGTGAACAGGTTGCCGCCCTTATCGGAATGCATCATAATCGCGCCGTCCTCGACTTTCCATTCGGCGCTGTTGCTGGAAGGCGTCCAGCCGTTCAGCGTATGGCCGTCAAACAGTAGAATCCAGCCTTCCGATTTTTCCTTCGCGCTCAACGTATTCGGCGGCTCGGGAGGAGCGGCGAAAGCCGCCCATAGTCCGACTGCCCCTAATACAAATGCTATCCGCTTCATAACGCCTCCTCCTTTCGCGCTTATTATCCACAATTTTGCGTCCGGTTTCGAGGGCGCCAGCCAAGTTAAGACGCATGGCGCTCAGCCAACCCGCCCAGGAAGGGACGGTGCTGCGGGCGAGCGCGAACAGGAGCCGGGCCCTCGCAGGTCGCTATAATAAACATCCACGGCCGGCCGCCAATTTTAGCCGGAAACAGGACCAGGGTGAGTGATGAATAAACTCGGAGTTGGGGTCATCGGAGTCGGCGAGATGGGGAAGCGCCACGCGGAGAACGTGCGGTATCGCGTTCCGAAAGCTCGATTAATCGCCGTAGCGGATGCCAATCCAGAGAGAGCGCGGAGTGTCGCTGCGGAGCTGGAAATCGAGCATTTCTATGACAACGCCGAAGATCTCGTAGCGCGCACCGATATCGACGCGGTTGTAATCGGCTCGCCCCCGCGGGTCCACCCGGCGCTCATCAGGAGCGCGGCTGCGGCCAAAAAGCACATCCTTTGTGAAAAGCCGCTCACGCTTACCCTCGAAGAGGCGGACGAAGTTCTGGATGCGGTATCGAAGGCGGGTGTTTTTTTTCAGGTGGGGCACATGCGGCGCTACGATCCAGGCTATGCCGCCGCCAGGCAGCGAATGGAAGCTGGCGAAATCGGCGAGCCGGTGCTGTTCAAATCGATCGGGCGCGATGCGGCCCCGCCGCCGCCCGCCTATTTTGAGTGCGGCCTGAACGGCACGCTTTTCCTTGATTCCAGCGTTCACGAGTTCGATCTGGCGCGATGGCTGATGGCGGACGAGGTTGTGGAAGTCCACGCTTTCGCCGCCGCAAAGTCGCTGCCGGAACTGGCCAAGCGCGGCGCTTACGATTCAGGCGTGGTCAACCTCCGATTCGCCGGCGGGGCGATCGGCAACACCGAATCGTTCATGAATGCCGGCTACGGCTATGATATCCGCACGGAAATCGTGGGAACCAAAGGCGCTCTCCAAATCGGGTATTTGGGTTATACCCCTCTCGTGGTTCTCAAGCCGGGCGTGAGCAGTCACGACAACGTCCAGCATTGGCTCCAGCGCTTCGCGGACGCTTATCTTCGGGAGATGTCCGATTTTGTGGAGAGCGTGCTGGCCGGCCGCAGGCCACGAGTCACGGGATACGACGGGCGCCAGGCCGTCGCCATCGCTCTCGCGGCCGAATGTTCGTATAAGGAAGGCCGGACGGTCCGGCTGAAGAACCCGGCCACCGCCTGACGGTTCGCAGGGCAAGCCGGAGCGAATCGCGGTTAGACGCTGATGACCGGGCAAGGGGAATCCCGGATAATCGCGTACGCGTCGGTGCGAAGCCTTCCCAATAGCCCTGCTGCGGAAGCACGGCCGATAACCACCAGCCCGGCCCCGTGGTTCTCGGCGGCCGTCCGGACGACCTTCGATACGCTTCCGCCTGCCAGTACCTGCTGGATCTGAATACCCGGCGGCGCGCACTCCCCGAGCATCTTGACGACCTTCTCTTTCGCCTCGCTGCTCATCAGCCGGAGCAGTTCTGACTGAAGATACACCGTCTCGGGCGTGAACTCGAAGGAGGGAATGGCGTGAACGATCACCAGTTCGGCATCAAATTCTTTTGCAAACCAGCTCGCCCACCGCAAGTGCTCCGAAACGTTGGAGGCAAGATCGATGGCGCAGAGGACCGTGCGCACTGGAGGGGCGGCCTCTTCGGCGGGCTCCTCGATGTGCACTCCCGTCCACACCGGGCAGCGCACGTCATGCAGCACTTTCGCGGTCACCGAGCCGAGAATGAAGCGGCGAAAGGTGCCCCAACCCCGGGTCGGCATCATGATCAAATCCACATTTTCCGAGTGTGCGTACTCGACGATCTTGCCGGCGGGATCGCCTTCCGCCAGCACCCTGTTGACTTCGAACTCGGCCAGTTCCTCGGCTAGAAAGGAATGAAGCTGGGCGCGCACTTGCTTCTGGTGTTCGGCGAGCGTTTCTTCAACTACAATGCGCTTGACCTGCACATCCCCCGGCGAAAGCCGGACCACCTGCGCCACGTGCAGCAGCGTGATTTTGGAATGGAAGTGCTTGGCGAGCGGCGCGGCGTGCCGCGCGGCGACAACGGAGCGGCGGGAGAAATCGGTCGGAAGCAGGATATGGCGCAATGAGAGCATGAGCGTCTTCTCTCCCGGATGTTAGCAGCAAAACGCGCGCCCGGGAGCCCGCCTCGCGGCGCCTGTGCTGCTCTCCGCCCCAACCGGGGCCGCCCGGCGTTTCGATAGCCACGGTGTGCCGGACGGAGTTCGGTTGAAATACCCGGGATGGGGCGCCGGAAAATTGCCTCGCCGCCAAAAAACGGCCTTAGCCATTCGAGGGTATAATGCAGGTCTCCTTATTTTCCGGCATTAGGAAGGGAAAGCTCATGAGATGGCGCGGCGTGGTGGCCGCTTTCGCCTGCGGGGTGGCGCTGATGCCGGCGTGCGGGCAGCGGCAGCCGAAGACCCGGCTGAAGAGACAGGAGTTTGGAAAAATGCAGAATGGCGCGCCGGTCGAGCTGTTTACGCTAACCAATAAGAGCGGCATGGAAGCTGCTGTCACCAATTACGGAGGAATTCTCGTTTCTCTAAAAACACCCGACCGGAACGGCCGGCTGGCTGACGTGGTTCTAGGCTTCGATTCGCTGGATGGATATCTCCAGCCCGAGCCCTATTTCGGCGCGATCGTCGGCCGCTACGCGAACCGTATCGGACACGGCACGTTCACCCTCAACGGCGTCTCCTACACGCTGGCGCGCAACAACGGAGAGAACGCGCTGCATGGCGGCATCAAGGGTTTTGACAAGGTCGTGTGGCAAGCCAAAGATGTCTCCACCGACGCGGCCCCCAGCCTGGAGCTGACCTACCTGAGCAAGGACGGCGAGGAAGGCTACCCCGGCAATCTTTCTGCCCGCGTAGTCTACACCTTGACGGACGACAACGAGCTTAAGATCGACTACACCGCGACGACCGACAAGGACACGGTCGTCAATCTCACCAATCATTCCTATTTCAACTTGGCAGGCGAAGGCTCCGGTGACGTGCTCGGCCACGAGATCCTGTTGAACGCGGACCGCTTCACGCCGGTGGATGCGGGCTTGATTCCCACCGGGGAGCTGCGAAGCGTCAAGGGAACTCCATTTGACTTCACGAAAGCCACGCGCATCGGCGCGCGGATCGACCAGGATGACGAGCAGTTGAAATTCGGGCAGGGCTATGACATGAATTTCGTGCTCAACTCCGGCGGCGGCTCGCCGGCGCTGGCGGCGCAGGTGTATGAGCCCTCCAGCGGCCGTTTCATGGAAGTGCTGACCACCGAGCCCGGCGTGCAGTTCTACACCGGAAATCATCTTGACGGCAAGCTGCACGGCAAACAAGGGAAAGTGTACGGAAAACACGCCGGTCTCTGCTTAGAGACCCAGCATTTTCCCGACTCCCCCAACAAGCCGAACTTTCCGTCAACGGTTTTGAAGCCGGGCGCTGCGTATCGAACGACTACGATCTACAAATTTTCCGTGAAATGATGGAAGCGGCCGGAGCCGGCTGCCGCGGTCCCATCCGAACGGAGCGCCGCGATTTCATGCCCCGCCAAGCGCCACGCGCCGCGGCCATTGCGAATAATCCTCGCGGTTGCTGGCGAGGCGGGCCCGCAGCTCTTCTCGCGTTGGCTGGACGTCCCCTCGCCCGTTGATCGCGCGGGAGACAAGGGTATGCCTCCCGGGGACGGCATCTTTCCATTCCAAGGACCACAGCAACCATGCATAGTCGCCGTTGCGGTAATCAATCCGGACCGGCCGCCAGAGCCCGCCATCGATCTGCACTTCGACGCTTTCCACACGTGCGGGGCCGCCCCAGGCGGCGCCAGCTATCTTGTATTGGAAGCGCTCGCCGGCGCGGCGGCGGGTAACCCTGGCTATCACGGATTTCAAATTATTCCGCGAAATCGAGGTGTCCAGCCAGAGAGTCCCATCGGGCGTCTTCACCGCCCGCAAGCTTTGGTAGTTCCGGGCCATGTGCCGGCCTTCGTAGCGCCGGTCGATGACTTCCACGCGGGTGAGCCACTTGACCTGCGCCATGCCATACCAGCCGGGCAATATCAGGCGCAGCGGGAACCCATGCTCGGCCGGCAGAGGCTTGCCGTTCATGGCCAGCGCGACCAGAGCCTCAGGGGCCAAGGCGTCCTGTACGAAAATGCTCCAGCCGTGAGGCGATGAGAACTCTGCGTTGCCGGCTTCCCATTTCCTGTCCGGCTCGGAATCCATGCCCAGAAATACTACCTCGCGCGCTTCGGGCCTGATGCCGCACTCTTTGAGAAGCGCAGCCAGGCTGACGCCTGTCCAGGTGGCGTTGCTTACCAGGCCGTTCATGATGCGCGGATCGCCCGAGTTGCCCGAGCATTCGATGGTTGACGGCACATCCCGGCGGTCCACGCGGCGGGTCAGATCGTCGAGCGAAAAAGCAGCCGGACGCTCCACTAGCCCGGCGACATGCAGCCGCCAGGCGCGGGCCTCGGCGTTTACAGTCTCGGTCTGGTGGAACGCGAAGAACTCTTCCGATGGAGTCGTCCAGGAAGTAAGCCGCCGCAAATCAAACGCTTTCACGCGCGGATGGCTCCCCTGGGCTTCGGTGCGGAATTCCGGGGAGTAGTCGTCGAAGGGGACAAGCTCCTCATCGGGAGGGATAGCGGCGGCGGAGAAGGGGAGGGCGGCGCTCCAGCGAAGGAATCGGCGTCGGCTCCATCGATTCGGCTGCAAACTTTCCTCTGGGGTAGATTCTATCAGGTCTAAAACAGAGGATCTTAGTTGAGGGGTCGTCCCGGCGCCCCCGCCGGCAAACGAGCGACACACGCCACGATCGGACCTTCCGACTGTTGGTGCTGGAGGAGAGGGTCGAAC
>Ga0070741_10008752_pt1 | contig 20076 bp, 17 predicted proteins | sample Coa_R1_4_FD_66440 | JGI IMG/M metagenome (GOLD analysis project Ga0070741, IMG submission 66440) | Surface soil microbial communities from Centralia Pennsylvania, which are recovering from an underground coalmine fire - Coalmine... | ecosystem: Environmental > Terrestrial > Soil > Unclassified ...
CTAATGAAAGCAGGTATCGCAAATCGAAAGGGCCTGCACGTTGGGCGGCACACATTTGCTACGCAAATGCTACGCAAAGGTGCGGACTTAAGAACTGTGCAGGCTCTGCTTGGTCATCGCGACATCAGCGTCACTGCAAGATATTTGCAGCCGGCTGAGTTGGAAAGCACACGCAATCTGGTGGCTGCATTACCTTGAGACCCCTTCGGGGTTTTTGTGGGTTGGTATTAGGGCTTCTGGAACGCGGCCATTAAGCCAATCCACGGCTTATTTGCATTTAATTGTGACCAGTTGAGTTGAAACTGGTTGTCCTGCGTGGGGATTCTGTTGCCTACAATGTAGGCCGTGGACAAGAAACCTAGAGAAGTATTCAAACCTATAATGAATGTACCGTCTGTTGGTGTACTTGGACTGCCACTGTACATAAAGCCAAAGATGAAATCGTCGGGCTTAGAAGTTGCTGGTATGCCGCCTGCCCAATGTGTTTGACCGGCTGAGATCTCAGCGCCGCCTGTACCGTCAAGAGCATTTGTCAGGGCGGCCCCGGCTAATTCAATAACAATTGCGTCAAACGAATTGTTAGGAGAGTCGGTAGTTATGTTGATAACCGTTGGTCCTGGCTTTGTGTCTTGGGCATAGAATATGTATGAGAAGGGTTGTCGCTGCAGTTCCGCTCGTGCAAATTGATAGCTATTTCCTTGGCTATCTGTAACTACAGGTTGGTTATTAGGGAATAAGACGCTCAGGCAAACAATGATTAGGTTGTGTTGACCGACATTGTTGCTAAAAGAAACCGTACCGGAGTTGCCTGGCAGTTCAATCGATGTCTGTTGCAACACAGACCAGGTTGGTGTGGAATCCCCAATTGTACGGACCTGGCCACCACATCCTATTGTCATGGCAGTCAACAAGAAAATCGTCAGGATAGCAGATTTCATTTTCACAATTATCTCCTAAAACCACTTTAGATTGCTGGTTACTTTGGTGTATAGGGCTAAGCAAATTAGGCACAAATCAGGAACAAAAAAGCCTCCCGAAGGAGGCTTTTTGCTTGCATAATACCTGTAAGAGCAACAGAATCAGCAGGACTTAGCGGCTTTGCGGTAAATATCTGATTTACTTGCAATTGAAAATGTCGTTAATCATTCAGTTACATATGAGATAGTGTGGCTGGCCAATTGCACATCTCATTTGGATAACCCGAATGAAAGCTTAGGTGTTTTATTCGCTTTTCGGACCGAAGAGCGCAAAACGGCCTTAACGAATCAGGAGACTGCCTCAAGGTGGCAGATAAGAAACAACTCGAAGCGCCGATACATGCAATGAGTTCGCAGCCAGCACAAAGTCCCGTGGTCCAGGGGTCGGATGAGCCGCTTGAAGCTGCTTCGCCGGGAACGTCTTTTGAAAGCCAGTATTGCGTTTTTCGCGCCGGGAGGGAACGGTTCTGCCTTTCTGTGCTGCAGATGGAAGAGGTGGTCGAGTGGCCTATGGTTACCCATGTGCCGCTGTCGCCTGCATTTTTGATGGGGGTTTTTAATCTGCGTGGTGCGATAGTGCCGGTGATTGATATTGCCTTTGCCGAGGGCCGCAGGCCAGACCTGAAGCCGCGGCATGTAGTCGTGGCCGCGTTGCAGCAAGAGCCAGGGCAGGAGGTAATGCGGTTAGGCATAGCCGCCGATGAGGTGATTGGCACCTTTGCCGCCGCCGAGCCTTTGCAGGTGAAAGATGCGCCGCGCGAGCTTAGCCACTGCTGCGGAATGCTGCGTCATGAGACCGATCGCCTGGCCCTCGCGCTAGATCTGAAACGTCTGGCGGAAGCATTTTCGGTGGGAGTGATTTGAAATGCAGTTGTCGGTTCTCAGTTCCCAGTTCTCAGAACTATGTGCCAACACGAACGATCTGCTGAGAACCGAGAACTGACAACTGAGAACTGGGTTTTTGTGGGAGGCAGTTTATGAAAGGCCAATTAGGCAAAATTGTTTGGATCATCGTGGGAGCGAATCTCTTGGTTCTCCTGCTGGTCCTTTTTTTCGGTTATCAGGCGGGAAAAAATGCGGGAGGATTAGCCGTGGTGGATGCCTTCTCACAATCCACAGGCACAGGTTCCTTCCTGGTGTTCGGGATATTTTTCTGCCTGGCCCTCCCCGGTTTTTTGCTTTACATTCTCGATGTCCGCGTAATTCGCCCGGTGCAAGAGCTCACCGGTTTTTGCGAGAAACTGGAAAATAACGATTATCGCTCCCGCATCCAGATTGATACGCATGACGATTTTGGCCTGATTGCCGACAACCTGAACCACACCATGGAAAAAGTGCTGCTCCAGCAGGCGCAGGAGGAGCTGCAAAAGAGCGTCGCCGAATTTCTCACGATTACCAGCCAGATTGCCCGCGGCGACCTGACCCTGCGCGGCACGGTCACCGACGATGCCCTGGGAAACGTAGTGGATTCGGTGAACGATATGCTCGACAACTTTACCCGTCTGCTCGATCGCGTACGCAAAGCGGCTATTGACGTTTCCAGCAGCGCCAACGAGATTCTGGCTTCTTCAGAGCAGATGGCCAAGGGCGCGACCCAGCAGGACCAGGAGATCGGCAACACCACGTCTGCGGTAGAAGAGCTCACCCGTTCCATGAAGCAAGTCTCCAATAATGCCGAAGCCAGCACTGAGGCAGCCCGTCGCGCCCTCGATGCGGCGGAACAGGGCAACCGCGCCGTGCGCGACACGCTGGAGGGCATGCAGCGCATCCGCGTTTCTGTGCAGGCCTCGGCACGGAAGATAAAATCGCTGGGCGACCGCTCGGTGCAAATTTCTGAGATTGTCAACGTCATCAACGATATTACCGAGCAGACCAACTTATTGGCATTGAATGCCGCCATTGAAGCCGCACGCGCCGGCGAAGCTGGACGCGGCTTTGCCGTGGTTGCCGATGAGATCCGCAAGCTGGCCGAGCACTCGCGTGCAGCCACCAAAGACATTGTTGCGCTCATCAAGGCAATCCACGCGGAAACCAACGAGGCCATGGTGGCAATGGAAGACGGCACCAAAGAAGCGGAAGTGGGCGCGCGGCTGGCCGACCAGGCCGGCAGGGCGCTGGAGGCCATTTCCGTGGTAGTACGGCAATCGGCGGAACTGGTGCAGCAAATCTCCCTGGCCTCAAAGCAGCAGGTGCGCGGCACCGAGGGTGTAGCCCAGGCCATGCAGATCATCAGCAACATTACACGGCAGACCTCGCAAGGCGCGCGCCAGACGGCACGCACGGTAGAGAACATGGTGAAGCTGTCGGAACAGTTGAATGAAGCGCTTTCGCAGTTTCGCACCAGCGCGCCCGCTACTGGCGCAGGAAATGTAGTGGAAATGATGGCCGCTTCCCAGAGATAATGTCACCTGACCCTGACCGTGCGATTTGCTTTGGCGCTCATTTTGAGTGGCTCAATTTAAGTGAACGACCAACCGAAACTGGGATCCTATCAGGGATGGCGGAAAAGGACCAATCTGCGAATATGGCCACAGCCGGGCCTGAGCTTTCCCCGCTTCTTGCCCTGATTGAAGAGCGTTCAGGCATTTCTTTTGGCGATTCACCGGAGCACGACTTTACCGCCCGCGTCCGCGAACACATGACGGCCAAAAAGCTGGCCCATGCCTCAGCGCTGTTGCGCCTGGTTCGCGACTCCAATCTGGAATACGATGAGCTGCTGGAGTGCCTGCTGGCTCATCCCACCTGGTTCTTGCGTTCTTCTTCTACCTTTGCCGTGCTGGAAAAGAAAGTCTTGAGCGAAATGCACCAGAGGAAATTCTGGGAGAACCCGCGCAACCTGCGGATCTGGAGCGCGGGATGCGCCACTGGCGAGGAACCCTACTCCATTGCCATGACCATCTGCGATTCGCTGGAATTTGCCAGCGCCTGGAACATTCATATCCTCGCTACCGATATCAGCCGTGCCTCCCTGCAGCAGGCCGAACGCGGTCTCTACCCTCTGCACTCATTGGGCGCGCTTACGGCCCGGCAAAAGGAAACCTATTTCACGCTCGTGAATGAGCAATATTTAGTGCGGCCCACGATCCGCAACATGGTTTCTTTTGCCCAGATGAATCTGTCGCAGCCGGTATACATGGGCCGCTTCGATATCATTTTTTGCATGAATGTTCTGTTTTACTTCAACGAGGCGCGCCGTGCCGCGCTCGTTCAACGCTTCCACGAATATCTGGAATCTGGCGGATATCTATTTGTTGGCAGCGCCGAAGCGGTTTCCCGCGCAGCGGCCGGCAAATTTGAAGTCTCCACCCACGGCGACTGCATTCTGTATCAGAAACCTATTGCGCCGAAAGCCGATAAAACGCCTCACGGAATCGGCAGCCGTAATGAAAAAACCGAACGGGAGAAAAAAGCATGAGAAATCCCCCTTCCCCAACTCACGCCGAACCGGCTGAGACTTTTCTCCATCAGGCCTCAAAACATTTGCAGTTCCTGCGCGAGTATTCCGGACTTTTGCAAGACCCCTATCCCGTGCCGGAAGACATCGAGCGCCTTTTTGTCTCGGCGCAGACGTTGAAAGAAAGTTCGGCCCGCAGCGGCTATCCGCTCTTTTCAGAGATCGCGGGCAAGCTGGCGCAAATTTTTCAATACGCCATGAATAGCTCGATTGGCGCCGACGTTTCCGGCCCTATCGTGGAGTTTATCGGCGAGGCCGTGGCTCTGCTCGAATCTGACCTGCAGATGATCAGCGCCGGCAGAGTCGAAGGTGTCGAGGACATTAATGCCTTCCGCCAGAAATATCCTTTTGCTTTTGGACAACAGGCGAGTGCGCCGGCAAAGGCGCCTCGCGCAGGAAATCCAGCGGCGGCCATGTGGCAGCAGATCGCGGCCGCGGCTCTTTCCGCTCCAATTTCGCAACCCCAGGTTGCAATTCCTGATTTGCCGCCTGACGGCGAAATACCGCAGGAAGTCCTCGAGTTTTTTATTCCCGAGGCGGAAGAGCATCTCCAGGTTGTGACTGAGTGCCTGCTCTCTCTCGAAGCTAATCCGCAGGCCAACGAAGATATTCATCGCCTTTTCCGCGCGATTCATACCGTGAAGGGTGCTGCCGCCCAGGTAGGCTGGCGGCGCATTGCTCATGTCGCCCATCGTGCGGAAGATCTGGTGGGCCGTGTGCGCGACGGCTTGCTGCGTCCCAGCGCCGAGATCGTGGATATCTGCCTGGAATCGGTGGACGTTCTCAAGAAGATTCTTTACAAGCAATGGCCCGATGAAACCACGCTGCAACTCTCCGTCAAATTATTGCTGGTTCGCATTGCACACCTGGCGCCGGAACAATCCGAAGAAATCCAAACGCAAGCCCAGATCTCAACCCCGGCTAAGACAAGGGCTGCAGCGCTACAGAGCAAGGCCGAGCCGGCGAAGAAATCGGCAGCCGCATCCGCCAAAGCTACATCCGCCAAAAGCGCCCTTGGACCGAGGATAGTTTCACCGTCTCCGGTCCTTCCCGCGCCGTTGGCGCAACCTGCGATCGTATCCGCAGCCAAGAAGGAAGAAGACGCAGAAATGCGGATCCTGCCTGTCGAGCACCACAACGAGCCTACAGCGCTGCCGCAATCCAAATCGGTGCGCATCTCGCTGGAGCGGCTCGATCAGATGCTGAACGCAGTAGGCGAGCTGGTGATCAATCGCACTCGCATGCGCGGACGCCTGGCCGAGCTGGAGCAATTGTCCGCGGCGCTCAACTTCAGCCGTGAGCGCATTTCAGAAAAAATTTCCGAGTTACACGAGAGACATGAATTTGGAAAGCTAGTATTGCCGTTGATGAGTCAACCCGGCGGTGGTTTGGCTCAAGTCGGTTTAGGCCGGGCGGCCTGGAAGACCGGCATCGGTGATGCTATCGGGCTTAAGGAAAGCTTCTTGAACTCGCAGGCCCCTGAATTTCAGGAACTCGAGCGCAGCGATGAGTTGAGCGTTTTTTCCCACTCCCTGAGTGAGATTTCCTCCGACATCGCCGAGATCCTGACCCAGGTAGATCGCCTGGCGCGGCGCATGGATACCGATGTAGACGACTTCACCAAGCTGACCCGCCGCCTGCAGGATGAAATTACGCGGGCCCGCATGGTGCCCATCGGCAACCTTTATACACGCCTTTCGCGCGCCGCCCGCGATGCCGCCAAGGCCAGCGGCAAGCAGGTTGAGCTTTCCCTTTTCGGGGCTGAGACCGAGCTCGACAACAATATCATCCAGCAGATCTCCGATCCACTCATTCACCTGGTGCGCAATGCGGTGGCCCACGGCATCGAGCGCGGAGAAGACCGCTACCACGCCGGCAAAAGTGAAATCGGCAAGGTGGCGGTGCGGGCTTATCCTCGCGGCAACCACATCTTTATTGAGGTGGAAGATGACGGCCACGGCATTGACTTTGAGCGTGTTCGCAGCACTGCGGTCCAGGCCGGCCTGGTCGGCGCCGAAGAAGCAGGCAAGCTAAATGAGCGCGAGTTGCTGGAATTACTTTTCGCGCCCGGTTTCTCCACGGCTTCCCAAAAAACCGAGCTGGCTGGACGCGGAGTCGGCTTAGATGTGGTGCGGACCAACCTGAATGCGCTCAACGCGGAAGTTGAGATCGATACCCAAGAGCGGTTGGGTACGCGCTTTACGCTCAAGGTGCCGCTGACGCTCATCATCTCGCAGGCGCTGTTTGTGCGCTGTAGCGGCTCAACATTTGCTTTTCCTCTCGCCCTTGTGGAAGAAATCCGCCGCCTGAAAACCAGCGAACTGGAAGAAACCGATGGCAGGCTGTTCACGCAAGTCCGTGACCTTGCGGTCGAAGTGGTGCGACTCGATGCATTGCTGCAGCTCGAACCCGTTGAACCGGTCAACGGCTATTATCGCCTGGTGATGGTAAATGTGAGCGGACGCCAGGTAGGCGTAATCGTAGAAGACGTTATTCGCCAGGACGAAATCGTGGTCAAAAATCTGGGCGACTATCTGCGCAACGTCAAGTTATTTCCCGGCGCTACCATCGCTCCCGACGGAACTTTGATTTTGCTGGTCGACCTGAACCGGCTGCTTATGGGCGAATCTTTTGCCCGGCGTCCGTTGATGGCGCATACCCATCCCAACGAGACCCGCATCTTTGCTCCGGAGGTCGCCGCCGCTCAGAGCTCGATCCCAGCCGCGGCCATAGACGCAGTAGCCGAGGAAAAGGTGATTGTGCTGGCGGACGATTCCATCAGCGTACGCAAATTTGTGGGTCGCATGCTTGAGAAGGCCGGTTACCGCGTGAAGTTTGCCTCGGATGGGCTCGAAGCCCTTGAGATCGTAAACCGCAGCATCTGCGACCTGCTGATTACGGATCTTGAGATGCCCCGCACTAACGGATATGAGCTGCTGGCCCTGCTTCGCGAGCAGCCGGAAATCCATCGCGTTCCGGTCGTGGTCGTGACCTCGCGTGCCGGCGCCAGGTTCCGCGACCAGGCTCTCAAGGAAGGCGCAGCCGCGTTCCTGCTGAAACCCGTGCAGGAAGAGCAATTGCTCGCGGTAGTTAATGACCTGATCAATGCGAAGGGCGATAGAAGCAAAGCAGCCGCAGCGGGAGCAGGCGTGAACATCGCGCATGTCGTAAATCAGTTGGTGAAGAATTTATTGAATGAGCGCAGCCCGCAAAATCCTGCTACAAACGGCTGAACGATTTGTAGCCGGCTGTCGTATTGGGTGCCCTTTCCGCTCATGGGTTGGAATGACATGACAAGAATCTGCAGGAAGACGGGAAAGGTCCGCTCTAAAAATAATTGCCGGAGACACATCATGAAGCCACATCCATTAAGGCCCACATCGCACGTCTCCGCACTCTTCGCCTGCATTTTCTTTGCATCGGCTCTCACATTCGCCCAGACCGCACCCGGAGAACTCACCGGACACAAACTGCCTCCGCCGGGAGAGCCCGTGCAGGGAACCACCTCAAAAATGTCTGAGGTGGAATATGACATCGTGAACGGCCTCGAAACACAGAAGCAGGCGGAGATGCTTCTGCAATACGCAATCTCGCACCACAGGGGTGCGACCGACGAGATCAAACGCAGGGTCGGGCAATGGGTCGGCAAAATCCGATTCACCGACTCTCTCAACACGCTGCTTGAGGTCGCCCTCAACGGAGACGACCTGCGCGTGCGGGCCGCTTCCTGCGAGATCGAACTGGCCGCATTCAACGTCCACAAGACCGAGGCAGAAGCCGAACAATTGATTCATGCGGTCGAAAGCGACCCTTCAAAGCAAACAACCGCGATCACGGAACTCGGGCTGCTGGCGAACCGTGGAATTGAGCCTGAGCGTATTCACAACGAACTGCGCGCCTGGATGCGCTCGCCCGACGAGCAGGTGCGTTTCGATACAATTCGCGCCATCGGATTCATTGGCACCGACGATACCGTGGCTGACCTGCTGGACGCTTTCCATCACGATTCCTCAGCGACCGTGCGCATTGACGGCGGCGGCTGTGGCCTCGCACATTGTGGAATGCTGACGCGCGCCCAACGCATGCAAGCCGTTCCAGGACTCATCGAGATGGTAGAAGATAAAAAGCTGGATGAGGATACCCGCCCCTATGGTTATCGCGCTTTGCGCGAGATTACCGACCAGAGCCTGGGCGATGAACCCGCCTTATGGCGCGACTGGTACGCAGCCCACGGCAGCCAGACTACAGAACGCTTTCGCAGGTTTCAGCTCGAGTCCGAAGCGCAGCCATAACTTTCTCGACCATTTCAGGAATCCAATCGCACTGGAACAACGTAGTTGTTGATGAGCATGAATTCCCAAACTGCGAATTTCCCAAAAGCAAAACAGGTATTTGTCGCCGGCGGCACGGGATACATGGGGCAGCGCCTGATTACGCGTCTGGTGCAATGCGGTCATCATGTGCGGGCGTTGGCGCGTGCTGGCTCGGAGAGTCGCTTGCCCACCGGATGCACTCACGTCATCGGCAATGCGCTCGACGCTGCAACCTACGATACCCAGGTGCCGCCCTGCGATACCTTTGTTCATCTGGTTGGCGTTTCGCATCCCAGCCCAGCCAAGGCAGAGCTATTTCGCAGTGTCGACATGGCCTCGCTGCAAGCCGCGGTAGCAGCGGCAGCGCAGGCGGGAATTTCGCACTTTGTGTATGTAAGCGTGGCGCGCCCGGCGCCCGTTATGCAGGCCTATCAGCAGGTGCGCGCCGAGTGTGAACGCCTCATTGAAGCGAGCGGAATGAGCGCGACTATTCTTCGTCCGTGGTATGTGCTCGGCCCCGGCCACCGTTGGCCTTACGCGCTGATTCCTTTTTATTGGCTGATGGCGCGTATTCCAAAATTCAGGGAAGGAGCGCAGCGTCTCGGATTAGTCACCCTCAACCAGATGATTCAGGCACTGCAGGCTGCGGTTGAGAATCCGGCGACAGGCGTACGCATTGTGGATGTCCCCGCAATCCGGGCGGCGGCTCTGTTCTAACTCCAGCATTTCTGCGCCTTAATATTTCGAATGCTTCGCGGACCGTGTGCGAAGCCCCGAGTCCCGCTCCCCGGTGAGCGGGGAATGGCAAGAGCCGATTCAAATTAACCATGGGATAACAAAAAAATTGTACAATGGCTGCCGATTTCGGGCCCACCGCAAGACTTGTGTGTTGTAGTCAACCTTAAACTTTTTCTCACCCATGAAGGATTTCAAAATGAAAACAGAATGTGGTTCCCTCCAGCAGCAGCGCAAATCATTTTGCTATTCGTTAGCCACAGCACTTCTCCTCGCGGGAGTGATATTCAGTTCTTGCAACGGTGTTGCGCAGGTGATCCCGCCTCCCGGACTGGTGATCGGGTCGGCCAACACCGCGACTGCAGATCCGCCCGTGCCGCGCCCGAAAACTACTCCCTGCGTAGTCCCGCTTTTCACTGCCATCGCTTTTGCTGATTTCTCGCCCAAATCATTTTCCTTCGCGCCGCCCGCTGCCTGCCCGGGCCCGTGGGCCAAAGTCGTCCTGAACGCCGATTTTTCCATCCAGGCTGGAAGACAATTTGATCGCACCGCGGAAATCTGGATTGGCGGCGTGAATGTTTATTTCGGCACGACCTCCGAGCCTTCCCGCACCGTTGCACGTTCCTGGCACATTGAACGAGACCTCACCGACTACAGCGCCCTGTTCAAAACTTCCCAAAATGGGCGGGTTGATCTGGGCAATCTGGTCAATGCAACCTTTACCAGCACGTTGTTTGGAACCGCGGAGCTGCAGTTCTATCCTGCGCGGCAGCATCGCCATCGCGTACCGCAGACAGCCGATGTGGTCCTGCCCCTGGCTTCCGATCCTACCGGCGGCACAGCCTTCCTCTCTACTACGAACAGCACGCTGGCCAAGACTTTCAATCTGCCCACCAACGTGGAACGCGCCTTTCTGGATGTAGTGGCGCAGAGCCAGGCAGGCGACGAGTTCTGGTATACCTGCGTGCCTGACGATGTCGCCGGTGAGCTGCAAAGTTGTGGCGCGACCGGCTTTCGCGAGACCGAAGTCGCCATTGACGGCCATCCAGCCGGGGTGGCCCCGGTTTATCCCTGGATCTACACGGGCGGCATTGACCCGCTGCTGTGGCGTCCGATTCCCGGAGTGCAGACGCTCAATTTCGTTCCTTACCGCGTGGATCTGACGCCTTTCGCCGGTCTGCTCAGCAATGGCCAGCCGCACCAGGTAGCGGTCAGCGTCTTTAACGCCAACAATGGTTTTTCCACGACCGCGACGCTGCTTTTGTTCCAGGATCGCGAATCGAAGGTGGTTACCGGCGAGCTAACGCGCAACACTCTCAGCCCCGCGCCTGCTCCTGTAGTGGTCGAAAATCTCACGAACACGAGCGGCAATATCAGCGGCTCGGTCACGGTAAGTTCTTCCCGGCAGTTTTCTGTAGCTGGATTTGTGCGCACTTCACACGGACGTGTGGAGACCGAGGTAAAGCACACCATAAAGTTTACGAACCGCCAGGATTTCAACATTACGAACACGGCGTTCGTACAAAACATAACCCAGCGGACCAATATTTCATCGCAAACTATTACCGACGATGGCGAAGAGCCGAGAGTATCTTTCCAGCGCTTCCGATGGCCTCTCGACCTGAACTTTTCTTTCATCACAAATCCTGATGGCACAAGTGCTCAGACGACAACGATCCGGCAGCAGTACCTGGGCGAGCAAGCCGCGCATGGAGATGAAGGCGAAGAGACGTTCAGCGTCATCTCCAACACCGTGACTCCGAGCGATACGTTGCTCTTCGATGCCAGCTTTAATGTCATTGGCAACCAGGGCCAGCAGAGCGCGCAAAAATTCTTTTCCAACAATTCCAGCAGCGGATGTTTCAGCCGAAGCATTACAGCGGCCAAGGGAGTGCTGACCGCCATTACCGATGGCGCCGGCTGCGAAGACAGTAATGAAAACAGTAATAAAAAAGATGGTGATGATGATTAGGAGTGGACCGCGAGTGCGACGGCGGTAATGCCCCCAGGGCGGCGGCAGCTTGTGACTGGGATGGCCAACGTACCACCTGAGGTGCCCCCCACGCGCGCCTGGCGCGTGTGGGGGGCAAAGCTCGGCGGGGCCTGTTTCTGCGTGCACAAGAAACAATCCGCACTCAATAGATATCTACAGTTTTTTTTAGTGATGACTCGGAAACTTTTTGGGCGACCCCCATCCTGGATGGGTTTAGCTCTGCCACACGTACAGGTATTCAGCATCTGCTGCAGTGGAAACGGTGATCTTTCGTTTCTTGCTTTCCCGGCTCAGGGCGGCGCGCACATTCTCTTTGCTGTCTTGCAAAGCCTTGAGTGGGATTTTCAGGGCAGCGCCAGCAGCAAGACCTTCCAAATCTTCCAGAATAGAGCCCACAATTTTGCGATGCTTGCCATTGCGGCTCTGCGGAACGTCGTTTTGCTCCATGATTTCAAAGGTGCGCTTGCGATTTACCCGTGACAGCCTCTTCATAGAGTCCTCTCTGTATCTACGTAAACGTATAATAAACGTACCGTAAGTATCCTATGATGTCATAGCAGTGTCAATAGTTTTTGAATCAAGCAGGTGTAAGCCAAGCAGCGGTTAAGCAAGCTTCGTCAGCGCTTAATTGAGCTAGCCCATGTAGGCTCGTCTGTTAAAGACTTTCCCCGTATTAGGACAAAAGGCCTAATGTGAGAAGAAGGTTGGTGAGCATGCAAGCGCGAAGATCAAGGTTCGAAGTAGTTTCGCTGGCAGACATCGCTCCGCTGCTTGGCAACAGTGCAGCAAGCGAAACAAAGCTGCCGTGGCCCAAAAAGATATTATCCATCGCTAAGGATGCAAGCCTGGCAACAACCCGTTACCTGCTCCTTTCCAATGCGGGATTCCAGGTTACGTCGGCATTAACGACTGCAGACGCCATCCAGCATTGCAGGTCCGGTGAGTTCGGCTTGGTGGTGATCGGCCACAGTATTCCTTCCCAAGAGAAGAAAGCTCTGCTGGAATCAATCCAAAAGCGATGCCTGACTCCTGTGCTTGCGCTCTACCGCCATGGCGAGGGCAAATTGGAAGGTGCAGATTATGTTCTCGATTCGTCCGAGGGCCCGGCGGCGCTCCTGGAAAAAGTGACAGATATTTTGAAGGGTGAGCCCAAAGTAACTTAAAAGTGGCGGAAGAAATGAAGCAAAAACCTTTTACTGCTGGATGCGAGATTCCCGCCTCAGGTATCTATAAGGTAAAGCATGGTTCCCATGACTTACCCAATGAGGTTATTCTCCATAAGGGACAACAGTTCCCGGGTTGCGCAAAATGCGATGACCTGGTCTTGTTTGAACTCATCCACGCGGCGCCTGACGCGTTCTCAGACCCGGATTTCTGCGCGGCGTTCCTTGAACTGCGCCAGCTGCCCGCATTGAGACAATAAGCACACTCGAAACCCAGGGGTGAGAAAAACGCTTGAATCTTCTTCATGTTCAAGGTTTCTCTCACCGGTGCCGCCTTACCAGGTGGTGAGATTCACATTGTCCACTGTGACTGCCAGGTTACCGCCTGAGGCATTCAGGTCGGCCTGGAAAGCCACGTTGATGAAGTCGCCTCCCTCTGCAAAGGAATTGGAGCTGGCATCAACCGAGTGGCGGTCGCCATTCAGTGTGACCGCGACAAATATCACTTGGCCGTTGTTCCGCTGAAATTCCCAGGTGACATGGTTCCATTGCCCGGCTTGCGGCCGGCCGCAGAAGACACCGGTCGAGACCCATTTGTGCGCATCTGAATTCCATACACGCCATGTCTGGCTGCCGCCAAAATCGCATTCCGTGCCGTAGAGATATCGGTTGCCGCCAGTGCCCTGATTTACATCGAATTCAAGGGCCTGGGCTTGATCGGGGTGGTCCACATTGAAATCGAGATCGTATTGCAGGTTGTTGACAGTCGTATCGCCCTGCAATTCCTTCCACCACAACGCCGCGCCCCAGGGCGTACCGCCAACATGGAAGCGGGCGGCTGCGCCACTGAGGGAAGCCGAACCGATGCCCTCTTCCATCCAATGATCGGTGTTGGGCCCGTTCCCTCCCTGGCCTGCGCAAACCGAGCAATCGGCCCAGTTGGGCATGGTTTGAATTCGGGAAAACGTCGGGCTGCGGCCGCTCGAACCTAAGACGGTGATATTCAGGGAGCTCTTGGAAACCTGGCCACTCTGGTCCCAGGCCTGCACCGTGAGTGAATGCTGGCCTCCGCTCATGTTCAGAGATGTATCGATTTGGCCGGATTGCGTTTTGTAGGCGAGATTGTTGTCTATGTAGACCTGCATCGCCGTGATTGAGTTGGGGCCGCTCGTAGAAGCCGTGACCTGAACCGGCGAAGTGACCGTTGCTCCATCGGAAGGAGCGGTGACGTTAACTGTTGTGGGCGGCGGCCCAGGTGGTGGAGGCGCAGGGGGAGGAGTAGGAGGGGTCGGCGGCGGAGCCTGGGGCGGCGGAGGAGCGGATACTGGTGGATTGCCTGTGGTTGGGGAACCGGCTACTGGTAGATTGCCTGCTGGAGTAAGTGAGACTGCCGGCGATTCTTTGGCAATCTGCGGCGCGCTGCCGCAACCCGCTATGAGAAATGACAACAACAATAACCAGGAACAGAGGACTACTTGCAGTCGCATCAGAGTTTTCCTTTTATTCAGTTGTGTGAGTCTTCCGCATTCGGGATGGGCATTGAGCGCGGAAGGAGAAGACTACGGAAGCTTCTACTCTCAATCTAGGAGAAAACGCTCTTAGTTCCAAAAATTTTCGCTTAGCTCGAAGGGACTAGGTAGTGTTGAGTTTCAGGTTTCGAGTTTCAACGCACCAGAACGGGCGCAATGGCTTGACGAGGCGGTTTGCACTGTCAGCTTCCGTAATCGAATTTAGCTGAATCGTTCTAGCTGTAAGGCGTAGAAACCTGAAACTAATCTTCACGATGTGATCTTCGTGGCTGTCGATTGCCCACCCGGCGGCGGGGGATGCCCGCAAAGCTCGGAGACTGCAACCCCGAACAGGAGCAAACAAATCAGATTGTTCCTCGCATCCACATTGTGGACTGCCAGGCTGCGAATCGGTTCGAATAGAAACAACGCAAAAATCGCGGCAGCCATCGCTGTGCCTAACATTCCTGCCAGGGCGCCGAAACGAAACGCCACAATGACGATCACTGCCAAAAAGTAGAGTGGCACCCATGGCTTGACCGAGCTTCTTTGAAGAAGAATGCAGAGCGTAGACGCGGTGAGCGTGCACACTCCCATGCCAAAGATCGGACCGATATAGTGAAACCGTTGGGGCCTCATCTTGCCAACTCCTAACGAGCAGACGACCTTGAAGGCGACTTAAATATTAGATGCGAATTCATAATCAAGCAGAGCTGGATTTGAGGAACAGAGCATGAAAAGACGATAAACCTGGATGGCGTAATTTGACGCCGATTGTCCATCCTGGCCAAAGGGTTCCAGAATGTTTCGAGCGCCATACCTCAGCAAGGCACTCTTTTGAAAAATCTGTGTTTGAAAGACTCGAAACTAGAAACTCAAAGCTTGAAAACTTCTTTAAAATTCAACCGACAAGTTGAACCAGCCGTTGCTTCACATCTGGCCACTCTGCCGTTACGATTGAATAGCGCACCGAGTCGCGAGCGATGTAGTCAGCGGCGATCCGGTGGGCCCGGAGAATCCCTTCGTATTTCGCGCCGATGCGTTCGAGGGCGGCGCGTGAGCGTTGGTTGCGCGCATCCGTGTGAAAGCAGACGCGCAGCACCTGCCATACCTCGAAGGCGTGGGTGAGCATGAGCAGTTTGGCCTCGGTGTTGGCCGCAGTCCGGATCGCCGAGCGGGTCAACCAGGTGTAGCCGATCTCACAGACATCGGGCGCGCTGCGGCCATGGAAGACATGTCCCTGCGGCCACGGCCATTGCTCCATGTTCCAGAATCGCGTGGAACCGATGACGGCATTGTCGTCCAGGCGAATGGTTGCAAACGGCACTGCCGTGCCCGCATCTCTCCAGGCCAGGGCGGTATCTACATACTTGCTGGCCTCAGGCTTGCCCTGCGGGACCGGACTCCACTGATAGAGCGAAGGATCAGTCGCCGCCGCGGCCACCAGTCCGTCAATGTGACGATGCTCAAGTGGTTCGAGACGAATATGCCTGCCCTGCAGCACAAATTGTTTTACACTCACGGCTTTCATGCCAACCAGTGTAGCCTGCTATCCCCGCGAATTCATCGTTCGCTGTCGAGCAGGAGTATGGCGCAGCCAGGTTTGAGGAATACAAAGGCGTCGATCTGCCAATTGAACTTGTCCACGACGGATTTTCCGAAAAAAACTCAAAAAGCCTTGAAACTTGGAACTAATTTGACTGCCCGCGTCCCGTAGTTGCGTGCGCCATGTTGGATGGCTGGCCGTAAAAGAAAGCGCGCACGCGCAGAGTTGCCCGCCTCTCGGGCGGTTCGAATGCATAACCGAATGAATTGATGCCACGCTCGAGTGCGGCGCGCACAGCGAAGTCGGAACTTTGCTGCGGTTTCATCTCCAGCAAATAGCCATCTTCATCGCTGGCATGGTTGCTCCAGGTGAGCCGGAAGCCGCTCACCGTGGATGGCACAAGCACCGCTTTCAGATCCGTGGGCGCAGCTTGTGCCGCCGATTCCGCGTTGCGGATCGACAGCTTGGCTACCGGCACGCCGTCGGGAACCGGAATAGTCTTAGGCACTGCCCAACTGAAGTCTTCCGGGCGGGCGAACCTGCGGGCATATTCTTTATCTGATAGCGCGTCGGGCAGGGCCACCTCCACCGGATCTGAAACCGGTCCATAGTATGCGCGCACCCGGTAATACCAATTCGTCTCCGGCATCAGGTTAGGGTGTGTGAACGTGTTCTGATCAGGAGGGAAAAAACCAAGCGTCGTGAACTCGCCTTGTGGCTCTGTCGCATACTCAACAATATGGCCCGCGGCATTGGGCGCGGGGTCCTTCCACGTGAGCTTGACGTCAGTGGGTGAAAGCAGGACGGCGCTCAAGGTGATGCTTTGAGGCGCAGCCGGAGTGCTGTCTGGTTTGCGTCGCGAGCATCCGGCTAAACCACCGGCAATGAGCGCCACGGCCAGGGTCGTCAGAGCCAACCCCGTTAAAGGGAGGCTCAGGGATTTCGTTGTCCGTTGTCTCATGTGTGGTTCAAATGGTATCTCGACTGGGTATCAATGGAGCGTCCCGGCGGATCGGGAGGATCGCGCCGGGACCGGTTCTTATCTCTAACTTTCTTTCCTCTTACTTCTAACCTTTCTCACTTCTTCCAGAATCCGATATTGCTCCACGTGGCTGCCACCGGCCCCTTGCCGCTGGCAGTCCGGTATGTACCGAACTTGTCATAGAGCGGGTTTTGGCCGCCTGTCCTGGTCTCGCGCAGCGAACCGTTGATGTAGACCTGGGTAACATGGGTCCCAGTATTGCTAATGGTGTTAATGCGCACCGGAGTGCCAATGGTGTAAGAAGACAGAGTAGCGCCGTTTTCAACTTCGTAGAGAATCCCCGGCTTCTTGACCGCGATCAGGATCCACGGCCCGGCATTCTGCTGAAATACCTGTTTCAAGCTGATTCTGTCGCCGACCAGGCTGGTTACCGTCACCGTGCCCTGAAACTGGCTCTGGGCAGAAGTGATGTTGGCATAGCGCCGCTCCGCTCTTTGGAAGCCGCTGGTGGATGAGCAGGTCAGCCTGAAATTAAGTCCGCTGGCGGCTCCGCAGCCCTGCAACTGAAGGTTGAAAGACGGCGAGTAGGGCGTCCATCCCGTGCCGATCTGGGCATGCGCCGTCAGCGCCAAGAGACAGACGAATACGACGACCACAACTATTTGAATCTTCATCTTCTTCATTCAATATTCCTCCGTTGGGAAACTTTTTTAAAATCATGTGCAGGCCGCATGCTGATTGCTGTGAATCCGGCCAGAACCACAATCCGGGACAAATTCCCGTGTGGCGGAACATCATACAGGGTTCATCCAAAAATTCAATAGCGATTATTTAAATATCGAATAAATAACGATTCAAACCTCAAATGATTGAACGTCCTTATTGCGGACTTCATCTGGATAGGATGGTTCAAAGTTCTCATATCAGGCAAGTGTCGGAACGGTTACAAAGCCAAGGTTACAGGTTACGGATGAAGCAAACCGCTTGTTTTATATGACTTAGTAGCGATGCTTTGACCGGCGGCAGAGGACAGTACGCTAAGGTGGTACAAACCCCATACTCAGAAAAGGCCCTTGTGTTATGAGAGATAGATCAGGAAAATAAATCATGAGCTCCGTGCGCATAGATAAATGGCTATGGGCCGCCAGATTCTTTAAGACGCGAGCCCTGGCCGCGCGAGCCTGTGAACTCGGCCGGGTTCAATCGAACGGACAGCCCGCCAAGCCTGCGCGCGATGTCCGGGTGGGGGACATGCTGCGGGTGACCAACGATAGCGGGGTTTTTGAGATAACAGTCGTGCTGCTCAGCGAAGTGCGCGGTCCGGCATCGGTTGCTCAAACCTTATACCGCGAGACCGAGTCCAGCAGAGAGCTACGTCAGAAGGTAGCAGAGGAGCGCAAAGCGATGAAACAGTTCGAAGAGTTGCCCACGGGGCGGCCATCCAAGCGCGATCGCCGCAAAATCATCCAATTCAGGGGCAGAGTATGACGAAGCCAGGCTGCAGGCTGGGACAAGCGGGATTTTCGGGTTCGTTTTTAGAGCAGCGAGTAGTGTGCCCACCCCCCATTACATCAAGTAGTTAATTCCGCGATAAGCCGTTTGTATTCAATCGCATGCAGGCAGTCCGGGAGTAGTTCGAGGCCCGTAAGCGAGTTGCACAGACCCTAACCCGTTCCCTGCACCCAAACTGCAACGGCTACTGAGAGCCTGTTTTCAAAGACCTGGACGAAGGCGGCGTTCTGAACGCCGCCCACAATTATGACCGGAATTTGCGCTGAGTTAATAAAGTGATATCAGTCAGATTTTTTTCTTTATTTTTCACCACGGAGACAGAGAAGCGCCGAGAAAACGAAGCAAGTCCACGGGTGATGCTTGCCGGGGGTGAGCTGACGGCTCATCTGCGTTAGTCCGCCGCCATCCGCGGCGAAAACTTTCTTAGGTGAACAAGAATTCTTTCGTTCGCAAATCCCTGATGCTGTCGCGCAACTTGGCGGCCTTTTCGAACTCGAAGCGCTTGGCGGCCTCGCGCATGTCGGTTTCAAGTTTGGCTACGTAAGTGTCGAGTTCTTCCTGTGATTTAAAGTCGGGGATTCCATCGGCGGCCTCGCTGAAATCCGTATAGTCGGCCTGCACGATCTGCGCCAGCGACATATTCCAGGGGCGAACAATGCTTTCAGGAGTAATGCCGTGCTCGCGGTTGTAGGCTTCCTGCAGGGCGCGGCGACGGTCGGTTTCGTCCATGGCTTTTTTCATGGAGTCGGTGATCCTATCGGCGTAGAGGATCGCTCTTCCCTTGATATGGCGGGCGCAGCGGCCCATGGTCTGGATCAGCGACCCGGCCGAGCGCAGGAAGCCTTCTTTATCGGCATCGAGAATGGCGACTAAGGAGACCTCAGGCAGGTCCAGGCCTTCGCGCAGAAGATTGATTCCGATGAGCACATCGTATTCGCCGCGGCGCAGGTCGCGCAGAATCTTGACGCGCTCCAGCGTCTCAATCTCGGAGTGCATATAGCGGCAGCGCACGCCGACTTCGCTGTAATATTCGGCCAGGTCTTCCGCCATGCGCTTGGTGAGCGTGGTCACCAGCACGCGCTCGCCATTGGCCGCTCGCTCGCGAATCTCATGCAGCAGGTCGTCAATCTGTCCTTTGACCGGGCGGACTTCAACCTGAGGATCAACCAATCCTGTTGGCCGGATGATCTGCTCCACTACCACGCCGGCCGACTTGGTAAGCTCATACGGCCCCGGCGTGGCAGAGACGTAAACCGCCTGGTTCACGCGATGCTCGAACTCTTCAAACGAAAGCGGGCGGTTATCGAGCGCGGAAGGCAGGCGGAAGCCGTATTCAATCAACACCTGTTTGCGCGAGCGGTCGCCGTGCCACATGGCGTGAAGCTGCGGGATGGTCTGGTGCGATTCGTCGATAAAAAGCAGGTAGTCGCGCGGGACATAGTCGAGCAGGGTGGGCGGAGCCTCGCCGGGCATGCGTCCGGTGAAGTGGCGGGAGTAGTTCTCGATGCCGTGGCAGTAGCCGACCGATTGCATCATCTCCAGGTCAAAGCGCACGCGCTGGTGCAGGCGTTGCGCCTCCACGATGCGTCCCTGTTTTTCCAGTTCCTTCTCCCACGTGCCCAGCTCTTCCAGAATTGAAACCACGGCCCGCTTCTTGGTTTCGGGCTTCATTACATAGTGGGTCTTGGGATAGATGGGCAGCCGCGCATACTTCTGCTTCACCGTGCCGAACAGTGGATCAATCTGCGCCAGCGACGCGACTTCATCGCCGAACAGCTCGATGCGGTAGGCCATGTCGTCGTAAGGAGGCTGGACTTCAATCACGTCGCCGCGCACGCGAAACGTTCCCCGCCGGAATTCGCCTTCGCTGCGTTCATAAAGGATCTCAACCAG
>Ga0070741_10008753_pt1 | contig 20073 bp, 26 predicted proteins | sample Coa_R1_4_FD_66440 | JGI IMG/M metagenome (GOLD analysis project Ga0070741, IMG submission 66440) | Surface soil microbial communities from Centralia Pennsylvania, which are recovering from an underground coalmine fire - Coalmine... | ecosystem: Environmental > Terrestrial > Soil > Unclassified ...
GGACTCCTGATCGGGCTGATCGAGACTTTGTGGTCGGCGTATTTTTCTATCGATTATAAGGACGTTGCCGTTTTTTCCATCCTCGCGATCACGCTGATCTTCCTGCCGCAAGGCCTGCTCGGAAAACCCGACGTCGAGAAGGTGTGAGATGGCAGCGCGGGCGCAGCCAGATCGAAAGAGTCTTCGGGCCGCTCTCACCGACGCCGGTCTTGCCAGTCTGCTCGCCTTCTTTCTTTTCCTGCCGCTCGTCGCTTTCCGCACCGTGCAGAACCTGCAATCCGGCTTGCAGTTGGAGACGCGTTGGCCGCTTTTCCTGGCATTGGTTCTGGCGACGGCAGTAATACGCTTTCTCTATCTCGTCGCGATCGAGCCGGCCCTGGCCGGCGAACGAGCGAAACCAGGCACGGCCGATCAGCGGCTCCTCGCGATTCGCGCCGCCTTCACCAGGCTGTTCGCGCCAGTCGCACTCGGATTCGCCGTGGCCTACCCGATCTTCATTCTTCTCGTCGCCGGTACGGGCGGCGCGTCAAAATGGATCGACAATTTCGGCATTCAGATCTTGATCTATGTAATGCTCGGGCTCGGCCTCAACATCGTGGTCGGCCTCGCCGGCCTGCTCGATCTCGGTTACGTGGCCTTCTACGCCGTCGGCGCCTATTCCTACGCGCTTATCGCCAAGAACTTCGGTCTTTCCTTCTGGATGCTGCTGCCTGTCTCCGGGATTCTCGCGGCATTCTGGGGAATTCTCCTCGGCTTCCCGGTTTTGCGACTGCGCGGCGACTATCTTGCGATCGTGACGCTCGCCTTCGGCGAAATCATCCGCATCGTGCTGACCAATTGGGTGCCGGTGACGCACGGCCCCGCCGGCATCTCCGGCATTCCGCGGCCGACGTTTTTCGGGATTCCTTTCGACACATCGGAACATGGTTTTGCCGCAGTCTTGGGCGTGCCGTTCAATCCGATGCATCGCACGCTATTCTTATATTACGTGATCCTCGCTCTGGTGATGGTCACGGCCTTCGTTACCTGGCGACTTCGCGGTCTGCCGATCGGGCGTGCTTGGGAAGCCTTGCGGGAGGATGAGATCGCCTGCCGCTCCCTCGGTATCAACACAACGAATACCAAGCTCACCGCATTCGCCACCGGTGCTTTGCTCGGCGGGCTGGCCGGCTCCTTCTTCTCCGCCCGCCAAGGATTCATTTCGCCGGAGTCCTTCACCTTCATCGAATCCGCGACCATCCTGTCCATCGTCGTGCTGGGCGGCATGGGCAGCCAAGCCGGCGTCGCCATTGCCGCCATCGTGCTGGTCGGCGGCACCGAAATCATGCGCGAGCTTGATTTCCTCAAAACCATCTTCGGCCCCGACTTCGATCCCATCCAGTACCGGATGCTGCTGTTCGGCCTGGCCATGGTGCTGATCATGATCTGGAAGCCACGAGGGCTGATCTCGACGCGCCAGCCGACAGTCTTTCTCAAGGAAAGGAAGACGATCGCCGCCGACCTGCTGAAAGAGGGACGCGGATGACGTCTCGGCCGCGCGATGCGGTATTGCGCGTGGAGCATTTGACCATGCGCTTTGGCGGGCTCCTGGCCGTGCAGGACCTGTCGTTCGAGGCGCGGCGCGGCATGATCACCGCGCTGATCGGGCCGAATGGAGCCGGCAAGACCACCGTCTTCAACTGCATCACCGGATTCTACAAGCCGACCGAAGGCCGGATCGCACTGCATCACGGCAACCCGACGCTATGGGACGAGCTTGAAACCATTACCGGCAGTGGCGCGCGCAGCATCCGCCGCGGCGACGGCGCGCTGTTTCTTCTGGAGCGGATGCCGGATTATTTGGTGACGCGGCGAGCTCGCGTGACTCGCACCTTTCAGAATATCCGGCTGTTCCAGGGAATGAGCGTCCTGGAAAATCTGCTGGTTGCCCAGCACAACCCGCTGATGCTCGCTTCCGGCTTCACCGTGCTGGGTATCCTCGGCTTTCGCTCCTATGCGCAGGCCCAGCGGCACGCCATCGACAAGGCCTGCTACTGGCTCGAGCGCATCGGCCTGCTGAATCGGGCCGACGATGCGGCGGGCGAACTGCCCTATGGCGCGCAGCGCCGTCTCGAAATCGCGCGCGCCATGTGCGCCGATCCTGTGCTGCTTTGCCTAGACGAGCCGGCGGCGGGTTTAAACCCGCGGGAAAGCGGCGAGCTCAACGAGCTTCTGCTCTCCATTCGCGGCGAGCACGACACGTCGATTCTCCTGATCGAACACGACATGTCGGTGGTCATGGGCATTTCCGACCACATCGTCGTGCTCGATCACGGCGTCAAGATCGCCGATGGCGCACCCGCGGACGTCCGCAACGACAAGAACGTCATTGCCGCTTATCTCGGCATCGAGGAGGAAGAGGTGAAAAAGGCGGAAGCGGAGGTAGGGTTGTGAAAGAGCCGTTGCTTTCCGTCCGCGGCGTGCAAGCCTTCTACGGCCGCATCATGGCGCTGCGCGGGGTCGATCTTGAAGTGTATGAAGGTGAGATCGTCACCCTGATCGGCGCCAACGGCGCCGGCAAATCGACCTTGATGATGACGGTTTGCGGCGATCCGCGTGCGCGCGCGGGGCAAATTATTTTCGACGGCCGCGATATTTCACAGCTTCCGACCCATGAGATCGCCCAACTGAAAATCGCCCAATCACCCGAGGGGCGCCGCATCTTCGCCCGCATGACCGTGATGGAAAATCTGCAGATGGGCAGCATTGTCGCCGACCGGCGGCATTTCGCCGAGGATCTAGAACGCGCTCTCAAACTCTTTCCTCACTTGCGCGAGCGGCTCGACCAGCGCGGAGGCACGCTTTCCGGCGGCGAGCAGCAGATGCTGTCCATCGCCCGCGCCCTGATGAGCCGGCCACGGCTGCTTTTGCTTGATGAACCTTCGCTCGGTCTGGCGCCTTTGGTCGCGCGGCAAATCTTCGATGCCATCCGCGAACTGAACCAGCGAGAAGGATTGACGGTCTTTCTTGTCGAGCAGAATGCCTTTCACGCGCTCAAGCTGGCGCATCGCGGCTATGTCATGGTCAACGGCAGCATCACTATGTCCGGCACTGGTAGCGAATTGCTGGCGCGGCCGGAGGTCAGATCGGCCTATTTGGAAGGGGGGCGGCTGCGAGCCGCGCCATGATCCGAAACTTTCTTTTCGAAGAGCACTCCATCGGCGTCTTCGTGCTGGTCACGCTGATCCTTGGCGGCGGCGCCGCCTGGCTGACCGGGCGCGCGATCGCGCTGACATGGCGGCCCTGGTGGCAAATGATCGGTTATACGCTGCTGCTCGGGCTCACCGTGCGGTTCATTCATTTCGCGCTGTTCCAGGCCACTTTCCTCTCGCTTTATTATTATCTGATCGACACGGCATTCTGCTTCGTCTTCGGCTCGCTTGGTTATGCCGCGACGCGCGCCAGCCAAATGGCCACGCAATATCATTGGCTGCATCGCCGCACCGGGCCGTTTTCCTGGTCGCGCCGCTAGCCGATGGCCGCCAAACCGGGGAAGGTTTCCAGCAGCCATTGGCTGACTTCCGTGATCCAGCCAGTAAGAAAGGCGATGCCGGCGAGGACGAGCAAGCCACCCATCGCTTTCTCCACCTTGGCGAGATGTGCGCGAAACCGGGCGAGAAAAGCGGCAAAGGGCTCGACGGCCAAGGCAGCCAAGAGAAAGGGGATGCCGAGTCCGAGCGAATAGACCGCCAACAATCCGGCGCCTTTCGTGACCGTCGCTTCCGAGGCGGCGATCGCCAGGATCGCTGCCAGCACCGGGCCGATGCACGGCGTCCAGCCGAAGGCGAACGCAAGTCCCATGATGTAAGCGCCCCATAAGCCCACCGGCTTGGGCACATGGAAGCGCTTTTGCCGCGTCAACCACTCGATGTGAAGCAATCCGAGGAAGTGTAAACCCATGAGAACGATGGCGAGGCCCGCGACTTTGGACAGCATATTTGCATAGGCATGCACCAGCGCGCCGACAGCGCTGGCACTGGCGCCGAGCGCGACAAAGATCGTGGAGAAACCGAGCACGAAAAGCAGCGCGCCGGCAATCGTCTCGCGCCTCACCTTGGGCTCCGGCTCGGCGTCGGCAAAGCGTTCCAGCGACAAACCCGAAAGGTAAACCAGATACGGCGGCACCAGCGGCAGCACGCAAGGGGACAAAAAGCTGATGAGGCCGGCGAGCAGCGCGGCGCCGATGGAAATCTCGTTGTTCATGCGCGGTTCAATGGATCATCGTCTGCGGCGAGGCAAGCTTCACGCGCCTCCTCGCCTGGAGAAATTCGGCCGCACTGCTATGCTTGCTACCCGGAGGAACGGCGCTTGCGCAATCTTATCACGGATGTTCCCGGCGTCCGCGTGGGCCATGCCGGCGACGCGCGGCTCGGATCCGGGGTGACCGTGGTGCTCTTTGACGAGCCCGCCGTCGCCAGCTTCGACCTGCGCGGCGGCGGGCCCGGCACGCGCGAGACCGCGCTGCTCGATCCAGCGAAAACCGTCAGCGGTGTCGATGCCATCGCATTATCCGGCGGCTCCGCTTTCGGTCTCGATGCCGCTTCGGGCGCGCAGGCCTGGTTGCGCGAGCAAGGTCGCGGCTTTGCCGTGCGCTCCGCGCGGGTGCCGATCGTGCCCGGAGCGATCCTCTTCGACCTTCTCAACGGCGGCGACAAGAATTGGGGCCGTTATCCGCCCTATCGCGATTTCGGTTATGCGGCGACCGCCGCCGCTGCCGGCGAATTCGCCTTGGGCAGCGTCGGCGCCGGACTCGGCGCCACAACCGCGAATCTGAAAGGCGGCATCGGATCCGCCTCCGCCGAAATCGACAACATAACGATCGGCGCCTTGGCCGCCGTGAACGCCGCAGGAAGCGCCGTCGTCGGCGGCGGACCGTGCTTTTGGGCGGCGCCATTCGAGCAAAGCGGCGAATTCGGCGCTTGCGGTATGCCCGAGCAAATCGACGCAAAAATGTTGGAGCCGCGCACCAAGGGCACGCCGCAGACCAGCACGACGCTGGTCGTGGTGGCAACCAACGCGGCTTTGACCAAAGCGGAAGCCAATCGAATCGCGGTCATGGCGCAAACCGGCGTTGCCCGCGCCATCTATCCAGTGCACACGCCGCTGGACGGTGATGTGCTGTTCGCCGCGTCGACCGGGCGCAAGCCGCTGGCCGATCCGGTCATCACCCTGACGCGGCTCGGCACTGTCGCCGCGAATGTGACGGCGCGCGCCATCGCCCGGGCGATCTATGAAGCGCGCGCCCTGCCCTTCCCCGCCGCGCTGCCGAGTTGGCATGACAAATTCGGCGGCGGCAAATCATGAAACAACCGCGGGCGGCATCGCGTTATCCTGAAATCATCGGGATGCCCCAATGCCGTCTACCGCCATCCGCGATTTTTCCTATGACGAGCCCAGGCGCCGGCTGTTCGTGACCTTCGTCACCGACCGGCAATATGTTTATTTCGAGGTGCCGCCGGAGGTCTACCGCACCTTTCGCGCGGCAGGATCGCGCGGACGCTTCTTCAATACCGAAGTGCGCGATCAATACGATTTTCGCGAAATCACCAACGCCGCTTAGCGGTTTCCTTTGCCGGTACCTGCTTTAGAGAAACCGCTCCGCCGCATAGGGCTGCGGATCGCAGAAGGGCGTGGCGCCGGTGATCAGTTCGGCAAGGAGGCGCCCCGTCGCCGGGCCGAGCGTCAGACCCCAATGGGCATGGCCATAGGCGAGCCAGAGCCCGGTCTGCCCTGGAGCCGGTCCAATCACCGGCCGCGAATCCGAAAAGCATGGGCGCTTGCCAAGCCAGGTGCTCGGCTCGCTGCGCTCCCCCAAAGGAAACAGCTCACGCGCCGCCGGCATGAGCCTGTCGAATTGAGCCGGCGTCGGCGGGGCATCGCGGGAGGCGAACTCCGCGCCGGTGGTAATGCGCAGGCCCTGCTCCATCGGCGCCAAGCAATAGCCGTAATCGGCATCGAGCACCGGGCGGGAGAACGGCTGCCCTCCGGCTTGGCGGAAATGGCGGTGATAGCCGCGCTTGATGCCGAGCGGCAGGCGGATGCCGAGCGGCTCCAGCACGTCCGGCGCCCATGGCCCAAGCGCGATCACGCAATTCGCGCCGTCGAGTGGGCCTTCCGCGGTGTCGACGCGCCACTGGATGCCGGAACGGTGCAGCGAACGGGCATCGCCTTTGAGCGCGATGCCGCCGAGCGCCGCGAAACGCGCGGCGTAAGCGCGGGTCACCGCGAGCGGATTGCTCACGCTCGCCGCCGAGGGCCAAAAGATGCCGTGACGGAATACCGGAGCCAATGCCGGCTCCAGCGCCCGCGCGCCGGCCACGTCGAGTATCTGGAAGGAAAGGCCGAACTGCCGCGCGACGTCGAGCTCGGGCTTCATCGCCGCGAAGCTGTCGTCGCTCCGATAGAGCTTGAGCCATCCACTCTTGCGCAAATATCGCTCGGCGCCGGACTCCGCCATCAGCACTTCATGCTCGGGAACCGCGCGCGCAAATAACGGACGCATGGCTTTCGCGGTTTCGATCAGGCGATCGGGACGGGATGCCCGCCAGAAGGCCAGCAGCCACGGCGCCACGCGCGGCAGAAAGGTCAAATCATAATTTGCCTCGGGCGCGCGGCCGAGCGCGATGCGGGCCAGCGCGCGCAGCCCGCGCGGAAAAATCGGTGGAAATACCGTGTTGCCTTCGATGACCCCGGCATTGCCATAAGAAGTTTCCTGGCCCGGCTCGCCGCGGTCCACCAGGGCCACCGACAGCCCGCGCTTGGCCAGATGCAGGGCCACCGACGTCCCGACGATCCCTGCACCGAGAACAATTGCGTCAGCGCGCGCCATGAGGATCAACCTTCCCTTACCTTGCGTGGAATCACTGCCGGGGTTCTCATATAGGATGCTATTTCCCGGTGTTAAGCTCCACCGGAAGCGCTCATTGCCCATGTCGCGGCGGCGTGTTACCCGAACCTCGTTCAGGGAGACTCCCATGGCCCGACCGCTTGCGATCGCACCGTCCATACTGGCGGCGGATTTCGCCAAGCTCGGCGAGGAGATCCGGGCGGTGGAAGCGGCCGGCGCGGACTGGATCCACGTCGACGTGATGGACGGACATTTCGTCCCCAACATCACCATCGGTCCGGACGTGGTGAAGGCGCTGCGGCCACACACCAGGAAGACGCTCGACGTCCACTTGATGATCGCGCCCTGCGATCCTTATCTCGAAGCCTTTGCCAAGGCCGGCTCCGACATCATCACCGTGCATGTCGAGGCGGGTCCGCATCTGCACCGCTCGCTGCAGGCGATCCGCGCCCTGGGTAAGAAGGCCGGAGTCTCGCTCAATCCGGCAACGCCGGAGTCCAGCATCGAATACGTGCTCGACATGATCGATCTGGTCCTGGTCATGTCGGTCAATCCCGGCTTCGGCGGCCAGGCTTTCATTAAATCGGCCGTGGAAAAAATCGCGCGGCTACGGGCGATGATCGGCGGCCGGCCGATCGACATTGAAGTGGACGGCGGCATCACACCGGAGACAGCACCGCTGGTGACACGCGCCGGCGCCAACGTGCTCGTCGCGGGCTCAGCTGTATTCAAGGGCGGCAATTACAAGGGCAATATCGCAGCGATCCGCAATGCCGCCGCTCTGGCACGCGGGGAAGCAGCGTGATCCCCCGTTACTCCCGTCCCCAAATGGCGGCGATCTGGTCGCCGGAATCGAAATTCCGTATCTGGTTCGAGATCGAGGCGCACGCCGCCGATGCCATGGCCGAGCTTGGCATCATTCCCAAGGAGGCGGCGAAAAAGATTTGGGAAAAGGGCAAGAACGCCAAATTCGATGTGGCGCGCATCGACGCCATCGAAGCCGAGGTCAAGCACGACGTCATCGCCTTCCTGACGCATCTTGCCGAGATCGTCGGACCGGAGGCGCGCTTCGTCCATTCTGGCATGACGTCCTCCGACGTGCTCGATACCTGCTTCAATATCCAGCTCGTGCGCGCCGCAGAGCTGCTCATCGCCGACGTCGACAAATTGCTGGCGGGGCTGAAGCGGCGCGCCTTCGAATATAAGCTGACGCCGACCATCGGCCGCTCCCATGGCGTGCACGCGGAGCCGACGACCTTCGGGCTCAAGCTCGCCTACGCCTACGCCGAATTCTTTCGCGCCAAGGAACGGTTGATCTGCGCGCGCACCGAAGTGGCGACCTGCGCCATTTCCGGCGCGGTCGGCACCTTCGCCCAAGTCGATCCGCGCGTCGAAGAGCATGTCGCCAAGGCGCTCGGCTTGGCTGTCGAGCCGGTGTCGACGCAAATCATTCCTCGCGACCGCCACGCCATGTTTTTCGCCACGCTCGGCGTCGTCGCCTCCTCCATCGAACGGCTGGCCACGGAAATCCGCCATTTGCAGCGGACGGAAGTTCTCGAAGCCGAAGAGTTCTTCTCCGCCGGGCAGAAAGGCTCTTCCGCCATGCCGCATAAGCGCAACCCGGTGCTGAGCGAGAACCTCACCGGGCTCGCGCGCATGGTGCGCGCCTATGCATTGCCGGCGATGGAGGACGTGGCGCTGTGGCACGAGCGCGACATCTCGCATTCCTCGGTCGAGCGCATGATCGGGCCCGATGCCACGGTGACGCTCGATTTCGCCTTGGCGCGGCTCGCCGGCGTCATCGACAAGCTCGTCGTCTATCCGGACAATATGAAGAAAAATCTCGACCGCCTCGGCGGCCTTGTGCATTCGCAGCGCGTGCTCATCGCCTTGACGCAGAAGGGCGTGGCGCGCGAAGACGCCTATCGCCTCGTTCAGCGCAATGCCATGAAGGTGTGGAACGGCGAAGGCGATTTCCTCACCCTGCTCAAAGCCGACAAGGACGTGCGCGCCAAGCTGACTGACAAAGAGATCGAGACCAATTTCGATCTCGGCTATCATTTCAAGCACGTGGACACGGTCTTTCAGCGAGTCTTCGGCCAATCATAACCGCCGATAAGCCGTGTCTGCGCCATCCATCGTCATCTTCGATTCGGGCCTCGGCGGCCTCACCGTGTATCGCGAGGTGTCCGCGGCGCGGCCCGACGCGCATTTCATCTACGCGGCCGACGATGCGGCCTTTCCCTACGGCCGTCTCGATGAGGCGGCGCTGGTCGCGCGGGTGACGCGCGTGATCGGCAAGCTGATCGAGGAATACCGGCCCGATCTCGTTGTCATCGCCTGCAACACCGCTTCCACGCTTGTTCTCCCCGAGCTGCGGGCGCGCTTTGGCGTGCCATTCGTCGGCACCGTTCCGGCGATCAAGCCGGCCTGCGCCGCATCGGTCAGCAGACTGGTCTCGGTACTCGGCACCGAAGGCACCGTCGGCAGGGAATATACCCGCGGGCTGATCCGTCAATTCGCGAATGGCGCCGAGGTCACCCTCGTTGGGTCAGCCCGGCTGGCCGGTTACGCCGAGGCCGAATTACGCGGCGAACCGGTGAGCGACGAAGCGATCGGCCAAGAGATCGCGCCCTGTTTCGTCGATCGGGAGGGCCGCCGCACCGATTCGGTGGTCCTTGCCTGCACCCATTATCCCTTGTTGCGGCGGCGCTTCGAACGGGTGCAGCCCTGGCCGGTCACCTATATCGATCCGGCTCCGGCCATCGCCCGGCGGGTCGTGGACGTCATCGGACCGCTCCCGGCGGGCGCCAAAGCTTCCGGCGCGGCGCAAATGCTGCTGACCTCGGGGCGACATCCCGCCGGCAAACTGGGGGCAGTCCTCAAGGGCTTCGGAATCACGGCTTTTGGCGCGTTATCGGTTTGACTTCGCGACCCTTTCTGCCTAGAACCAGCCGCCGCGCGGGTCTATGCCCGCGCGGCGTTTCGCGACCCGTGGCGGGAACCGACGCTTTCGGTTCCGGCCTGTCGGTTCCGGGCAAAGCCTGGGACAGAGGAGGGCGCGTTTCCTCAACACAACGATCAACAGCAAGAGGACGCGATGACAAAGCGCAACGAGGCGAAATACAAACTCGACCGCCGCATGGGCCAAAACATCTGGGGCCGCCCGAAGAGCCCCGTCAACCGCCGCGAATACGGGCCCGGCCAGCACGGCCAGCGCCGAAAAGGCAAACTCTCCGATTACGGCGTGCAGCTCCGCGCCAAGCAGAAGCTGCGCGGCTACTACGCCAATATTTCCGAGAAGCAGTTTCGCGGAATTTATGATGAAGCCATCCGCATGAAGGGCGATTCCGGCGCGCACATGATCGGCCTGCTGGAGCGCCGATTGGATGCCGTCATCTATCGCGCCAAATTCGTGCCGACGATCTTTGCCGCACGCCAGTTCATCAATCACGGCCATATCAAGGTGAACGGCCGGCGCGTGAATATCCCGAGCTACCGCGTCAAGGTCGGCGATACGATCGAGGTCAAGGAAAGCTCCAAGCAACTCGCACTGGTTCTGGAGGCCGCCGCGCTCACCGAGCGTGACGTTCCGGACTATGTCGAGGTGAATCAGGGCAAGATGACCGCCAAGCTCACGCGCATCCCGACGCTGAGCGAGGTTCCCTATCCGGTGATGATGGAACCGCACCTCGTGGTGGAGTTCTATTCGCGCTAAGCAGGCTCGCTCTCAAACATAGATACAATCTGGATTTGCGAAGACCCCGGCTACTGCGCCGGGGGTTTTTTGTGCGCTGCAGCGACTTATCTCGCCCGCGCAAAAGTTGTCCATAACTTGGGCGGGGTTGTTTGCAGCCGCGTTGTTTGATGTAGCTTTGGCGGCGCTAGTTAACCAAAGGGGATCTTACACCCAGGGGAGAATCGCACATGGACAAGCTACAAACGGTAAAAGGCTGGATCGGGGCGCTGACGGATATCGGACTTATGCTGCTCGCTTTGGGCATCGTGGTATCGCTGCTCGTCGGAGCAAACACAGTTTTCGTGGGCAACCCGGTCGGAAACATCATCGCGATGGTCAAAGACCTTGGCTCCAACGGGCTCGTGGGCCTGATCGCACTTGGCATCATCCTGTGGCTATTTTCCGGTCGTAGGGTCGCTTGACATAACGCCAGCCGGCTGCACGGCAGCCATCTGACTGGTTAAAACAATTGGATGGGGTGCCCCTTCCCCATCCATGTTTTTCGGGCATGGCCATGATCGAGCGGATTGAAAAAGCCAAGCGGTATCTGTGGGCTTTCGTCGAGCTTGGCTTTGTCGCTTTGCTCGCGATCATCCTGATCTATCTGATCTTGGGTCAGAACTCCGGCGCCTTCGTCACCTCGGTCGCCGACAATGTCGCGAAATTCGCCAGCCAAGCAAGCGTGAGTTTGATCGGCATTGGGATCATACTGGCAATTATCTATCTGATTACCCAACGCATGCGCTGACGGTGCGTCGAGCGCGCGGACGCGAGAAGCGGCCGAAGGGCCGCTTTTTCTTTGCGATGCGCCGCCTAGGCGGAGACGTTCCTGGCCACGAGGCCCTTTTCCTTGAAGACTTGCTGCAGTTCTCCGGCCTGGAACATTTCCCGCACGATGTCGCAACCGCCGATGAATTCACCCTTGACGTAGAGCTGGGGGATCGTCGGCCACTGCGAATAGGTCTTGATGCCGTTGCGCAGATCGTCCGATTCGAGCACGTTGATGCCTTTGTAAGGCACGCCGAGATAATCGAGTATCTGCACGACTTGACCGGAGAAGCCGCATTGCGGGAATTGCGGTGTGCCCTTCATGAACAGCACCACATCGTTGCCCTTGACTTCGTTGTCGATGAACTGATCGATGCTCATGTCTCACCTTTGCCGGCGCCGCGCGCCTAACGACTGGGGATTCCGGTCTGCAGCGCCAGCGCGTGCAGCGCTCCGCCCATCTGACCCTTCAAAGCCTCGTAAACCAACTGGTGCTGTTGCACCCTCGATTTGCCACGGAAAGACTCAGCGATGACCGTGGCGGCGTAGTGGTCGCCGTCGCCGGCGAGATCGCGGATGGTGACGTCGGCGTCCGGGATCCTGATCTTAATCAGCCGCTCGATTTCACTGGCCTCCATCGCCATCGACCGATCCCGTTCGTCCGTGCTCGCGATCCGAGCGGCCCGCCAGCCGTGACGCCGCAGGCCAAATCAAGGCTAAGAATGGGGCGTCCTCCAGCCGAAATCAATGCATTCCGGGCATTGCTGCCCGGCTTTGTGCGCCCGCCCGGCCGCGCGGACCAAGCGCCGCAGCTACCGATATTTTTTGCCGGTGACAACCGAGGCGCCGCGGCTAACATGTTGGCCATGACGCGCGCGCCGATAGCACCATGTCGGTTTCGGGGGGGGGTGATCATGCGATCGATCGGCGTGAACAGCGGCGGCGAAAGACTAGAGCCCGGCGGCCATATATTCCGGCAGCCATCCTTCGTGGCGATCGCGTAGAACCGCGAGCGGAACGCGACGCTCGCCTGCGATGGTCAGCGCCGGACCGCCGGTGACGCCAAGCCGGCGCGCGGCAACGCCCGCCGCTTGCGCGCGTTGAACCACGGCCTCCGCCTGCGGCGCAGGCACGCTCAAGACGTAGCGGGCCTGATCCTCGCCGAACCAGAAAGCATGCGGCGACGGACCGGCAGGTGAGGCATCCAGGCTCGCGCCGATACCCGACGCCATGGCCATCTCAGCGAGCGCGACCAGCAGCCCGCCATCGGAAATGTCGTGCACGGCCGTGGGAATCCCTTGCGCAATGATGGCGCGCACGAAATCGCCGTGCCGCCGCTCCGCCGCGAGATCGACCGGCGGTGGTGCGCCCTCCTCGCGGCCGCAAACGTCGCGCAGATAGAGCGATTGACCGAGCCAGCCGGGATCGCCGCCGATCAGCAGAATCGTTTCCCCTTCTGCCTTGAAGGCAAGCGTCGCCGATTTGCCGAAATCGTCGAGCAGCCCGACGCCGCCGATGGTCGGCGTCGGGGGGATAGCCCGGCCAAGCTCTTCCCCCATAACTTTGGTCTCGTTGTAGAGCGAGACATTGCCGGAGACGACCGGGAAATCGAGCGCCTTGCAGGCTTCGCCGATGCCGCGGATGCAGCCGACGAACTGGCCCATGATCTCCGGCCGCTCGGGATTGCCGAAGTTCAGGTTGTCGGTGAGCGCCAGCGGCCGCGCGCCGACGGCGGTCAAATTGCGCCAGGCTTCCGCCACCGCCTGCTTGCCGCCTTCGAAAGGATCGGCCTCGCAATAACGCGGCGTCACGTCGGCGGTCAGCGCCAGAGCTTTCGGCCCCTCCAATACGCGCAGTACCGCGGCGTCGCCGCCCGGCCGCTGCACGGTATTGCCGCCGATGATGTGATCGTATTGCTCCCAGACCCAGCGTTTGGAGCAGAGGTCGGGCGTACCGAGAAGATGCTCCAGCGCGTCGGCGACTGCCATCGGCGCGCTGACATGTTCGGCTTTAATCACCGGCAGCTTTGGCGGCTCAGTGAATGGACGCCGATATTCCGGCGCCTGATCGCCGAGCTCCTTGATTGGCAGATCGGCCATCACCTCACCCCGGTGCTTAACGATGAAGCGCATGCTCGGCGTGGTCGTGCCGACAATGGCGAAGTCGAGGCCCCATTTGCGGAAGACCGCCTCAGCTTCCTTTTCCTTCTCCGGCTTGAGCACCATGAGCATGCGCTCCTGGCTTTCCGAGAGCATCATCTCATAGGCGGTCATGCCGATTTCGCGCGTCGGCACCCTATCGAGGTCGAGCGTGACGCCGAGGTTGCCCTTCGCCCCCATCTCCGTGGCGCTCGACGTCAGCCCGGCCGCACCCATGTCCTGGATCGCGATAACGCAATCCTTGGCCATGATTTCCAGGCAGGCCTCGAGCAGCAGCTTTTCGGAAAAGGGATCGCCGACTTGCACCGTCGGGCGTTTCTCCTCGGAATCGTCGCCGAATTCTGCCGAAGCCATGCTGGCGCCGTGAATGCCGTCGCGGCCGGTCTTGGAGCCGAGATAGACAATCGGCATGCCGACGCCGGAGGCCTTGGCGTAAAAAATCTTGTCCGCCCGTGCGAGGCCGACCGCCATGGCGTTGACAAGGATGTTGCCGTTGTAGCGCGGATGGAAGCGCACCTGTCCGCCCACCGTGGGCACGCCGAAGGAATTGCCGTAGCCGCCGATACCCGCCACCACGCCGGAGACGAGATGCCGCGTTTTCGGATGTGCGGGATCGCCGAAGCTGAGCGCATTCAAACAGGCGATCGGACGCGCACCCATGGTGAAGACATCGCGCAAAATGCCGCCGACGCCGGTCGCCGCGCCCTGATAAGGCTCGATGTAGCTCGGATGATTGTGGCTTTCCATCTTGAACACCACCGCGAGGCCGTCGCCGATGTCGATGACTCCGGCATTCTCGCCCGGCCCCTGGATCACCCAAGGCGCTTTGGTCGGCAGCGTGCGCAGATGCACTTTCGACGATTTGTAGGAGCAATGCTCGTTCCACATCGCCGAAAAAATGCCAAGCTCGGTGAGCGTCGGCTCGCGCCCGATCAGATCGAGGATGCGTTGATACTCGTCGGGCTTGAGGCCGTGCTCGGCGACCTGTTCGGGGGTGATGCGGCGCTCGTTGGAAATCACGTCGCGATCACCGTCACGCCGCCCTTGCCAGATGATCGACAAGGCCGGCGAACAACCCGCGCCCGTCGGTGCAGCCCATCACCGCTTCGACGTGATTTTCCGGGTGCGGCATCATGCCGAGTACGTTGCCGCGCTCGTTGAGGATGCCGGCGATGGCGTTGATGGCGCCATTGTGATTCCAATTCGGATCGATCATGCCGTCCGGCGAGGAATAGCGGAACAGCACCCGGCCCTCGCCTTCCAGCCGCGCGATGGTCCCGCTGTCGGCGATGTAATTGCCTTCGCCATGCGCCACCGGCACTTTGATCACCTGGCCGGCGTTGTAGCCGCGCGTGAACGGCGTATCCGAACGCTCGACGCGCAGATAGACCTCGCGGCAGATGAAGCGGAGATTCTGGTTGCGCATGAGCACGCCGGGCAACAGCGCCGCCTCGCAGAGAATCTGAAAGCCGTTGCAGACGCCGAGCACGAGTCCGCCATCGGCGGCAAATTTTCTCACGGCATCCATGATCGGCGAACGCGCGGCGATGGCCCCGCAACGCAGATAATCGCCGTAGGAAAAACCGCCCGGGATGACGACAAGATCGGTGCCGGCGGGCAGCTTGCGATCGGCGTGCCAGACCATCGCCGGCTCGTGCCCTGAGACAAGCCGCAGCGTGCGGGCCATGTCGCGCTCGCGATTGATGCCGGGAAAAACGAGGACGGCGGAGTTCATGGACTTAGCGTCAGCTCAAAATCTCGACCCGATAGTTCTCGATCACGGTATTGGCCAGCAGCTTGTCGGCGGCCTGCTTGAGCAAAGCTTCGGCCTTGGCCCCGTCGGCGCCCTCAAGCTCGATGTCGAAGACCTTGCCCTGGCGCACGCTGGTGATGCCGTCGATGCCGAGCGAGCGCAGTGCGCCTTCGATCGCCTTGCCCTGCGGATCGAGGATGCCGGTTTTCAGGGTGACGGTGACGCGGGCCTTCAAAATCTCAACCCTTCACCAGCACCGGCCCGGTGCCGCGCGGCGGCTCGTTCTCGCTCATAATGCCAAGCCGCTTGGCCACCTCGGTATAAGCCTCGATGAGACCGCCCAGATCGCGACGGAAGCGGTCCTTGTCGAGCTTCTCGTTCGACTTCATGTCCCACAGCCGGCAGGAGTCCGGTGAAATCTCGTCGGCGACGACGATGCGCATCGTGTCGTTTTCCCACAGCCGGCCGCATTCCATCTTGAAGTCGACGAGGCGGATGCCGACACCGAGGAAGAGCCCGCAAAGGAAGTCGTTGACGCGGATCGCCAGCGCCATGATGTCGTCGATCTCCTGCGGCGTTGCCCAGCCGAAGGCGGTGATGTGCTCCTCCGACACCATCGGATCGTTGAGCGCATCGTTCTTGTAGTAGAATTCGATGATCGAGCGCGGCAGTTGCGTGCCCTCCTCGATCCCGAGCTTCTGCGACAGTGATCCGGCGGCAACGTTGCGCACCACCACCTCGAGCGGGATGATCTCCACCTCGCGGATCAGCTGTTCGCGCATGTTGAGACGGCGGATAAAATGCGTCGGCACGCCGATCTCGTTGAGATGCTGAAAAACATATTCCGAGATGCGGTTGTTCAGGACCCCCTTGCCCTCGATGATCTCGTGCTTTTTCGCATTGAACGCGGTCGCGTCATCCTTGAAGTGCTGAATCAGTGTGCCGGCCTCGGGGCCCTCGTAAAGGACCTTGGCCTTGCCTTCGTAAATGCGACGGCGGCGGCTCATCGGAGTGTACCGTGGTTTGTGAAAGTCCATGGGTGCCGTGGCTCCATAATCTCAGGTCGCGGGTCCGCGGCGGCGGGACCGGATGGCACGACTCGCTTTAGTGAATAGCCTACCCGGCCAAGGCGCAACCTAGCCGATGCGGCGAAGCAGCACAATCGGCACCCGCCTGTGGAATGTTTCGCGACCGGTGCATCGCGTGCACGCTGTTGCCTTGACCCTTGTGCCCCGATATGCAAGGCGCGCAGTATGCTTTTGCGTTGCCAGGCGGCGGAAATGAGGCAAGGATTGCCATGACCACTTTCGACAAGCGTGAAGAAGCCTTCGAAAAACAATTCGCGCACGACGAGGAGTTGCGATTCAAGGCGACGGCGCGGCGCAACAAGCTTCTCGGCCGCTGGGCGGCGGAACAGCTTGGCCTTTCCGGCCCCGCGATCGACGCCTATGCCAACGAGGTGGTTGTGGCGGACCTCGAACACGCCGGCGATCAGGACGTCTTCAGTAAAATTCGCCGGGATTTCGACGCCAAGGGCGTGGCCGTCGCCGACGTGCAGATCCGCCAGCAGATGAGCGAATTGCTCGCCCGGGCGGTGCAGGAAATCAAGGCCAGCGGCTGACCGGCAGCGAATCCTTTCGCCGCAGGAACACCGCTGACCGGTGGCGCGTTAGTCCTGCACTATGCGCTGGCCTATGGCCCAAGTCTGCTATGCGACCTTGGTAATCGCTGTCCTGGGGACGGCGAGCGCCGCGGTCGCGACCCTCGACAGCCTCAATCATTCGAATGCGCGGCGCAGTTGGGATGCGGATATCGATCGCATCGTGGCCGCGCAGGATATGCGGCGCCGCCTCCTGGCCCTGGCGCAGGAGGGCGACGATCTTCCGGCCACCAAGGCATCCATCGCCGGGGGCCAGCCGGCGTTCAACGCCGAAGCGGCGGCTCTCGACGACGCAAGCGATGCGCGCGGGCATTCTTCGGCCCATGCCAACGCCGAACTGGATCATGGCCACAGCCATCGCGGCGGCGGCAGCGGTGTCATTCCCGCAATTGTCAAATTGCCCAAGACCGCGGCGACGACGGCGGCAGCCATACTGCTGCGCTTCCGCTGAAACGATTCAGTTCAGGACATCGGCTCGGGGACCGGTTTGGGCTCTTCCGGCAGGGGAATGAACTCCTTGTCGTCATGCACGGGCAAGGTGAAACGGCCAGCCTTCCAGTCGGCCTTGGCCTGCTCGATGCGCTCCGGCCGCGAGGAGACGAAATTCCACCAGATATGCCGCGGGCCGAGCGGCTCGCCGCCGAGCAGCATGAGCGTCGAACCCACACGCGCGTGCAGCACCGCTTCACGCGGTTTGAAGACGAGCAGCGATCCGGCATCGTAGGCGCGACCTTCATGTTCGACCTCGCCGCGCACGATATAGGCGGCGCGTTCGGCATGGCCGGGCGGCATCGCCAGCCTCGCGCCCTGCTCCACCTCGGCATGCAGATAGAACAGCGGCGATTGCGCCTTGACCCTGCTCGCAATCCCATACGCGGTGCCGGCGATCAGCCGCGCATTGATCCCCCGGTCCCGGAACGTCGGCAGCTCGTCGTGTGGATAATGGGTAAAGCCGGCCGAGGCTTCCTCGTCCCGCTCGGGCAGCGCCACCCAAGCCTGCAGGCCGTGCAGCGGCCCCCCGCTCTTGCGGACGCCATCGAACCGTTCGGAATGGGCGATGCCGCCGCCGGCGATCATCCAATTCACCGCGCCGGGACGGATCACCTGCTCAACGCCCAGGCTGTCGCGATGCGTAATCTCGCCTTCGAAGAGATAAGTGACGGTGGCGAGCCCGATATGCGGATGCGGCCGCACGTCGGTGTCCCGCGGCACATTCGGCGGCAAGACCAGCGGGCCCATGTGATCGAGAAAGATGAACGGCCCGACCATACGGCGCTGCGCGAACGGAAGCACGCGGCCGACTTCAAGCAAGCCGATATGGCGGCGGCGGGCCGGGATGACCAGGTCGAGCATGAAACCTCCTGCGTCGGGCCGGCCTTGACCGGCCGTCCATGATGACAAAGAAGATGGCCATGCGGTCGCGGCCGCGCCAGCCAGGAGGTGCGACGAATGGAACGGCTGCTCGAAGGCTACCGACGGTTTCGCAGCGGCGTTTGGCCGATCGAACGCCGACGCTATGAGATTTTAGCCGCGGAAGGCCAGCGGCCGGAAACCATGGTGATCGCCTGTTCCGATTCGCGCGTCGATCCGGACACCGTCTTCGACGCCGGACCGGGCGAGCTGTTTGTCGTGCGCAATGTCGCCGGCCTGGTGCCTCCTTACCGTCCGGATGCCGAATACCACGGCACCAGCGCCGCCCTGGAATTCGGCGCGCGCGTCCTGAAGGTCTCGCGCGTCGTCGTGCTCGGTCATGCTCAATGCGGCGGTGTGCAGGCCATGGTGCAAGGCGCGCCGGCCGAGGCCCCCGACTTCGTGGCGTCGTGGATGTCGATCGCGCGGCCGGCCTTGCAGCAAGCGCGGCGGAAAAGCGCCGAGGGCGGCGATATTATCCGCCATTGCGAAGCCGAGGTGGTGCGGCTTTCGCTCGCCAATCTGCTCACCTTTCCCTGGATCGCGCAGGCTGTCGGCGATGGCCGGCTGCAATTGCATGGATTCCTGTTCGGCATTCACGACGGCGATCTCACCCGCGTCGAAAAGGACCGGCTCGTGCCGGTTGAATAAGCCTGGAGCGGCGGATGCGTTACGAGCTTTATTACTGGCCGGAGATTCAAGGACGCGGCGAATTCGTCCGGCTGGCGCTGGAGGATGCCGGCGCCGATTACGTCGACGTGGCGCGGCACAAGGGCGGCATCGAGAAGATGACGCGGCTGATGGAAAGGTCCCGCGTCAAGCATCCGCCATTCGCTCCGCCCTTTTTGAAGGCCGGCAAGATTCTGATCGGCCAGACCGCCAACATTTTGCACTTCCTTGGGCCGCGGCATGGATTGGCGCCGCGGAATGAGCAAGGCCGGCTATGGCTGCATCAGTTGCAGCTCACCATTGCCGATTTCGTGGTGGAGATTCACGACACGCACCACCCGATCAGCGTGAACCTCTATTACGAAGACCAGAAGAAGGAAGCCAAGGCGCGCACGAAAGATTTCCTCAAAGAACGCGCGCCGAAATTCCTCGGCTATTTCGAAAGCGTGCTGACGCGCAGCGGCGGGCCTTATCTCCTCGGGCGCAAGCTCAGCTATGCCGACCTCAGCCTGTTCCAGATCGTCGAGGGCCTACGCTACGCCTTTCCCAAGGCGATAAGACGGCTGGAGACGAAACGCCCGCGCACGGTCGCGCTGCATGACCGCGTGAGTGAGCGGCCACGGATCAGGGCTTATCTTGAGTCGAAGCGGCGCATCCCGTTCAACGAATGGGGAATTTTCCGTCACTACCCCGAACTCGACGCTTGAGTCGGGAACCAAGATCAGCAGGCGGCGTTTTTCCCTTCAAGGAGAAACGCCGATGGCTGACGATCCCAGCAAGCTCGCCGCCGACCGCAAACGGATCGACGTGAGCGAAAGTTATGAGTGCCGTTATTGGGCAAAGCGATTCAACGTTACGCCCGATGAGCTCAAGCGCGCCGTGGCTAAGGTTGGTCCGATGGCTGATGACGTGGACCTTACGCGATATTGCCGGTTGACTATTATACTAATATTTGTATATTAATATGGCAGAGGCAATCAAACCCGTCATTTGGATCGGTTCCAGCCGCCGCGATTTGTGCGCCATGCC
>Ga0070741_10008755_pt1 | contig 20070 bp, 11 predicted proteins | sample Coa_R1_4_FD_66440 | JGI IMG/M metagenome (GOLD analysis project Ga0070741, IMG submission 66440) | Surface soil microbial communities from Centralia Pennsylvania, which are recovering from an underground coalmine fire - Coalmine... | ecosystem: Environmental > Terrestrial > Soil > Unclassified ...
GCGATGCCGGCCAGGAGCAGCCCGACCGTCCGGTACACCGACGCGTACAGCGGCGCCAGGGCCTCCCCGAGGGGCTGCTCGACGAACACCCACCACCCGAGCGGCGCCACCTCGGCCGAGGCCGTGAGCACCCGCCCCCCGGCCGGGCCGGTCGCGACGGTGACCTCGCCCGCCTGGTCCGCCGCCCTCCCCAGCACCGCCCGGACCTGGTCCAGCCTCGAGAGGTCGGTCTTCTGGAGCACGAGGCTGATGTCCGGGTGCGCCACCAGCTGTCCGCGGCCGTCCACCACGTAGGCCAGACCCGTGCGGCCGACCCGGATCCGCGAGACCACGTCCCAGATGAACTTGAGGTTCACCTCGGCGACGGTCACGCCGCCGTCGCCCGGCGCCGCCACCGCGAGGGACAGGTACGGCTCCGACTCCTTCCGGAAGTAGACGGGTCCGAAGTACGGCGTCCCCGGCCGGGGCTCGAGGAACCGCGGGTCGCGCGAGAAGTCGGCCTGGCTCCCGGTCACGTCCATGGCCAGGCGCGACACCCGGAGCTGCTCGCGCCCCGTCCGGTCGAGGAGGGCCACCTCGGTGATCGCCGGGGCCTGGTGCAGGAGGCGGAGGTACTCGAGGCGCCGCTGCTCGGGGGTCGGACGGAGCCTGAGCTGGCTCTGGCTCGCCCACCCGATCTGCCGCTCGATCTCCCGGACGAACGCCTCGATCCGCGTCGCCGCCGCCGCGGCCTTCTCGCGCTGGAGGGCGACCAGCGCGGCCAGGCTCTCGCGGTAGGAGAACGAGAGCTCGACGAGGCCGCTGACCGCGAGCGCGCCGCTCACCAGGCCCGCGCACAGGATCGCGTATTTCCGGACCAGGCGACCCCGCGGCCGCACGAGCTCCGTCATGGCCCCTTTCCACGGATCGCGGTGGTGAGGACGGCCCGCAGCGGGCTCATTCTAGCGCGACGAGGACGCGGCGCGGGCCGGAGCCCGGAGGGCGTGCTGGGCCGCCGGGAAGGCGCCGGGCGACCGGGCCGTGCGGTGGGCGGCCCCGGGGGTCAGGCCAGGGGCGCGGGAGCCGGGATCTCCGCACCCCGCCCGGCGGCCCGGAGCGTCAGGGGACCGCGTCCCCCCGCCTGGCAGCGGGCGGCGGCCGGGACAGCATCGGCGGGCGCTGGCGTCCCGCCGGAGCGGCAGCGCCTCCGGCCGCGAACGGACCGCGGACCACCCCGCGCGTCACCCGTCGAGCGGGAACGCCGGGAGGTCGCACGACGCCCCCGGTGCGGAGGCGCCCGCATCCGGGGCGGCCGGTTCCCGGCGCGGCCGGCGGGGTGGAATCCCGCACTCGGCCAGCTTGTTCAGGAGCGTCTTGTACGAGACCTTGAGGATCCGGGCCGCCTCCGCCCGGTTCCACCGCACGCGCTCGAGCACCTCGATGAGCGCGCGCCGCTCGGCATCCCGTGCGGCCTCGCGGCCGATCCGCTTGAGGTCCAGGACGCCGCTCGCGGACTCGGCGGGCGACGCGGCCCCGAGCCCGCTCGCGGTCGACGGGGCGCGCGGGCTGGAGATTCGCGCCTCGAGCTCCCGGTGGGCGCGCTCGGGGTCCCCCAGGACCACCAGGCGCCGAGTGAAGTTCTCGAGCTCCCGCACGTTCCCCGGCCACGGGTACCGGCCGAGGAGCGCCAGTAGCTCCGGCGAGAGCTCCACTTGCCGCGAGTACTGCTCGTTCCACTGCGCCACGAAGGACTGGGCCAGCTCGCGGATCGTCTCGGGACGGTCGCGGAGCGGCGGGACGTGGATGTCGACCACGTTCAGACGATAGTAGAGGTCTTCCCGGAAGTGCCCGTCGCGCATCGCCGCCTGCAGGTCGCGATTCGTGGTCGCGATCACCCGGACGTCGACCCGGATCAGCTCCCGCCCGCCGACCCGCGTGAACTGGAAGTCCTGGAGCACGTGGAGCAGCTTCGCCTGGAGCGGCCGGGGGAGCTCCCCGATCTCGTCCAGGCACAGCGTCCCCCCGTTCGCGAACTCAAACTTCCCCAGGGTGCGGCGGTACGCGCCGGTGAACGCCCCCTTCTCGTGGCCGAAGAGCTCCGACTCCAGGAGCTCCGAGGGGAGGGCCGCGCAGTTCACCAGGACGAACGGCCTCGCGGAGCGCGGCGAGGTGGCGTGGATCGCGCGCGCGACCAGGTTCTTCCCGACGCCGCTCTCGCCCTGGATGAGCACCGTGGCATCGGTGGAGGCGACGTCGCGGATCGTGCTGGCCAGCACGCGCATCTTGGGACTGGACGATGAGAACGGCAGGAGCGCTGGAGATGACGACGAGTGCTCGGACGCGACGTGCGACGCCGCGTCCCTGCGACCGTTCGAGCCGGGCGCTGGCAGGGACTCGCGCTTGCTCGGGGGAGCACTGACACGCCACACACACCCACCTCCGATTCCGGTCAGCCCGCCCCCCCGAATCCCTCAGGGCGCGCCTCACTATAGCACGACCGGAGGGCGTCGGGAGCGGCGACGTCGAGCGCGCCGCAAGGCCCGACGCCCTGCCGGCTTTTCTCCCGCATCGACGGCCTCGAGCCCGATCTCCCCCGAGCCGACGCGGAAGCTCGACGCCGACCGGCGCTCGTGCGCCCGCCTCGTCACGATTGCGTCCGCCGTGCGCGTGAGGGATCCCCGGCGCGCCGCCCGCACGGCCGCCGCGCCCGGGGCCGGCTTCGCGCGGTCGCGGCGCCGGCGGCGGCGCCGCGGGGGGGACGCAGTTTTGACAGACGCCGCCGCGTAATCTTTGACCGCGGGGCACCGCCTCGGCGCCGCCGGCCCGACCCGGGCTCAGCCCGCCGGTTGCCACTTTGCAGTTACTTCCCACCCATTGCGTCAGCCCCGTGCCATTGGCACCCGCTGGCCCGACCGTTGCACCGACCACACGGCGCATCACCGGGGGGGACCGCTCGGTTCAGGAGCGGCGACGCGTAGTCAGCGCGAGGGGCCCCGGCACTGGGCCGCCGCTCGTGCGTGCCGGACGAGTCCGTTTCCGGAGCGGCTCGTTCGCGACTGGGAGGGATGGTGGTGACCGGACTTCTGCGATCGGTGCGACGGCTCCTCGTCATTCACGCGCTCGCCGCGACCGGGATCCTCGTGATCTGGTCCGCGGCGGCGGCCACCCAGCTGACGCTCACCTGGACGGACAACGCCACGAACGAGGACGGCTTCACGATCCAGCGCCGGACGAGCCCCGGCGGGACGTACGGCGCGCTCGCCACCGTCGGGCCGAACACCAGGTCGTACGCGGACACCACCGTCACCGAGGGCCAGGGGTACTGCTATCGCGTGCAGGCGTACAACTCGGCCGGCGCGTCCGGCTTCTCGAACGAGGCCTGCGGGACCGCCCCCACGACCGCGCCGGCTCCGTCCCCAAGCCCATCGGGGCTGGTCGCCGCCTACACCTTCGACGAGGGCACCGGCACGACCGTCGGCGACGCGTCCGGCAACGGCAACGTGGGCACCATCTCCGGGGCCACGTGGACGACGCAGGGCCGGTTCGGCAAGGCGCTGGTCTTCGACGGCACGGGAGCGCGGGTCACGATCGCCGACTCGCCGAGCTTGCGGCTGACGACGGGGATGACGCTCGAGGCCTGGGTGAAGCCGTCGACCGTCTCCTCGGGCTGGCGGGACGTGATCTACAAGGGCAACGACAGCTACTTCCTGGAGGCGACCTCCTCGAACAGCGGCGTGCCCGGCGCCGGCGGGACCTTCGGCGAGGCGTACGGGACCGCGCCCTTGCCCGTCGACACCTGGTCGCACCTGACCGTGACCTACGACGGCGCCACGCTCCGCCTGTACGTGAACGGGACGCAGGTCTCGACCGTCGCCCGGAGCGGCAGCATCGCGACCTCCAGCTATCCGCTGGAGATCGGGGGCGACGGCATCTACGGGCAGTACTTCGCCGGCGTGATCGACGAGGTGCGCATCTACAACCGCGCGCTGTCGGCCAGCGAGGTCCAGACCGACGCGGCGAGCGCCGTCTCCGGATCGGGCTCCGGGGGGAGCATCACGCCGCTCACCGGGTCGACCTACACGCTGACCGTCAGCAAGAGCGGGAGCGGGACCGTCACGGGGACCGGCATCAACTGCGGCGCCGACTGCACGGAGACGGTCGCCAGCGGGACCAGCATCACGCTCTCCGCCGCGCCCGCCAGCGGCTACCAGTTCAGCGGCTGGAGCGGCGCCTGCGGCGGCACCGGGAGCTGCGTGGTGACGCTCTCGACGAACCTCGTCGTGGGCGCGACGTTCACCGCCGGCGGCGGCGACCTGGTCGAGATCGTCACCGGCGCTGGCCCCGGGGCCGAGCCGCGGGTGCGGGGCTTCACGGCCGCCGGAGCGTCCACCGGCACCGACTTCCTCGCCTATGACCCCGGCGTGACCACCGGCGTGTTCGTGGCCCTCGGCACGCTCGATCCGGCGACGGGCCCGGTCATCGTGACCGGCACCGGCAGGAGCACGGTCGCGAACGTCCGGGTCTTCCGGCTGGACGGCTCGCGGATCACGGCCTTCAATCCCTACGGGGCGACCTTCACCGGCGGCGTGCGGGTCGCGGTGTGCGACGTGAGGGGAGACGGGAACGGGTTGATCGTGACGGTGCCCGGTCCGGGACGGGCGCCGACGGTCTCGGTCTGGCAGCTCACCCCCACCGGCCCCACCAGGGTGGTGGGGTTCAATGCCGGCAGCACGAGCATGACCCAGGGGCTCTACGTCGCCTGCGCCGACATCGACGGGGACGGCCGCGCGGAGATCGTGACGGCCAACGCCGGGGGCGATCCGCTCGTGCGCATCTATCGAGTGAGCGGCTCGACCGCCACCCAGGTCACGAGCTTCCGCCCGTACTCCAAGAGCTTCAAGGGTGGCGTGCGCGTCGCGGCCGTGGACATCGACGGGGACGGCGAGGCCGAGGTGATCACGGCGCCGGGAACTGGCTGGAAGCCGATCGTCCGCGGTTACCGCGTCTCCGGGAGCACCGTCACCAAGCTCGCCGAGTTCTACGCCGAGGACCCGAGCTTCACGGGGGGCATCCTCGTCGCCGGCGGGAAGCGGGACGGCGCCGGCGGCGCCGCCGTCGTCACGTCCCCCGGCCCGGGGTCGGACCCCCACCTCCGGATCTTCTCGGTGTCGCTCACCCAGGTCCTGGAGTCGCTGAGCTTCGTGCCCGATCCGAGCGCCGAGCCGGGCATGTCGGTGAGCGCGAGACAGTAAGGCCCGGCGCTCGGACGAGGTCGACCCCGCCGCCCCGCCGTCCGTCGAGGCTGGGCGGCGGGCACGGCGGGGTCGCGGGCCCCGCGGCCGGGACGCGCGGCGCCGGGCCGCCCGGGGCCGCCTCCGGACCTCCCGTCCCGCCCGGCGACCGGCGGTCGGGCGCCGATGCTCAGGCTAGGGCAGGAGGCCGTAGACGGTGAGCCGGCTCACCGTCGCCACGAACACCTTCCCGTTCGCCACCAGCGGGACGTTGAACTTCGCCGCCTGGTCCCCGAGCGTGTCCCGCGCTCCGGCATCCTCGGAGTTGTACAGCTCCACCGCGAGGTCGGCAGGGTCGTAGGCACGGAGGACCCCGGCCGCCGTCCCGTTCCGCTGGAGGGCCCACAGGATCCCGCCGGTCGCGCCGTTGGCGGAGATCGCCAGCGTCCCCCCCGGGTACGGGTAGACCGCCGACGACTGAGACACCTGGAACGTCGAGAGCAGGCCGTTGGTCAGCCGGAAGGCCTTGACCGCGTCCGCCACCGGGCTGAAGTACACGGTGCCGTTGTAGTAGACCGGCGCGCTGTAGTTGCCCGGCTCGGGCGTGCCGAACGGGAAGATGTCGTAGAGCGCCTGGACGGCGGCGTCCCCGGACGGGCTGTGCTGGCCCATGTCGTCACGGTCGACCAGGTAGATGGTCGCGTTCTTCCCCGCCTGCACCAGTAGGTGGGGATGGGGGCCCGGCTGGTCGGGGAGCAGGAGCACGCCGGCCGACGCCAGGTCGATGTTGCCCGCGTTCAGCGTCGCCTCGTTGTACGGCGTGAAGTAGTCCAGCACGGTCCCCTCGGGGGCGAGCCGCAGGAAGCTGTCCCCCCAGTTCTGGATCGTCGCGTCGAAGGCGCCGTCGCCGGTCGTCAGATAGATGTTCCCCGCGGCATCGGCGGCCGGGCCGGCGTTCCCCATCCAGATGCCGGCGCCCTCGCCGTTCGGGGTGACGTTCAGCGCCATCGTCGGCTGGAGCGTGCGGGCGTCGTACCCGAGCAGCCATCCGTGATACGGCTGGTTGTCGCCGTGGCTCCCGAACGCGACGTACACGACGCCGTTGGCGAGGAGCAGCGCGGGCCGCTGGTTGTGCCGCAGGGGGTCGAACGACACCCGCCCGCCCTGGGCGCCGGCCCCGCTCCCCGGAACGCTGGCCTGGATCTCCACCGGGCCGCCGAGCTTCTCCGCTCCCGTCGCGATGTCCAGCGCGTGCAGCCGCTGCACGTACCGGGTTCCCTCCTTCGTCTTCGCGACGACGTAGAGCGTCCCGCTCTGGGGGTCGATCACGGGCGTGCCGGTGATCCCGATCTCGGGGATGATGTCGCAGCACTCGCCGGTGTCCCCGGCCGGCACGGTCGTGACCCCGGCCGCGGGATCGATGAAGCTCACCTGCCAGAGGGGCGTCGTGCGGCGCCCGTCGGCGTCGAAGGCGTAGACCGTGTCGTGCTCGGTGGCGACGTAGACCACGTTGTGGAACCCGCTGCCGGGGATCGCCACGTCCGCCACGTACAGCGGCGACGCGTGGGCGACCCCGTCCAGCGGATAGGAGAAGAGCTTGCCGAAGGTCGCGGAGGTCACGTTCGCCGGCGTCAGCACCGTCTCGCCCAGGTTCTGGCCGGTCCGCGCGTTGTCGTTGTGGTGGGTGAAGGTGCCGGGATAGCCGCTCACGTAGACGGTCGCGCTGCTCGAGAGCGAGCCGTCGCTCGTCGTCGCCGTCACCGTGTGGGGCCCGATCGAGCCCGGGGGCGCGTACAGCCCGTTCGACGTGATCGTCCCCGACGCGGCCGATCCGCCGACCACGCCGTCGACCGACCACGTCACGCCCGTCGCGCTGGCGCCGAACTGCTGCGTCTGGGTGCGGGTCACCACCGCGACGCGCGGCGTGACCGAGAACCCCGTGCCGGTGCCGGACAGCGACACCGTGTGCGGGCTCCCCGGCGCGGTGTCCGAGATCGTGAGCGTGGCGGTCCGAGGGCCGGTGTCGGTCGGGGCGAAGACGACCTGGATGGCGCAGCTGGCGCCGGGCGCCAGCGTGCCGCCGCAGGTGGTGGTCCGGACGAAGTCCATGGCGTTGGCGCCGGTGATCGCGATGCTGTTGATGCCGAGCGACACGCTCCCCGTGTTGCTGAGGGTCACCGTCCTCGGATCGCTCTGGGTCCCTGTGGCCTCGTCCCCGAACCCGAGCGTGCCGGGCGACACGCTCGCCACCGGCAGCCCGGCGGTGCCGATCGGCGTGCTCATGTCGGACTGGATCTGGGACGGCGTCCGCGCCACGCTGTAGACCCGCACCTCGTCGATCACCCCGGCGAAGTACTGCCCGTAGAGGCCGTCGCCGCCGATCTGGAGCGGGTTGGTCGAGGTGGCGATGGGCCCCGAGCGAGCGACGCTGCTCACCTGGGTGCCGTTCACGTACAGGCGCAGCGTGGCGCCGTCGTAGGTGACGGCGAGGTGCGTCCAGGCGCCGACCGGCAGCGTCGTGGTCCCGTAGACCTCGCCGAACGTCCCGCCGGCGCCCGGCGCCCCGTTGCGGGTCGACGTGGCTTCCAGGAAGTAGTTGTCGTTGCCCTTGTAGATGACGTCCCGCCACGCGCTGGTCACGTCGGAGGGGTTCACCCACGCCTCGAGCGTCATCCCCGTCGTCAGGTGGAGGCTGGTCGCGTCCGGGACGGTCACCCGGGCCGTGGCGCCGTTGAACGCGAGGCCCTTGCCGTACTTGCCGGCGGTCGTCCAGGTCGCGTTCTGGATCGTCCCGGTGTTGCCCCGTCCCGAGGCGTCGCTCACCGACGAGCCGCTGCCCTCCTCGAACGCGTACGCGGCCACCAGCTCGGACGCGGTCGAGAGCGTGCTCGCGCTCGCGACGTTCGAGTAGGGGCCGAGATTCCCGGCCGCGTCCGTCGCCCGCACGACGTAGCCGTAGGTCGTGTTCGGCGTCAGCCCCGTGTCGTCGAACGTGGTGCCGGTCGGGGTCGCGACCTTGACGAAGTCCGAGCAGCCCGCGCCTTCGCAGCGCTCCACGCGATAGCCGGTCACCCCGACGTCGTCCTGCGCCGCCCCCCAGCTCAGGCTGATCTGGCTCCCGCTGATCGCGGTCGCGACGAGCGTCCCGGGGGCGGTCGGGGGCGTGGTGTCGGAGCCCGAGGTGGTGGCCGAGGCCGTCGCCGAATAGGCGCTCAGGTTCCCCGCGGCGTCCGCGGCCCGGACGCGGTAGCTGTAGCTCGTGCCCGCGGCCAGCCCGGTGTCCCCGTAGCTCGCCCCGGCCGGCGTCGCGATCTGCGCGAAGCTCGTGCACCCCGCGCCCTGGCACCGCTCGACGCGGTAGCCGGTCACCCCCACGTCGTCCGTCGACGCGGCCCACGCCAGGTTGATCTGGCTGCTCCCGGCCGCCGCCGCGGTCAGGCTCCCCGGCGCCGTCGGCGGCGTCGTGTCGCCCGGCGTCCCCCCGCCGGTCGGCGTCGCCATGTCCGCCTGGATCTGCGCGGCGGTGAGCGCCACATCGTAGATCCGGACCTCGTCGATCGTGCCCCGGAAGTACTGGCCGTAGATGCTGTCGCCGCCGATCTCGAGCGGGCTGGTCGAGGTCTGGAGGGAACCGGTCCGGGCGACGCTCCCGATCTGCGCCCCGTTGACGTAGAGCCGCAGCGCCGCCCCGTCGTACGTGACGGCCAGGTGGGTCCAGCTGTTGACCCCGAGCGGCGCCGTCCCGTACACCTCGCCCAGGGTCCCGCCCGCGGCGGGAACCCCGCCCCGCGTCGAGGTCGCCTCGAGGAAGTAGTTGTCGTTGCCCTTGTAGATCACATCCCGCCAGACGGCGGTGACGGTCGACGGGTTCACCCACGCCTCGAGGGTCATCGCGGTGGTGAGCCGGAGACTCGGCGCGTCGGGAACGATGACCCGGGCCGTCGTCCCGTTGAATGCGAGGGCCTTCCCGTACTTCCCCGCGGCCGTCCAGGTCGCGTTGCGGATCGTCCCCGTGTGGCCGTGCCCCGACGCATCGGCGACCGTCGAGCCGCCGCCCTCGTCGAACGCGTACGCGGCGACGAGCCCGGCGCGGGCCTCCGGGCTCGACAGCCCGACGAGCAGCAGCGCCCCCAGCAGCCCCCCGACCAGCGCACGGCAGGAATCCATCTCAAAACCCCGTCGGCCGCGGCACGGCCGACCCGGGACGGATGAAAATGGGGCCAGGGGCCTGGTCCGGCAACTCGAGCGCCCCGGCCACAAGGCCACCCCGCAGCCGCTCCGGGCGAGCGCGTGACGACGCCATTCTCAGCTGGCGCCCCCCCATGCGATGCGCGGCACCGCCAGCATCCGGGCCAGCAAGCGGCGCTCGGCCGGGGTGAGCCCCAGGAGCCAGGCGCCCGCCGCCGCTGCCGGCAGCGCGAGCAGGATCTGACCGCCCAACGCGACCAGGGTCGACGCCGGCCACCACGTCTCCAGGGCGAGGGTGGCTGCGGCGAACGGCAGGATCGCGCCCGCCGGGCGGACCACGGCCCACTCCCAGTACCGGAGCACCGGCACCCCGGCATGGCGGCGCGCGTAGAGCGGACCCACCAGGAGCGACACCAGGAGCCGTGGCAGCGCGGTGCCCCACGCCACGCCGACGATCCCGTACGGTCCCACCCAGGCGACGCTCAGGAGGAGGTTCGCCAGCGCCTCCCCGGCGAAGATCGGCACGAGACCGCGGTGCCGATCGAGCCCGATCATCGCCGCCGTGAGGACCTGGAACCCCGCGAACGCCCAGACCGCGGGCCCCAGCACCGCCAGCACCGCTCCGGCGTCCCGCGCGTACGCCGCCCCCATCCACTGCGCGATGAACGACGTCCCGCGGATCTCGAGCGTCACCACGATGGGCGCGATCGCCAGCGTGGCGAACCGCGCCCCGTCCAGGAGCAATCCCGGGATCCGGCTCTCCGCGCGCTCGCCGTCCAGCGCGCCGGCCATCGGCGTCACCGGCTGGGAGACGCCGGCGATCACCGCCCGCACCTGGTCGGTCAGGTTCGCGGCGATGGCGAACGGCGTGATCGCCCCGACCGGCAAGAAGCTCCCGATCACCAGGGCGTCCGCGTAGTTCACCAGGAACCCCGTGGCGTGGAGGAGCCACGAGGCCATCCCGAACCGGCAGATCCGGACGAGGTGGCCGGGGGTCCAGGAGCGCGGGGCGACGGCGAGCTCGGGGTACACGCGCCGGCCGAGCCATGCCGTGGTCGCTCCCTGGGCGAGGGAGACGCCGAGGTGGACGGCCGCCAGTCCCACCAGGCGCCCGCCCGCCTGGAGGGTCAGCACGATGGCCACCGCCCGGACCACCCCGACCGCGATGGTCACCGCGTTCAGCGCCCCGAAGCGCTGTCGGGCCACGACGGTCCCCGCGAAGACGCCGGTGACGAGGGACACCGCCACGTTGAGCCCGCTCAGGACCAGGGCGCGGCGGGCAGTCTCGACGAGCGGCGCCGGGATCGTGAACAGGTGGGCGACGGCCAGGGCGAGCAGCGCCGACGCGCCGACCGCGACCAGGGCCAGCCCCCCGAACAGCACCAGCGCGGTGGAGACCAGCAGGCTGGCGTCCCCGTGGCGGCGCTCGGCGTGCAGCGTCGCGACGTACTTCGTGACCGCGCTGCGGGCGCCCAGGTCCAGCAGCCCGAGATACCCGACCAGCGAGCTCAGGAGCACCCAGACCCCGTACTCGACGCCCCCCAGCCGATGCACGACGTACGGGGAGAGCACCAGGCCGATCGCGACGTTGACCAGGAAGGCCGCCCAGTTCGTGAGCACGTTCCAGACCGGCCGCCGCCAGCCGGCCCGGCGCCCCCCCGGCGTCGGGGCGCCGCCGCCCGGCGCGCTCACCGGCGGCGCCCCCCGAGCAGCGTCGCGGCCGCGATCCGCGCCTCGCCGGCCAGCCGCGCGCGTCGCCGGCCCACATCGGCGGCCCACGCCCCCAGGAGCGCGGCCTTGTCGCGCACGCTCAGGCCCGAGCGGAGCACCGTCCGCAGGTGGTCGCGCGCGCGCGCCCACGCGGGCAGGACGAGCCGGCCGTCGCGCCCGGCGAAGAAGATCGCCAGCTGCCGGCCGTGGCGGGGCAGCTGGCTCGACGCGGCGGGGTGGAGCCGCCGCTCGAACAGCACCGCCGGGATCTCGACGAACGGTCCCTGGAGGCACAGCTCCCCGAGGAGGACGTAGTCCCCGCCCGGGTAGGCCGGCAGGAGCCGCGTCCGCAGGAGGGCCGCCCGCCGGATCACCCCGAGGATCGCGTTCACCCAGTGCTCGGCGGCCATCACGTAGCGCAGGCGGTCGCGCGGTCGCGCCATCCGGAGCGGGAACCCCGGATCGGCGATGTCGAGCGACCGGCCGGCTGCGTCGATGAACCGCGTCCGGGGATAGGCGAGCACCGCCGCCGGCGACTCGAGGAGCGCGGTCACGCACGCCCGCACGAACTCCGGCCGGCACACGTCGTCCGCGGTCGCCCACTTGAAGAACTCGCCCGAGGCGGACCGGACGAGGCCGTTGTAGTTCGCCGCCAGCCCCAGGTTCACGGGGTTGCGGCGGTAGCGCACCCGGGAGTCCAGGGCCGCGAACGCGCGCCCGATCGCCTCCGTCTCGTCGGTCGACCCGTTGTCGGACACGATGATCTCGAAGTCGCTCCAGCTCTGCGCGAGGAGCGCCTCCAGCGTGCGCGCCAGGAACGCGGCGCCGTTGTACACGGGGACGCCGATCGACACCCGGGGCGGGCGCGGTCCGACGGCCGGCGCCGGGGCCGCCGGACGGGCGGGGTCCGCCGCCGCCTCGCCGGGGGCGCCCAGCCGGATCCGGTCGGCGATCATGCGGGCCGGGGCTACTCGCGGACCCGGACGGGCAGGCTGCGGCCGGGCCCGGGGTCCGCCGGGGCGTCGGCGTGGCCCCGGCGCGCGCGGAACAGGCCCCTCGCCCGCGTCACCAGGTAGGCGAGGAACGGCCGCAGCGCGGGCGCCGGGGCCGGCTCGACCGCGCGGGCACGGTCCTCGGCGGGCGGCGGTGAAACTCGGCGGAGCCAGATCTCGCGCCAGAACGGAAAGATCGCCCGCGGGCAGAACAGCCGCCCCCGGCTGAGCAGCCCGGAGCACGTGACGCCGTCTAGGATCACGCAGTCGTTCCGGAGGTCGATCATCTCGCCCGTGCGCTCGTCGATGAGGCGCTCGACCCGGCGGAGCACGCGGAAGGTCCGCCCGCAGTACGGCGCCATCTCGACGTCGAACGACAGTCCCCGGTTCCGGAGACCGGCGTCGAGGGTGCGGCAGATCTCGTCGGCGCTCTTCACCTGGACGCGCTCGCCGGGCTGGAGGTCCAGCCGCGCGCTCGGCGTCGACCCGTTCCGGCTTCCCGGCGGCAGGGGGGGATAGGTCCCCCCGCCCCGGCGCCGCTGGAGCGCGTTGAACGCCGCGATCAGGAACCCGGCCGCGGCGGTCGGCACGCGGACGTTGCCGCACCAGAGGTCGCGCGCGTAGTGGCGGGGGTCCCACCAGCGGAGCGGCGTGCTGGCCCGCGGCAGCTCGGTCGCCTGGCAGGCGAACACCGGCCGCGCGGAGCCGGCCGGGCTCCGTCGAGTGGCCGCCCGGAGCGCCTCGCGGGAGCACCCGCCCGCCGGGGGCGGCTCCGGGGCAGGGCCGCCGTCCTCGCGGCGCCGGCCGCGGACCGGCCGGCATCGCACGCGCCTGAGCCAGGCCTCCTTCCAGAAGAGGACGCAGGAGGCCTGGCAGCCGCCGTGGGCCGATCCATCGCAGCGCGCCCCCTCCAGGTGCACCGTCCCGCGCAGCCGCCGGAGCCGGCCCCCTCGCTGGACCGTGTCGCACGTCTTGTCGGCGCGCCGGGCGACCCGGAACCGCCACCCGCAGAACTGGAGCATCTCCGGCATGAACGGCAGCCCGTCGAGCCGTCCGCGCGCATCGAGCGTGGCGAGGATCTCGGCCTCCGAGCGCACCTCGACCAGGTCCCCGGGCCGGAGCGCGCGCACCGGCCCCCACCGCCACCTCATCGCTCGGCTCCGCAGGCCGGGTCCCGGCGCGCGATGGCCACGCTCGCGCCTAGTACGACTTGAGGGCCGGCCGGATCCGGATGTCGGTCACCTCCGCGGTCCGGGGCAGCGTGAGGGCCGAGAGCACGATGCTCGCCACATCCTCGGGCTGGAGGAGACGCTTGGGGTCGTAGGGGCGGCCCTCGGCGGCGAACAGCTCCGCCTGCCGCGGCGTGGCCGTCCGCCCCGGGTAGACGCTCAGCACGCGCACGCCGTCCGCGTTCACCTCGTCCCGGAGCGCGTCGGCCAGCGCCTTCAGCGCGTGCTTGGTGGCCGCGTACGCCCCGATGCCGGCGCCGCTCGCGAGCCCCCGGCTCGAGTTCATGAAGAGGACCTGCCCGCCCGCCTGCCTGAGGAGCGGCAGGAGCCGCTGGGTCAGGAGGAACGGTGCCCGCACGTTGAGCCGGTACTGGGCGTCGAGGTCGGCGGCGGTCGTCGTCGCCTGGGTGCCGCGGGCGATCGCGCCCGCGCAGTGCGCCAGGACGTCGAGCCGCCCGAGCGTGGACTCCAGGGTGGCGCCCAGCCGGTCGATCGCCTCGTCCTGCGTGAGATCGGCCGCGTGGACCACCGGCGCCCCCGCGGCGAACGCGGACTCGGCGGCCACGTCGGCCAGCGCCGCCGGCCGGCGGGCGACCAGGCAGACCCGCGCTCCCTCGCGCCCGAGCGCGAGCGCGATCGCGCGGCCGATGCCGCGGCTGGCGCCGGTCACGAGGGCGACCGTGCCGGTCAGCGCGGTCACGGGAGCCGGGCCGCGCCCGCGGGCGGCAGGGCGGCGGCCTCCTTGAGGAGCCCCTGGGCCAGGAGCAGCTCCGCGGCGCGCCGGATCGCGCCGAAGCGGCAGCCGGACCGCTCCGCGATCTCGAGCAGCGAGTGGCGGCCGTCGGAGAGGTTGAGGGTCCAGAGCAGCGGCAGCTCCTCGACCCCCGCGTCCGCCGGCCCGCCCAGGCTGCGGTACAGCCCCCGCCGGCCGAGCTGGGGCTCCCCGCGGGGGCACTGGTTCACGTAGGTGCCGTTCCCTTCCAGCGTCTCGACCACCTCTAGGCTGAGGTCGAGCGCGTCGGCCAGCTGGGCGGGGACGACGAACCCGAGGTCGTCCGCGGACGTGTGGTACTCCGGGTACTGGCCGGGGGGCGTGCGCATGAGGCATCCGACCGGCAGGTCGAGGCCCGGCGAGCAGTACTGCCGCTCGTCGTAGCCGTACGGGCTGAACTCGAGGATCTCGTGCGGGCCGGGGCGGGTCCGGAGGACGTGCGCGACCGTCCGGTCGATCTCCGCGTCACCCCGGCGGCTCTTCTTGTACCGCGGGGCCCCCCGGTCCCCCAGGCCGGCCAGGACCAGGCCATGCCGGATGCGGTCGAGCCCCGCCTCGTTGCGGGCGAGCCACGTGACGGCGCCGATGGTGCCTGGCACGAAGAGGATCCGGTACGAGTAACGGCGGGCGCACCGGGCCAGGTGCCCGGCCAGGCATGCCGCCACGACTGCCGCCGAGAGGTTGTCGTTGGCGAGCGACGGGTGGCACACGTGGCACGAGAGGAGGACCTCGTCGGCCGTCTCGCCCGGCAGGAAGCACTCGCCGTAGCTCAGCGAGCCGGGCTCGAGCGAGGCGTCGATGCAGACGTCGTACTCGCCGTCCGGCAGCGCCTGGAGCGCGCGGTGGCTCAGGCAGAACCCCCACCGCTCCTCGTAGTAGGACGTCCGGTACGGGACCCAGTCCGGCCGGTCCGGGAGCGTGTGGAGATGCGGCCGCAACTCGGCCAGCGTCATCCGGGCCCGGACCGGGACGCTGTAGCTCACGACGTGCAGGTTCGAGCGCCGGAAGTCGATCACCCGCGCACCGGCTGCGTCGCGCACGCAGGCGTCGCGGACGTTCCACTCCCGGGGCACCGTCCAGTCGAACACCGGCGTCCCGGTCGGCACCTCGTGGACGACCAGCGGGCAGAGTCGCCTCAGCCGGCGGAGCGTCTCGCGCACGCCGTCCCCGGTGATGCTGCGGCAGAGCGGGAACAGGTCCGCGACGCGCTCGTGCAGCTCGGCCCCGAGCGCGCCGGCGTCCAGGGTCGCCCGCAGCTCGGCCACCCGCACGCCGGTGCCCATCACCCCGGGAAGTCGGGGTAGGTCCGGTCGCGGTCGATCAGGATCGGATCCGGATCCGGCCACGCGATGCCGAACGCGGGATCGTTCCAGCGAACGCCCCGCGCCGCCCCCGCCGCGTAGAACTCGGACATCTGGTAGAACACCTCGGTGTCGTCCACCAGCGTCTGGAAGCCGTGCGCGCACCCTTCCGGGACGTAGAGCATGTTCCGGGCCTCCGCGGTCAGCACGATCGCGACGTGCCGCCGGTAGGCGGGGGAGGCCGGGCGGAGGTCGATCGCGACGTCGAAGATCGCGCCGGCCGTGCAGCGGACGAGCTTGGCCTCGGCGTGCGGCGCGGCCTGGTAGTGCATGCCCCGGAGCGTGCCCCGGCGCTTGTTGAAGGACACGCTGCACTGGACCAGGCGGGACGTCAGCCCCCGCGCGGCGAACTCGCGCGCGCACCAGGCGCGGGCGAAGAAGCCCCGGGCGTCCTCTCGCCGCTCCGGCTCGACCACGACGACGCCCGGCAACGCCGTCTCCGTGAAGATCACGGGATCACCTTCAGGTCGGGAATCGGCACGACGAACTGCGCGCCCCAGGCGCGCACCCCCGCCATCTGCTCCACGATCTCGTCCTTCAGGTTCCAGGGGAGGATGAGCACGTAGTCGGGCCGCGTCTCGTGGATCCGCTCCGGCGGGAAGATCGGGATGTGGGTGCCCGGCAGGAACTTCCCGTGCTTGTACGGGTTACGGTCGACGGTGTACTCGAGGAAGTCCGTCCGGATGCCGCAGTAGTTCAGCAGCGTGTTCCCCTTCCCCGGGGCGCCGTAGCCCACGACCGTCTTCCCCTGCCGGCGCGCGGCGATCAGGAACTCCAGCAGGCGCCGCTTGGTCTCGTGCACCTGCTCGGCGAACGCCCGGTACCGCTCCAGGCGACGGAAGCCGCCGGTCTCCTCCCGCGCCCGGAGGGCGGCCACCGCGGCGGTGACCGGCCGGGAGGAATCGGCGGCGTGGCGGACGTAGATCCGGAGCGAGCCGCCGTGGGTCGGGAGCTCCTCGACGTCGAAAAGCACGAGGCCGTGGGCGGCCAGGACCCGCTCGGCCGTGGTCAGCGAGAAGTACGAGAAGTGCTCGTGGTAGATGGTGTCGAACTGGTTCTCCTCGATGAGCCGCACCAGGTGCGGGAACTCCATGGTGACCACGCCCCGGGGCGCCAGGAGCGTCGCGATCCCGTCCACGAACCCGTTGAGGTCGCTGACCTGCGCCAGCACGTTGTTCCCGATGACCAGATCGGCGGGACCGTGCTCGGCGAGCAGCCGCGGCGCCGTGTCGCGGCCGAAGAGCAGCACCCGCGTCGGCACCCCGCGGGCGACCGCGGCGGCGGCGACGTTGGCCGCCGGCTCGATCCCGAGGACCGGGATCCCCCGGGCCACGAAGTACTGGAGGAGGTAGCCGTCGTTGCTGCCGACCTCGACGACCCGGCTGCCGGGCCCGAGCCCGAGCGCCGGGACGATGCGCGCGACGTACTCCCGCGCGTGCCGGAGCCAGCTCTCGGAGTACGACGAGAAGTAGGCGTACTCCCCGAAGATGCCCTCCGGCCGGACGTACTCCTCGACCTGCACCAGGAAGCACTGCCCGCACACGAACGCGTGCAGGGGATAGAACGGCTCCATCCGGTCGAGCTGGTCGCGGCTCAGGTAGCTCTCGCAGAGCGGCGACATCCCGAGGTCGACCACGCTCTCGGTCAGCGGCGCTCCGCAGAACCGGCACGGCGCCCCGGAGCTCACCGCGCCCCCGTCACCAGGGCCGTCCACCGGAGCGTCGCGTCCAGGCACCCGGCGGCCAGGAGCCGGCGGAGATGGTCGATGCGCTTGAACCGCGGGCCCTCGTAGTCGTCCGCCGCGAGGCGCCCCCGGCGGTAGGCGGCCAGCAGCTCGACCGCCCCCCGGCGGGCATCCCAGCGGGGCTCGAACTCCGGGAGCGTGCGCCCGATCTTGCCGAAGTCCACCCGGTAGCAGCGCGGGTCCGGCCCGCCGTCCGCCGCCCGCTCGATCCGCGAGCCCGGCACGACTTCGCGCACGATCTCCGCGAGGTCGCGGATCCGGTAGTTCTCCCCCGTCGCGCCGACGTTGAACGCCTGGCGGTGGACCCGTTCCCGGGGCGCGGCCAGCGCGGCCAGGAACGCGCGGCCGATGTCCTCGACGTGGATCACGGGGCGCCACGGCGTGCCGTCGCTCTTCAGGTGCACGCGTCCGGTCGTGTACGCCCAGGCCACCAGGTTGTTCAGCACCAGGTCGAAGCGGAGCCGCGGCGAGGCCCCGTAGGCGGTGGCGTTCCGGAGGAACACCGGGCTGAACGAGGCGGTCGCGAGCCGCGCCAGGTCCTGCTCGGCCCGGACCTTCGAGATCGCGTACGGCGTGATCGGGCGGAGCGGCGCGGTCTCGTCGACCGGCACCTCGCCGGCCGCGCCGTAGTTGCTGCAGGAGGAGGAGAAGAGAAACCGCTCGACCCCGGCGTCCCGGGCCAGCCGGGCCAGGCGCACCGTCGCGTGGTGGTTGATCTCGTAGGTCAGCGCCGGGTTCAGGTTCCCGAGCGGGTCGTTCGAGAGCCCCGCCAGGTGGATCACCGCCTGGAACCCGCTCAGCTCATCCGCCTCGACGTCGCGCACGTCCTTCCGGATCTCCGGCACGTCCACGAGCCCGTCCAGGAACGTGCACTGCTCGAACAGATCGCTGTCGAGCCCGACGACGTCGTGACCCGCCGCCAGCAGCATCGGGGTCATCACGGCCCCGATGTACCCGCGGTGGCCCGTGACCAGTATCCGCATCGCGCCACCCCCGGATCGACCGCGGTCGACCGCTGAGGAGGGAGGGGGCAATCCGGGTGCCAAGCCCGCCCGGGCACGGAATGCGCCGGACCGCCGCCTTCGCCGCCGGGCGGCCGCGGACCGGCCGCCCCGCATCGCACCCGCGCTGCCCAGGTTGAGCAAAACGCTTCACAGGGGGTTCCGCCCGGATTCGCTCCGTCCCGCCGGCTGGCGACCGCCGGGGGGAGCGGCCCGGTGCGCCGGTTGGCGCGGCACTTGCCTCACGTCTCGGGAGCCGGGATGCGGCCAGACGAGCGCGGTGGGAACGAGGGACGCGGAGCTCCTGGGCCCGCGGTCAGCGCCGGACCGCCGGATCCCGCTGCCCGCGGCGGGCGCGCATGCGGCGGCGGGCGCGCATGCGGAGGTCCGGTGAGCCGGCCGGTCGACCGGCCCCCCGGCACGCGGGTGACCCTGGAGGTACTCGGGACGCTGACCGTGCTGGAGCTCGGCGCACTGCTCTGCGCGCTGGCCGTCCATCGCGGCGGCTGGGCCACGGAGCCGCCGATCGACCGCGCCCGCGCGGCGTTCGCCGTCGGCCTCCTGGCCGCCGGCACGGCGGGGGCGCTCCTGGGGATCCGCTTTCGCCGCGCCGGCCGGGCGGAGCGGCGCCTGCTCTGGTACACGCTCTGCCTCCAGGCCTTCACGGTCGCGGGCGTGTGCGCCGTGGCCGAGGCCACCGTGCGGGTGCTCGCGACGACGACTGCCCAGGGTCCCGCCTTCGCCGGCATCCCCCTCCTGCCGCACCGGTGGGAGCTCGTCCGCGCCCGGTACCGGCGAGTGCTGGCCACGGCCCCCAACGCGATCTCCTACCTGGTCCCCGATCCCCTCCTGGGGTGGACCATCGGCCCCGGTCGCGAGAGCCGCGACGGCCTCTACGCCAGCAGCCGCGAGGGCATCCGGGGCGCGACGCCCGGGGTCGGCTACGCCTCCCACGCAACGGCGCGCCGGATCGCGCTGGTCGGGGACTCCTACACCTTCGGCCTGGAGGTCCCGTTCGCGGACTCGTGGGGGGTCCGGCTGCAGGAGGCGCTCGGGCCGGGGGTCGACGTCCTGAACTTCGGGGTGGACGGGTACGGCATCGACCAGGCGTATCTGCGCTTCCGGCGCGACGCCGCCCCGTGGCGCCCCGAGGTCGCCATCCTGGGCTTCATCGACCATGATCTCTACCGCTCGATGGCGGTGTACGCCTTCGTCAGCTTCCCGGAGTGGGGCTTCCCGTTCGCGAAGCCGCGGTTCGTGCTGGCCGGCGAGCGGCTCCGGCTCGCCAATGTCCCGCTGCCGGAACCCGAGGCCATCCTCGCGCGCGACTCGATCGCGGAGCTCCCGTTCGTCGAGCTCGACCCGGGCTACGATGCCGCCGAGTGGCAGTGGCGCGCCTACGCGCACTCCTACCTCGCCCGCTACCTCCTGTCGCGGTTCCCCCGGCGCGTCCCCGCCCGGCCGGCCGTCTCCGAGGCCGCCCGGGAGGCGCTCAACCGCGCGATCCTCGCCGCCTTCGCGGAGAGCGCCGCCGCCGCCGGGGCGATCCCCCTCGTCGTGTACTTCCCGACCCGCAGCGACTTCGGGCGCGGGGACCGACGCGTGACACGCGCCATGATCGCCGCCCTCCGGCGAGGCGGTCTCGAGGTCCTCGACCTGACGTCGTGTCTCCGGGCGGTGCCGGAGCCGGCGCTCTTCCTCCGTTTCCACTACTCGCCGGCCGGCAACGCTCGTGTCGCGGACTGTCTCGAACCGGCGGTGCGGGCGGCGCTGGACCGCCACGCCCGGGCCGGCGGCCGCGCCGGCGCTCCGGCGGGTCCCCGCGCTCAGGGGTCGCCGCCCGCCTCGCGCCACGCCGCCACC
>Ga0070741_10008756_pt1 | contig 20070 bp, 18 predicted proteins | sample Coa_R1_4_FD_66440 | JGI IMG/M metagenome (GOLD analysis project Ga0070741, IMG submission 66440) | Surface soil microbial communities from Centralia Pennsylvania, which are recovering from an underground coalmine fire - Coalmine... | ecosystem: Environmental > Terrestrial > Soil > Unclassified ...
CCCGATCCCAGCTTGCATCAGGGCTATCTTGGATTGGGTATCGAGCTCTTTCGTTGCCGCTCGGCAGCACAAAACCACCATGCTCGCAGGAGGGAGCCATTCCAGTAGGCTGGGTAAGTCACTTGGCGATGTTGGGAGCCAGTAAGATGCGAGCTCCTCCCATCCGCCGATTCCACGATCGAGGTGTACATCGAGAATAATGAGGACTGGGACGCTGGCAGCCCATTCCAAGAGAAAGTAGTCCGAGATCGCAACATATTTGACCTCGCCTCGGCATGTTTGAAGATCCCAACCGCGTCGCTCGTTCAGGGTACTCCAGACGAGGGCGGCAGTCGCGCACATGGAATAAACGACGTAGATGATTAGGAGCTCGCGCATGGTGGTCAATCCCGTCGGCTTACAATCGTTCGAAGGCTTCTTCTTGCCTCAGATTTCCGATTTTCCATTTTCTTAATTGCTCAAGATGGCCTTGGAACAAGCAGCAGGACCGTTCGCACGCATGCATTTTTATGCAAACCATCCTGCCGCCTGCGAGCACGCTGACTATCGTCATCGTGCTATCACCTCCGATGTCTCGGCGCCGGAACCATTTATTTGCTGCCAGTGCCGCCAAACGTGTACCCCAACGAAACTCCGTACCTGACTGGGTAGCTGGAACTGAACTCTGCGTTGTTATGGACCAGGTAAAGCCGAACTTCCGGCCTCACAAAAGCACTCCGCCAGACGTAAAGGCGAATGCCTCCACCCACATCCGCCATGAAGTGGTTGCTGCTGACGTAATTCGAGCAGTTCCCGTAGTAATCGCAGCTGCCCTGGCCCGTGTAGAACCTGATGCTTTCGCCCCCGATTCCGCCAAGAGCTTCAGCACCTAGATGCTGACCAAAACGCCGGGCATAAATCGCATTGAAGTCCCAAAAAAGCGGACGATACGGGACCTGCCCCCCATACATGGCCTGGCTCGCGCGCCAGTTCACTTCCCCCTGTACGCCCAGATTTCCCTTGAAAAGAACATCCCCATTGAATCCAACAAAAGTTCCTCCTCCTTGGCCCGGTACGAAACCCAACGAGTTGAAGGAATTGCCCGACGAAAAGAGAGAGCCTCCAGCAAAGGCAACATCGATCTGTTGAGCCGAGGCGGGTACTACCAACGCACAAACCAAGGCAGTTAATGCAAGAGCATGCAGTCTTCTCATAGCCTCTCCTGATTTCATTTCGATTCCACCACCCAGCTCATCTCTCGATTGATGCCCCACTGACTTCCCTTCTTAACAACGCTTCAGGCCGACAGATATGCTCCCTTGTCGTTAAATTGATCCCGTTGGCCTTTCGGCCACGAGTAGAGATGGCCCACGTCGACGACAATCTGGCCATCCGGAGCCACGTCAAGGTTGGCACGGTCCATCGGTCTCGGAGCCGGACCTTCAAAGTTGATTCCCTCGCTGTCGTAGCCGCTCCCGTGGCAGGGGCACTTGAATTTGTTCTCGGCTGGCTTCCAATCGGGAGTGCAGCCTAAATGTGTGCAGCGCGCGTAAATGACAAGAAGCCGATCAGGTGTTCGGTCGACCCAAATCCGGTACTTCTGCAGATATTTTTCGTCGATACCGAGCGCATAATCGGCGGGGTACCCAATCTTGAAGACGGTAGCCGGTTCAAAGAGCACGCGCGGCAGGAAGTACCGAAAGAACGCAATGAACCACGCGACGAGGAATCCAGCCACGCAGCTCCAAACAAACCTACGTCGATGCCGGTCGATAACGGTGTTAGCCGGTCCGACGGATGAGATCCCCGCTGCGGCTGCCGCCTTCGAAGTTCCGATTGCCGGAGTGCCGACGTATTGCGTAGGGTCGGGCCTGGACGCTGATTGATCTGCGGTCGCCACGGCCGCCTGTTGTCTAGATTGGCTTTCTCCTTGCAAGTCTTCCACCACTGTTTTGAAAGGCACCCCGTTGCCTTTTTCACGTTCGGTGTGAACAACCTCAACGTGTCGATCACTGAATCTGCTACCCAGCACGCCGCCACGTAGCAGTTGCGGCTATCGAAGTCCTTGTCGATAAGCTGGTGCCAATTGTCTCTTCGAGTTGGCCTTGACATCGGAGGCAGAATTGCGTCCAGGGCAGTGCTTGCAACCTCTGATCTTGAATTTCGTCACCGCACCCCACGCATGTTCCGAAGGAGCCATCAGTGATTCTCTTCAGTGCCGCTTCAATTAGGCGCAAAACAGTCCTTCGCTGGCTACTTCGCTCAAACAACGACTCCTTTGACACACTGATGACGCACCGATCTGCACTGTCTTTTGTGGACTCGGCATCCAGAGACTGTACTTCGAGGTCTAGACGACGCAAGAACTGTCGAGTCTCATGGCGCTGGACTTCGAGCTTTTGCCTTAGCCGTTCAACATCTCCCTGCTTCATTGGTTTTTCCTCACGCTATAAATCTTTCCGATCCTGATTGACACTGTTCAAAACCGGGAGAATCTTGGCTGCGGATGATTGGCCGAACATCGACGTTGCAGAGATCGCATCCATTGAGCAAGTGACCTACGCATCAAAATCTTGAAAGTCCCACTCCGGCCTTTCAGCGTTTCGGAGATAGGCATCGAAGAATCGAAGCAGGAAGGGCGTCTGACTCCCCACTCCTGCAAACAGCAGAACCGGAACTTCAGGCTTGATACGTTTCATTTCAGCGCGAACCGAGCTACCAGTCGCATCTGGCAGGTCGTACTCCAAGAGCACGCCATGGATGGGCTGTTTCATGAGAATCGAAAGACCCTGACTTCCCGTGGTTGCAGACAAAACCTCGTAGCCAGCCGTCTCCAACATGTACTTCAGGGCATCGAGATACTCGATATGGTTCTCGACGCACAAAACCTTGACGTTATTCATTGGTCTTCTCCTGGCCTCCATAGGTTGTCTGGCGGGGACCTGTCATTGCGGCGTATCTCAGCCGATCAATTTCTTTCTCTGAAATCGGTTTCCTTCGTAGCAGTACTTCTCGAAGCGTCCATTCGATGCGATCGACACTGTCGGAAATGACTCGAACGCAATCATGGTTTTGGATCGAGTCTGTTGTTAGAGAAATGGCGCCTAGAGCGTTTCGAATGTGGTGATTCATTTCAGAGATCACTTGCATCCTCAGCAGTCCAGCTTCCTGCCGCTGGTTGGCCGCGTTCATGAGTCCGGCGGTCAATCCTGCAACGACGGCCGCTGAAACACCCTCGGCCAATAGGCGTTCCCATCGACGGCCAAGATCTGCAACCAGAAAGCGATGCATGAGCTCGGTCACAAAAAAGGACACGAGCCCGACTACCACGGACACCACAATCACACGAGGAGTGATTCCCCAAGAGACGACGGTTCGGGTTTGAGGTCGGTCCAAACGGGCCACCTGAACCTCCCATTTCCTCCACAGCCCTTATTGCTCTTTGATCTCAACACATGACAGCATTAAGGAATTCTGAAGTGTTTCTGAACTTTTCATTTCGGCGGGCTGCAATGCTGGCGACCTGCGGTAGAGTGTGAGTCATGTTTGGCGAGGAGACTATTCACGCAAAAGGAGCGCTCGACATTCTGGTTGTCGAAGACGAGCAGAAACTGGCGAACGCAATTGCCGAGGGCCTCCTTCGCAACGGCTATCAAGTCAGAGTCGCCTATTCTGGCGAGTCAGCGCTCGAGCAATTGCGTGATCACAACTTCGACCTAATTCTCTTGGACATCATGCTGCCCCGTATGGGTGGTCTTGAGACCCTGCGTGAACTGCGTCGCGACGGATTCAAAATGCCGGTATTAGCCCTTACATCTAAGGGCTCCGTTGATGACCGTGTGCGCGGTCTTGATGCTGGTGCTGACGATTACCTCGTCAAACCTTTTGCCTTCCCCGAACTGCTTGCCCGCGTGCGCGCACTTCATCGCAGGGCCTCTCCCGCGGCTCCCTCCGTGTTACAGCTGGCGGATCTAAGGATGGATATCAGCGGACGAATAGCGACGCGAGGCGATCAGGTAATCGAGCTCACAGAACGGGAATTCGATTTGCTCGAATATCTGTTGCTCAATAGCGGATCGGTTGTTTCGCGGGAGATGGTCGCCCGTGACGTATGGAAGACGACCCTGCGCTACACTTCGATCGACAACGTGATTGACGTGCACATCGCCCGCATCCGCCGGAAGATTGATGACCCCTGGCCCATCAAGCTTCTGCACACGGTTCGTGGTGTAGGCTTTGTTATGCGGATGGAGGACGCGAAGAAGTGACCATCCGGATTAGCCATATCAGAAGCCGCCTCACGCTCTGGTATGTTGCCATTTTCGGTCTCTTGTTTGCGGCCTACATTTGCACTGCGTGTTTTATCCAGTATTGGCAGCTGAAGCAGCAGCTTTACCGTGCCGAAATACAGGACATGGAGACCGTACAGGGTCTCCTATACTTCACCGCCGACGGGCAAGTCTCGTTGCATGAGGGGTATTTCAATCGGCCCGAATCAAAACTTTTGCTCGACCGGCTGTTGGAAGTGCTCGACTCAAATGGGCACCTGCTTTTTCGGAATAGCAAGCTCGAGAGAAACACACTGGGCGGCCGACCTGTACCCGAGGAAGGCGTGAATGGCTTTTCTCCGCGCAGCCTCCGCCTCGCTGACGGGACGCCGGTTTTAGTTATCAGTCATGTTCATGTTCTCCAGGAAACCCCAATTCTTATCCGCCTGGCGTACAGCACCAAGCCCCTGAGACTTCAATCGCTTCAGTTGCTTGGCCTACTTACTCTTGTTCTACCGATCGCGCTGATCGCCGCCGGTTTTGCCGGCTACCGTTTCGTCATCAGGGTTCTTGACCCACTCGAGCAGATGGCCAGCCTCACCGAGCGCATCACTGCGCGCCGCCTCAATGAACGCATTCCGGTCAAGAATCCCGAGGACGAACTCGGTCACATGGCGCTTGTCCTCAACGGACTCCTTGAGCGCCTGCAGGAATCCTTTGAAAAGCTGCAGCGTTTCACGTCTGACGTCTCTCACGAACTCAGGACGCCGTTGGCAGCCGTGCGCAGTGTTGGAGAGGTCGGCCTGCAGCAGGAGCACGATGCCGAGAAATATCGCGACATCATCGGAAGCATGCTGGAGGAAGTCGCCAAACTCACTGCCATGATCGACACGCTACTCACCATCGCACACGCTGATTCGGGAGCGATTCAGCTGCAACAAACCCCTTTCGCTCTTATGGACCTCGTGCAAGAGGCGGTCGCGGTGGTTGGTGTCCTGGCAGAGGATAAGGAACAAACCATTTCAGTGACGGGCGATCAAAGAGCGCTAGTATGCGCCGATCGCGCGTTTCTGCGTATGGCCCTTGTCAATCTTCTCGACAATGCGGTGAAGTATTCACCAGCTGGCAGTAGCATTCATGTTTCTTTGCATATTGTTGGATCGGACACCGGGCCTGCGCAGTTTGTGGAGCTCGCCATCCAGGATGAAGGGCCGGGGATTCCCGAGGGTGCCCAACAGCGAGTGTTTGACCGCTTCTACCGGCTGGACGAAGCGCGTTCGCGTGACTCAGGCGGCTTCGGGCTCGGATTGCCCATAGCCAAATGGGCAGTTGAAGCCCATGGAGGTACGATTAGTGTGAAAACCTCTTCCCCCACTGGAGCGATCTTTTGTATCAAACTGCCGGTCGTTACGGGGACAAGCGATTAATCACTCCAATTCAGCGTCCCAGGCCTCATTTCTCTCAGGAGTTTCGTAGCTGCCGCGCGATGTTGGAGAAGCTTTCATGATGCTCTGGGAAACGTGAAGTCCGACAAGCCGTCCGAGTAGAACCGTCAAGTACATAACTCCAAGAAGGCCTTCGATCATACTAAGGCAGCGTGTCGAGGGCGCGGATGGGGCGATTCCGTTGGCGCCAAGAGCGACCAGAGTAGTGTAACTGTAGTAAATGAGGTCAGGCTGTACGGCAATTGTGTGCTGGAAAAGGCGAGTGTCCACGGCAAATGAATCGGGATGAAGCCGGACTAGCAACATGTACAGATGTCCGAAAGCGTAGCCGGTCGTGAGGTATGCGCAGAGGGCACCGTTGATGGTCTGGCCGCTGATGTCGTCATGCTGAAGAATCTCCTGAAGAATGAAAACTGTGATCAACATGTCGAACGCGATGGAGGCGCCCAGCCCTGCCAGAGAGAAGAGACTGTGCAAATCAGGCGTGCTGATACGGTGCAAAAACGCGGGCACGGCGAGGATCACGCCGGCGATCCAAACTCTCCGACTTTCACTTACGGCGTAAAGAGCACAGAGGACAGCTCCTGCTGCCAGAAGGCCAGTAATGCGGCCGCGGGCTCCACTGACCTCTGCCCAGGGCGACAACAGCAACTGCATGATCATGACTGCGAGCAGATAGGAGAATCTTCCCTTTCGACGGTGAAAGGGCTTTCGCAGTGGGTTCATGAGATGAGGGCCTACATCATGGCAATTGGGTTCGGGGGATCGTGACGATTCGGTTCGCGGCCTAGCTTGCCTGCCGTTGTGGTTCGACCATCTCGCTTCGGAACTGTTCGTACCCTTCCGCGAAATAACAGATCATGCCGTCAAAAAACACGTTCACGAACCGCGTGAGCTCGAGTTCCGCCTGAAGATCCATAGGAGCCGAATGAAACGCATGTTGTCCCACGAAATCCCAAAGGTGCTCTTTGACCACAACCACCGCCCAGCACAGATCAGGTAGGGAAACATGTTGGCTGGCATGCTGCCTCCCCAGTCGTCGATGGTGCTCCTGGACGTTGAGATCACCTTTTGTTAGCAGCCAGACGTGAAGTTCGCTCAGCATTTCCTGAATGCGATTTCGCAACTCCTGCGCATCGACTAGCTGCAGGCCGCGGGTTCGAGAGGAGTTATGCAGCTTCTTGACGAGTTCATCGGTCAGCTCGCTTGAATGTTGCTCGATCAAACGCGTGAGTTTCAAAGAAATCATGTCTTCGTACTCCTATCCAGCAGCCCTCCGGCCCCTCGCAGAATGTTCGCCCCTCTTTTGGATTCGCGCAGGATGCGAACAATGGAGAACATCCATCGGGTGGTGACAGCAGATCGTCCGTTTCGCATACTCGCTTCTTACACGCGGTAGGTCTGGGTCAGGGAAGTCGTGCTTCTTTACATGCCGTGGCGAATGACTACAGCGCTTCCATCTCAACACGAAATTGACTTGAGGAATCCTGAAGTTTCTCTGAACTTTGGGTTTTGCAAGGAGAGTATTGGCATACAGCCTCATCTAATCGATTGAGAAGTTTTTCGGAGGCGAGTATATGAAAGCGCCAAGGTTCAACGTACGAGCGACGAAAGAATGGCTCCTCTGCTTCTTTCTGGCCGCGATTCTAACTGCGCCTGTGTGGGGTAGTGAGGCGAGTGCAAAGTCAGCGGTGCCGGGAACTCTCAATTATGTTGAAGGCCAAGCCGCGATCGACGACCAGGCCCTCAACTCGAAGTCTATCGGCTCTGCAGAATTGCAGTCAGGCCAGTCGTTGACCACGGGAAAAGGCAAAGCTGAAGTTTTGTTGACGCCCGGCGTCTTCTTGCGAATCGGCAATAACAGTTCGGTAAAGATGATTTCGCCCAGCCTCACGGACACGGAGATTGAAGTAGACCGGGGACACGCGATGGTAGAAGTCGCCGAGATCCATCCGGAAAATAGTATTCGCATCGACGATGCTGGTACAACCACGCAACTGTTGAAAACCGGGCTGTACGACTTCAATCAGAACCAGAGAGAGATGCGCGTCTTCGACGGCAAAGCATTTGTAGAGAGCGGCCATGAACATCTCAAAGTGAAGGGTGGGCGCGAGATCACGTTGGCCAGCAATGATCTGTCGAAGCCACGTAAGTTCGACAAGAAGTCCTATGAGGAAGGCGATCTGTTCCGCTGGAGCAGTCTGCGGTCGGGTTACCTGGCAGAAGCCAACGTCGATGCGGCTGGCATGTACGCCCAGAACGGTTGGGGCGGCTTAGGATGGGCGGGAGCCGATTGGTATTGGGATCCCTGGTTTGACTCCTTCACTTTCATCCCGGGCGACGGGATTTTCTATAGCCCGTTTGGCTGGGGCTTCTATTCTCCGTGGTGGGTATATCAGGCTCCGTTCTTCGGGTACGGATATGGGTACGGCGGATACGGACGCGGATACGGTCACTATTACCATCACTTCAGTACAGACGCCCGTAACTGGGGACCCGGCTCTCATTATGTCGGAGGACACAGTTATGCCCACGGCATCTATCGCGGAGCGGGATCGACCGGAAGCGGTTTCCACTCCGGACCCATGATGGGTAGCACCGGACGCGGCTTCGGAAGATCCGGTGGCGGCGGATTCCACGGTGGAGGAGGCGGATTCCATGGTGGTGGTGGGTTCCACGGTGGAGGTGGGTTTCACGGAGGTGGCGGCGGGTTTCACGGAGGTGGTGGCGGATTCCATGGTCGGTGACCGGTAACGATCAAAGACCTGTCAGACGACTTGCGAGCAATCGCGGTGGGCGGCTCGCGCGAGTTCGCGTCAGTGCATCGGCAGGCACTGACGCGGACGGGCGAGCCTGTCCACTGCGACGTAGACCCACATCCTCATTGTCCAAACGGTTTGCGGAAAATCTATTTTGGCTATACATCGGATCGCTGAGCTGATGTGCAACCCGAGAATCTTTTTTCCGCATCCAGTTTTAGAGTGCTCGCTTCATTTGACTTGACGTTTCAGGATCAATGAAGAGTGGCGCTGATTCATAGAGGTTTTACAGGAGGAAACAAATGAAACATCTCAACTTGCTCGCACTTCTCTCGACGTTAGCCCTGCTATTCCCTTTCTCGGCGCTCGCACGGGACAAGAATCAACACTCGGTAGACATTGGTGATACCGTGCGAGTGGGCAGCACGCAGCTGAAACCCGGCAGCTACAAGATCGAATGGCAAGGAGCCGGCCCGGCTGTTCAAGTCACCTTTCAACAGTACGGAAAGATCGTCGCTACTACGACAGCAACGTTGCAGAAGAACGACAAGCAAGTAACTGAAGACGCCATCATGACTCACAAAATTGACGCTAAGACGGATGCCCTGGATGAGATCGATTTCGACCGTCAAAAAGAGGCGCTGGTTTTCGCGTCACGGGGCGGCATGTGATCCTTTGAAGCCGAAGTTTGGGGACGGGCCATTTCAGCAAACTCGTTCGATAGCTGCGGTCACAGTGTGGAGATTCCTTTGGGCCAGCTCCGCCAAAATCGCGTACGCCAAATACTCGGGTTCAAACACTAGTCTTGGGGCTTGAAAGAGTGAAGAAATTGTTCCAATCGAGCTTTCTCCGCGTTCACAAGCGCCGTCTCTGGCAGATCCAGACCCTTCTTGCGTCGATTAGCATTCTTGCGCTGTTAGCTGTACGGCTCGACGCTCCCCGTTTTGGATCTGCCGCAACGCTTCAACCCACTTTCCAGCGCACACACGTTCAGGACAAGAAGCAGTGTCTTGAGTGTGATCAATTAGACTGGGCACCTCCAGCCCAAGCGTTTCAATCAGCCCCACCGACTCTGAGTTCTCCCCGCCTCGACTCGTTGTCGACGGTGCGACCGGAACAAGACCTCGACGGTACTCACCGCGATCGCCCCCCTCCGCTCAGCTAAGTTCAGTCTCCAGTCATCGCCCGCGAATATCCGGCACTTGCGGCGAAGGCCAAATTGGCTTTCGCAGCATGCTGCTGCCTTCAAGTTCAATTCACCGGTAGAAATCGCACAACAACGCAGCCCAATCTCGCTTGAAGCGGCAATTCTTCAGCTTCAGATTTATGAAAAGGAGCCTCAGATATGATTCCAAGAAAATGTTCCCTCATAGTCTCGGCAGTGCTATGTGCATTACTCTCCATCCCCGCGGCCGGGCAGTCCCTTACCAGCGGAGATGTCACAGGTGTCATCAAAGACCCGAGCGGCGCTGTGCTGCCCAATGCTACGGTGACCCTCAAGAATGACGAAACCGGCGCCGCGGAGACCCAACAAAGCAGCACATCCGGAACTTATCGCTTCTCGCTGTTGAATCCTGGCAGCTATACCGTGTCCGCAACCGCTACAGGATTCCAGAAGAGCACGCAATCAGTCACAGTTGATGTTGGCCAAGCCACCACCGCAGTCTTGCAACTCGCAGTGGCTAGCGCCAGCACGACAGTGGAAGTTACTACCGGCGGCAACTTGGTTCAGGCCGAAAACGCAGAGGTCTCCGCCGAATTAACCCCGGAAGAGATCGCGAATATTCCCAACCCCGGCAACGATCTCAGCTACTTCGTCCAGACCGCACCCGGTGCGACGATGAACACCCAGGCAGGTTACGGCAATAGCGCGACGTACGGAATCTCCGGCACATCCAACTTGTTCACAGTCGACGGAATGAACGAGAACGATCCGTTCCTGAATTTGAACAACTCTGGAGCGACCAATCTTATGTTGGGCGCCAACGACGTGCGGGAAGCAACCGTCGTCAACAACGGCTATTCCGGGCAGTACGGTGAGTTAGCCGGGGCCAACGTGAACTACGTGACTAAGTCCGGCAGCAATAACTTTCACGGCAATGCGGAGTATTTCTGGAACGGCCGCGTTATGAACGCCAACGATTGGTTCAACAATCACACCGACACTCCGCGTCCCTTTGACAATGCCAACCAGTGGGCCGTTTCATTCGGAGGCCCAATTGTCAAGAACAAGACATTTTTCTTTGTGGATACGGAGGGCTTGCGCTTGCTGATTCCCACCGTCGGACCAGTGAACGTCCCCAGTCCAGCATTCGAGTCCGCAACCATCGCCAACCTGACAACAAACGGTAACGCCGCCGAGATACCTTTCTACAATCAGATTTTCTCAATCTATAACGGCGCTTCCGGCTACAGTCGCGCGGCCAACATTTTGCCGAGCGGCGGCTGCGATGGCGGCGTTACATTGGCAGGAGGCGCGCCTTGTGCTCAGCAGTTCCAGGCCTCTCTTAGTAACCTGACCGACGAATGGTTGTTGACCACACGCGTCGATCAGATTATTGGGAACAACGATCGAGCCTTCATTCATTTCCGCACTGACCACGGATTACAAGCCAGCTTTACCGATCCCTTGACCCCGGTCCTGAACGCCCAGAGTCAGCAGCCTCAATACGAGGGACAGTTTCAGGAAAACCATACTGTAGGTGCAAATGCGATAAACCAGTTCATTCTCGCGGGGTCCTGGTACAGCGCGGTTTTTGCGCCGCCAAGCATAAGTGCCGCGACCACCCTGATGCCCTATCAACTATCATTTGCTGGAGGTGAGTTTGCGACACCGGGTGGGCTTTTTTACCCAACCTGGCCCCAAGGCAGGAACGTCACCCAGTACCAGATCTCGGATGACTATGCTTGGCAGAAGGGCAAGCATTCCCTTAAATTTGGGGTCAACTTCCGCCGCAACGACATCACCGACTACACACCCGGCGGTTTCGACGCTACGATTCCCGCCGCAACTTTCAATTCCCTGGGCAGCTTCTTCAACGGAACTGCTGACACATTTGTGCAAGCTTTTGCAACCCGTCCTACCGAACCGCTGGCACTCTACAGTCTTGGCTTCTATGCCCAAGACGAATGGGCCATCCGGTCGAATCTGAAACTGACTCTCTCGCTACGCGCCGAGCACAATTCTGATCCGGTTTGTCAGACGAATTGCTTCGCGCGTCTGAGCAATTCCTTCTTCGATATTTCACACGACCCCACCGAGCCGTATAACCAGGCCATCCAGACTGGCCTCAATCAAGCGCTGCCCAACTACCAGAGTATCGCGTGGGAGCCCCGTGTTGGCTTTGCGTGGCAGCCCTTGGGTGCCGGCAGTACCGTGATTCGCGGTGGCTTCGGCATTTTCGCCGACGTTTTTCCTGGAACCATCGCGACCGCCTTCGACACCAACTCGCCACTCAAGAACACATTTGTCGCATCCGGATTGCAGCTTGCTCCTGGCCTTCCCGGAAGTGCGCAGACGGCTACCACCGCATCCAATGCCGCATTTGTCACTGGCTTCAATTCCGGACTTAACATCAGCCAAATCGAGGCTGGTCCGGGCGGCGCCCTGTTCAGCCCTCCAACCTTTGCCAATGCCGCAAACAGCATTCACTATCCGACCTATCAAGAATGGAATCTCGAAATCCAGCAACCTCTGGGATCGAAGATGTCCTTCTCGCTCAACTATGTTGGCAATCACGGAACCTACTTGGCGTTGGTGAATCCGGCCATGAATGCATACTGCAACAGCGCTCCAGTCCCTTACGACCCAGCCAGCTCGACTCCTTGCCTGAGTGCCTTGGGAGTATCTTCGTTTACGGGTCTGCCCACGGCTCCGGTAGATCCTCGCTTCTCCACGGTCAGCGAGGCCTCGAATCCGGGTGTATCGAATTACAACGGGCTGACAGCAGAATTTACGCGTCGGGTTTCGAAGTCTCTCCAGGTACAGGCCAGCTATACATGGAGCCATGCTCTCGACGACATTTCCAACGGTGGCTTTCTGCCGTTCAACTTCGACACCAACACGAGTGTCCTAGCTCCACAGGATCCCTACAACTTTCGCGCTTATAACTACGGCAATGCCGACTACGACACCCGGCATCAATTTAACCTCACTTACGTCTACAACACTCCTCAATTGCACGGATGGTTGGGCACCTTGGCCGACTGGACAATCTCCGGGACCGTCTTCGCGCGCTCCGGGCTTCCCTTCACCGTCATCGATGGAGCCTCTACCGGCGCCCTCGGCACCTACAACTACGGCCCGGCGCTTGGCCTAAGCCTGTTTGCTGACTCTTCGGTGGGGCCTTTGTCGTGCAGTTCCTCGGCGGCGACCACACCATGCATGACCCCTTCCGAGTTCAGTTCTGCAGTGGGTCCGGGCGGCATCGCAACTTTCGGTAACCAGCGCCGCAACCAGGTGTACGGCCCGGCGTTCTTTGATACCGATATGAGTCTGATGAAGAACTTCCGTATCCCTCGGTGGGAAGGAGCAAAACTCGAGGTCGGGGCGCAGGCTTTCAATTTGCTGAACCACCCCAACTTTGATCAGCCGATCAACGATATTGCGAACTCTCAGTTCGGCAGTATTGTCCGCACCGTGGGTCCTCCCACTAGCCTCTTTGGGGCCTTTCTGGGCGGCGACGCCTCACCGCGCGCTCTTCAGATCAAAGTGGAACTCACGTTCTAGGTGAGTTCGAAAAAAAAGCGGGCGGTCCAGTTTGCCAGACCGCCCGGTTTTCTGGTGGCTCACTGACCGATTGAAACATTTTGCCATTCGAAGTGAACCAGTGAACGCGTTCTCCGGCTTTACGCAAGTGCTTTCGACATTCCCCGATAGAGCGGCAGCAGACAGGATGTATCTAATGTCTCGATTCTGCGGCATTATCGGCAATCCAGTGGTGCCCGCGGGAAGCTACACGCTTCTGGAGGAGAAGAACTCATGCGGAGCGAATCAACTTCGTCAGGTTGCTCAAATGTGCCGCAAAAGAGGCTTCGTGGACAGAGTGATCTCGCGTGGATGTCAGTGCATGTGCATTCTCCACCCGACAGTGTGCAATAAGACACAGTTTCCCTGATATCACGATGTCACAGTTCCGGTTTAGTTAGCTTGAGGGTTGGAGAAATAACGGCAAATCGCCGAGGAGACAAGGAAATGTCCAAAGAGGATTCAGTTGTCGCGGTGTATCACACGCATACAGAAGCGGATCAAGCAGTGAAGGAGCTTCAACACGGCGGGGTTGACCTGCACAAATTGTCGATCGTTGGGAAAGGCTACCACACAGATGAGCAGGTAGTGGGCTACTACAATGCCGGCGACCGCATGAAGTATTGGGGCAAAGTCGGTGCGTTCTGGGGAGGATTCTGGGGACTCCTGTTCGGCTCTGCTCTTTTCATCATTCCAGGGCTCGGCCCAATCTTAGCGGCGGGACCGGTAGTGGCATGGGTCGTGGCAGGACTGGAAGGTGCGGTGGAGGTAGGAGCGTTGGGTGCTCTTGGAGCTGGCCTCTTCAGCATAGGAATTCCCAAGGACAGCATTGTGCAGTACGAGACCGCACTCAAGACAGATCAGTTTCTCTTGATCGTCCATGGGACGGCTGCAGAGGTAGCGCAGGCAAAGGACATCATCCAAACTACCCACCCAGTCCAATTCTCGCAGCACTCAGGGGAAGAGGTGGCGGCTGCCGCTTAGTATTCCTGAAGAATAGCGTGGGCAAGGCCGTCGAGAAAGCCTTGCCCATAGAGATGCATTCTTACTGAATCTGGCTGGCAATCACACATGGATCTAAATCGGAAATTCCGTTGTAAGCCAAGCAACCAAAGATGCCGGAAGAGAAACGGAGGACACGGCGACAAAATCGACTCACGCGATCGTGTACTACTCGGAGGAAGCAGGCCACAAAGTTGCCCACCTTTTCGAGACCAATTAACCTTGATTGGTTAGTGATAGTTGCGTGTGTTCCTGCGGAGTCGACCGTGGGCTCGGCGCTGCTATTCTTCTGCGCAAGAGTGCTCACTCTCGCTCCGCTCATGCGATGTACTCTCTGAGGGGGAGGTATATAAATGGATCCCTCCAAGCTCGCAAACCCTGAGCCCCCCGACATTGCCTCCGCGTCGGTTCCCGACACGCTCGCGGCGCTCCATGTCAACCCGGACACCGGACTCACGCAATCGGAGGTAGACGCCAGCCGGAAGGAACATGGCTACAACGAAGTCGCCGAAACAAAGAGCCACCCGGTCTTAAGATTCCTCGGGAAATTTTGGGGAATCTCAGCGTGGATGCTCGAACTGATCATGGTGCTGTCGGCGGTTCTCAGGAGATTCTCTGATCTCGCTCTGGTGGGCGCGCTGCTGGTTGTTAATGCCGTGTTGAGCTTTATGCAGGAGCATCGGGCCGCCGGTGTCGTTGAAACCCTACGGAAACGCTTGCAGGTCAGTGCGCGCGTCCGGCGCGAGTCAAGCTGGCAGGTCATTCCAGCACGGGAACTAGTTCCGGGCGACATTATCCGCGTGCGTCCCGGCGACATCGTCCCGGCGGACGTGAAGCTTCTGACCGGAGCGCTACGCATCGATGAGTCGGCGCTCACCGGCGAGTCGAAGGACGCAGACAAAGCGCCCGGCGGCGTGCTCTCGTCGGGATCCATCGTCCGGCGGGGCGAAGGCAACGCCGTGGTTCTGTTGACTGGGGCGAAGACCTACTTTGGGCGCACCACGGAACTGGTGCAGGAGGCGCGTCCGAAACTCCACATCGAAGCGGTCGTCGCCAACGTCGTCCGCTGGCTCTTCGTCATCGTCGGCCTGCTAATAAGCGTGGTCGTCGTGCTGTCACTGATCCGCGGCGCGCCACTCATCGAGATGGTTCCGCTCATGCTCGTCCTGCTAATGAGCGCGGTACCGGTCGCTCTCCCAGTCATGTTCACGGTCACCATGGCTCTCGGCTCAAAGGAACTGGCGAAGCGCGGCGTGCTGGTCACTCGCCTTAGCGCCTCGGAGGATGCTGCGACGATGAATGTGCTCTGCGTGGACAAGACGGGCACTATCACGATGAACCAGCTCGCCATCACCGAAGTCATCCCTCTGGAGGGCGCGACAGAAGCCGACGTGCTGTTCGCCGGCGCTCTCGCATCGCAGGCAGCCAACCAGGATCCGATTGACCTCGCGTTCCTGACTGCGGCAAGGGAGAGGCACATCTTCGCGAACCTCCCCAAGACCACACCCGTCTCTTTCGCACCGTTCGATGCGAAGAATCGACGGACCGAGGCCGTCGTCGAGCAGAACGGACAGCGGCTGCACGTGATGAAGGGTGCCGTTCGCACCGTCGCCGAAGCCTGCGGACTCCAATCCCCGGCGATCGAGACGTTGGAGGCACGCGTCAACGAATCAGCCGCGAAGGGCTACAGGACTCTGGCGGTAGCACGCGGCCCCGAGACTGGTACCCCCGCATTGCTTGGGCTAGTGTCGCTGTATGATCCGCCCCGGCCGGATGCAAAGCAATTGATCGCCGAACTTGAAGGCTTGGGCGTTCCGGTAAAGATGCTCACCGGCGACGCACTGCCCGTGGCGATTGAGATCGGCAAAGGAGTCGGGCTGCCGAACATCCGGCGCGTTGCCGACCTGAAGGTCGCGGGCGCTCAAGCCGGCAACAAAGCGGTGGACTTGTTAGCCGGCGCCGATGGTTTCGCCGAGGTGTACCCGGAGGACAAGTACATCGTTGTAGAGCATCTGCAGGCCTCGGGGCATGTAACCGGCATGACGGGTGATGGCGTCAACGACGCGCCCGCCCTCCGCCAGGCCGAAGTGGGCATCGCCGTCAGTACAGCAACCGACGTGGCCAAAGGCGCCGCGAGTGTCGTCCTGACCGAACCGGGATTAACGAACATTGTGGCGCTGGTTGAACAGGGACGAACGATCTACCAACGCATACTAACGTGGATCATCAACAAAATCAGCCGGACGATTTTGAAGGCGGCCTTTGTGGCCATCGCGTTCGTGGTGACCGGTAAGTTTGTGGTCTCCGCTTTTGCGATGCTGCTGCTGGTCTTCATGACGGACTTCGCGAAGATCTCCCTTGCCACCGACAATGTTCGCCCATCCAAGAAACCGGAAACATGGAACATCGGAGGCTTCATCACCGTCTCAGTGGTGCTTGGTATCGCGATGGTCGCCGAAACGCTCCTCTTATTGTGGGTCGGTTGGTCGCATTTTGGCTTAGCAATCGATAACAACGCCCTCTATACCTTCAGCTTTCTTCTGCTGCTTTACTTTGCCGTGTTCTCCGTAGTATCCGCGCGGGAGCGCATCTGGTTCTGGGCGTCCCTGCCCAGCAAGACCTTCCTGTTAGCCCTTGCAGCCGATGCGCTCACGGGTACCGTCCTAACGTTCGTGGGTCTCCCGGGACTTAAGCCTTTGCCTTGGTGGCAGACCGTCGCGATTTTTGTTTATGCCATGGTCGCCTGCCTCGGCTTCAACGACGCCGTCAAGGTCGCGATGATCAAGTGGCGCGTTCCAGATGCCGTCGCCAAAAGGCCGGTGGATATGACCCCGCAGATCGCCAAGCGCGCCTATGAACTGTACGAGAAGCGAGGCCGCCAGGACGGTCGAGCAACTCAGGACTGGGAGCAGGCAGAGTACGAGATTCGGAAAAGGGTAGGCTAGGACCGGCCAAGACTGCGTCAATGGCTTACTAAGGCCGAAGAGTGCTTGGCCCCCGCGAGCGACTGGGCTTGCACAACAAGTTCCGAGTTCGGACGGCCACCGTGGAAGGGTGAGAATTTCTGTTGATACGGAGACGAACTATGGTGAACTCTCTCGCGTGCAATTCACGGGATACCTGATCGAGAGTGAGAGAGTAGATGGGCTTGCCGCCGATCTCATCGATAGTATCGCCTGTTTGGATGCCGGCCTCCTCCGCTGGAGAATCCTTCCATACACCCATGACTTCGAAGGCGCCCTGCGGTGTCTTTCCAATCTGTATCCCGATTGTGACGTATCGGTACGGGTCCGGTCTGTAGTCGGCATCCGGCCGGAAATAGGCGGTACTGTTTCGCAGATCGAATGTAATCTCAAACTGCTGCAAGAGATCGGACCCCAAAATTCCGTCGAAGTCTTCGGCCGAGAAAGCACCTGAGTCAGATTTTGACTGAGCCCGAACGGCCTGATCCTTCAACACCACGTCGCCGATCTTAATGGTCGGCAGACATATCAGTATGGCCGACGAAGTAGGGTTTCCGGCGCGTTGTATGCCCTGTACAACTTGTGCCGGAGTCCAGGTCTGGGACAGATGCTCCCATGTCTTCCAAGACAGATTCGTTGAGTTTGTCCCCGTATCGAGGACGAAGTGACCAGGAACAGACATAAAGGTCGCAGCAATCAGAAACTGGTTTCCGGAGCGCAGCAGTGTCTCCGGTTTGCCCAAGGGCCCCAGGCTTTGTAGCGGTCCTACGAATATTTGTTGCCGGGAATAGCTCACCTTCAACGTCAGAGCCTGAAGAATGTCGTTCCCGAGCACGCCGTCGACATTGACACCCAGAGCTTGCGACAGAGGAGCCAGATTTATCTCGGCCATCTTTACATGATTGAAACTCAGAATCCCAATATGGACGATACCGATTTCAGTAACGTCAACCGCTAGGTCTCGGAAGTTCTTTTGAATTCGCTCGGTGCCTTCGGATGCCAATCCCAGATGGGCGGCCACTTTGGGATCGATGCTCGATTGTTCACTTCCCGTGTCGAGTAGAAAACTGAAAACGGTGCCGTTCAGGGTTATCGGAACGAGCACCATGTTGCCGACGATTTTCACAGCAAGGACTTCCTCGGCTGGCGAATGGAGCTGGAAAGCTAGCAATACTAACGCAATTCGAAGATGCAGGCAGATTCGCATCGCGGAAAATCCGGCAAATATCCTGCAAAATGGTACAACCAACCTTCACGACGTGGCGATCTAATTGCTGTGTTCTTCTGTGATTACTGTCGTCATGTCGTCCCCTTGCTTGCGGCGGCTGAGTCTTATATGTTAAAAACAACGAGGGATTTGAAACGCTCCTGAAATGCCATCGCTAAGCCACTTCGAAAGTCCACGGCGCAATAATTGGCGTGCTGTGCTCGTTTTGGTTGCGGTATTCTCATTGGCTCTGAGCGTGGCGACGCGCTATTCCACTCCCTCTGATGCTCCGGGTCCCACGGTAAAGAGTGTCCAGAACCACACGTACCCAGAGTCGAAACGGCAGCGCCTCGTAAAGGATGCAGTCAACTGGGTGCCTCCGCTAACGTGCGTCGATGGCTTGTCCGCTCCCAATTTCTATCCGCGGATCGCTCCAGCGGGACCTCCGATACCAAGTCTTGTTCTTGAAGAAAACGTCTACAACCGTCCTCCTCCGCACTTCCAATCCCTCTCTTAGTTATTTCCGCAGCTAAAACGGCATCCATCACAAGGCGATTGTTCCGTCTACCGGCGCGTGCCTGGTTTCGAAGCGATTCGAACACGAGCTCTTGAAGCAAGCCACCGGTATCTGGAACCGACCGCGTAGGTTTTGCCTCGCTCTTGTCGAACCGGTCTCTACGGAGGAGATCATGAGAAATAGCTTAATGTTGCTCACTTTTCTGGCAGCGAGTCTTCCCGCCGGCCTCCACGCACAAGCGAAACCAACTTTGCAGACGGCCACCGTCGTCAGCGTGACCAAGTATGAAGCGCCTTCCAACTACGTTGGCAGCCCGACCGACGCGCCTTTGCAGCCGACCGAATACGCCAACGATATCGCCATTCGACTCGGATGTGAAGTTTACGTCGGTCGATACAAATCGGCGACTGACTATCTTCCTTCGACGTTCCGTGCCGGGCACCCGGCAGAGATCAGCATCGAAAAGCACACGATTTACGTGCGGACTCTAGGCGCAGCCGACGTGAAGTTAAACCTGGTGCGGAGCTATCGCTCGTCAGGAAGCGGCTGTCCGAGCGGCACGGCACTACAACCGGGAGTTTAGAAGGACAACTTTGGCAGGTAGTGGTTACTGGTGGCCAGTCAGGATTTCGGTTAGTCAAGTTCTGGAAAGGAATTCGCAGATGGCGGTTGCACCTTTATTGACAGAAGAAGAGTTGGACGCTCTTCGCCAGTTCGACACCTGCATGATCGCGAATGCTATCGAGACCTTCAATGTCAGGCTTCGCAACACAGGATTCTCGGACGCTGGCGTTCGATGCATGTTTCCGGATGCTCCTCCGATGTTGGGCTATGCGGCCACAGGCCGCCTTCGCAGCGGCGAGCCGCCGATTGGCGGTAGCACTTTCCATGACCGCGCGGGTTTCTGGAACAGCATTCTCGAAGTTCCCTCACCTCGCATCCTTGTGTTGGAAGACATGGACGATCCACCCGGCCGAGGGGCTTTTGTCGGGGATATGCACGCCGCGATTTTGAAGGCTCTGGGTTGCGTCGGCTACCTGACGAACGGTGCCGTGCGTGAATTGCCGTCTGTGCGCTCGATGGGGGTTCAGTTGTTCGCTGGAAGCGTAGCTGTTTCCCACGCCTACGCCCACATCTTCGAGCTTGGAGCGGTGATCAGCGTTGGTGGAATGGAAGTGCGACC
>Ga0070741_10008757_pt1 | contig 20070 bp, 19 predicted proteins | sample Coa_R1_4_FD_66440 | JGI IMG/M metagenome (GOLD analysis project Ga0070741, IMG submission 66440) | Surface soil microbial communities from Centralia Pennsylvania, which are recovering from an underground coalmine fire - Coalmine... | ecosystem: Environmental > Terrestrial > Soil > Unclassified ...
CGGCTCGGCCCTGCGCCGACGCTGGCGCAGATCCGCGAGCGTGCCGCGCGCGAACTGGCGCGCCTGCCGGAGCCGCTGCGCCGGCTCGAGGCCTGCGACTATCCGGTGACGATTGCGGACGCGCTCAAGGCGGCTGCCGCCGAGGCCGACCGCATCACGGCGCGCTAGGGCGAGATATAACTACGAGGCGTCGTATAAGAATTCCGTCGCAGGGTCCCCGGCGATTTGTTCGATCGCGTACGAAAACCCTTCCACTGAGATACCGATGGCTTGCGCGGCAACAGGAAGGACTGCCTTGGCCTTCCCCTTGGCATCTGCATCTGCGCTTTTGAGATCGTCAGCGAGGACAAAAAGCTCAAATGCTCCTCGCAAACCATAAGGTCTTAACGTTGGAAGTTTATCACCAAAATAAACCCATGCCAAAGCTTGGCTGGTAATATCGACGACGTAGTCGAAATTGAGGTTAGTTCGCATCGTCAGTTGGATAGGGTCACACCATGCCAACTGTGGGATCGTGGTGATATCGGCCTCTTCTATTCGGTCGGCAATCGAGCGGTCAACGCCGGAAAGTGTAGCGACCTGATCGGGCGCCGTATTCGCACCGATCTCGAGTTTCAATTTATCGTTTACCAGTCTGCGCAGCATCGTACTAATTGTCTCAAGAGGGAAAACGCCAATAGCGAATGCGAGAAAGACGGCGAAGGCTTCGGACAGAGCACTAAAAGCAAATCCCAATGGGACCGCGATTGCGAGACGCAACGCGCCTCGCATGATGTCCGCTGCCGTCAGGTTGCGCCTTTGCACACGTCCGAAAAAGTCCCATGCGACAAACGTATAAGCGCCCGCGATGGCGGCAGAAGCAGTGTCGAGCTTTGGATTTGGACTGACGAGTTGAATAAGCGTTTGCGCAAGAACGAAGTTTTCAATAGTCGCAACGGCAAAGACCAGCACCACAGGAGTTATAAATCGTCGTCGTCCAAACCATCGTTGGTAGAGTTCTGAGAACGCACCATCTACCTTGTCGGCGGCCAATTCCTGACCCAAGTAAACTTTGAAGTAGGTCTGCTTGGCTTCGTCAGTGAGGCTGTTGTCAATTTCCTCGAATTTGCGCGCCCACCCGTAGAGGAGAAAATTGCATAGCGGCCGCACCAAAATCGCCGTGAGAATAAAATCGATTACTATTGGTGCCCAATGTGCGGCAACTGCATTGATCGCAATCGAAATATAAGCGGATAAAGATGCCCACATTTGTGCCCCGCCTCACGGAGCACCATAATACAATCTATGCGTGCGGTAAAGAAGGCGTAGCGCCTAGCCCGCTCTATTCCAGCCGCGCGCGCCGGCGCCGTAGATCTCGTGGCCGGTGTCGGTGACCACCACGGTGTCCTCGAGCTTGATGAAGCCGCGGCTCGGATGCAGCAGCGTGGTTTCGATCGAGATCACCGAGCCGACTTCCAGCGGCAGGTCGGCGTCCGCCGCCGGGTAAGGCACCGGCCCGCGATCGGTGAGCCGCGGCGCCTCGTGGCTGACGAGGCCCATGCCGTGGCCGAGGAATTCGAGATGATTGTGGTGCTTCGATTTGGCGACCAGCGGCCTCGCCGCGGCGTAGATTTCGCGGCCCATGGCGCCGGGCTTGACCGCCTTGAAGGCGGCCTGCTGGACGCTCTCGACTTCGGCGAGCAGATCGACGAGCTCTGAATCCGGCTCGCCCTGGATCGCCATGCGGCAGACGTCGCCGATGTAGCCGTGGTAGTTGCCGCCGGAGTCGATCGACATGATGTCGCCCTTCTCCCACTTCTGATCGGACGGCGCGCGGTTGAGGCTGGTGCCGGCGGTGATCAGGCAATATTCGAAGGTCAGCCCGCGATTGGTCTCCTCGCGCCGCAGCGTCTCGACGACGTCCGCCTTGGTGACGCCGGGCTTGCTCTTGGCGATGGTCGCCAGCATCGAGTCGATGACCGCTTCGGAGGCGTATTTCAACATCTTCAGTTCGGCCGCCGACTTCTTCAGCCGCTGGCGCTCCATGACATAGAGCCCGTCGACCCATTCGGCGTCGGGGAACGCCGCGCGCAGCACCTTGGAGGCGTCGAAAGGCAGGAAGCCAAGCTCGACGGCGATGCGTTTGGGACTCAGTCCCATCTTCTTCATGGTGTCGACCGCCTTCTGCATGGCTTCGGTGGAGGTGTTGGACGCGGTCTGCGTGTCCGGCGTCCACAGCGGCTTCACCTTGTGCTGGAAGCCTTCCAGACGGTGGCCGATATAGGCGGCCTTTTCCGGCTGCCCTTTCGGATAAATGAACACCGGCAGGTAGCGGCTGATGCCGGTCGCATCCATGTAGTCGAAGAAATTGGCGCGGTGGCCGCCGAGGAGATACTGCACATTGTGCTTGGAGGTCGCGAGCAGGACGTCGATGCCCGCCTCCTCCATCAGCCGGTCGAGACGGTTGTGGTCGAAGGGGATGGCGAGGGCTTTGGACGGCTGGGCGTTGACGTTCATGGGCGGCGGCCTCCGGCTGACATCGCGGGGCCAGACTAGAACCGCGCTCCCGCGCTCGCAAGCCGGACGCCTTGCCGCCGTCAAGCCTTCATCACGCCGATGAGCTGCTCGAGCCTGCCGGGATCCCGGCGCAGGGTTTCGCTCGCCCCGTCATAGACGATGCGGCCACGATCCATCACCGCTGCCCGCGGCGCGATGTCGAGGGCAAGGCGCGTATTCTGCTCGACCAGGATAAGCGCCAGCCCGCCGGCCGCCGCCAGCCGCTTCATCGCGCGCGCAAGCTCCTCCACGATCACCGGCGCCAGCCCCTCCGACGGCTCGTCCATCAACAGCACGCTCGGATTGCCGATCAGCGCCCGGCCAATCGCCAGCATCTGCTGCTCGCCGCCGGACAGCTGGTTGCCCATATTGCCGGCGCGCTCCGCCAGCCGCGGGAACAATTCGAACACCGTCGTCACGGTCCAGGCGCCCGGCCGCGCCGCGACCTCGAGGTTCTCGCGCAGCGTCAGCGACGGAAATATCTCGCGCTCCTGCGGCACATAGCCGAGCCCCGCGGCGACACGGCGATAGGTTGCCAGCGTCGATATGTCGGCGCCGTGCAGCAGCACGCGCCCGCCGTGCAGCGTGGTGTGGCCCATGATGGTGGCAAGCAGCGTCGACTTGCCGACGCCGTTGCGGCCGATGATCGACAAGGTCTCGCCGGCCTCGAGCGCGAGGCGGATGTCCTCCAGGACCACGGTTTCGCCGTAGCCGGCGCTGACATTGTCGAGCTCGAGCGCGCGCTCAGCCACGGCGGCCTCCGCGGTGGCTATCCTCGCCGAGATAGACGGCGCGGACATGCTCGTTGTTCATGATCTCCTCGGGTGTGCCTTGCGTGAACACCGCGCCCTGCACCAGCACCGTGATTTCCTTGGCGAAGCGGAACACGACGTCCATGTCGTGCTCGATGATCAGGATGGCGATGTCGCGGTCGAGCGCCGCCACCGCGTCGAGAATGAGGTGGCTCTCCGACGACGGCACGCCGGCCGCCGGCTCGTCGAGCAGAAGCACCCGCGGTTTCTGCGCCAGCGCGATGGCGATTTCCACCAGCCGCTGCCGGCCGTAGGGCAATTCGCGCACCGGCCTGAGCGCGTCGCCGGTCAGGTTCAGCGTGTCGAGATAATCGAGCGCCTCGTCGATCACCGCGCGCTTGGCGCCGGCGGCGCGCCACAGGTTGTTGCAATGGCCGTCGCGCTCGCCGACGGTCATGCAGAGATTTTCCAGAACCGTGAGGCCGCGGAACAGCTGGTTGATCTGGAAGGTGCGGGCAAGGCCCCGCCGCGCCCGTTCCGCCTGGCTCGTCGCCGTGATGTCCTCGCCGTCGAGCAGCACGCGGCCCGACTGCGGCTTGAGCGCGCCGGTAATCAAGTTGATGAGCGTGGTCTTGCCGGCGCCGTTCGGACCGATGAGCGCGCGCCGCGCGCCCTTCTCCAGCACCAGATCGACGTCGCGCGTCACCGGCAGCGCGCCGAAGGTCCGATGCAGACGTTGCACTTCGAGCGCCGGCGTCATGGCTTGCTCCTCCGCCGCCAGCCCGCGTCGGCCTGCTCCAGCAGCCCGAGCAGACCGCGGCGCGCAAACAATACCGCCAGCACCAGCAGGAGCCCGATGCCGAACTGCCAGAACGTCGGACTGAGCTTGGAGAAATAGTCCTCCAGCACCATGTAGACCGTCGCCCCGACGAAGGCGCCGTAGAGCCGCCCGGTGCCGCCCAGGATCAGCATCACCATGACCTTGGCGGAATTGTCGAAGTCGAACACGGTCAGCGTCACATAGGCGTTGGTCTGCGTGAACAGCGCGCCGGCGATCCCGGCGATGGCGGCGGCGATGGTGTAGACCGTCACCAGCCGGCGATGCACCGGCGAGCCGATCGCGTGCATGCGCTGCACGTTTTCGCGGATGCCGGTCAAGGCCTGGCCGAACGGCGAATACACGATGCGCCGCACGAAATAGAAAATGACGGCCAGCACCGCCAGCACGTAGAGATAATAAGTGTGCCCGTAGAGATCGTAGTCGAACACGCCGAACAGCGGCTGGAAGGTGAGGCCCGGCAGCCCGTCATAACCGCCGGAAATGTCGGAACGCAGATTGCCGGCCTCCTGAAGCATGATCGCGGTGGCGAGCGTCAGCATCAGCAGTGTCAGGCCGCGATAGAGCAGCAGAAACCAGCCCGAAGCAAAACCGGCGAGCCCGGCGACGACCGCGGCGGCAACGACGCCGCTGATCGGCTCGCTCCAGCCGAACCGCGCCGCGCTCAAGCCCACGACATAGGCGCCGATACCGAAGAAGGCGGCGTGGCCGAGGGTGACGATGCCGGCATAGCCGAGGATCAAGTCGAGCGACAGCGCGAACATCACCCCGATCAGCACCTGGCTGCCGAAGGTCATGCGGTCGGAGAAGACGAAGAAAGCGGCGATGGCGATGAGCCAGGGCAGCGCCTCCGGCCAGCGGAAGCGATGCCTCCTGACGAGGAATTCGGCGGCGCGGTCGCGCGCCGCCTGCCCCGCCGCTGTCCTGGTTTCACTCGCGGCCATAGAACCCCGCCGGCTTGATCAGCAGGACCACGACGACGACCGCGTAGATGAAGAAGCCTCCGGCATCGGCCATCAGGTATTTGCCGGTGGTGTCGAAAATGCCGAGCACCAGCGCCGCCAGCAGCGTGCCCTTCAGGCTGCCGAGCCCGCCGACTGCGACCACGATCAGAAACAGCACCAGATAGATGACGGCGAAACTCGGCGTCAGCCCGAACAGCTGAATCGCAAGCCCGCCGCCGAGCGCGGCAAGGCCGGAGCCGACGGCGAAAGTGAGGGTGAACAGCCTGTCGACGTTGATGCCGACCGATTCCGCCATGCGCCGGTTGTCGACCGCGGCGCGGATCTTGGCGCCGATGTTGGTCTGCTCGAAGGCGTACCAGAGCACCGAGATGAGCGCGGCGCCGAGCACGATGAGGAAGGCGCGGTAGCTCGGAAAGCTGCGGAAGCCCAGATTGACGTCGCCCTGCAGCCAGGCCGGTAACGGCACCGACTTGGGGATCGGCCCGTAAAAATAGGTGAACGTCGCGATCGCCATGAAGGCGAGGCCGATCGTCAGCAGCACCTGCTCGAGATCGGTCGATTTGTAGAGCCGCCGGTACAGATAGCGCTCGAACGGGATGCTGATGGCGCCGACGGCAAGCGAGGCAATGACCAGCGAGGGCACGAATCCGACGCCGAGCGTGCGCGTCAACGACACGACGAAGAAGCCGCCGCACATGGCGAAGGCGCCGTGCGCCAGGTTGACGAAGCCCATCAGGCCCATCGTCACCGAGAGGCCGACGGACGTGATGAACAGGAACATAGCGTACGCCAGACCGTCGAACAGGATGCTGACGGCGATGTTGGCGAGCTGCGGCACGGGCCCCACTCCCCTGATCGCAAATTAAGACGCCGCCGCGCCCGTTATGCGCGGCGGCGCGTTTTGCTGTCAAACGCCGCGGCGGTCAGGAGCCGCAGCGGCCGACCTTGAGCACCTTGCACTCGTCGCGCACGGCCTTGGTCGTGCCGAGGATGCGCTCGCCGAGCTTGCCGTCGGGCTTGCGATAGACCTCCATCGCATGCTCGTCCTGCACGATGTCGCGCGTTGCCGGGTCGATCATGACATGGCCGCGCGGACCGTCGGCCGACCAGCCCTTCATCGCCTCGACCACCTTGGCGCCGTCGGAGAGGTCGCCGTTCAGCTTTTTGATGGTGTCGAAGATGGCGTGCATGGTGTCCCAACCGGCCGCGGACATGAAGTCCGGATAGGAGTCCGTACCGTAGGCCTTGTGCCATTCGGCGTTGAGCTCCTTGTTCTGCGGATTGTTGAGATCGACCGCGTAGTGGCCCATCACGATGGTGCCGATGGCGGCGTCACCCATGTCCTGCAGCTTGTTGTCGGGGATCAGGTCCATCGGTCCGATCAGCTTGACGCCGGCCTTGCGCAGGCCGAGCTCGCCATAAGCCTTCATGACGCCGGCGGCATGCGCGCCGGACGGAATGAAGACGTACATGCAGTCCGGCTTCTCGTCTTTGATCTTCTGGAAGAACGGCGTGAAGTCCGGCACCTGCACCGGCGAGCCCATCGGAATGGAGTCGACGATCTTGCCGCCGGCCTTCTCGAAACCGGTCTTGAAGGCTTCGGTCGAGTCCTTGCCCGGCGGGAAGTCGGTATAGGCGAGGGCCGCGGTCTTGCAGCCGACCTTGTCGTGGGCGTAGGCGCCCATCGGGAAGGCCGGATGCCACATGCTGAACGACAACCGCACGATATAGGGCGACAGGTTGGTGATCCAGGCGGTGCCGGCATTGGCGATCACCATCGGCACCTTGGATTGCGTGATGGTCGGCGCCAGCGCGATCGCCGACGGCGAGAATACGAAGCCGGTGACGAGCTGCACCTTGTCGTTGGTGATGAGCTCGGTGGTCACCGTCTTGGCGACGGCGCCGGTCGGCGGACCTTCGTCGCGCTTGACGATGGTGAGCTTATGCGGCGCGATGTCCTTCTCGTGCAGCTTCACGTACAGATCGAAGGCTTTGTCGATCTGGTGGCCGAGGTCGGCATTGGCGCCCGAAAACGGCAACACGACGCCGATCTTGACGTCCGCCGCTTGGGCGGTGCCGCCCACGGCCATGGCAAGGGCGGCCAGCCCCAGCCAGCGAAATAGTCTCATCGGGTCCTCCCTTAAAGGCCTGAATTGGTTTGGAATCCCACTATCGGCCGGCGTTGCGGCCCACGGCACTAAACTGGACTAGTTTTGGGTTGTCGGTCAATGCGCGAAAACGCGCTGGCGGCAGCCGAACGCCGCGCCTTGCGATGACAAGGGACGTGGGACTTAGGCCGCGGCGATCTTGCCGGGAGCGGCTGCGGCTGCGGCCGGCTCCTTGCCGACCCCTTGCGCGTCCGGATTGCGCTGCATGACCATGTCGAGCGAAGCGACCTCGACCCGGTTGCGGCCGTTCTCCTTGGCGAAATACAGCGCCTGATCGGACTGCGCCAGCATCTCCGGCACGTCGAGCACGGCATGGTCGCAGAAGGCGACGCCGACGCTCACGGTCGCGCACAGCGGGCGGCCGTCGACTTCCTTGGCGGCGAGCGCGAAGCTTTCGCGGATGCGCTCGGCCACCGCCACCGCCTTGTCGCGGGTGGTGTCGTAGAGCATGGCGGCGAACTCCTCGCCGCCGAGACGACCGAGAAGGTCGGTCGCCCGCACCGACTTGCGCGCGGTGTCGGTGAACATTTCCAGCACCCGGTCGCCGACGGCATGGCCGAAACGGTCGTTGATCGATTTGAAATGGTCGAGGTCGATCAGCAGGACCGCCGTCGGCCGCGGGTTGGCGTGATGCCGTTTGGCGAGCTGGCTCGCGTCCGCCAGGAACGAGCGGCGGTTGGCGATGCCGGTCAGCGGATCGAGCATGGCGGCGTTGCGGTGGCGCAGCTCGGTGCGCTCCTTGGCCATGGCCAGCAGGATGAAGGCGACCGAGATGGTGAACAGCAGCGCCTCGAAGGACAGCACCGTGAGCCACACGCTGCCGTACATGCTGTTGTCGGGCGCAAACGGCAGCAGCGAAATCAGCGGCGTGCGCAGCAGATAAAGCGCGCCGTGCGCGAACAGCATGAAGATCGCGGGCCAGCGCGACACCAGCTGCTCGCTGCGGCCGCGCCAGAATTCGTACGCGGTGAGCCAGGTATAGGCGGTGATGATGGCGGAGGCGATGAGCGCCCGCACCGCGACTGCTTCCGACAGCACCGGCAGACGGCAGATCAAGAGCCACAGCACCGCGCCGGTGACGAGATAGACGGGCTCGACCGGCCGGCCGTCGAAGACGCGGGCGCCGGTCCATGTCACCGCAAAGGCGGTGAACAGCAGCGCATTGGCAAGGTCGATGCTGACAATGTCGGGCGCCGAACCGTAGAGGCCGAACAGCACGACCGAGGAGGCACGGATCAGATGGGCAAAGCCCCACCAGCAGACGGCGTGGATCGCCGTGTTCTGCGCCCACGCGAACAGGAGCAGCAGGCCGAGGATCGCCTCCACATAGATCGTCACCATGAAGAGGGTGTTGACGTCGAGTTTCATCGATCTGCTACGCCCAAATTTGCGCCGGGGCTGGTTTTTGCCCTCTGTCCCTGGCGCCGACGAATAGACGCTGCCCCCGTAAGAACTGGTGAATGTGCGGGACCAGCGCGGCACCAATGCGCGGTATGGTTTCGCGGACCTTTCCGCTTTGCCGGGCATTCGCATGATGCGTCCCAGAAACGGACATCGGCGCTGCCTCCGGGGCCGTCTTGTCGCGCCAAAGCCCGTCAACTAGGGTCGAAAGACGCTTGCTGGCGACATATTCGGAGGCCGGAATGCAGGTCCGCGACGGCATTGTTGAGGCGATCGGTCATACCCCGCTGATCAAGCTGGAGCGGGCCTCCGCCGCGACCGGCTGCACCATTCTCGGCAAGGCCGAATTCATGAATCCGGGCGGTTCCGTGAAGGACCGCGCCGGCCGCCAGATGATCCTGGAGGCGGAAAAGCGCGGCGAGCTCAAACCCGGCGGCCTGGTGGTCGAGTCGACTGCCGGCAATACCGGCATCGGCCTTGCCCTCGTCGCCAATGCCCGCGGCTACCGCACGCTGATTGTCATTCCGGAAACGCAGAGCCAGGAGAAGAAGGATTTCCTGCGGCTGTGCGGCGCCGAGCTCATCGAAGTGCCGGCCCTGCCCTACAGCAACCCGAACAACTACCAGCACGTCGGCCGGCGGCTGGCGGAGGAGCTGAAGAAGACCGAGAAGAACGGCGTCATCTTCGCCGACCAGTGGAACAATCTCGACAACCGCAAGGCGCATTACGTCTCGACCGGGCCGGAGATCTGGCAGGAGACCGGCGGCAAGGTCGACGGCTTCATCTGCGCGGTTGGCACCGGTGGCACGCTTGCCGGCGTCGCCGGCTATCTGCGCGACAAGAAGAAGGACATCGTGATCGGCTGCGCCGATCCGCGCGGCGCCGCGATGTATAATCTGTTCAAGACCGGCGAGGCCAAGGCAAGCGAGGGCGGCTCGATTACCGAAGGCATCGGCCTCGGCCGCGTCACGCCGATCATCGAGGGTCTCAAGGTCGACAGGCCCTATCTCATTCCCGACGAGGAGGCGCTGCCGCTGATCTTCGAGGTGCTGGAGCACGAAGGGCTCTGCCTCGGCGGTTCGACCGGCATCAACATCGCCGGCGCCATCCGCCTCGCCAAGGACCTCGGCCCCGGCCACACCATCGTCACCATCCTCGCCGACGGCGGCGCGCGCTATCAGTCGAAGCTGTTCAATCCGCAATTTTTGCGCTCGAAGAAATTGCCTGTGCCGGCCTGGCTCGAGCGCAAGAGCGGCATCACGCCGCCGCTTGTGAAAACCTGACATGCCGACCGACTGCCTGTTCCGCGACGACTCGTATCTGACATCGTGCGAGGCGCGCGTCGTTGCGCTCACCGCGCAAGGCGGCATCGTGCTCGACCGCACCGTGTTCTACGCCACCTCCGGCGGCCAGCCCGGCGACACCGGCACCCTCACCACCAAGGCCGGCGTCACGGTGCCGATCGCCACCGCCGTCTACACCGACGCCGCCAAATCCGAGATCGCCCACCTGCCGGCGCCCGGCGCCCCCGCCCTCGCCGTCGGCGATCAAGTGACCGCGACCCTCGACTGGGACAAGCGCTACGCCCGCATGCGCATGCACACCGCGCTGCATCTGCTCTCGGCCGTGCTGCCTTACGCGGTGACCGGCGGTTCGGTCGGCGAGGCCGAGAGCCGGCTCGATTTCGACATCCCCGAAGCCGGCCTCGACAAGGACGACATCACGCGACGCGTGAACGCCATGATCGCCGGCAATGCCGCGGTCACGGCGCGCTGGATCAGCGACGCCGAGCTCGAAGCCAATCCCGGCCTGGTCAAGACCATGTCGGTGAAGCCGCCGATGGGCACCGGCCGCGTCCGCCTGATCGAGATCGCCGGCCTCGATCTGCAGCCCTGCGGCGGCACCCACGTGCGCGCCACCGGCGAGATCGGCAAGGTGCAGGTGACGCAGATCGAGAAGAAGGGCAAACTGAACCGCCGCGTGCGGCTCGCGTTGGTGTAGCCAAAACGCGCACCCCACGCTCCGTTCGTTCCCGCGCAAGCAGAAACCCAGGAACGACGATTCCAAAGACTCTCGGTCCTCGGCTCTGGGTCCCCGCTTTCGCGGGGGCGAACGGTTCAATGTGCGTTCGCGCCGCGGTAGGTCCCGCCTCGAACTTGCGCCGGCGGAACTCCTGCGCGATGGTCGGCATTGACCCAATCCGATGGTGCAGATCATGTCGCAACCCGCCAGCCCCCGGCTGAAATCCACGCAATGGCTCGCCGACAATCTCGGCAAGGTCACGGTCGTCGACGGCACATATTTCCTGCCGACCGAGAAGCGCGACGCCCGCGCCGAATACCTCGCCGGCCACATCCCCGGCGCGGTGTTCTTCGACATCGACGCCGTCGCCGACACCTCGATCGACCTGCCGCACATGCTCCCAGGCCCGGAGCAATTCGGGGCGATGATGAGCAAGCTCGGCATTTCCGAGACCGACACCATCGTCGTCTACGACCGCTACCCCGCCGGGCAGATTTTCTCGGCGCCGCGGGTGTGGTGGAGCCTGCGCATCTTCGGCGCCAGGGACGTCTTCATTCTCGACGGCGGCCTGCCGGCATGGCAGGCGGAGCGCCGCAAGGTCGAAAGCGGCGAGGTCAAACGCGCGCCGAAAAAATTCAACGCGGTGATGGACACCGCCGCCGTCGCCATGGTGTCGGACGTGCAGATGGCGCTCAACGATGACAGCGCGCAGGTGGTCGACGCCCGCTCGGCCGGCCGCTTTGCCGGCCGCGACCCGGAGCCGCGGCCGGGCGTGCGCTCCGGCCACATGCCGGGTTCGCGCAACGTGCCGTTCACCGCGATCATGGAGAACGGCCGCCTGGCGTCGGCCGCACGCATCAAAGAGGCGTTCGACAAAGCCGGCGTCAACACCGACAAGCCGGTGATTACCAGCTGCGGCTCCGGCGTCACCGCCGCGGTGCTGGCGCTCGGCCTCGACGCGCTCGGCAAACCGCTGCCGCGCATCTATGACGGCTCCTGGTCGGAATGGGGCGCAAGACCGGACCTGCCGGTGGAGAAGGCTTAGCGAAAGGAAATCAGGGGAGCGCCATGTCGGCCGTGCGCGACAATCAGCAGCTTCACCGCTTCGAGCTCGATGCCGGCGGGCACGTCGCGTTTTCGCAGTATCAGCGCGCGGGCGACACCATCACCTTCATGCACACCGAAGTGCCCAAGGCGCTCGAGGGCCGCGGCATCGGCTCTGCGCTGGTGCGCGGCGCGCTGCAAATCGCCAAGGCCGAGGGCCTGACCATTAAGGCGCGCTGCCCGTTCGTCGCGGCGTATATCAAGAAACACCCCGAGCTGACCTGAAGGACATCGGAACTTTTGAGCCCCTCAGAAAGGGTGCGGCGCCAATCCTGACCCGGTGAGAGTGTCTCTATGTCGACCGTGACTTCGAGGGAAAATCTTGTTGCAACAGCTTAGAATTGTAAATGTTGCCCTAGGACATAATTCCGCCCTAATCTAGGACCATATTCCGCATCGCCCGATCCCCGGAGGGGACGCGAACCGGTTGCGCCGTTCGCGGGGATCGGGCCGGCGCCCGCGGGCGTGCCTAGCAGGGCACGCACTCGGGCGGCGCCGGGGCTCCGCCCGGGGGCACTACGACCCCCCGCGAGGAGCTCGCTGACGGTGGGCCGTCGAGGCCCATCCGAGGCCCGGAGCGTGTCGTGGCCCGATGGACCGAAACACGCGAAGGGCGGAGGATGGGACGACACGGACCACGGGCAAAGCGCGGCCCGGCGCCGTAAGGAAGACGCCGGACGGCGCGCCGCAAGGCGCCACGCCTCCACTAAGGAGGCGTGAACTGAAGACAGGACCCGCGCCGATCGGCGCGCCGTCCCCCTCGCTTTCGGGCGGGGGCGAAATGAGAAGACCCCGCGGGATGCGGGGACATTGCGAGGGCCCCGCCAAGGCGGGGCGAATGGTCAGGGCCTTCCCGGGGCCGACATAAGAATACGGGCAATCGAACTCGCCAAAAATTCAGCAGCCGTCCGCGATGCCCGCTTGGCGGGCCCGAACGGGGAAAGTGTCACCGCAAGATCTGGCTCAGGAACAGCTTGGTGCGCTCATGCTTGGGATGGGCGAAGAACTCCTCGGGCGCGTTGGCCTCGACGATCTGGCCCTCGTCCATGAAGACGATGCGGTTCGCCACCTGGCGGGCAAAGCCCATTTCGTGCGTCACCACCAGCATGGTCATGCCGTCTTCGGCCAAGCCCACCATGGTGTCGAGCACCTCCTTGACCATCTCCGGATCGAGCGCCGAGGTCGGCTCGTCGAACAGCATGATCTTCGGGTTCATGCACAAGGCGCGCGCAATCGCCACGCGCTGCTGCTGGCCGCCGGACAGTTGCCCCGGATATTTGCTGGCTTGTTCCGGGATTTTCACGCGCCTGAGGTACTGCATCGCGATGTCCTCGGCGTCCTTCTTGGGCATCTTGCGCACCCAGATCGGCGCCAGCGTGCAGTTCTCCATCACGGTCAAATGCGGGAACAGGTTGAAATGCTGGAACACCATGCCGACCTCGCGGCGAATCTCGTCGATCTTTTTCAGGTCGCTGGTCAATTCGACGCCGTCGACGACGATGCGGCCCTTCTGATGCTCCTCCAGGCGGTTGATGCAGCGGATCATGGTCGACTTGCCGGAACCGGACGGTCCGCAGATGACGATGCGCTCGCCGCCCATCACCTTGAGATCGATGTCGCGCAGCACGTGGAAGTCGCCGTACCATTTGTTGACACGGTCAAGCTCGACCGCGACGGCGGTGTTGAGCTTGGTCGGCTTGATGCGGCTCGTCTCGCTCATCGCCTCACCGTTTCTCGCCGGCGGCCAGCCGCGCTTCCATGGCCCGCGCATAGCGCGACATGCCGTAGCAGAACGCCAGGTAGAACATCGCCGCCACCGCGTAGCCGGTGGTCGAGGTCACCGGCGTTGCCCATTTCGGATCGATGCGCGCCACTTCGACGGCGCGCAGGAAGTCGAAGATGCCGACGATGAACACCAGTGTCGTATCCTTGAACAGGCCGATATAGGTGTTGACGATGTTCGGGATGGTGATCTTGAGCGCCTGCGGCAGCACGATCAGCCGCATCATCGGCCAGTAGCCAAGGCCGACCGCCATGGCGCCCTCGAACTGGCCCTTGGGGATCGCCTGCAATCCGGCGCGTACCACCTCCGCCATATAGGCCGAGGCGAACAGCGCAATGCCGATCAGCGCGCGCAGCAATTTGTCCGGCTCGAGCCGCTCCGGCACGAACAGCGGCAGCATCACGCTCGCCATGAACAGCACCGTGATCAGCGGCACGCCGCGAACGAATTCGATGAACAGGGTCGAGAACAGCCGCACCGTCGGCATATGTGAGCGCCTGCCGAGCGCCAGCAGGATGCCGAGCGGCAGCGACACCACGATACCGACGGAGGCGACGACAATGGTCACCAGCATGCCGCCCCACAGCACGGTGTCGACGACCGGCAGGCCGATCGCCTCGAAGCCGTGCAGCAGGATGAAAGCCGCGATCGGCAGCACGACGAAGCAGTAGACCACACCGATGTCGCGCCGCGGCGCTTCCAGCCACAGCAGCCAGACGATGCCGAGGGCGAGCATGACGAAGAACGCATCGACCCGCCAGCGCTCGGGAATCGGATAGGAGCCGTAAACGAAATACGGCAGCCGTTCCCACACGAACGGCCAGCAGGCGCCGATCTCGCGGTGCTGCACCGCCTCGCGGCAGGCGTCACGGTCGGCGCCGCTCCAGACCGCGTCGAAGACCAGGAATTTCGCCAGCTCCGGGATCACCCAGGCCAGCAGCGCAACGACGATGACGGTCAGCGCGATGTTGAACGGCGTCGACAACAAATTCGCGCGCACCCAGCCGAGCGCGCCCGTCATCGATGCCGGCGGCGGCTGCGGCGCGATCGCGCGGTCGCGCACGAAGTGCAGTTCGGCAACCGCCAGTTCGCCTTCCGACATCGTCATGACGGCACCATTGGCCTCACCGCTCCACCAGCGCGACGCGCCGGTTGTAGATGTTCATCAACAGCGATGTGACGAGGCTGATGGTCAGGTAGACCAGCATGGTGATGGCGACGACCTCCACCGCCTGCCCCGTCTGGTTGAGCACCGTGCCGGTGAAGACCTGCACCAGATCGGGGTAGCCGATCGCCACCGCGAGCGTCGAATTCTTGGTGAGATTGAGATACTGGCTGGTCAGCGGCGGGATGATGACGCGCATGGCCTGCGGCACCACGATCAGCCGCAGCGTCGGCCGCGGCCGCAGGCCCAGCGAATAAGCCGCCTCGATCTGGCCGCGCGACACCGCCAGGATGCCGGCGCGCACCACCTCGGCGATGAAGGCCGCGGTGTAGATCGAAAGCCCGAACAGCAGCGCCGCGAATTCCGGCAGCACTTCGACGCCGCCGGCGATATTGAAGCGCCCCACCTCCGGATAATTGAACGTCAGCGGCAGGCCCTTGAGCACGAAGGCGACGAGCGGCAGGCCGATCAGCAATGCCAGCACAACGGCGGCGACCGGCAGGCGTTTGCCGGTGTGCTTCTGCCGTCTGCGTGCCGCAAGCGTAAAGACGACCGCCGCCGCGACGGCCACGGCGGCGGCGGCGATGACGACGCCGAAACCGTGGAGAAAAACCGGCTGCGGCAGGAACAGGCCGCGATTATTGAGGTAGGCGCCGCGCGCGATGACGATGCTGTCGCGCATCTCCGGCAAGGCCTTGAGCACGGCGTTGTACCAGAACAGCAGTTGCAGCAGCAGCGGGATGTTGCGGATGATCTCGACATAGCCGCCGGCGGTCTTGGCCAGCAGCCAGTTTTTCGACAGCCGGGAAATGCCGACGACAAAACCAAGAACCGTGGCGAGCACGATGCCGATGCCGGCGACCAAAAGCGTATTAAGCAGCCCCACCCAGAAGGCGCGGCCGTAGGTCGAAACCTGCGAGGAATAGAAGATCAGCGTCTGGCTGATGTCGAAGCCGGCCGCCTGATCCCAGAAGCCGAAGCCGGACGCGATATGCGCGCGCTCGAGATGTTCGATGGCGTTGGTCACCGCGCCGTAGACGAGCACGGCGACCAGCACACCCAGCGCGATCTGATAGGCGAAGCTGCGGACCTTGGGGTCGTTGTAGAAGGCGTCAGTCGCGGGGGCCGGCCTGCCGGTCACGTCAATCGACATTCACCCCTCACCCGGCGGGCCGCCGCCCGCCTGCCGTCGAACGTGCGCGCTCCCTCAGCGGATAGGCGGCGCGTACTGGATGCCGCCCTTGTTCCACAGCTTGTTCAGACCGCGGTCGATCTTGAGCGGCGAGCCGCTGCCGACATTGCGTTCGAACATCTCGCCGTAATTGCCGACCAGCTTGACGATGCGCACCGCCCAATCCTTGGTCAGGCCGAGCTGCTCGCCGAAATTGCCTTCGGTGCCGACGAAGCGCTTGATCTCCGGATTGGCCGACTTGACCATCTCGTCGACATTGGCCTGCGTGATGCCGAGTTCTTCGGCGTTGATCTGCGCGAACAGAACCCATTTGACGATGTCGAACCACTGGTCGTCGCCGTGACGCACGACCGGCCCGAGCGGCTCCTTGGAGATGATTTCGGGCAGGATGATGTGATCGTCGGGAGCGGCGAGCCGCAGCCGCTCGGCATAAAGCCCCGAGGCGTCGGTGGTGTAGCTGTCGCAGCGGCCGGCGTCATAGGCTTTGACGGCCTCGTTGGCGGTGGCGAAGGTGACGCTCTTGAGCTGCATGTTGTGGGAGCGGAAATAGTCCGCCAGGTTGAGCTCGGTGGTGGTGCCCTGCTGCACGCAGACCGAGGCGCCGTTGAGCTCGAGCGCGGAGTTTACCTTGAGCGTCTTGCGCACCATGAAGCCCTGGCCGTCGTAATAATCGACGCCGGTGAAGTTCAATCCGAGCGAGGTGTCGCGCGAGGATGTCCAGGTGGTGTTGCGCACCAGCACATCCACCTCGCCCGACTGCAGCGCGGTGAAGCGGTCCTTGGCCGAGAGCGGCACGAATTTCACTTTGTTGGCGTCGTTGAAAACGGCCGCGGCGACGGCGCGGCAGACGTCGACATCGAGGCCGGTCCATTTGCCCTGGGCGTCGGGCAGGCCGAAGCCGGCGAGCGTGCCGTTGGCGCCGCAATTCAGGATGCCGCGGTCCTTGACGGTCTTCAGCGTCTGAGCGGAGGCGCCATGCGCGCCGAAAATCAAAGCAAGAGCGAGGATGCTGGCAATTTTTTTCATCTCATGACCCTCTTCCACGCAACGGTGCGCCGGCCCTTTGCGGCTTTGCGCCGAATATCGAGCCGCGGAAAGCATTTTCCGCAGTCGGCAAGCGGCCATGCCTGACCTTTACGCCCCGAAATTCCCCTCGGCCGCCGCATCTCAGAACGATCATGGTGCAAGGTCAAGGGGTTGACGCTCGCGGGCAACGCGGACCTATATGGCCGAGACCGAACCGGATCGACGTAACGCCATGGCGAAAAAGCCGCCGACAACCGTCAAGCCCGAGACGCGCCTAGTCATCGCCGGCCGCGACACCAAGGGGCAGCACGGCTTCGTCAATCCCGCCGTCTACCACGCCTCGACGGTGCTCTATCCGACCGCCGAGGACCAGGTCGCGCACCGCTCCCGCTACCAGTACGGCCGCCGCGGCACGCCGACGTCGGAGGCGCTGGAGGATGCGCTGCGCGCGCTCGAAGGCGAGGCTTGCGCCGGCGTGGCGCTGATGCCCTCGGGGCTCGCCGCCATATCGACGGCGCTCCTTGCCGTCGCCGGGGCTGGCGACCACATCCTGGTCACCGACAGCGTCTACCGGCCGACGCGGAATTTCTGCGACGGCCTGTTCAGACGCATGGGCGTCGAGACGACATATTACGACCCGCTGATCGGCGCCGGCATCGCCAGGCTGATCAAGGCCAATACCAAGGCGGTGTTTGTCGAGGCGCCGGGCTCGCAAAGTTTCGAGATGCAGGACGTGCCGGCGATCGCCAAGGCCGCGCACGACAAGGGTGCCGTCGTGCTGATGGACAATACCTGGGCGACGCCGCTTTATTTCCGCGCCCTCGACAAAGGCGTCGACCTGTCGATCCAGGCCGGCACCAAATATATCGGCGGCCATTCCGATATCATGTTCGGCTGCGTCGCGGCCAATGCGGCGACCTTGCCGGCGCTGAAGGCGGCGATGAACTATCTCGGCCTCTGCGTCGGGCCGGACGACATGTTCCTGGCGTTGCGCGGCTTGCGCACGCTCGCCGTGCGGCTGGCGCGGCACTACGACTCCGGGCTGACGGTCGCGCGCTGGCTCGAAAAGCGGCCGGAAGTGGCGCGCGTTCTGCATCCCGGGCTGGAGAGCGATCCGGGACACGGTCTCTGGGCGCGCGACTTCAGCGGCGCCTCCGGGCTGTTCAGTGTGGTACTTAAGCCCATGGCGGAAAAGGCGGTTTACGCGTTCATGAACGAGCTTCAGTTGTTCGGCATGGGTTTCTCCTGGGGCGGCTTCGAAAGTCTGGTGATTTTATTCGACTGCACCGAGTACCGCACCGCGACCAAATGGGCGCCGGGCGGGCCGACTTTGCGTTTTCATGTTGGCCTGGAAGATACCGGCGATCTCATCGCCGATCTTGAGCGCGGCTTCGCCGCGATGGCTGCGGCGAAGTGATTAGGCCGGTGCGCCCTGGCCGCCGCCGCGCATGACGAATTGCAGATTGCGCAGATAGACGAAGACGCCAAAGGCCTGGCCGATGATGAAGACCGGGTCTCTGCGGTAGATGGCGTAGCCGAGCAACATCAACCCACCGCCGATCGAGAATACCCAGAACGCCGTCGGCACCACGCTCTTGCCGGCGCGCTCGGAGGCAATCCACTGCACCACGAAGCGCATCGCGAACATGCCCTGCGCCACGTAGCCGACGAGGATGCCGATATCGACATTGCCGAGAAACACGTCGTGCAGATAGCCGCCGACGGCTTGCGCGAGATCTGGCAGCATCTAGTCCTCCACGATTTCGGGAATTCGTTTCTTGCGGCGGATCAGCCACCACACGCCGGCGAGATCAAGGATGCCGACCCAAAGCCGGTCCCACAGTCCGTAATTCGAGACGCCGGCGCCGCGCGGCCGGTCGACGACGTCGACATAGCCGATGGCGTAGCCCTCGCGTTTCACCAGCGCCGGCAGGAAGCGATGCAGCCCGTCGAAATACGGCAAGGCGAGAAAGACATCGCGGCGGAACGCCTTGAGCCCGCAGCCGGTGTCACGCGTGCCGTCGCGCAGCACGGCGCCGCGCACGGCGTTGGCGATGCGCGATTGCAGTTTCTTGAACCCGCTCGCCTTGCGCCCGACGCGCTGCCCGGCAATCAGGCCAGTGCGAGGCGCGCCGGCCTCCAGCGCGCGGATGAGCGCGGGGATGAATTTCGGATCGTTCTGCCCGTCACCGTCGATGGTCGCGACAATGCCGGCCCGCGCCGCTTTAACGCCCGTGCGCACCGCCGCCGACTGTCCGCAGGACTGTTTGTGGCGGATACAACGCAGCCACCGATATTGCGCCATGAGTGTCTTGAGTTCGTCCGCGGTGCCGTCGCTCGAACCGTCGTCGACATAGACGACTTCGAACGGCCACTGGCCCTGCAGCGCCGCGGCGATTTCCGCCACCAGTGGCGCGATATTGCCGGCCTCGTTGCGGACCGGCACGACGACGGAAACCGCCGGGTTGTTGCTGTTCATGGCTGCTGCTTTGCCCGCAAGGCGCGTTCCTTACGGCGCCAAGAGCTCGCGGGCAACCGCTTTGAGCCGCTTGAGCGAGGGCCCCGGATGTTGATGCAGCGCCCCGTCCGGCCCGATCGAAAACACAAGCCGGCGCAGCGCAAAATAGCGGCGAACCAGCAGCGCCCCGCCGATGCCGACCAGCGCGCCGGCAAGGACATCGGAGGGATAATGCGCCGTCACGACCATCCGGCTGAGCGAGATCAGCCCGGTGTAGATCAACAGCTCGGTGCGCCATCGCGGAAATAGCGAGCCGAAGGCGACCAGCACTGAGAACGCCGTGGTCGCGTGTCCCGACGGCAGGCTGGCATAGGCGGCCGTCCATTTGAACGGGCTGAACAGGAATGGATCGAGATGGCCGCCGACCATCGGCCGCGCGCGGCCGATCATGCGCTTGACGATGGTGACGAACAGGCCTGGCACGCCGATCGCAAGAAACAAAAAGCCGACGCGCACCATGACCGCGGCGAGCACCGCCTGCGAGATCCTGCCCGGCAGCGCCGGCAACATGGCAAGCGCAACAAACAGGAGCCCGAGCGGCCAGAGGAACCAGCCCGACTTGCCGAAGTCGGTGATCTCCTCGAACAACGCGACGACCCAG